>Ga0187864_10000079_pt1 | contig 108349 bp, 96 predicted proteins | sample June2016WEW_11_4_FD_132985 | JGI IMG/M metagenome (GOLD analysis project Ga0187864, IMG submission 132985) | Peatland microbial communities from SPRUCE experiment site at the Marcell Experimental Forest, Minnesota, USA - June2016WEW_11_40 | ecosystem: Environmental > Terrestrial > Soil >... | reverse complement strand
TCGGCGATGCCTTACGTTCGATCCTGCCTGAGCGTCGAGAAAAGGAGATGCTTCTGCGGAGTCTTACTCATGATTTAATGCTTCTGGCCCATCGTGATAAGGGATAGAGACAGAGCCGGACATGACCTATAAGTTCCTCTACCTCGCGTCGGGATGGAACAATCTTCTTCAGGCCACGGCCAAAAGCTCCGGCACGGTCGGAACGCTTCAGCAGGTCACCCGCATCTCCGACGGCAGCCCGCTCTATCCGCTTGCCGATCTCAGTCCGCTCTTGCAGTGAGGAACGATTTTGAATCCCTATCCCCGCGCCAATATCAGCGAAGGCGACGGCGTCGCGCTTTCGCCAGAGCTGTACAACCGCATCGTCGAGGACATTGAACGTCTTGATCGGATGGCGGTGATGCCGCCGTTGTTTATGACCAGCGGGGCCAGCGGCAGCACTATCGGTGTGCGGTTATCCCCGGCGGAGTTGGTATTGGTCGCGATCATCGGAGCCGAAACCGGAGGCGGGCGATACCAAGGCTCCATCCTCTATGGCAAAAGCACGGGCAATACGTCGAACAATTTTCAGTTGCAAGCGCAAACGAACCAGTCGGCGACAGACGGTCCGACGCCGCTGACCAATCCCAACGGGACGTTGGTCAACAACGCCTTGGTCATCAATCTGATGGAGCCCAATGTCGGTGGAAGCCACATCCTCTGGGGCAACACGGCGGACATGATTTACGCGGTCGGTCGGGTCATGGGCTTTACGTCTGAAACCACGCCACGCACGATTGTGTACATCGAAACCTGGCCGATCATGCCTGTGATCGCGAAGGTGACCGGCACCTATCAGGCTTCGTATGGCGGCGTGTACTATGGGCGGATCGTGCAGGGGCAATTCGCCAGCGGCAGCAACTTCGGCTACAGCTTTCCACTCAGCAGCCTGAATTCAGCGTTCTTGCCGAATGTGGAGAACTGCTGGATCACCAACAATTGGGAACAAACCTACGGGACGCTGGGTCGCAATGCGCTGTCGACAGGCCAATATATATGGGGATTGGTGGCGGGCTTACCGCAATATTCGAGTATAACTTCCACTAATTCAAACGCCAACAACACATGGTATCAGGTGTATACGTGGTTTCCTCCGCAGTGTGCAGCATTGACGCACGGAATTCAAAATCTGGTCACCACTCAGACCGCGAATTCCACGTACGCGATCAATGAACAGACCATGCTCAACAATTTAAAGACTGATATATCAAACATTCAGGCGTCACTGAGCAATCTTTACGCGAATTTGAAGACAGCGGGATATTCGTTATAGGCTGTTGAAGGAATTTTTCGGTATTGACTGTTGTTCTGACGATGTGGTATCGAAGAACTCAGGCCGTTATGGATAGCGGCAGAAGTTTTCAAAGTTTAGGGAGGTAAGTATGCTTTGCGGATTCAGAAAAGCCTCTATTGCCGCGTGTGCGGCTGTTTTGGCCTTGGGTGCGCTGCCGGTGTCGGCGGTTACGATATACAACACCAGCCCGGTGCCAATTGACGGTTGGGACATTTCCTGGACCACAGGCGTAGGCCTTGCGATTAACCAGGATGGCAGTAGTTCCACCCAGGTGGATGTGGAAAAGACGGCCACATTCACTGCGCCGAACCAGGGCTACCAAATTACCTTCGAACCGATTCAAGGTTATTCTGGAAAATCGGCGACGCAATTCGTCATTCCGGACGAAACGATCGCGAACAACACCGGCGCTTCGTTCAACGGGTTTGCGTTCGTCCTGCTGCCCACGGTTGCTGGTAGCACCACGTTCAAGAGCGTCGCTCGGACTTTCATCCCGCCGACCGGACCGGGCTATGACTACACTACGGTGAGCCTGACATCCGGGAACACTATTCTGGCCTATACGGGCACGCAGAAGAATGGCGCGACTTCGTTCTGGGGCAATGGCGATCCGAGCGCCAGCGGCGACAATCTGCTGATTGACGCGACCCCCCATGACGGCTTTTCGCTTAAGGAATTGTCTTCGTCGGGCGGCGGTTCTACTGGCCCCGTTGTCCCACTGCCAGCTGCCGCTTGGCAGAGCTTGGCGGGCTTGGCCGGGCTGGCCTTGATCGGCGTGCGACGCCAGATGAAGCATCGGCGTATGGCGTAACTTGAGTTGCGTCGTTTCCGCGCGATCACGGGTGTTTGTTGAAACTCGGCGGCGGAGCGGGCGCCGGCTTGACGATCTGTCGAGCCGAAGCTCCGCTTCGCCGCTTTTGCGTTGAATGGCGGTACCCGCCCGCTACTCTTCTTCACCCACCATGACCTGTTTGGAAACGGCGCGAGCGATGCGCACAACCTCGTCGCGATGAACTCGCTGGTCGGCTGGATACTTTCGACGGTTCCAGCAACGAAGAATGTAGACGTCGGGATCGTTTTCATCCTTGAAAATCCGCTTGAACGTCGTGGAGCCATCCGTGAAAGCAAGATAGTAGGATTTGCCCGCCAAAATTCCTTCGCGCTCGACGGCTTCGAAACTGAAAACCACGATCTCGCCGTGTTTCCATTTGGGATGCTGGCAATCTCCATCGACCGGCGCGGTGAATGCGCGGCGGTCGGAGGCGGCCACCAGCCGATTTGAATCCGGGTGCTCGGCGAATTTGTCGACGCGGCGGCTGGCGGCGATTCCAATCTGAAACTCCGGCAATACCCGAGCAAGGTGGACGCGGCGAAGATCCAAGCCGGCCGGCAATCCGGACCCCGCGGCATTGTCCGACCCCTTGGCGCCCGGGTTGTCCCGGGCCTTTACGGAGGCGCGGCCAGGCGCGTTCTCCGACACGCAAAAGCGAGTCTTGAAGTCGTTAAAGCTCAAGTGCAATGCTGACGCCAACTTGGGCAGACGCTTGGCCAGGATGCCGGCAACCTCATGACGCTCAATCCGGCTGATGGTTTCATCCGAAACCCCACCGATCGCCGCACCGAGTTCACGCTGGGTCATTGCCAACTCCTCGCGAGCCTCCGCCAGCCGTTTTCCGAAGATGTGCGCAACGCGCGCCATGGAATTGGGTTCCTTATATCAGAAAGAATTGTTAAATGCAAACATTTACCTAACTTTTCTGTTGCATATTCCAAAGTTTGGAATATGATTGGATCGCTGTCAAGGGCGTTCATAGGGAAGGTCCCATGGGCAAAGTCCGAACCGATCGTTTCCGCCTCCCGCCTTTGAGCGTTGCCTGGCAGCCGGGTCTGCCGGCAGGGATTCGCCAGGCCGATTGCGACGGCCGGGCGGACGATCTGGCCGACGCCGACGGCAATCGCCTGTGGATTGCCTGCGATCCGCGCCAGCAGGAGTCAGTGTCGGCCCGGTTTGTTCACGACTATGCGGAACGGCTCCGCGATGCCTTGCTGGATACCCAGGACGCGTTCGGCTTGGCAACGGCCTCGCCAGATGACGCGCCAGGAGCGTTACTCGGCCGCCTGCTGTGGACGATGTGGATCAGCTACCGCGATCGGGCGCTGCGGGAAATGGTCAGACGGGGAGATCTTTCCTCAATTTGAATTTACCGCAACTGCGGAGGAGACGGTGATGGCAGAAATAGCTGTAAATAATCCAAACATAGTTATCGATGCGCCAAATAGCGGCGCGGCGGCGAAGTTCGGGCGGCGGCGTCAAAGCCGGGAGCCTCCACTCGAGACCGAGGCGGCGCTGGTTCGCCAGCTTCGTCACATCCGCCGTCAAATTGAGGAGACGGCTTGCTCTTCCACTTGGGCTGAGGACTGCCTTTACCGCGGGGCCGCGTACGCTCCGGATTTCCAATGCAACTGTCCCCTCTGCCGCACGCTTTTCCCCAACCGCCGCCACCCCCGGCCCGTGCGGGAGTCCAATTATTCCCTCGACTGTCAGATCGAAACCGATGAGGATCCGGAATTTGCCGAAGAACTGGCCCGCTTGCGCAACGATCGTCCTCGATTCGGGAGCGTTTTCATCAGGGGCGCGATGAAATCCGCCGGCCGGGGCGGCCGTTCGCGGGGGCTGAAATCGATCGGAGGAGACGCGTGAACTCACTGGTTTTGACGGAAAAGCAGCAAGAGGTGCTTTGGTTTCGCTATGGCCGCCGGGCGTCGATCAATCAGATCGCCGTGTGGTTGAAGATCAGCAGGCGTGCCGTCCTTTCGCGCTTGCGGAACGCACGGCGCCGTGCCGCGCGTGCGGGATCTGGATTTCCCGAAGAAGCGATGCGGCCGAGCGCGGCGCAAAAGTTTCGGACGTATCCGGCCTCGCAGATTTCGGACCGAGAGGGGGGCGGCGTAATGCGGCTCGACGATCTGTGATTCAGCAGCGTTGCACCGGGCGAAATCTATTGTCGGCGGGATCCAGGCTGGCCAAAGGCACCGGGTGGGCCGCCGAAGCCGCCCGGAGGGCCGCCGAAGCCGCCCGGGGGTCCGCCGAAGCCGCCCGGGGGTCCGCCGAAGCCGGGTGGAAGCCCGCCAGGTTGGTTCGGGTTGCTCCCCGCCTGCGGGCCGCCGTTCTTGGTCTGCTCGACCCATGCCACCTTCTCTTTGTAGTCCGAGCTGCCGGCGTCCTTTGCGGTGTCGCGAAGTTCGGCGATTCCTTCGCGGTCAACGACCGTGACGAGTATTTTGTTGCTCTTCGTCATGTGCCTATCCACGAAACTATAGCCGGTGGAATAGTCCACTGAGGCGTCCACTCCGCCGATCGGATCGCCCAGGTTGACGTTGAACGAGCCTTTTTGCCACTTTCCATTGGACCAGGTGAAAACGTCAAATGGAGAGGCGGCGGTCTTGGTCACGCCCTGGGACTTGCCGCAGTAGAAGTAAGTTTGCACTGGGACGGTTATCTCCGGCGAGAAGTCGCTCATGGGCGAGTCCAGATCGAATTGATTCACCCAGTTTTTGTTAGATGCCTTTTGCGGCGCCTTGTTAAAAAGCGGATTGAGCGCCTTGTAAACGATGCGATATCGATAGGTTTTGCCCGCGTCGGCTGAATTATCGACGATATACACGCACAAATCCGGCGATTTGGCGGCCAAAGCAACGACATTCAGCTTCATGACCGGCTCAATCGGCGTAGGATTGAGCGCCATCTTCGGATTGCCCGGCGCGAAGACCGGATCAACCGTTCCGGGCGCAGGAGGCACAATCACCGGCGGCGGTGGCGTCTGCTCGGCCGGTTGCTGCGGAGCGCGCGGGGCGCGCGGCCCACCAAATCCGCCGGGCGGTCCGCCAAACCCGCCGGGCGGCCCGCCAAACTGGGCATACAGTGTGCCGTCCAAAACGTTGGATGCATTCACCACGGGTAGCTGCTGAGAGTGTGGCAGGAAACTTGCCCCGTTTTGGTCCGGCGTTTGTGGGCTGCCGGGCTGGTTGGATGTTGCGGGCAAATAGGCCAGCGGATCTTTCCACACCACGCCGGCCATCGGGGTTGGGATGGTCGGCGCAACCGCGGCGTTCGGCTCCTTGGCCAGCGCCTGTAGATAGGCCTCCTGCAAATTCTTATTGCCCGCAGGCGGATAAGCCGGTAAATCGCTGTTGAACGCGGGCACCTGTTCATCTTTGCTCCAAACGTTGCCAATCTTCTCGGAGCGATACGCCGTGATGGAAAGAATCTGGAAGTCAGCCGGGGTTAGCCGCGCCTGGCCGCCGGGTTTCGGCGGCCCAAACGATTTGTTCCATTGATCGTAAAGATCGGTCCAGGGAATGGTGAATGCCGCGACGACCAATCGCGTGTCTTTGCCGACGGCGGGGGCCGCGGGAGCGGCGGGGGGCGCTGCGCCGGCGGCGGCGGGCGGCGGTGCGAAGGTATCAAGCGCGGCGGCAACCAACAGGGGACGCGCCGCCGGCATTGTCGGAAGCTGCTGCACCGGAACGCCCAGCTTATTGGGCCCTCCCGGCAATTTGGCGATATCAAATGGTGAGTAATCGAAAACCCCACTGGCCACTTCCGACGGCTTATACGGGTCCATCCTTAGCTGAGAATCGATCGCCACGGTGAAATCCTCAACCGTAAAGCTCGGCACTTGAACGTCGCCCATCTTCGTTCGCAACCGTTCCGCGGCATTCTGATCAATGACGCTATCAACCGTGCCGGGGCTGACCGCATGGCCCTCCATCTGCCGCGAAACGGGATCACTGATCAGATAGTAGAACGCACTCCAGCCCAAAAAGGCCAGGGCGATCACCAAGGCGATCCATTCCACGCTTGATTCGAGGAATCGTAAAATCTTTTGCATAAGTCACCCGAATAACAAATCCGCGACGCTGCTACCGCGGGGGTCCACCAAAGCCGCCGGGAGGTCCGCCAAATCCGCCGGGAGGTCCGCCAAATCCGCCGGGAGGTCCAACGGATCCCGGCGCCTGACCGCCGCCGTTATCCGCCGTGCCCGCAGTGCCCAACGCGCCCTTACCCAATCCACTTTTCCTGGAGTCGGGAAGGATATTGTCGGTCCACTTCCGCATGAGCAAATCCTCGCAGTCAATCTCGACACGGACGACCGGCTTCTCGCCGTAGCGAAAACCTCCCGTCTGGCTTGAGGCTGCCACGGCAGGATCGACAACTTCGTTGAATTGCACGTTCAACACGGTGATAAACTGCCCGACCTCCAATTGACGCAAGATCTGTGGAACTTTGGTGGCATCCACCACGAGCCGGATCTTGAACCGCAGGACGTCATACAACCCGTTGCAGACTCGCCCAGTGGGGGAAATCGTCGTGACCTTCGGCGCGGCGGCGCTGACACCGGCGGCGGCATCGACCCCGCCCTGCGCGATCATCGGAGAGGGAGGGTCAATCCCCTCGATGTTCTTTACCGCGGCGTGGAGGATGTCGTGCTGAGGCGGCCCGCCCGGCGAAGACGGATCGGAATAAAGTTCATTCGCCTGGGCGATCGCGCTGGTGATGTCGTCCAGCACCCACATGACGACCTGCGCGTCACAAATCTTGTCCGGCAGCGGAAATGTGCCGTCTTTGATGGTTGTGTCCACGGGAAGCGTGTTGGGCAAGAGATAGACTCGATGTTGCTGCGCCCGCTCCAATTCCATGCGGGGCTGGACCGACGCCGACTCCAGCTCGTATTCCGCCAGCGCTTCGGCTTGTGAATCCGCCGTTGGATTGCCCTGCGCGTCATAGGCCAATCGGGCCTTGTTGATTTCGTCGTGGAGTTTGTCCCTTTCGGCCTCAACTTCGGCGGGCGTCGGAGGCGCTGTTGAGTCGAGGACCTTCTGCCAGCGGAGGTAATTCGTGACTTCCTGATCGTACTGCTTGGCGAACATATAACGAATCGCGTCCGTCGGTTTGGGGAGTTCATCCGGCAGCAGCGGTACGTGCTGATTCGTGGCCACTGCCCTCAGCAGCATGTTTGTCGCCTGTTGGCTGACTTGCCCGGTGGCCGCGATTCCCGCATCGATCACCGGCTGGGTGGGAAAAACCGTCAAAGGATCGGCGTTGGGCTGATCCGGCGACAACAGCGGCATCGAACGCGGTGCGCCGGCCAGACTATCCAGGCTGCTGTCGACCTGGATGCGCGAGTCGAGCTGCGCCAGCAGAGCGGCGTACATCCCGCTCATCGGCCAGTACAAAGCCGCCACCGCCAGGATTGCGATGATCCCGAATACGATGCTGAAAATATTTTTCTTGATCACGTCCATGGTTTTCTCCGCTTTTTACGGCGTCGGCGGCGTCGGCTGCGCCGGCGGTGGATCGATCACCACAACCAGTTCCACCTTCAATTCCCAGTCTTGGCTACGATCTTCCTGTGTCAGCCGATCGACGTAAAAACTGTTGTCCACGTTCGCTGGGCCTCCCGTCGCAGGTTGGACGCCGAAGTTCGGAGAAGGGTAATTTGGCGGACCGCCAACGCGCCCGGGAAATCCGCCCGGCTGAAATCTACCCATTCCCGGCGGGCCGCCGTAGGGTACACCGCCGGATGGGGGACCGCCGAAGCCGGGAACGCCGCTCGGCGTCTGATCTCCGGGTTTCACCCCAAGGAGGTTCTGAGCATCGGTGTATGAAGCGGTCAATTGCTGAATCCGAATCGCATCGTTCTTGATCTGTGTTTGCTGCATCGGCGCCGATACCTTGGCGATGTAAAAGCTACGCGGGTTCTTCGGGTTGTCGGCATTCCATTTATCCATGGCCGCGCGATCGAATTTCTTCAGGTTTGGAATGAAGCTGTTCAGGGCATACAAAAAGCCATCCTTGTGCGGCGTCGTGATGCTGATCGTGATGATAAAACCGCGCGAACCGCTGGGAATCGCCGGATCGCTCGCCGGTTGACCCGCCGTCGCGGGCGCAATCCCAAGTTCCGGTGGCGCCCCGGCGAGGCCTAGCAGCAAGTCGGCATAATACGCCGATTCAATCTTATCGATGAGAATGATTTCCCGCATCGGCCTCGGATGGGCCTTGAGATACTGCTCGGTGGGATACCCGTCCGGCACCGGGGGCAGCGCGGAAAAGATTTCGCCAAGCAAATCGATCCACAGGCCGCGACCGTCGAGCATCGACCGCACGTTCTGAATCGTCAGGCGATCGCTGCTGCCGTTGCCTTCGACTTTGTCCCTCCACGCCGCGCTGAGATCCGTCGCCTGCCTCAGGACAGGTTCTATGCGGCTTTCACGGATGTCGGCGGCGTTTTTGAATTCCAAATCCCGCAGGTAATAGCCCAATAGCGACATGCTGGCGCCGAGCACGAATATGGCAGCCGCGGCGCCGAACCACTTCGTCTTGTCCCTCCACATTTTCGCGCGGCGAATCTTCATCGGGAGCAGACTGCTGGTGATCTTGCTCTGGCCCAACGCCTGAATCGCCAGGCCGTACGCGCTGACCAGCGACAGGAGGTTCTGATTGAAGGTCGCGGCCAGCTTGGCGTCAGCGGGCGCGCCGGCGGCCAATTCGTTTAGCTTTTCCACCTCCAGTTGCAGGTTTTGCTGAAGGTACTTCTGCAGCCCCGCCAAACGGAACGTGCCCCCCAGCGCCAGCACCTTTTTGATGCGCGATTCGCGGTGGACCGACGAATAGAACCCAATGCTTCGCTGAATTTCGGCAACCAGATCGGCAAAAACCGGCCTCATCGCCTGGAAGATCTGGCGGGCGTACTTGCTCGTGTTCGCGTTCCGCTTCAGGTCCTCGGCCTTGTTGAACGGCAGCTTGAAGCTCTTAACCAGGACTTCCGTGAAATTGTTCCCGCCGATTGGAATCGATCGCAGCCAGATCGTTTCCCCGTCCGCGATGATCAGGTCGGTATTCTCCGCCCCCAGGTCGATGAGCATCGTCGTGCCCTGAAGGCGGTTGTCGTAATACATCGCGTTGTAAACCGCCAGCGGATTCATCTGCACGACCTGAACATTCAGGTCCACATCCGTGAAGTGCTTGATGTGCGCGTTGATCAGCTCCCGGCGCATCGCGAAGATGCCCACCTCCACGTCGGGAGATTCGGGGGATTGAAAAAGCTGATAGTTCCACTCCACGTCGTCCAGAGGGAAGGGAATTTGCTGAATGGCCTCGAATCGGACGATTTCTGGAATTTTCTTGGGTTCGACCGGCGGCAGCTTGATGAACCGCGCGAAGCTGGAAACCCCGCTGACGCTGATGGCCGCCACGCCCCCTTTGGTTGCATGTCTCTGGATAAAATTCGCCAGGGCGGATTGGATCAGCGCTTCCTTGTTGTCGCCCGCGTTCGACAGGACGTTCTCATGCTCGATGACCTCGAAATCATCGATGCGAAGCCCGCTGTCCCCACGGACGAGCTTGATTGCCTTCAGGGCGCGGTTACCGATGTCGATGCCCCAGGCAAAACGGGCGATGGCCATACCTACTCCTGTGCTAACGATCGTTCCGGAAGGGCGACGGACCGACTGTTGACCCGCCGCTTGACCTTAGGTTGTCTCTGGCAAACTTCGTGGGTCCGCATTCACCCGCCCAGATAGAGCCTAAGATGTAACCGCTTTTCCGTAGGAGTTCAACAACCTTTGGCGTCACGGACGAACCGGCTGTTTATTAGACGTTCAAGCACCCCTTGAAGTTCCCGCGATGACCGGGATCATTGGGCGACCCGTTCGGACCGTTTTTACATGCGAACTTTCTCCATCCAAACTCTGGGCTGCAAGGTCAACCAGTACGAAAGCGAGCAAATTGCCACGCTTTTGCGATCTTATGGCTGGGTTGAATCCGATGCCCAGGCGGCTCAACTGAGGATCATCAACAGCTGCAGCGTTACGGTCGAGGCTGCCAGCAAAAGCCGCCAATCCGTCCGGCAGGCCGTTAAGCTGCCGGTTGCGGGGCAGCCCGTTGCGATGGATCCGCCGGGGGGTCTCAAATCCCGCGTCATCGTCATGGGCTGTTGGGCGACGAGCGACCGGGAAACCGCCAGCCGGCTACCCGGCGTCGATCGGGTACTGACCCATCAGGACGACATCGCCCAGCGCCTCAAGGAGTTTTTGTCCGAAGGGACGGCGCCTGCCGCGACGCCCCCCCGCCTCGGCTCGGTTGGCGCCCATGCTTTGCCTCTTCTGGGCGAGCGCCAAGCACAACATCAGCGAGCGTTCCTTAAAATCCAAGACGGCTGCGATGCCCGTTGCACTTACTGCATTATTCCACGACTTAGGACATCGCTCTGGAGCAAACCGCCGGATGAGCTGCTCAAAGAGGCGCGCCAGCTCGTGGCCGCCGGGCATATCGAGCTCATCCTCACCGGCATCTTTCTCAGCGCCTATGGCCAGAAGACTGCCCTTCGTCGCCGGCAATCAAAAGCCGCCGGCAACCCCCTGGCCCGAATTATCGAAACGCTGTGCGCCGGCGTCCCGGGACTTCGCCGCCTTCGCCTCTCCAGCCTCGAGCCCGGCGATCTCGATGACGACTTGCTCCAAGTGCTTCGATCGCAGGCGCAGGTTGTTCCGCATTTCCACCTGCCGCTGCAAAGCGGCTCCAGCGCCATTCTGCGGAAAATGAACCGCCAATACACACGCGATGATTTTCTTCGCCTTCTGGATCGCATTGATCTGGCATTCGATCGACCGGCCCTGACGACCGACATCATCGTTGGTTTCCCGGGCGAAACGGACGCCGATTTTCAGCAGACGCTCGAAGTCGTCGACCGCGCCCGCTTCATTCACATGCATGTTTTTCCTTTTTCGCCCAGGCCGGGCACCGCAGCCGCGCGCTGGGAACGCGATTTCGTCAGGGGACCGATTGTTGGCCGGCGCATCGATTTGCTTCGTCGCCGCGAAATTGAATTCAGTCTGGCGTTTCGATCGACGTTCATCGGGCAACCCGTTCAATTGCTCGTTGAACGGGATGCCGCGCGGCCCCCGGCGTTCGCGAGCGTCCGCCACGGCCGTTGCCAGCGGTACTTCGATGTGCATTTTGAGAGCGAAACAGTCGAAACCGGCGATCTCGTCGATGTCCGAATTGATCGCGTCACGCCGACGCGAACTTTCGGAACGATGCTTTCCATCGCCGCCACGCGCACGGAGCTTTGTTCGGCATGATCTGCGTGATCCAACGCGTGAGTCAGGCGAGCGCCACCGTCGATGGCCAAATCGTTGGACAGATTGGCCAGGGAATGCTCGTCCTGGCCGCGGTTCAGGCCGCCGATTTGGCCGAGGATGTGGCTTGGACGGCGCGTAAACTGGCCAGCCTGCGGATTTTCGCGGGCGGCGAGCGCAACTTCGATCGCGACGTAAAGGAGATCGGTGGTTCGATTTTGCTGATCAGCAATTTCACCCTCGCCGCCGACGCGCGCAAGGGAAGGCGTCCGTCCCTGGCCGGCGCGGCCGATCAGGCGGCCGGCCGTGAAAAGTTCGACCAACTCGTCGCGGCTGTTCGGGCATTGGGGGTGAATGCCGAAATTGGCCGGTTCGGTGCGGACATGCAGATCGCCCTTGTCAACGATGGTCCTGTTACCTTCATCCTGAACAGCCGTGAGAAATGAACGCCCGCCGCCAATCGTTGCACCCCGCACGGTTTCCGCTACCGTTACTCATGAACATGTTTGGCGTTTTGCACCTCTACCCGGCCCATGGTGACTTTCAGACGCAACGCTCCGTCGAAATGCTGTCGAAAGTCTCGAACAACGGCGTTTCAAAAGTCGCCATGAGCATCGGACCCGGCGGCGATTTCGCCAATTTGCCGCAGGCGATCGTCGCGATGCGGTCGTCGCGCGGACCGCGTGCGCGCTTCGTCCACGCGTGGGGACCCGCAGAGCTTATCGCCGCGGCCGCGTCGCCTTCCTCCCGCATCATCTTCAGTCCGCAAGCTCCGGTGAGCCGCACCTGGCTCCCCTGGATCAATCTCATTCTGCGCCGCCGTCGCGTCGAAATCGTCTTCCCCACGGCAACACTGCGAGATGCCTTCATCGAGCGCGGAATGGCCGGCGACCAATGCCACGTCATTCACCCCGGCGTCGATCTCGATCGGCTGTGCGACCCGGATGCCAACATGCGCGCCGATTTGGGCCTGGCTGAATCCGATGTGGTTTTGCTCGCGCCCGGCGAATCCACCAGTGAGGCGGCCCATCGGTCTTCAATCTGGTCCGCAGCGATTTTGAATTTTATGGACGAGCGCTACCGCTTGCTAACCTGGGGTCGCGGACCATGCGTTCGGTCCTTGGACCGCTTTACGCGGACGGGTCGGCAGGATCATCTTTTGATTCAGGCGGAGAAACGACTTCATCGAGCCCTTGATTTCGAGCAAATCATCCACGCCGCCAGCGCCGCCATCGTTTCCGCCGAGGCCTTGGCGCCGGTGCTTCCACTGTTTATTTGCATGGCTGGCGGACTTCCCATTGTCGCGGCGAAAACCGCGGCTTCGGATGAATTCCTGAAAGATAACGTGACGGCCTTGATTGAACCGAGCAGCAGCCCTCGCCGGCTGGCCCAACGCGTCCTGGACCTGCAAGCTGATCCTTCGCTGAAGCGCAGCATCGCCGAGTCAGCCCGCGCCGAGGCGAGCGAGCGATTCTCCGCGGCGCGCTTTATTGAGAATTGGCAAAAGTTTTACAGCTGCCTTGGCTCGGATGATTCCCGCGCCGCCGCCCGCGCTTTCGCTTCTTGAAGGCCGCACAATTCCTCGCCGCACGCCAGCGGCGGCTGCCCTGCGGGAATTGCATCCTCGGGACATCCCTGTTGCCGGGAAGGCAGGCCATATCCCGATCTCAATGTCCGGCGATGCTGTAGAATCTGCTGCATCTCCCGCTTGGTCCCCTTCACGGGCGACCCGTTCGCAACAGCGTCATGCAGCATTGCCCACGAGACTTCGGAGGCAATGACGCTATCGCGTGCCGACGGCATCCCCAAATTCTTCCCCGCGGACACCGATCGCGCAAACGCTTCGACCATAACATCCAGCTTCTTGTCGTTGAACAGCCCCGTCTTCTTGACCGTGGCGTGGACGCCGTGCATTTCAATCGTGGCATCGATAAAATTGTGCCGCATTCGACAAATCCCTTTCGTCCCGGTGGCGTCCAGATAGCAGTTATGCGTCTTCTCGATCGCCAGATGCCCGTAAACAAATCCCTGCGTGATGTCGAATACAACGCCGTTTGCGAAGTGGCCGTGGGCATTCACCCACCACGGATCCTTGTGATCCCACATTCGAATTCCCTGGGCATGCCATTTTTCGTATTCGCTTTGGGCATACCAGCGGGCGACGTCGACGTAATGCATGCCGCAATCGTGAAACGGCGGGCCCTCCGGCTCGTGGCCCTCAGTTGGCATGTGCCCGGGAGTCATGTGGCAAACGCGGACGATCGCCAGATCGCCGATTTCTCCTTCGGCGATGAACGCGAGTATATCCTTGTGATACCACGCATTGCGGTTGAATAAATTGACCGCGACCAGCCGATCGCTCGCCTCGATTTCCTTTACGAGTTGCCACTCCGTGGCGACATCGGCCGCGAGAGGCTTTTCGGCGATGATATGTTTTTTCGCACGCAGCGCCAGAGAAATCTGCTCGGGCCGAGCGTCGGCCAGCGTAAAGAGGCCCACCACATCGATGGATCTGTCCGTAAAGATGCGGCCCGGTTGCGACAGAATGTGCGCCCCCGGCGCCGATCTGCCGGCCAACTCACGCAGGTCGGCCGACACGTCGCAGATTGCCGCGACTTCCCAAAGTTCGCTCTGCTGCATTGCGGCGACGAAGCCTCGACCCATCCGACCATATCCAACAATCCCGGCGCGCAAAGGTTTTCTCATGGTTTCTCGCGAAAGAATACAAAGGACTATGACGCATATTCTAGTCGATACTGGGAAAACTCAATGGCGCCGGGGTTGCGATAGGCCGGTCATCGGGTTACCGTTCCTGACGGCGGTGCTTCATGATTGAACTGGCCTGGATCAACGGCGAAATCGTCCCCCTGGCCGATGCGCATGTGGGAATCGAAGACCGTGGCTTCCAGTTTGCCGACGGCGTGTATGAGGTCATCCGCCTCTACAACCGCAAGCCGTTCGCCCTCGACCCACATTTACAACGCCTGCAAAAGTCCGCCGCGGGCATTCTGTTGGCCGTGCCGATAGCGCTGCCGGCTCTTGCAACCGAAATCGGAAAATTCCTGGCTCGGGCGTCGGTTTCCGAGGGGATGATTTACCTCCAACTGACGCGCGGATGCGCCCCGCGCAGTCACGCGTTTTCGCAAACCAAACCGACGCTTCTGTTTTACGCCCGCGCGCTTCCGCCGCTGGCCGACCTCGCGACCAGCGAAGGCGTAAAGCTCATTACCGTTCCCGACGAACGCTGGAAGCGTTGCTGGATCAAATCCATCGCGCTCTTGCCCAACGTCCTGGCCAAGAATCAGGCGCTGGCCGCGGGGGCCGACGAAGCCGTCTTCATCGAAAACGACCGGGTGACCGAATGTTCCTCCAGCAACATCTTTGCGGTGATCGGCCGGCGGCTCGTAACCCACCCCGTTGGCAGCAAAGTCCTGCCCGGAATCACGCGCGCGATTCTGCTGGAGTTGGCCCCCAGGCTGGGATGGCCCGTGGACGAACGCCCGTTTAGCGAAGAGGAGGCCCTCCGGGCCGACGAGTTGTTCATCACCAGCACCACTCGCGAAATTTCGTGGGTTGCCCGCTGGAACGACCGCGACATCGGCCAATCCCGCTGTGGACCCGTCGCGCTCAAACTGAATGCCGCGCTGCGCGAAAGAGTGCAGCGCGAAACCGCGTAGATGTCTTCCGTTCACATCCGCGGAAATCTTGTATGCCCCTTTAGTTCTCTGTCCCCTTTTGATCTCCCAATCCACCGACGATTACGATATCGCTTTGCGGCGTAGACCCCAGAGTATAAGCACTGAACTGACGACGATCGCTATACCAACGGATTGGAAGCCGAACTTCACGATTCCTTCTTGCCAAGGTCCCGCGTTGCGCCCAGATCCTGTAATAGGGGAAAGGCTGGAGGCTCCGAAGATCGCAGCCAACGTCGTTATGACCCAGTTTACATATGTCCCGTAAAGCGCGGTCCAGTAGGCCATCGCTTTTTTGGTTGATGGCAGTTTTACCTCGGACCACACAGCGCCCAGGGCAATCAGGAAGGTGCCGTTCATCACGCCCTCCAAGTGCGCCGCCAACCCCATGCGCACATTTTTGAATTGCTGCTCGACGAAGCCCGTCAATAGGCCGAGTAAGAACAGGAACATTCCATGCCAAATCAGGCTTCGATTCCGATATTCGGTATTCATTGGATTCTCGCGCCTTGCAAGTGGCTCCGGCCATCCTTGGCATAGTCTGCACGTCAGCCACGCTCAAGTCGTCGACGCTCAGGCTCGCATCATCCGGTTAGCGACTCACAACGCAAGCGTGGAAAAGTCGACATTCAAGCGTTTCACTTCTCCCGTAAAGATTTTCGGTTCACATCCGCGGATCATCCTCCGGCTCAACCTTCTCCTCGTCGGCTTTCAAATCGTTCAGCAAATCGACGTAATCCGCATCGTCCAGTTCAAACCAGTCGGGGATGGCCGCCGCGGAACATCCGCGGCGATCCGCCAGCGCCTCGACAATGCGGCGGCGAAGATCGGGATCGAGGATTTCGCGGATACGGATCATCGGGGCACTCTCCTGCGTTTCCGCAATTGACAAAGCCTTCAGTTGATCTTCTTGCCGTCCAGATTCAGCGATTGATCCTCATCGGAAACACTGCCGTCCACCTTGTGCATTCCGCCAGTGATCGGAACGTCCGCCTCAAATCGCATGGTCCGCGGGTGAAACTGGCCTTTGTAATTTCCCTCAGTTGTGCGTCCCTGAATTTGCAGGGATTCCGGCAGGTGCAGCACGATCACGGGATCCTCAAATACAACATTCAAGGCCTTATGCCGCGAGATCCCCATATCTTCATCGCCGAAGGCGAATCTCGCGTACTCGTGCTGAATAGCGCGCGTGATCTGCGATGCGATGTTCCCCTCGGCCGTGGGTTCGATCTTTTCCAATTGGTTCCTGGCCTTCACCGGGCCTTGTTCGACCAGAAAGATCCCAGTCGGAATGCCGATGGCCAGGAGCACGAGCACGACGATGACGGGATTCACGTGGATTGAAACGCGCGCGGCTTTATCGGCGTGGCCACGATTGCGCCTGTGGAAAGAAGGATACGCGGGCAACGCAGGCCCCCTCGCATTCATCGATTCCGTTGGAACCGCAACCTTTGCCTCGGGGATGGGATCGTCCGCAAGCTCATGCGTGTACTCAGGCGGTTCGGCCGCCGGAACCGTCACCACCCGTCCGCAGGCTTTGCAACGTCCCCGCTTGCCGGCGTATTGGTCGCCGACGCTGAAGCGTTTGCCGCACTCGCAGGAAACCTCGATTGACATGCTCGGCCCTTGAGAATCAACCGCCAAGGCTTGGCAGGCTACGTCGCAGGCTGACTTTCCACAAGATGACGTCGTGGCCGCCGGGCAGTCAGGCAGTCATGACGGAATTCAAATCCGATACTCGCTCCACCGCCGCTCAATCAGCTCCTTCGTCTTCTGATCCATCTCCAGTTCCGTGGGCCATTTCCGCACCTTTCCCTCGCCGGGCCATTTCGCCGTCGCGTCAAAGCCTATCTTGCTTCCCGCGCCGTGTTCGGGGCTGGCATGATCGAGAATGTCCACCGGCCCATGAACGATTTCACTGTCTCGCTGGGGATCACAGTTTGAAAACAGATGAAACAGCACGTCCTGCTCATCATGGACGTTCACGTGCTCATCCACCACGATGATGAATTTGGTAAACGACATCTGCCCCGCGCCCCAGATCGCGTGCATCACCCGCCGCGCGTGGTACGGATATTCCTTGTGAATCTTGATGAAGGCGCAATTGTGGAAAACGCCGCTGATCGGCAGGCTGTAATCCACGATGTCCGGCACCATCATCCGCAGCAGCGGAAGAAAAATCCGCTCCGTCGCTTTGCCCAGGAAATAATCCTCCATCGGCGGCTTGCCGACGATCGTCGTCGGATAGATTGGGTTTTTCCGATGGGTGATCGCCGTCAGGTAAAAAGCCGGATACCAATCCGCCAGGCTGTAAAATCCGGTGTGGTCGCCGAAGGGGCCCTCCAGCAATTTCTCCCGCGGATCGACGTATCCCTCGATCACGATTTCAGCGTTGGCGGGCACTTCAAGCGGAATCGTTCGGCAAGGGACCAGCTCGATTCCGCGGTCATTTAAGAATCCAGCGAAGAGCAGTTCCTCGATGCCCGGCGGCAGGGGGGCCGTTGCCGCGTAGGGCAGCACGCTTTCGCCGCCCAGAACGACCGCCAGCGGCATTTTCTCTCCCCGCTTCTGATACATCCGAAAGTGCCGCGCTCCATCGTGATGCATGTGCCAGTGCATCGCGCATTTTCTGGGACCGAATTGCTGGACGCGGTACATCCCGATGTTGCGATCGCCGCTCTCGGGATCCTGCGTAAAAATTCCGCCCAGGGTGATGTATCGTCCGCTTCCGCGCTCGGCCGCGGTCGCGCTCGCCGCCGAGTCAGCCACTTGCCCGCTATCCAGATCGCCGTCCAGCGGCCAGCATTGGATAAGCGGAAGCCGATTCAAATCCGCCTTCTCGCCCTCGAGTACCACCTGCTGGCATATCCCGCTGCGGACCGATTTGGGAGGAAAACTTCCCAGCTTCAGCAAGTCCGGCAACTTCTTCATCTTTTCGAGTAGGGTGGTTGGCATCTCCGGCTTGACCAGGGCCTGCACTCTTTCGGCCAATTCGGCGAGCGTTTGCGTTCCCAGCGCCTGGTTCACCCGCCAATACGATCCGAAAGTATTGATCGCGACGGGAATTTCCGATCCCGAAACGTTCTCGAACAGCAATGCCTTGCCCCCCAGCGCCGCCGCCGGGGACCGATCCGGTTCCTGATGCCCGTGCGGGGCCGGCATTTTGCAGACCCGATCACAGATTGCCGCAATCTCCAGTTTAGGATCGACCCGGGCGGAAACGCGCGCCAATTCCCCCTCGCGTTCCAGCAGTTTTAGAAAATCGGAAAAAGTCTCGGTGGCCATGGGGATAGAGGGTGAATGGGATCATACCGCCGCGAGGCCGCGGCGGCTAAACATCGTTCAAATGCCCCTCCATCGCGGTTGACTACGCCTTCTTCCAATGGCATGATGAGCACCCGATATTTCCGGTCATGGATGACCGGGGCTGCAACCGGTTCCCAGCCTGATTTCAGGGAACTTTTTGGACCTTCCTGCATCCAACCTAATGTCGAGCTTGAGCGGCGCGCAATACGAGGCCGAGCTTCCCCCCAAAAGCGAAGCTCAGGGTGCGGCCCGCGGTCGCGACCGGGAGACCGCTCTGTTCCTCAAGGCCCGTGCCGGCGACCGCTCGGCTTATGGTCAAGTCGTTCTGCTCTATCAGGATCGCCTTTTCAATGCCCTGCTCAGGATGCTGGGCGAAACCGAAGAAGCGCGCGAGTTGACTCAGGAAGCCTTTACGCGCGGGCTGGAAAAGATCGAAACGTTCCGCGGTGAATCCTCGCCCTACACCTGGATTTTCCGCATCGGCATGAACCTGGCGATCAGCAGCCTGCGCCGCTCCCAGCGAGCCCGCACATTCTCGCTGGATGGCACGTCACGGGGCGGAAACGGCATGCCCCAATATGACGATCAGGCCGCTGCCCTTGTGGACCGCGTCGCCTCGAACACCGACGAGCAGCCGCCGCAGGTGGCGGAACGGCGCGAACGGCACCAGATGGTGCTGGATGCCTTGAGCCGGCTCGACGCAGAATATCGCGCGGTGTTGGTTATGCGAGATGTGGAAGGATTCGACTATCAGCAAATGGCCGACGTGCTGGGCCTGCCGCTCGGAACTCTGAAAAGCCGGCTTTTCCGGGCCAGACTTGCCTTGCGCGACGAATTGGCCCCGTATCTGTCCGACAAGACCAAGCCCAAATAGCGCCATGGAAAACATCGAAGCCATGTTGTGTGCCTATATCGAGGGGGACCTCGACGCAGCAGGCCGCGCCCAGATCGAAAAGCACCTTCAGGATCATCCCCAGCATCGGAAGCTGATTCAGGAATTGACTGCGATGCGCGAGCTTGTGCGCGGGTTGCCGCGCGTCAAGGCGCCGATGGAGCTTGGTGAATCGCTTCGCGGCAAGGTCGAACGCTCCATGTTGCTGGGTGACACCGGGGACACCCCTCAGCAGAGCGCCCGTGGTAATCGTTGGCCGCAAGTGTTTGCCATTGCCGCGGTATTTCTTCTGTGCGCCTCGCTTTGCCTGGTTCTTTACAAGGCGCTCGGCCCCACGATGAAGCCCGCGGTGTTTACCGAGGGCGTGGCAGCAAAGCTTTCCGTAGCCCCACCGGCCTATCTGATGACCTCGCCGTCCGTCCCAACGACGCGGGAATCATTGGCCGCGAATATCTCAACGGACACTCGCCAGATTGAGCCAGGATCGCCTCTTATTGCTCCGGCCGGCCCGGCGGCTAGTCGGCCGTCAACGGCGTCCCAACAGCAACCAGCCGTCGTCACCGCCCAGTTCAATGTGGAGGCCATCCGCCAGCGGTTGCTGAATTCCGGAATTGACATCGTCGGGGCTAATGCGTCCTCGCCCGTTCTGATGGTTGTGAGCAGCACGGATCTCCCGGCCACCAATGCCCAGGTCACGCAGTTTCTTAATGACAGCAGCGGCATCTCCTGGAAAAAGGTGCCGGTCAATGTCGAGACAAAATCGATCCCCGCGACCCTTCCGAGCGCCAAGGTCGCCGGGCAGATGTCGGCTAGCGCCGATGGCAAATTTAATTGGGATCGGGAGTCAGGCGCCCCCACGACGCAACCAGCCAGTGACGTGTATGTCGCCAAGGGTCTGACGCCCCAACGGACCGATGTGCTGCGGCAATCGTTGGCCGTCCAGCAAAACGGCGCCGAGGTTCAGGTTTTCCTGCAGCCGGCAGGCGCTCTGGCGACGACCCAACCCTCCGTGGCAATGAGTCTGAAAGACGCCGATTCGATTCATTTGGGCTCCGCGGCTTTGCCGGCCACGGGGCCGTCCGAGGCCGTCAATTCAGGTGGGGATCTGGCCGCGCCGACCACCTTGCCGGCTAATGAATCATCCGTCGCGCAGCCTCTGGTCGCTTCGGGCGGCAACCGCCCTTCAGCGGGCGCCAATGGGATATTCGTTGCCAATAGCGCCGCGGCGATTTCGGACAACTCGCAGATTTTGCAGCCCGTGAACACCGTGATCGTGATTCAATCCACATCGGCGGCGGCTTCCACGCCGGGATCAGCCCCACAACTTCTTCCCACGGTGCGTCTGCCCGCTGAAGAAAACTCGCCGCCGGCTACCCAGCCGTCGCCCTCAACTCAGCCCTAGCCGATACTTCGCCGCGATTAGCAAGCAAGTTGCACAGGCTGACGACGTGGTGGTTTCACCGGGAGACCCGGATTTCATAGTTTCTCTTCTGCGTTTGCGCGGAAATGCGATGCGTTTTGGAACCCGGTGACGAACTTTGTCGCTCGTTGAGCCTCCCGGCATTTTCGGTTCGTGATGGGGATCTTTCGTCTAGGCGATTTCACCCATGTTGAATTAGGCCTTGTTCCCGATTGACCGCGGCGACGAACACTCTTTCTATATATGCATACCCGGTGAGGGTTCGGCAAACGTGAGTAACCAGCGCACATTACTGCTGACGAAGCGCGTCCCTAAGGTGGCTTGGTCCATGGGGGTGATGACGTTCCCTCCGACAAAAAATCTAAACAAAACGCCGCGGAGATCAAACTGTCCATGTCCTCAATCGAGAAGGCGATGCGAGGTTGATTCGGCGGCACACATGAAAGGGCATTCCGATGAACATGGCGATTCCAATCGCGCTGGCGCTGACATTGGCGGTGACAAGTTTTGCCCAAGACAAACCCGATTCCCACGTGACCGCGACTACGCCATCGACACAGCCCGCCTCAGCCGGCGAGCCAACAACCCAGCCCACTCAGCAGTTGCAGGATGAAATCGACCGATTGCGAGCGAAATCCGCGTTGGCTCGCGAGGCACTCGACCGCGCCCGCGCCGCCGCACTTCATCGTTTCTCCCAGACGCTGGAGTATCAGCAGGGCGAAGCCGCGGTCGCGGATGCACAGAAAGAACTGGATGGGGCCGATTCGGTGGATGCACGCGCAACCGCAGCAACGGACATGTTAAAGGCCAGGATTCGCCTCGATCGTCTGCAGGAAAATGCCTTGGCCTCGGATGTCGCGGTTACAGATGCAACGAAGTCCGATGCGGAGGCGAGCGCCCAACTCAAGCTGGCAGAAGCTCGCTTGGCCAAGGCACAGGCGGATGAGGCGGCAGCAGCGAAAGCGGCCGCAGCGGCGGCCGAGACCACAGCCGCGGCGGCAAATAGCCCGGCCACGCGCCCCAGCCGCTGGCAGGAAGACCTCGACTATTTCGCCAGGGAACTTCCGGTCAGGCAAAAAGACTTCTACATGCTCATGCCCCAAGACCGGTTTGAGCGCGAAGTCGCGGAATTGCAGCGTCAAGCTCCACAACTTTCGGATCCGGAGATTGTCTTTGAACTCATGCGCATCGTGGCAAGCCTGGGTGTGGCGCACACGGAGGTCCACTTCGGGTCCGCCACCGAAACGATGGCACTCCATTCTTATCCAGTTCAATTGCAGTGGTTTTCCGACGGGCTGGCCGTTGTGGCTGCGGCTTCGGAGTATCAAAGGGCGATCGGCAGTCGCGTGGTGCGGATTGGATCGAAAACACCTGAACAAGTTGAAGCGGCGGTCGCTCCTTACATCGCCCACGAGAATGACGCCCATCTGCATGTCGAGAGTCCGCGATACATGACGTTGGTGGAATTGATGCAACACGAAAAAATCTCCGACCCCACAGGCCGATTGCGTTTGACCTGCGCCGAAGCGGGTGGGGGGGAATTTACCCTGGAAATTGCGTCGGAAGGTTCCGCCAAGGCCGGACGGAACTGGATGACTGCCGCCGAGGCCCTGCACATTCCGAAGGAATTGTGCCGCAAACACCCCCGCGCTTTCTACTGGGATGAATACCTGCCGGAAACGGATACGCTCTATATTCAATACAACAGATGCGCAGATGCGCCGGGCAATCCCTTCGAGGATTTTGCAAACAAACTATTCGCCTTTGCCGACGCCCACCCGGTCCAGCGCGTCGTGTTGGACCTGCGTTTCAACGGCGGCGGCATTACACGAATCGTGGATCCCCTCGTGGACGGTTTGAAGTCGCGACCCGCGCTCAATGCCAAGGGAGATCTCTACGTTCTCATCGCCGGGCGCACGTTTTCCGCCGCGATGGACACGGCGATGAATTTCCGCAAGCATCTTAACGCCATCCTGGTTGGTGAACCTGCCGGCAATAAACCCAACCATTATGGTCAGGCTAGTACCTTTACGCTGCCGAACTCAAAGCTGCAGGTGCAATACTCGACGGAATATGTCCGCCAGATTCGCGATGCCGATCCGCTCTCACTCGATCCCGACATCCTGGTGCCTTATTCGGTCAATGATTTTCTGGCCGGCCGCGATCCTGCTTTGGAGGTCGCGCTTCACCCCGGCCCGCCGGCTTCAACGACTATGCCGAGTTCCATCACAAACGGCGCGGAATGGGAGGACGGCAAACCAGTTGCGCTGCCGGGCGTGCGGCGGCCGAAGGTGGAGAGCGTTTTTCTCTCCCGTCCGGGGACCGAGTGGAGGTATTCGCATCACCCGCACCTGGGCTTTTTCAAGGGCCGGTTCTATGCGATCTGGTCCAATGGCAGAGAGACCGAGGACCGGCCGGGTCAGCGCGTGTTGATTTCCACGGCGGAGGACTTCACGCATTGGACCCAGCCGCGCCCGCTGGTTGACACCGTGAAGGACGCGGCGGGTGTCGAGCAGGTTTTGACCGCCGTAGGTCTTTACCCATACGGTGGCACGCTGGTGGCCTACGTCGCGAGCTTCGGACCGCACAAGGAAAACCGGCTGGTAGAAACTCTAACGACGACCGATGGACAGACTTGGAGCCCGCCGCATGACATCGGCATACCTCTGTGCCCCAATCACGGTCCGCAACCCACTTCATCGGGACGGTTGATCATCTGCGCAAACACATCATATCCGTGGTCGGACGACCCCTCGGGCCTGGGCGGATGGCACATGGCGGGCATCGACTCGCAGACGGCCCAAACCCTGCAAGGAGACCCCTGCGAAGGCGCGTTTTACCAGACTGATGACGGCGTGATTCACATGCTCTTGCGCAACGGGACCTCGCAAATACCGCATCGGCTATGGCTTACGGAAAGTCGCGACAACGGTCTAACGTGGTCGGCTCCGGCTCCCACCGAATTTAGCGATGCATATTCGAAATTTCATTTTGGCCGGTTGCCAGACGGGCGGTTTTATTACGTCGGCAACCCGCTGTGGCGCCGCACGCCGCTGGTGCTTTCATTGTCGCGGGATGGCGTGCGCTTCGACCAGCATTTCATCCTTGCTGAAGCGCACCGCGACATGCCTCGCGAGAGCGACGAATACGGCTACCCGGCGTATCCACACAGCATCGTTCATGACGGGCGCCTTTACGTGATTGTCTCGCGCGATAAAAGCAAGATTCAGGTGTTGCGCGTGGCGTTGAGCGACCTCTAAACGACGTATCTGACTGAACGATACGCAGAGGAGGAATAACGACGCATGAGGCTCAAATGGCGGCGACCCGAAGGGTTGCGTCCAAACGGGTCGTTTGCGTCGTCATCGCTCCTTCGCGTGACTTGTAATTGATCCGCGTGGTCGCTCTTGGTAGCGCCCAACCCGTTTGGAAGCAACGCTGACGCTACAGGAAAAGGAGAACCGCTCTAAATCCGTGCAAATTATCGCATTGCCGGGTAACGTGTCTGCGCAAACGAAGCTGACATGCATCCGGTGACGATTGAAAACAGCGCCATTCGCATGGAAATCTGGCCGCAGATTGGCGGAAAGGTTTCCAGCATCATTGACAAGGTCGATCACTACGAACTGCTTTTTAATTATCCAGCCGAGTTGCCGGATTCACCTCATTACGATGCCCCCTACGGCGACCATTGGTACGGCGGATGGGATGAATGCTTCCCGGCCGTCGCTTCCAGCACGTATCCGCGTCATCCGTACCGCGGCATCGCCGTGCCGGATCACGGGGAACTTTGGGGAATCCCCACGACCACCGCTGTCCCCGCCAAGGATGGCATCACCACGGTGTGGCACGGCCTGCGATTCGGATACCGGCTCACCCGCAAGCTCTATCTCCAGGATTCAGCCATCGTCGCCGAGTACAGCCTGACAAACCTTGCCCCATTTGAATTCCGATTCGTCTGGGCATTGCACAGCCTGATGTCCATGGTTCAGCCGGTGGAATTGAATGTGGAGCAGGGCCGCTTTCGATTGAGCCACGACTCGACCGGGAATCGGATCGACGCGGATTACACGTGGCCGCTGGTCGCTCCGGCTGAGAATCTTTCCAATCTCGAGTCCTTGCCGTCCAAGCGAAGCTGGAAGAGCTTTTCAGCGGATTCGATCCAATCAGCTTTCCTCGTTTCCTACCCCATGCGAAAGCGCTCGCTGCGCGTCGAATATGAATCGGTTGATGGTATGCCCGCGTATTGGGGGCTGTGGGTCAACACTGGCGGCTGGGCCGGCAACCGCCATTTTGCGATCGAGCCCACCACCGGCCGCTACGATGAGATCGACCGTTCCATCCAAGACGGTTCCGCCGGCCAGGTCGATCCATTCGGACGTCGGCAGTGGACCGTTCGCTGGTCCCTCGGATAACGGCGCAAGTCCCCTATCTTCCCCCAAAAATATTTGCTCATTTCGGTTAACTTTTTGCGTCGGTGCGCATTCCTATGTCGGAAAGAACGCGATATTTGGCGCGAGACCTAGTCTTTCCCTCCCCTGAGCCCCGGATGCACCTCCCCGCGTCCGGGGTTATTTTATTGACGCAGCACCCGGATGAGTCGCCATTGGGTCATTGCCATATACACCAGCACGGCGACCCCGACTCCGCACACCACGGGAAAGCCGATCACCGAATAAGCGTGAACGATCACAACCGCGTTAAAAACCGCCGCCGTCGCTGTTACGCAGAAGGCGAACGCCAGCGGCACAACTTTTCTCGCGGCGGCAAGAATAACCCCTTCCAGAATGAGCGCCATGGCGAAAACAGAAACACCCAGATCGGTCCAGAAGAAAATGCTTTTCAGGTAGGGAATCGTGTTGCCTTGCGCATCGGTCACCGGATTGTCCTGCTGAAATCCGGCCGGCGAATGCAGGTATCGCATCGTGTTGGGAAAGACAAACAGCAGCAGCAAACCCAGAGCGATACTGATCCACGCTTCGGCCAAACCGATCGACGGCGGCGCTACGGCAGGGCGTTCAGAGGACGATGACTCGATGGTCTCGGGAGCGCCCGCCACTTGCGGGGTCTCCCGCGTGTTCGATAGCTTCGGCAGTTTTGAAAGGTCCATGGAATCGCTCCGATGCTTGCCAGCCTTGACCCCTGCGCACAATCAATGTAAAGACCTCAAGCCGCGGATTCAAACCATTCATAGGACGTATCCGGCGGCGGAGAATTTCATGGCGGATGTTACCGAGCGGATCGAGGCTATCTCCAAACAGGCCGACGAAGAATTGGCCGCCGTTGCCACGATTGCACAACTCGAGCAGTTCCGCATCAAATACCTCGGCGCCAAGGGCAGCATCAAGGGTCTGGTGAGCCTGCTCGGCCAGACGCCGAAGGATCAGAAGCCGCTCGTGGGCCAGCAGATCAATTCGCTCAAGGACCGTGTTACCGGCGCGTTCGAGGCCCGCAGGGCGGCGTTTTCGGCGGTGGATGGCGGGAGCGATGCGGCCGATGTCACGGAGCCGGGTCTGCAGCCTCAAATCGGCAACCGCCACGTCCTCACGAAGGTTACCAATGAATTGACGGAGCTTTTCGGCCGGATGGGATTTTCGCTGGCGTCCGGTCCAGAGGTGGAGGACGAGTTTCACAACTTCATCGCGCTGAATATCCCTCAGAGTCATTCGGCTCGCGATCCGCTGGACAACTTTTATCTGGCCGCCGAAACCGGCGAAGGCCCATCCACCGCGCTGGATCTCGGCCCGCAGGAACCGCTCATGCTCCTGCGCACGCAGACCAGTACGGTTCAGATCCGCGTCATGGAAAAGCAGAAGCCGCCCATTCGCGTGGTCATCCCCGGGCGCGTCTATCGGCCCGACACCCACGACGATACGCACCTCTCGATGTTCCACCAGCTCGAAGCGCTCGTCGTCGATCGAAACGTCACCATGGTCGATCTCAAAAGCACGATCCTCCAATTCGCCCACGCCTATTTCGGCGTGGAAGCCAAAATTCGTTTCCGGCCCAGCTTCTTTCCGTTCACCGAGCCGTCGGCGGAGGTGGACGTGTGGTTCGATCTGCCCGGAGGCAAGAGCCGCTGGGTGGAACTCGGCGGGTGCGGCATGGTTCATCCCAACGTCTTCAAGGCCGTCGGGGTCGATCCCGAGCAATTCACCGGCTGGGCCTTCGGATTCGGCATCGAGCGCATCGCCATGCGAAAGTACGGCATCAACAACATTCGCCTGTTCGTGGAAAACGATGTGCGCTTCCTGGAGCAGTTCTGACGTCAGATGAATCCCACGCCGAACGACACATAGTAATGAAGGTAAATGATGGTGAGGGTGTAAACGCATGATGCCAGCGCCAACAGAACCGTGATGAGGTCTCGCCAGGATGGGCTTCTGTGCGACTGATATTGTGCCGGCAACGCTCGCCACAACGCACTGACCAGCAGCAGCATCGCGGCGGCGATGGGAATGAAATAGCGACCCTGTAGCCCGTCAACGCACAAGCCGCCAACGGAGGTCCAAATCAGGTAGATGAGCAGCAACAGCGTTTCGATGCTCGCCGCGATCACAACCGCGGTCACGGCGATCACTCGCCAGACTTTGGAAAACTGCGGATCATCAATGCCCGCTCGACACGCGAACACCAACGCCGCCAAATAGACGAAAACGAAGACGGGAGATACTTGAACGTTGTACCATCCCAGTCTGCCCACCAGGGAAAGAACGACGGCAAAGCCATCCCGCTGGGCCGAGAAGAACGGAAGAGTCAACAGCGTTTTGGGATGTCCAAGCAGAAACTCTAATTGCCGGCGAGCGGAGACAAAGGGATTATCCATATAGGTGACAGTGTCCAGGCCCGGCGTTTGACGCGACCACAAAAGCAGAGGCACGACATTTGCGAATGCCAAAATGAGAAGAATCATCGCGAATCGCTTCGGGCCGCCTAACCGCGCTACCGGGACAAAAAAAATGAATCCCGCCAGCGGCAAATAGGCTGCTTTGGCCTGGGAGAGAGCGGCGGAACAGACGATGAATGCGGCTACCCAAGGCCACCCGATGAAGGAATCCTCCTCGTCTTGCTTTTTTACTGTGGCCGCAAATCCCAGAGCCACCACCAGAAATGCCAGGGCATTAATGATTGCGTCGGGCGAGACGGACGCGGCCATGAACAGTGACATGGGCATGAGCATGAGCAGCATTAATGGTCGGTCGAATCCGGGGGCGATCCGCAACGCCAGATATCCTAAACCGGTCCATGCCCAAACATTGGCGAGCCGGCCCAGATACAAGAGGACCAGAGGCGGCCAGCAGAAAACGCGGCCGATTCCAACACCGATCGCCTGCGGCAGATAGGGCAGCGGCGAGTAATGCGCCGTCTCCAGAACATAGTTGGCGCGCACCTGCGGCTGAAGGGGAACTCGCAAGACCCGGCAAATAGCCGAAAGAGAAGTCGTTGCAGTGTTGTATCGCACCGCCGCGAATGGCTCGGTGGTTTGGTAAATGCTTAGGGGTAATTCGCCTCTACCGAGATTCTTCTCCCATTTTGCCGTAAAATGGCCTTCGGAAATCTGGTACGTGTGCAGAAAATGGTCCTGTTCATCGGGAATTTGGTAGGGGGGCACAACCAGGGCGATCGCGGTTCCGAACGAGATTGCCAGCGCCAGAAACATATGCGACGGCGTGGCTAAAGGCGCTATAAGATATTTGTGGATATGGCGTTGCAAATTGCCGATAATATAAAAGTGTAAAACCAGATGGAATCGCTCTTGAAACTCATTCTCAATTAGCTAATATTTAACTTACCGGAACGTTCGAAAGGATAACCGGAGCCGCAATCATGGAGAAGGCCTGCACCAACAACGCCCGCGATCATCGCCCAGCCCCCGGCTCCCGCCGTTTGAGCCAGTTGGGCATCGGCTGCAAAGGGTGCGTGGTGTCCGTCGGTGGCGATCACGACCTTCGCCGCCGGTTGTTGGAATTGGGATTCTGCAACGGCGTTCAGGTTGAGGTCATCCGCCGCGCCCCTTTGGGCGATCCCATCGAGTTCCGCCTTCGCGGCTACCATTTGTCGCTCCGTAACGAACAGGCTCGGCACGTGACCATCACCACAGAATAAAGTGCCTTAGCAATGCCTTCCTGCCGTAAAGTCGATGACCCGCCCAAATCCGCTGCCCGGATAATGACCGTTGCCCTGGCGGGCAATCCCAATAGTGGAAAGACCACGATCTTCAATGCCCTCACCGGGCTCCGCCAGAAAGTCGCCAACTATCCCGGCGTCACGGTTGAAAAAAAGACCGGCCGTTGCCGGCTTCCCAGCGGCGCCATCGCCAACATCATCGATCTTCCCGGCACGTACAGCCTCATCAGCCGCTCGCCGGATGAACAGCTCGCGATGGAAGTTCTGCGCGGCGTGCGGTCGGATTTGCCGCCGCCCGACGCTGTTATCGTCGTCGTTGATGCCAGCAATCTACAGCGCAATTTGTATCTCGTCAGCCAGTTGATCGAACTCGGCCGGCCGCTGGTGGTCGTTCTGAACATGATGGATATCGCCCAGCGCCGCGGACTGAACATCTCGCCGGAGCGTCTGGAGAAGCAGCTTGGCGTGCCGGTCGTCCCCGTCGTCGGCCACAAGCGCCGGGGCATCGATTTGCTCAAGAAGGCTGTTCTCCAAGCGCGGGTCGCGCCCATGCCCGATTGGCCTCTGCCGCGGGAAATGCGCGATGAAGTCGCGCGGGTCGGCGGCGCGCTGGCGAATCACTCCGAAGAGCAATCGCGCCATCACAGCAGCGCCATCGCCGAACGCCTGTTGATCGGCGACCGCGCGCGAGATCTCAACGACATCTGGTCGCGCGAGCCGGTTGCGTCGCTGCTGAACAAGGCCAACGAGCGTTTGTCCGCGCTGGGCATCGATCCCATGCAGGCGGACATCGAGGCCCATTATCAGTGGATCGATTCCGTCGCCTCCGCCTCGCTGATGCCAGCCTGCCAGCGGCTGATGGGACCCGGCCCAGTTCTCGATTATGGCACTTCCCAGCCGCCGACTTTCACGCAGCGTGCCGATGCCATTCTCGTGCACAAATTCTGGGGTTTACTGATCTTCGCGCTGATCATGGGGACGCTGTTCATCACCATCTTCTGGCTGGCCCAGCCGATGATGAACGGGATGCAGACCGGCATACTGTGGGTCGGCCACTGGTTGACGCACGCGCTGCCCGAGGGACCGGTGAAATCCCTCCTGAATGCCGGCGTGATCGCCGGCGTCGGAACGGTGATCGCGTTTGTGCCGCAGATCGCGCTGCTGTTCATGTTCCTGGCGATCCTGGAAGACACCGGCTACCTCGCCCGCGCGGCGTTCCTGATGGACAAACTCCTGGCCCGCGTCGGCCTGCACGGCAAGAGCTTCATCCCATTGCTCAGCAGCTTCGCGTGCGCGATCCCGGGGATCATGGCGGCGCGCACCATCGAAAATCGCCGCGATCGCCTCGCCACCATCCTGATCGCGCCGTTTATGAGCTGCAGCGCACGGTTGCCGGTTTATGCGCTCCTGATCGGCGCGTTTTTCTCCACCGTCGGCGCGCTCGCGCAAGCCGGCATCATGCTCGGCTGCTATGCGCTCGGCATCATCGCCGCGGTCGCCACGGCATGGGTCTTCAAGCGATCTTTGCTGAAAGGCGGCGCGACCACTTTCATTCTGGAACTGCCTAGCTACAAGCTCCCGCAGGTTTCGCAGGTGGCGCGCCAGGTGTGGATCAATGCCGGTAGTTTCGTCACCAAGGCCGGGACGACCATCCTTGCTTTCAGCGTGATTCTCTGGGCCATCAGTTATTACCCGCGATTGCCCAAGGGGCGCGCGGAATCGATTGGAACGGCAACTCGCGTTCGGCTGGAGCAATCCCCGCTTGAATCCAAAGGTCCAGTGGCGGCATCTCCGGCGCGACCGTTGACTCCCCAGGAGATTGATGCGGGAGTTCAGAATGCCATCAGCGCCGCCCAAAGCGAATACAGCATCGCCGGCCGGATTGGCCACGGGATGGAACCCGCGCTGCGGCCGCTGGGATTCGACTGGAAAATGGGGATTGGATTGATCGGCGCATTCGCCGCCCGGGAGACGTTCGTCAGCACCATGGGCATCAGCTATGCCGTCGGCAATACCGACGAAAGCGGGACCCAGAGCCTCCAGTCCGCAATGCGCGCCGATCGATTCGCAAACGGCAAGCCGGTCTGGACGCCGCTGGTGGCCATCAGCCTGCTGGTCTGGTTCGTGCTGGCTTTGCAGTGCATCAGCACCGTCGCCATCGCCCGCCGCGAAACCGGCGGCTGGCGCTGGCCGATCTTCATGATCGTGTACATGAACGTCCTGGCGTATGTCGGAAGCCTCATCGTGTTCCAAATCGGCTCCGCCTTTTTGCGTGGATAAGCGCGGTCAATGCTATAATGATCGGTGGTGTTTATATGACCCTTGCCGAACCCACGACCCGACGCTGGACGAGAGATGAATATTACCGGCTTGCCGACGAAGGCTGGTTTGTCGGCCAGCGCGTGCAACTCTTCCACGGGGAGATCGTGCAAATGCCTCCACAAGGACATCAACACGCCAAGGCGATGCTCCGAGTCTCTCAGTTCCTTCAGTCCGCGTTTGGCTCCGGACATTGGATCAGGACGCAGTTGCCGCTGAATCTGTTGGAAGACTCGGAACCCGAACCGGACGTCGCGGTGACCAAGGAGCCTGCGGAATCGTACCAGGATCATCCCACGACGGCGTTGCTCGTCGTCGAGATCAGCGATTCCAGCCTTCGACTGGATCGACGCAAGGCAGGGTTGTATTCATCGGCAGAGATTCCCGAGTATTGGATCGTCAATCTCAGCAAACGGAGCCTGGAAGTGCATCGCGGGCCGGTTGCCGATCCTAAGGAGGAATTTGGCCATCGCTATTTCGAGTTCCGCGAGCTCAACGAAGCCGAGACGGCTGCACCGCTCGCCAAACCGGACGCTCAAATTCAAGTGAAGAGATTCTTTGACTAATCCAATGCCCATCTGGCTTCAAAATCTTCTGGTTGTGCTGGCGGTCGCGATATGCGCCGGCTTTCTTCTGCGCCAGGCCTGGCTTGCCCTTGCCGGCAAGCCAAGCAAGCTGGGATCGTGCTGCGCCAAGGGATGCGGCGCGTATGGGCCGCCAAAGCCCGGCCCGGGTGAGCGCATCGATTTCCTTCCCGCTGAGATGCTCGGTCGAAAGAAATGAAGCAGGGCAAGCCTTCCCGTAAACCCAATCGCCAGGATTCCATCGGCACCGATTGGAGCCCCGTTGCCGATTGGTATGACCAGCTCGTCGGCGACTCGGGCAGCGAATATCACCGGGAAGTGGTCATCCCCGGCGTCTTGCGGCTGCTGGCCGCGAACCAGGGCGATGCGGTGATCGATGTCGCCTGCGGCCAGGGCGTGCTTTGCCGGGCGCTGCAAGCTCGCGGCGTTCGCGTCACGGGCGCTGACGCGGCCGTCGAATTGATTCGCGCTGCCCGCCAGCGCGGCCCGGCTGAGATCCACTACGAAGTCGCCGATGCGCGGAATCTATCCAATTTCGCCGAGGCAAAGTTCGACGCGGCCGCTTGCGTGCTGGCCATCCAGAACATCCATCCGCTCCCGCCCGTGTTCCACAGCATCGCCCGAACCCTGAGGCCGAGTGGCCGCCTGGTGATCGTCCTGATGCATCCCTGTTTTCGCGGTCCGAAGGAAACGCGCTGGGGCTGGGATGAATCGGCGAAGGTGCAGTACCGGCGGATCGACCGGTATCTGACTCCGCGCAAAGCGCCGATCGTCACCCATCCGGGATCGAATCCGAATCAATACACCTGGGCGTTTCATCGGCCCATCGGCGGATATGTCAAAGCGTTGAGCCAAGGCGGGTTTTTGGTGGATGCGATGGAGGAATGGCCGAGCCACAAGCGGAGCACGAGCGGCCCGCGAGCCGCCGCGGAGAACGTCGCTCGGCAGGAAATCCCGATGTTCCTGGCGATTCGGGCGTTAAAGAAGGGCATGCGCGACTGAACAGAACTGAACACTTCTGAACACTTTTCGCGATTTTAGTTAGTGAATGCTAAGTTAATTTAGTGATTGACATGATGTTCGGTATCTGTTAGCATGTTTTCGGCCTTATTTTCATGGGAGAGCACATGTCGAACGACAAGATAAGCGGATCGGACCAATTGCCGGCGACCCGGGACCGGGAAATCGCGACGGCGCCGCTGCCGGTGGGGCAGCAGACGGCGTTGGAGTTGCTCCTGACGGGCAAGTCGATCGCGGAGACGGCGCGGACGGCGGGGGTGTCGCGCACCACGATATATCAATGGATGAGGAACGATCCGGTCTTCCAGGCGGCTTACAACGAATGGCACGATCAGTTGCGCGAGGGCAGCCGATCACGGCTGCTGCTCTTGACGGAAAAGGCAACCGATGCGGTGGAGAAGGCGCTGGAAGCGGGAGACGCCAAGATGGGTCTGCAATTGCTAAAAGGAATGGGGATGCTGCGTGACCTACCGCCTGGGCCGACGGACCCGGCCGAGGTGAAACGGATGGGGGAATTGCAGAAGAGGCGGCATAAGTCGGAGATGGAACGTGCGGAGCGGCTGGTGAAAGCCGAGGAGATGATTGATCGGATGGAGATTTAGGGGGAATGGCGAGTGCCGATTGCCAAGTGCCGAATAGTGGTTGGGTGTGAAAAAAGAGGGTCATAAGACGGCTTTGCACGCCGGAGGCCTTTTGCAAAACGGGGCGAATTCTGCACAGCGGATTGGGAGAGGCCGTTGAAATGACCCTCCCGACTATTGGTGCAAAAATATAATTTGCAGAATTCTCAAAAACACGTCCAAAACCTTCACCTCCGGCCCTTATATATAGAGGGGCCTCGTTGCTGCAAGACCCATCAGTTCGGCGGCGACAGAGATTTTCCAGTGATCATCGGTTCGGCGCGAAGGCCGGGGAATTCGTCGGCGGGATATTTGAAGATTGGTCGCAAGTCCGCCATCTTTGTAGATGGTGGCGGATAAGTGAAGATGCCCCTTGCGTCAATGCAGGCAGTACCCCCCCTAATCGGTGCGAATGTACCAAGCACAGAAAACATGGCGCTACCGGAGCCAGACGTCACTTGGAGCACGGGCGATCCCTTTTCATTCACAAATTCAACGGCTCGGTAATCCTGATTCCAATCCCACCCGTCTGGGAACTCCACAATCTGGTTATCGCTGACGAATGCCTTATTGCGGCCGTCCGTAATTACGGCATCAATGAATGCTGCATTTTTCAGCAGGCGCATCCGAAACACGCCAAACATATCCGTGGGCGGCATGTTCCCATCTTTGTCGATATAGATGGTTTGGCCATTGGTTCCGAGCGAAACCAAAGCATCCTTGATTTCAATGCGTTGCTGCGGAGCAGACGCAAACATAAGGTCGCGAGCTTCTATCGCCTGCCTCAACTGCGGCCGAAAAAAACGCGTTTGGAGTGGAATGTTAGCGAGAGTAACGCCGAGTGCATCCCGGTTGATGCGCACGGTCTGAATATTGGTATCCAAAACCTTATCCTTATATCCAAGGTCTATTGGGTAGCACCATTCGTGGTTCAGGTTATCTGCGATCCGTATTTGAAGTTTGTTCGTATAAGCCTCTTTTGGACCGCTGGTGAATATCCAACCCTGGATCATTTCTCCTGCGCCTATTGGTTTTTTGTTGGCGGCCGAATCAAAGCTGCCCTCACCAAGGCTCAATTTGTTCCCTACGAATCGTTCTGTCATGGCGTAAAGCGTTCCGATGTCGGGATACCAGAGGGACGGCATCGTTTCCCATTTTCCAGATTTGCACAAGGATTCCACCGAGTAACCCTGCAATGTGATGGGCGTGTCTCCTCTATTCGTACAATGCAAATAAAGCGCGGCAAACACTGTGTGGGCAGAAAGATTTTCGGACGGACCAGAGACAACCACATACATGGCCGGGCCGAAAATCGGAGGCAAAATTGTCGGTCCCGATTTGAAATAAAGGTTGGGTGGAACGGACGGTGGTACCGCCGCTTCGATATTGCTTGGCGCTTTCGCGGAAGAATCCCCATGAATGGCGTGATACCAAGAAACGCCAGCGGATATGCAGGCGAGCACTGCTGCAACGGAAATCGCTATTGGAATAACGTATTTCAGTCTCGAATCGGCGGAAAACGATGGCATGGAGCCTCCAGAATACGCAACGGTGGCAGCGCATCCAAGAAATATCATCAGCAAAAAAGCCACCCAAAGGGCAGTCGGCCATCCCCTCCCAAAGGGAATCGTACAGATCAGAAATATGGATGCGCCCGCCCATAGAACAAGTGACGGTATGCACCCATATTTGAATAAAGGATCATTAAAATGTTCACCAAAGTTGCCAATGATAGACCACCACAAATAGAACAGCCCAGCAAGGGAAAGGCCCATTATCCAACCAACGAAATTCCACTCCTCGCTGGCGTGGTACTTACCCTTGTGTTGGGTATTGTCGTTGGGTGGTGCCTCTGCTTTCTGTTCGTGCATGTTGGGATGAGCAAATAAGGTTGCAGGGCTTATGCCGGTAACCGATCCAAAAATGCAACAGGCATATCTGCATCTTGCAATTCTTTCCGCGCCGCACGACGTAAGCGCTCGCGCACCCAGACGGAGACAGCCATTCCGGCCAAGGTCGCCGCGTCCCGGAAAGCTTGTTTCTCGGCCGCATCTAAACGCAATTCGAGATATTCCTCTTTATTCGTACCCTTTGGATTTTTTGGTCGTCCTGGTTTTGCCATGGTTAAATAGTGTACGGATAAAAATCGTACAAATCAAGAAGAATGTTCTTGACTGTCCGGAAGTAGTCCGTACAATAATTGGCGTGGAAAACACACTAAAAGTTACCGATGGGATTACAGAGGGAATCGAAGCCCACAAGCTACGGGGCCTTGAAATCGCCGCACTAGCCAAGATCGAAAAGAACAAGGGTATCTGGCTTGTCGCATTCCTGATGCGATCAGACCTGCGGCTGTGGCCTTGCTCCTTGTGCAAATGATCGCTGGAATCAGGCTGCGGAAAGGAATGACGGGCGATGCTCGACAAACGAAAACTTGGGGTGTTGGCGGCGATTCTGCTGTTTTTGATCACCGCGGGGGCTGCATTTGTCGTCATTAAATCTTATGTGTGGTCGGGCGAGCCGGCGGATTTGCCCGCCGCGCCGTCGAATTCCGCGGCTGTTCCGGCGACCGAGCCGCAACCCTATGTGATGCCGGATTTTTCTAAGCTTAAGCCGCGGTTCACCAGTGCGGATTTTCGGCGTGACGCCGTCATCATGAATAACCCGCATGGCAAGATTGCTTCCAAGGCGGGTGTTTATTCCATTGAATCTTCGCCCGGAACGTTTTGGGTGTGGAACCGGCCCTGGGGAAACATGTACTCGGACTTCGCGTGTGAAGTGGTCGGGAGGGTCGCATCCGGCGCGGAAGGGGCATGGTCGTTGTACCTGACGAGCCAACGCACCCCGCATCAGGGAATTTGTATCACGCTTCACGGGGATGGAACGCTCGAGATCGGGCAGAATCCTTTTGCCGATCAAAATATTGTCGAAACCCATGTCCCGCCGTTCAGTCATTCGGCGATCAAACTGGGAACGGAGTTCAACCGGCTGCTGATCGTTTTGCGGGGCCAGGAGCTTACCGTCTTGGTCAACGGTGTTTCGGTTTGTGAGCCGCTTCAGATTCAGGAGCACGTTCTGCCGGGCGTTCTGGCATTGTCGGGGTCCGCGGGCCCGGATGGACCCACCCGCGTTGAGTTCACGAGTTGCACCGTCTGGCGCGCGGGAAACTAAATGGGGGACAAGCGATTCCGGGACATCGGCGTAACCCGCGGTGCTTCGCACCGCCGCTAAATATGTTTGAATTGTCCCTGAATCACGGTTCCCCATTTTGGGCCGTTTCCAGTCAGGTTCGCGCTCCTGAGTATTGGGGGTGAGGTTGGTTTCAGCGGCCAGGGATTGATTCGGTGGCTTGGGGGTTCGACGGGTGCAGGTCATTGAGGTAATCGATGAGGGCGCGGAGTCGGCCGTGATCGCGGCGATTGAAGGGGAAGGCCAGGCGGGGGAGTTCGGCGAGGGCGGGTTCGTCGCGCTCAACGGGCAGGGCGGCGGTGGCGCGGAATGCGCCGCCGTCGCGAAGATCGGAAAATTGAGATTCGATTTCCGCGATTTCGGATTTGGTCGGGGGATGATGCAGGCGGATGACCATTTCTTCACGCGTGTGCCGAAGGCTGTGAAAGTTGCTGTAGAAATGGCGGATTTCGTTGACGGCGTCGTCGATGCTGTCGGTGATTTTGTAGAGGCGGAGGTCGGATTCGTCGACCAGGCCGCGCGAGACGAGTTGGTCCTGGACGTAGGCTTGCCACTGTTTCCAATAATCTCCGCCGGGGCTGTCGATGAAGACGATGGGCAGGGGGACGGATTTGCCGGTCTGCACGAGAGTGAGGACTTCAAAGCCTTCGTCCATGGTTCCAAATCCGCCGGGGAAGAGAGCGATGGCGTGGCTGGAGCGGACGAACATGAGCTTGCGCATGAAGAAGTATTTGAAATTGACGAGTTTTTTGTCGTTGGCGATGATTTTGTTGGTCTTCTGCTCGAAGGGGAGCCGGATGGCCAGACCAAAGCTGGGCTCCGGCCCCGCTCCGCCGTGACCGGCGGCCATGATGCCGCCGCCGGCGCCGGTGATGACCATCCATCCGGCGGCGGCCATTTTTTTGGCGAATTCGGCGGCACGGCGATAGTCCAGATGGGTTTCGGGGGTTCGGGCGCTGCCGAAGATGCTGACCTTTCGCACATCGCGGTAGGGGGCAAAGATTTTCAGGGCGTAGCGGAGTTCCTTGAAGGCCGTGTTGATGAGCTTGATGTCGCCGCGGTTGGTTTGATCGCGGAGAAGCTTCATGGCGTTGTCGATGATTTCGCTGACCATGTCGCCATCGGGGATGTCGCGGAGCTGCTCGATGAGCTGCTGGGCGAGATGGTGAACGGGGGCGAGATCGGCGTGGCTCACGATAAGGGGCGGCTCGGTGGTCTCCTGGGATTCCTCTGAATTGTCGCTTGTCTCCCGCTGGTTCATGGGTCGTGCCTCGTGCGCGTTGGGTTCAAATATTCCGGCGAACAAACCGGGGAAGGGCATTATGCCGCTGGTTGACGGTGGAGTACAGCGGAGGGCGCGGGGTGTTGAACTTTGGACTGGGGGCGCTGTGGTTTTGCGTGCTGGAGACTATGCTAGGATCGATGCGTTTGCGGCGGCCAGCGGGCTGATGGCGGATGTGCCGGAGGTGAATCTCGCGGTTTGGTGTTTGCGGAAGCGCTCCCCTTCGGGTCGCGGCTAAACTCGTGGCGGCGGGATTCGGATTTGGCGGGAGAAACATATGGTGAACCGGCTGATTGTGGGAATTGGTTTGATTGCGAGCGTGCTGGCCGGGGCGGCGGCGGCGGGGCCTGTGGAACGAAAACATTTTGGCCAGACGCAGGAGGGGTGGCCGGTCGATCAGTTCATCCTGACCAATCGCAATGGGGCTTCGGTTCGGATCATTGATTACGGGGCAATCGTTACCAATCTTTTTGTGCCGGATAAGAACGGGAATATGGGGGATGTGGTTCTCGGGTTCGATGAGGTCAAACAATATGAAGAGATTGGCCCGTTCATCGGGTGCATCGCGGGGAGGTACGCCAATCGAATTGCCAACGGCACGTTCACGATCGATGGGACGAGTTATGCGGTGACGCTCAATCAGGGGATGAATTGTCTGCACGGGGGTTTCAAGGGTTTGGCGAAGAGGATGTGGGAGGGGGACGGGGGCGTTACGCCGGATGGGCCGACGGTTCGATTTACGATTCTCGATCGTGATGGTCAGGAGGGTTTTCCGGGGAATGTGAATGTGACGGTGTTGTACACGCTGACGAATAATAATTCGCTGAAGGTTCAGTATTATGCCGCGACGGACAAGGCTACGCCGATCAATCTGACGCACCACAGCTATTTTAATTTGAGCGGGAAGAGCAGCGGGGACGTGCTGGGTTATGTGGCCAGGATTCATGCGGATCATTATTTGCCGGTGGATGAGGGGCTGATTCCCACCGGGGAGATCGCGGCGGTTCAGGGGACGCCGTTTGATTTCACCAAGGCGAAGCTGATTGGGCGGGACATCAAGTCTCTGCCGGCTCCGTTCAGTGGATACGATCACACGATGGTGCTGGATAATCCGAAGGCGAGTCTGGTGGAGGCGGCGGAGGTGTACGATCCGGATTCGGGCCGGCTGGTTGAATGCTGGACGACCGAGCCGGCGGTGCATTTTTTCACCGGGAATAATTTGAAGGGACTGATTGGAAGGGGCGGCGTGGCGTATCAGCCCTATATGGCGTTTTGCCTGGAAACGCAGCATTTTCCCGATTCGCCGAACCACGCGAATTTTCCGAACACCATACTTCGTCCCGGGCATGTTTACCGGCAGGTGACGGAATTTCGTTTTTCCGTGCCGCTGACGCCGCTGCAACCGGAGCAATAAATGAGATTCTGGCCGGGCATAATTGTTGTTCTGAGCGTGTGCGGCGCGAGCGTGGCGCAGCCGGCTGCTTCGAGCGGGGCCGATGCGGACATCGGACGAGGGAAGATCGTCGGGCTGGACTATTTCTTCAATCATCAGGTGAAGGATGGCGTGCAGTTCCATTATGTCTGGGACGACGTCAAGAACTCGGGGTACTCGAAATTCGGAAAGGTTTGGGAGCAGTACGGCGCCGGTCTTGCCAAATTGGCCGAGGCGCCGACGCCCAAAGACCTCGAGCGGTTTTCGGTTTACATCATAGTCAATCCGAGCACCCAGAAGAACGCGGCGGACCATAAGCCGAATTACATTCAGCCGGCTGACAGCGACGTCATCGCGGGATGGGTGAACGACGGCGGGGTGCTGGCGCTTTTCGCCAATGACAAGAATAACTGCGAGTTCGAACATCTCAATGAACTGGCGGGGCGGTTTGGGATTCAGTTTAACGGCGATTTGCGCAATACCGTGCCGACGCATCGGGACATGGCTCGCGGGACGTTCAGCGGATTTCCGGATCATCCGCTGTTTGCGGATGTGAAGCTGATTTTCCTGAAGGAGATTTCGACGCTGAGCGTGCGTGAGCCGGCTCGGCCGCTGTTGATTGCGGACAAGCAGGAGGGGGCGGGGAAGGACATCATCATGGCGACGGCGCATTACGGAAAAGGGCTGGTGTTTGCGGTGGGGGATCCGTGGTTTTACAACGAGTACATTGACGTGAAGACGCCGGAGCTACCGATCGAAAATCGAAAGGCGGCGGAGAATCTGGCGCGGTGGCTGCTGGGGGCGGCATCAGCGCCGGCCGGCGGGCGGTAGTGAAGTGAGTAATGGGGCTTATGACCCCTTTCGATCCCGGAGCTAGGAAGACCACCGCGAAGCCGCGAAGAGCGCGAAGATAGCCGCGAAGAAATACCAAGAAAAATTGGACCGCGAAGACGCCGAGACGCGGCGGTGAAAAGTTCGGACGTATCTTGGAAAAATCCGGGGATTCTTTAGAATATTTTTTCGGGCGTCGAACGGATTCACCGGACGCTGTGCGTTACGCCCGCCATGCAAGCGTGGATGACCGATCAGGTTTGGGAGATTGCGGAGTTAGTTGGCTTGCTCAACCAATCGCCAGCTATGGGCTCGTCTTGAATATCAGCAGATAGGGTACCGCCGAATGACCTGTGGCATCTTTAAAGTTGCCGAAGTTATTGCTGTTTAACCAAATCGCATACGTCTTGCCGGGCTTGAGTTTCACGGGAAGAACGCAAGTGCGCTTGTCGTTGAGGTAATGCGGCCTTCCCGTCGTATCAGGAAACGTATCCTGACCCCAAGTGGACCACGACCAGCTTCGGTCCATCATGTCTTTGCTGTAGGTGACCTTGATCTCAGCCAGGCCAGGATCGACACCATCGGTCCCAGATTCGGGGACGGCCCGAACAACGACGGGCGGGGCGGTGGCCAGGCTGACAACCTCATCGGATTTAGCGCTGCCCATCAAGCCGAGCAGAGCGACGATCAATAGACAGTTGTGAATTTTCACCATGGCTGCTCCCAAAAGTTGAAACGAACGGCTTGCGTTCCCACAACGCAGGGTGCGAATCGTCGAACCCTCCCCATCATACCAATCCCGGATTGATTTCAAAAAAGACCGAACCGACCCGTCTACCCAAATTCTTTTCGGAGAAGGCGGAGAATCACGGTCACGATGTCGCCATGCAGCTCATCCACTACAACCACTGCCGGATTCACCAGACGACCCGCGTAACGCCGGCGATGGCCGCTGTACCGATCATGTTTGGGAGATTGAGGAATTGGTGGCGTTGCTGGATTAGTCAGGATGCCGATCGGTGATTGACGGCTGCGCGTATGCGATCCATTAATTCGCGATCACGTGCTTGGTCAAACGGCACATTCTCGTTGTTATATACCCATGGACCATTTTGACGTGTCTGATCTGGCTCGTCGGAATAACGGGGATGAATATGCGCGTGCAAGGCCCGATCACAATTTCCCAGGATCATATAGTTAATCAATTTCGCGCCGGTTACTTCTAAAAGCGCATCTCCGATCAGCACCATGTCCCGAAGAAAGTTATGCCGGGCAACCGCCGGCAGATCGTTGATGTCGATCACAACCGGATCAGAGAGTAGCAGGCTATACCCGCGCAATCGCTGATTATCACCGAGTACGAGCCAGCCCGATGACATACGCAGTATGGCCGTGGGATTGGTCCCTTCGGTTGCTGACCGGACGCGCTCGTGGATAAGGGTTTGCATCGCTGGTCAATTCTAAGAAGGGCGACGTACAAAACAAAACATGTTCAAACTTTACCACCACCCAAATCCCGGGGAACTTGACATCTTTCGTCGGATGGTCACAATCCCCGCTCCTGTTTTACGCGGAGATTTTGACGATGTATGCAATTATCGACGATGGAGGGCGGCAACATAAAGTCACCACGGGCGATCTCATCCGCATCGATCGCGAGGAGACCGATCAGAAGACCATTACGTTCGATCGGGTGCTGCTGGTCGGGGGCGAAGGGGAGCCGAAGATCGGCTTTCCGACCGTGGCGGGGGCTTCGGTTACCGGCGATGTCACGGTGGTGAAGGGGAAGAAGATCGATACCATCAAGTATCGACGGCGGAAGGGGTATCATAAAAAGATCGGACACCGACAGACGCAATTGCAGGTGAGGATCAGCGCGATCAATGTTTGAGTGGGCGAGCCTTGGCGTTTGAACCCGCGGTGCTGCGCACGCGCCGCTAAATCGGGGGGGTGAGGGGCGGGGGTGGGAGGCAGTCGCCGCCGACTAGGTGAATTGTGTTCCGGCCTGAACGCTTGGCGCCGAACATGAGTTGCTGATCGGCCGCCTCAATCAACTTGTTTACATCCTGTGCATCGTAGGGATAGACGGCCAGGCCGCCGCTGATGGTCAGGCAACCTTTGCCGCCGGGGCCCAGGCTGGGAAAATCCTGGGTGGAGAGGAGATGCCTGAATCGATCTAAAATATCCTGGGGTTCCTGGGGCGTGCGATTGCCGAGGTGGGTGCGCGGCTCGCGCGGCGTGCGCGGGCCTTCCTTGTCCCAAAATACCACGGCAAATTCGTCACCGCTGATTCGGGCGACCAGATCGTGATCGCGAACGCAACGGCGCATGAGGTTGGCCAACTGCTTGAGAATCTCATCGCCGCCGCCGTGGCCGTATTGGTCGTTGTAGTGCTTGAAATTGTCGATGTCGAAGAGGAAGAGGGTGACGAGGAAGCGTTTGAGCCGGGCCTTTTCGACGACTTTGGTGAGGAATTGCCGGAAATATCGGCCGTTGGCCAGGCCGGTGAGGTCGTCGGTGATGGCCAGCCGCTGCAAGCCGGTGTGGCGATCGTGCAAGGCCTGGAGCTTGGCGAGATTTGCGGCCAGGTCGGCGAGGAAACTCATGGCCGTCGAACGATCGTGGTCGGCGGGAGCTGAAAGACGGATGGCTTTGGGGAACGGGGCGGTGTCGGGTTCGGCGGCGGCTGGGTTGAGCGGGTCGGGTGGGCGATGCGAGAAAACCGTCATACCTTCGGCGGGCGTGGGCGCGTCGGCTTGGGGGGCCGCGAGAGATACGTTCAGCGTCGGCGGCAAAGCCGCGTTGATCTGGTTGATGACCATTGCGACCGGGTTTTGAGGAGCTTTCAGCAAGGCATCGAGCACAAGGCTCGTCAGGCAGATTTGCGACAGCGGAGAAGACGTTGGGGAAGCGGAGGAGGCTTCAGTAACCGGCGCGGGCTCAGAAGCGTGCTGGCCATTTCTTCGCAATCGCATCGCGGGCGCGCCGAGGGTTTCCAAGAGTTCGCCGGGCGTGATGGGAGTGACGAGGTAGTCATCGCAGCCGAAATCCATCATTTTTTGGGAGAGCGGCTCGAGGGTGGGATGTCCGAAAAGCAGGAGCCTGCCCTCGCGGCTCAGTTCGCGCAGGGTGCGCATGGCGGCTTCCGGCCTGCGCTCCATCGGCTCAACGGAGGCGAGCACGGTTGTGTACTGTTCATGCGAAAGCTCGGCAATTCCATCGAAGAGACTGGGGACGGATTTGACTTGGGCGGCGGGGAGGGCCTGGGTGACGGTGGAATACATCTGACGATCCACATCGCCGATCAGCAGAACCCGTTCATGGGACAAACGCACCATATCTCTGGATATTGTAGCCGTGAAATCGACCAAGGTTGCGGCAAGGACGCAAGAAATGAATGTTTTTTTTGGGGTTAAATGGGGGGCGGCGGTTATCGAGAATCCCCCAAACGCGCTCCCCTTCGGGTCGCGGCTAAACGGGTCAACCGGCGCTGGGGCCTGGAGTTTCCTGCAATAAGGCCCGCAGTTCTTCGGCGGTCAGGAGCGGGTCCGCTGAATTCTCCTGTGGGGTGGAGGGGTCTGCCGGTTGGTCGGCTGGAACGGGGTTTGTGGAGGCGGGAGCGGAGTCAATTTCTTTGGCGGAGGGAAAGCCTACCGCCGTGGCGGGCGGGGCGGCGGCGACTCGATGGAGGCCGTCGTCGGCGACGAGGCCATCGGCCCCCAGGCGCATGGCTTCGGCGAGAGCGGCCTGTCGGCCGTCGGTGTCGGAAAGCCAGATATCCACGTGTGAAAAACGGCGTTTGATGCTTGAGATGATGAGCAACTCTTCGCGGTATAGGCTGTTTAAGCTGAAGATGACGGCCGAGTAAAAGAGGGGCTTGCGGCAGAGAGTGACCATCGCGTCATAGGGGTCGTCCACTTCGGTGCAGAGGTAACCCTGTTTTTGCAAAGCCATTGTCGGGACGATTCGAAGCGCGGGTTGTCCCACGATCAAAGCGCGACCCGGCGGTCGCGTAACTGGGAGACTGACACCGGACATGAGGCTCCAACACGAGGAAAAAACCAGCGGTTCCCACAAAGAGGACTGCCGGGAGATTATACGCCAAACGCCGGCCGGTTGCGACTGGATTTACAGGTCTTTACGGATTGACGGTCGGCTGGAAATCCTTGACAGGGGTCATAGCGCTCCATAGTGTGAATAGCCGACCGGCTGCCGAGCCGGTTTGTTTTTAGAATCGTCTTAAAATCAAAAGGAGCTTTTTATATGGCCGCTTTGAAAATTGGCATCAACGGTTTCGGCCGGATCGGCCGACTGGTGTTCCGGGCCGGCGTCAGCAATCCAAATCTCGAATTCGTGGGGATTAACGATATTGTTCCCGCGGATAACCTCGCGTATTTGCTCAGGCATGACTCGACGCACGGCAAATTCAAGGGCACGGCGGAGGTGAAGGACGACGGCATCGTCGTCAACGGCAAGTTCGTCAAGTGCATGTCGGTGAAGAATCCCGCGGAGCTGCCGTGGAAACAGCTCGGGGCGGAGTATGTCATCGAATCGACGGGCCTGTTCACGACTTATGACGCGGCGGAGAACCACCTGAAGGCCGGCGCCAAGCGGGTGATCCTCACCGCTCCGAGCAAGGACCCGGAGAAGATTCCGACATTCCTGATGGGCGTGAACCAGAACAAGTTCGACCCCGCGAAGGACAAGATCGTTTCCAACGCATCGTGCACGACGAACTGTCTGGCTCCGATTGCGAAAGTCATCAACGACAACTTCGGGCTGGCTGAGGGACTCATGACCACGGTGCACGCGACGACGGCGACTCAGCCGACGGTGGATGGTCCGAGCAAGAAGGACTGGCGTGGAGGCCGCGGGGCGGGGCAGAACATCATTCCGTCTTCCACGGGTGCGGCGAAGGCCGTGACGCTGGTGCTGCCGGAATTGAAAGGCAAGTTGACCGGGATGGCGTTCCGCGTGCCGACGCCGAATGTTTCGGTTGTTGACCTGACGTTCAAGACGGCCAAGCCGACGAGCTACAAGGAAATCTGCGCCGCGATGAAACGGGCCTCGGAGGGCGAGCTGAAGGGAATCCTGGGCTACACCACGGAAGAGGTGGTATCGAGCGATTTCCTGGGCGATTCGCACAGCAGCATCTTTGATGCGGGCGCGGGGATCGAGCTGAATCCGAACTTCTTCAAGGTTGTGGCCTGGTACGACAACGAATGGGGCTATAGCTGCCGGGTCATCGATCTGGTGATCTCCATGGCGAAGAAGGAAGGGTTGCTGAAGTGAGCGAATTGCCTGGGTAGCGAATTGCTTGGGCAAGGCTGCACTTAATCAGGTGAACCGGGTTGGCTCACGCAGATGCCTTGCGCGCGTGGGATGGAAGGGCGAGCACTTTGTCGGCTGCGGCCGGATCGTATATACGCTCGCCACAGTCAGGACACTCGTAGCACTCAACGTTTGGTATGCGGACTTTCCGACCTGCGATGACCTGGGAAAAGGTCCTCCGCACTTTGTGAATTCGCTTTCCGGAACAAATTGGGCAGGTTTTTAGGGGCCTCATAACCGCGCTGATAATTATACATGGATTCCGCCACGTCCTCACGAGAAAGAGCGTCAAGGCGCATTTCGATCAAAGCCTTTTCGGTGAAGCGCATGCGACCGCGCAGAACGGCACGTTTAATTCGCACCAAGACATCGGACATGGCTGCGATTGTAAGCCGCCGATGGACGAAATCACCAGGCAATCATCTTTTGGGTGGCTGGCATTTCGGACAAAAGTGCGTGGAGCGGCCGCCGAGCACGAGGCGCTGAATCGTGACGCCACAAACGACGCAGGGCTTGCCGGCGCGGTCGTAAACCCGGTGAATTTTCTGAAAATCGCCTGGTTGGCCATTGGCATCGCGATAATCCCGCAGCGTGCTGCCGCGGTGATGAATGGCGCGATTCAAAACGGTTTTGATGCTTCGGTTCAGGCGGGCGATCTCGATTGAAGAAAGTTCATTGGCGGGGACCTGGGGATGAATGCCGGCGGCGAAGAGCGATTCATCGGCGTAAATGTTTCCCAACCCCGCGAGCGTTTTTTGGTCCAGGAGCGCCGTTTTGATCGCTCGTCGTGTGTTGGCCAGGCGGGCGGCCAGTTGGCTGGGGCGGAGTTTCAGCGGCTCTGGGCCGAGGTCGGCGTCGGGCGAGGCGTGGGTTCCGAGCCAGAAGACGCCGCCGAAACGCCGGGGATCGGTAAAGCGAAGCTCTTTGCCGGCGAAGCGCAGGATCATATGGGTGTGCGGGGGCATGACGGTTTGCGGGCGAGCGAGGGTCAGGCGGCCGCTCATTCCCAGATGGATGTAGAATCGCGCGGCATCATCCAGGTTGAAGACGATCTTCTTGCCCCGGCGCAGGATGGCGACGATGGCGCGGCCGGTCAGCTTCGAGGCGAGGTCGATATTTTTCGGGCGGATGATGTCTTGGCGAATGATGCGCAGGGCATCGATTCGGCGGCCGAGCAGGTTCGGCCGCAGACTTCGCACAATTGTTTCAACCTCGGGCAGTTCAGGCATTTGAAACTTCGCCTCGCCGGCTGTGTCTATGGATTGTTCACGGTTGTTGGGATAGAAACAACTGTGCCGACAAAAGGAAGAAATTAGACAAGGGAGAGCCGCGTCATGGAATCGCAATTTGGCACCGTAGAGCCCCAGGGCGCCGATCTCGCCGCCGACGAACTGGCGGCAATCGAGAAGCTCCAGAAGAGCTATCACGACATGAAATCCGAACTGGCCAAGGTGATCGTCGGCCAGGAAGGGGTTATTGAAGAGTTGCTGATCGCGTTGTTTTGCCGGGGGCATGCGCTGCTGGTGGGCGTGCCGGGCTTGGCCAAGACGCTGCTCATCTCCACGTTGTCGCGGACGCTGGGGCTTAGTTTCAACCGGATTCAGTTTACGCCGGATCTGATGCCTTCGGACATCACCGGGACGGAAGTGATCGAGGAGGACAAGACGACGGGCGGGCGGCAACTGCGGTTCGTGCGGGGTCCGGTTTTTGCCAACGTGATCCTGGCGGACGAGATCAACCGCACGCCGCCGAAGACGCAGGCGGCGCTGCTGGAAGCGATGCAGGAACATCAGGTGACGGCGGGTGGGAAGCAGCATCGCCTGCCGCAGCCGTTTTTCGTGCTGGCTACGCAGAACCCGATCGAGCAGGAGGGGACGTATCCGCTGCCCGAGGCGCAGCTCGACCGGTTCATGTTCAACATAAACGTTGGGTATCCGAGCGAAGACGAAGAGTTCCAGATCGTTCGGCTGACGACCATGGCTCGGAACGTGGAGCTGAAGCATGTCCTGAGCGGGGATGATGTTTTGCAGCTCCAGGAAATCGTGCGAAAGGTCCCCGTGGCGGATCATGTGATTCGCTATGCGTTGCAGTTCAGCCGGCTGACGCGGCGGACGGAAAGCGGATGTCCGGATTTCATCAATGAATTCGTCGAATGGGGCGCCGGGCCGCGGGCGAGCCAATATCTGATCCTCGCCGGGAAGGCGCGGGCGCTGCTCAAGGGGCGGTATCACGTGAGCACGGAAGACATTCGGCAGGTGGCGCTGCCGGTGATGCGTCATCGGATCGTGACCAACTTCAACGCGGAGGCCGAGGGGGTGAAGAGCGACAACATTGTGCGAAGGCTTCTGGAGCACATTCCGCGGCAGCAGTATGAGGAACTGGACCGGACGGCGGCGAAGATGATCAGGGATGCGCCGGCGGCGTGAGATCAGCATGGCCAAGGTTCCTACAATTCACGCCAAGGTTCGGCTTACGCCCAACCAGTTTCGCGAGGTCTCCGAACGGCGGTTGGGCGATGCTGAATGTTTGGTGAAAAGCGGTGACGCACATCGAGCGAACGGCGCAATTTATATGGCCGGTTTCGTCATTGAATGTCTTCTCAAAGCTCTCCTGCTTGAGCGGCGCCGGAATCTTCAGGTTCCTGTCGATCCCGCGACGCTATCATCTTCCGACAAGGACGTGTTCGAGTTGCTCTACAGTCATAAGCTTGAGGACATGATGGGATTCTTGCCGGAGGTGGAATCGAAATTGTCGGCCTTGCCCATCCAATCCGGTCTGTCGCCATGGGCCAAATTCTGCGCGATTTGCGAGGAATGGACGGTGTATGCCAGGTATTCGCCAAAGATGGCGACGTTAGACCGGGCCAGAGATTACGTGGACACCATCAAAGAGGTGAAAAAATGGCTAAGAGAGCTTTAGCGGTAAGATCCGGGACCCCTGCTTATGTTAAGACGCTTTCGGCGGCACTTCGAAGTCGCCTAAAGGGGGCGCAAGTCATGTACGAAAGAGTTCGGGGCAATCGGTTTCGATTTGAAGTGGTCTGGGGAAAGTTTGATTCAATGGGGCATCCCGAGCGCCAAAGACTGGTTTGGGATCTCGTGGACGACGTGCTGGACAAACCGGATTTGTTGAATGTCGCGATGATTATCACCCTTGGAAAGGACGATCTTCCGTCCGACTGATCAAAGCGCGGCCAATGGGTTTAGGGTCATCGCATGACAGATTCCCAGACCGATTATCGCCGATATCTCGAGCCGCGCACGCTGGCGAGGATCGAATCGTTGGATTTGCGCGCCCGGCTGGTCGTCGAAGGGCTCATGGCCGGGATGCACCGCTCGCCGTATCAGGGGATTTCCGTCGAATTCAGCCAGCATCGGCAATACGTGCCCGGCGACGATATCCGCCACGTCGATTGGAAGGTTTTTGCCAAGACCGACAAGGTCTATCTCAAGCAATACCTCGAGGAGACCAACCTACATCTCATCTGCGTGGTGGATGCGAGCGAATCGATGGGATATGGCTCCGTCGTCGAGGGCCAGCGCGTATGGAGCAAGTACGATCACGCGACGGCGATCGCGGCGTCGCTGTCCTATCTGGCGATTCAGCAGCAGGATTCGGTGGGGCTGGCGATTTTTGACAACGAGCTGCGGCGGTATTTCAAGCCCAGCAATTTGCCGGCCCAATGGAAAACAATCACTCACGAACTCCTGCTGGTTCCGCGGCTGAAGAAAACGGGGACGGGCCGGGTGCTCGACCAGCTTGCCGAGAAGCTGACGCATCGCAGTCTCGTTGTTTTTCTCAGCGATTTTTTCGATGACATGGACTCCATTCAGAAGGGCCTGCGGCATCTTCGCTATCGCAAGCATGAAGTGATCGCCTTTCAGATTTTGGATTCCATGGAGATCGAATTTCCTTTTGAGGATGTGACGCTGTTCAAAGGATTGGAAGAGATGGGCGAGCTGCTGACCGAGCCGCAGAGCCTGCGGCAGGGATATCTGGATGAATTGGCGGCCTATACGGATCGGCTGAAGAAGATGTGCCGCGGGATGCACATTGATTTCACGCAGGTGAACAGCGGGCATGCGCTGGATGTTGTTCTGAGCGGTTTTTTGGCGACACGAGCGGCCAGCATTCGCTAAATGGGCGACCGCGATTCCGGGACGTGGGCGTAACCCGCGGTGCTTCGCACCGCCGCTAACTATGTTTGAACTGTCCCTGAATCACGGTTCCGTATTTAGCGCCGTGACGAGTTGGTTATGACCTACGAATTGCCATTGGCGTTCGGGCTTATTTCGCCGCTGTTTTTCTGGGCGGGGGCGGGGCTGATTTCTCTTCCGATCCTGATTCACATCCTCAATCGGCGGCGGTTCACGGTGGTTTCGTGGGCGGCGATGGAATTTCTGCTGCGCGCGATGAAGAAAAATCGCCGGCGGCTGCGGTTTGAACAACTGATCCTTCTGGCGACGCGGTGCGCGGTTTTGCTTTTGCTGGGTCTGGCGCTTTCGCGGCCGCTGGGATGTCAGGACAGCAGTTTTGCGGAATTGGCCGGGCGGCGAACGGGCCTTCATGTGCTGGTCATCGGCAACGGTTATTCGATGGCGTACGAAGCGGGCCGGGCGGGGGCGCGGACGCATCTGGATCAGGCCAAGATCATCGCCAAGGCGCTGATTCATCGGCTTTCGTCGGGCGGCGAATCGGTTGCGATCGTCACGGCATCGTCGCCGCCGAGGGAAATCATCGCTTCGCCGATTTACGATCTGAAATCGGCGGAGGAGGCGGTGGACCGGATCGAGCAATCGTGGGGGGCGACGGATGAGGCCGGGGCGCTGTCGCTGGCGCGGGACATCGCGCAGCGCCAGCCGGGCAATAGCAATAAGAGTTTGTACCTGATTGACGATTCGACGCGCGTGGCGTGGGAATCGCAGGGGGATGTGATGCGGCAACTCGGGGCCCAACTGGCGGATTTGTACAAATCCGGGATCACGCATTTCAATCTTGGCCAGCCGGGGCAATGGAACCAGGCGATCGTGGGATTGACGCCGGCGGACTCAATGATCAGCAGCCGTTTCGCGGCGAATTTTGTGGCGGACGTGCGCGGATATGGCCCGGCGGTTACCGAGCCGAAGCTGGTGGTGAAGGTGGATGGGGTGGCGCTGGCGCCTGGGGCGGTGAATGTCAGTGCGACGGCCGCGGCGTCGCCGCAGACGATTACGGCGAACCATCTGGCCGGGGGCATTCACGTGGTGACGGCGTCGCTGATAAGCGACAATCGATTGCCGGTGGATGATGTCCGATTTCGCGTGATCGATGTTGTCAGCCAGCTTAAAGTTCTCATTGTCGAAGGGGAGCGCGGCGTTGGAGGACAAGGCTCCAGCGGGGCGTTTCTTGATGCGGCGCTGAATCCGACCGGCTCGAACCCGGCGGGGGGCGGCAAGCCGGGCGGGTATGTGGCCACGGAGCGCATCAGCGACCTGGAACTGGGGAACAAAGTTCTGGGCGATTATCGGTGCATTTGTCTGTGCGGCGTGGGAGAGATTCAGGAAACGGCGGCCGCTCAGTTGGAACAATACGTTCGACAGGGCGGGACGGTGATGGTGTTCATGGGGGATCCGGTGACGGCGGAGAATTACAACGCGACGCTGTACAAGCATCATCTTTTGGCTGGGCCGCTGACGAAGCGGATCACGGTTTCGGGGGACGAGGCGCCGCGGCGGTTCGATTTCAATCCGCATCGGCCGCTGAATCGGCTGCTGGCGGATTTTCAGAACCAGGAAGACACGGGGATGGAGTCGGCGGAGATTTACAGTTATTGGCAGATGGATCTGGCGGCGGGTTCCGGGGCGGAGCGGGTTTTGAATTTTTTGCCGCCGGATCATGCCGCGAATCAGCCGGAGGACCCGGCGATTACCGTTCATATGCTGGGGGCGGGGCAGGTGGTTTTCTATGCGACCAGCGCCGATCCGAACGCGGAATGGACGACGTTCATGCCGCACCCGGCCTATCCGGCGCTGATGCACATGCTGCTGTTGGGGACGACGAGCAGCGGCGATTCGTGGATGAACATCAGCGTGGGGAATCGGCTGCTGATTCCGCCGCCCGTTCAACTGACCGGGAATCCGGTGCTGAGGGACGCCGCTCAGGTTGAATATCCGATGGAGCTACAGACGATTTCGGACGGCAAATCGGCTTTCGATGGGCAGGCGGCGTATGTGAGCCAGCCGCTGGAGAAGCCGGGGGTTTATTCGCTGTCCACCGGGGCTGAAGAATACAAGATCGCGGTGAATGTACCGGCGGCGGAGGAAGCGGATGTGAGAACGATTGACGACGCGGAGGTGAAAAAGGCGCTGGGGGATATCGATATGCGCCTGCTGGGGGATTCAGTTCCGGCGCAGGCGGATATGGCGGAACAGGGGAAGGATTTAGGGTGGGGATTTATGGGTGTTGTTTTGGTTTTGTTGGGGCTGGAATGTGTTATGGCGATGCGGTTTGGGCATCATAATAGAACGCGCTCCCCTTCGGGTCGCGGCTAAACGGCGGCGATGCGGCGATTGTTTGAAATTATTCTCGGCCTTCCCAGCGGCTTTCTTAGCCGGGCGGGCCATTTTACGCTTCAGTTTAATCCTAGCTGGCCGTTGCAGCAGTACGTTGGGGGCGCGGCGGTGTGGAACTTTGTTCTTGTTATAGCGGCGCTGGCCTTGGTGTTTGCGATCTATCGACGCGAGGGGCGGACGGGCCGAATGCGCGTGGCGCTGGGTGTTCTGCGCGCGGCGTTGCTGGGCCTGACGCTGCTGCTGCTGAATCGGCCGGTGCTGACGCTTGGGCAGGCCCGCCGCGAGCCGTCAGTTCTAGCTATGCTGATCGACGACAGCATCAGCATGAAGGTGAAGGATGTGACGGCGTCGGATGGAAAGCCGCTCAGCCGGCTCGACGCGGTGATCGATCTTCTAGGCGGGGAGGATGGGAAGCTGCTTTGGCGGCTGGCGGCGGTTCACGATGTGCGCATTTACGATTTCAGCCGGGGACCGAAGGAGATTGCGGACATTTCCGGGCCGACCACTCGAAGCGCGGATACGGGGATCGACCGGGCGATAACGGCCCTGCGCGATCTCAAGCCGGAGGGAAACGGGACGCAGGTGGTTTCGTCATTGATGTCCGTGCTTGAGGATTTGCAGGGGCGGCGGCTCGCCGGGATTGTGGTGCTGACCGATGGGCGCGAGACGCCGGCGCAGGCGCCGGCGGATGCGATTGCGGCGGTGAAATCCTTTGGCGTGAATATATTTCCCGTGGCCGTGGGTTCGGATCACATGCCTAAGAATATCGCCGTGCAATCGGTTACGTTTGAAGACACCGCGTTCGTGGATGATTTCACGAACCTGCATGTCACGCTCCAGGCCTCGGGATATGAGGCGAATCATCCGATTGCGCTGGCGCTGCTGCGGCAGAGCAAACAAAACGGCCAGACGGTGAACGTGCCGGTTTTGGATGACGCCGGGAACGAAATCGCCAAAACGGTGTACGCGGCGGATGACAAGCCGTTTGAAGCGGATTTGCAGTTCAAGCCGACCAGCGGCGACATTCCGGTTGCGAACCTTGTTGTCGAGGCCAAGCCGCAGCCGGGGGAAATGGATGAATCGGGCAATTTTCATCCGGCCCGGTTGGACGTGCTGGATGACAATATTTCGGTGCTGTACGTCGATGGATATCCGCGATGGGACTATCGGTATCTGAAGAACAGCTTGCTTCGCGATCGGACGATCAAGGTCAGTTGCCTGCTGACGAGCGCGGACCCCTCGTTCCGGCAGGAAGGGAGCGATGATCCGAAACGGCCGCAATATCAGAATTCGTGGCGAATCACGGCGTTTCCGGAATCGATGGATCGGCTGCTGGATTATGACGTGGTGATTCTGGGGGATGTCGATCCGCGGCAGTTCACGGACGCGCAGTTGCAGATGATTTCGGATTTTGTGAGCAAGAAGGGGGGCGGGTTTGCGATGGTGGCGGGGCCGCGGTGGTCGCCGCAGAGTTATCGCAATACTCCGATCGAATCGCTGTTGCCGGTGATCATCACGCGCACGGAAGCGGACGATGGGCGGAGCAGCATCACGCAGGGATTTCGGCCGGTGCTGACGCGGGCGGCGGCGCACTATCCGATTTTCCGGTTCTTCGCCGACTGGGAAGCGAATGAGGAATACGTCAAGAATCATTTGCAGCCGATTTTCTGGTATTGCCGGGGCGCGATGATCAAGCCGGGGGTGGGGATCACGCTGGCGGAGCATCCGACGGACTTGGGGCCGGACGACCACAAGGCGCCGATCCTGGTGATCGGAACGTACGGGACGGGGCGGACGATTTTTTCGGCGATCGACGATTCGTGGCGATGGCGCTATTACACCGGGGAATCGATCTTCAACACGTATTGGGTGCAGCAACTGCGGTATCTGGCGCGTGGAAGGAAAATCGGGCAGCGGAAGATGACTTTCACGGCCGACCGCGATGTGTATGAATTGGGCAAGCAGGTGACGATCCAGCTTGAGCCGCTGTCTCCGGATTTGATTCAGCAACTTTCGCCGCCGGTGTCCGTCCAAATCATCGACGACGCGACGGGGCAGGCGGTTCGGCGGCTGGATTTGCAACGACAGGACCCGTCGAGCGCGGTTTACAGCGGAGCTTTCACGGCGGATCAGATCGGGCAGTTCACGGCGAAATTACCCCATCTGACGAGCGAAGATTCGAGCGTTTCGTTCAAGGTGGCGACGCCGGATATGGAGCTTCGCGAGCCGCGGGTGGATGCGTCGTTTTTGAACCGTTTGGCCACTGACGCGGCGATTCCGCTGGCGGAGGCGGGCCCGAGGCTTGCGGCGATTCGATCGGCGGCAAAGATCATTCCTGTCGATACGACGCAGCCATTGTGGGATGCTCCGCTGGTTATGGTCGTTTTCGTGACGCTTATCACCATAGAATGGATCGTGCGTAAGATGGTGGGGTTGCTCTAGGGAAGGCACGGAGGCACGAAGGGACGGAGGCACGAAGTGGAAGTGGAGTTGGTATGCCGCCTGTTGCATTGATGCATACTTTGGAATCGCTGCGGCGGCGGGTTCGTCTTCTAAGCATGTTGTATGGGGCGGGGTTTGTCGTCGCGGCTGGGGCGGGGCTTCTGCTGGCGACCGTTCTTTTGGATTATCTGCTCAATTTGCCGCCGATTCCACGGATCGTGCTGATGCTGGCGGCGCTGGTGTGCCTGGTGCAATTTTTGGCGCGTTGGGTGGCGCGGCCGGCGATGGCGCGGTTAGGGCTTTCGGATGTTGCCGGCCGGCTCGAACTCGCATTTCCGGATTTTCACGATCGGCTTCGCAGCACGGTTGATTTCGTCACCAAGGGGACGCCCGGCTCGGAACTCATGAAGAGCCGGGTAATTGCCGAAGCCACGGAATTGGCTGATCGATTTGATCTCAACAGCGCGATTCAGACCAAGCCGGTGTGGGAATCGTTCGCGGCGGGCGGGGGGGCGATTGCGGTTCTGATTATTCTGGGGGTTATGGCGGGCCAGGATTATCTTTCGCCGGCCCTTTCGCGATTGATCAGTCCGTTCGGCGCGAATCCCTGGCCGAAGCGCGTGGAGATCGAAATGGCGGCCGATCTTCCGCAGCGCGTGCCGGTCGGCCGGCCGGTGGATGTTCGGATTCGATTGGTTAAAGGGGACAAGCCTTCGCGTGAGGCGCGGGTTTATTACCGGTACGGGGACGGCCGGATCGAATCGGAAATCATGTCGCGGGGCGCGGATGGGGTGTATTCGGCGAGCCTGGATGCTCGGCTGGATGCCGGGTCGAGCAGTGATCTGATGCCGGTTTGGATCGAATCCGGGGATGATTCCACACCGCGCCGGACGATTACGATCGTGCAGCGTTTGGCCGTTACGTCGGCGCAATTGGTGGTGCAGGCGCCGCCGTATGCGAACGAGCCGCCTACGACGGTTCAATTCGATTCCACGCCGGCAACGGTTACCTATGGATCGAGCCTGACGATGAAAGTGACGTTCAACAAGGAGCTTGATCCCGGGCGTTTGGCGTACATCTCCGCCGGCGAGCAGGCGGGTAAGTTGCCCCAGATCGCCTGGGAAGCGCCGGTTGGTTCGACGGTGTTGGGTCATTGGGTGGCGCGGGATTCGGCGGCGTTCCAGATCCATGCGATGGATCGTGATGGGTTCGCCAACGCGGATGGGACGGAATTTCAGTTGATCGTTCGGCCGGATCAGATGCCGTCGGTGCAGATTACCCGGCCGGCGCGTAACGAGGAATGCACGCCGCAGGCGGTGATCCCGCTCCGAGCCGTTGCTGAGGCGGATTACAGCATTAAATCATTGAAGCTGGTGGTTAATCGCCTGGGGGAGAAGCCGGCGCCGCTCTGGACGATCGATCTGGTCAGCAACGGACAATCGACGTATGGGATGGGTTGGAACCGGCTGGAATCGGCGGGGGATCGGCGGCGCTGGCAGTTGGATTATCCGTGGGATTTGGCCAAGCTCGCGACCGCGGCGGCGCTCAAGCCGGGCGACGTTTTGGAATACCATCTTGAAGCGCAGGACAATTTCGCGTTCGAGGGGAAATACCACGATGTCGTTTCGAGCGGGAAGTATCGCATTATTCTCATGAGCCAGGAGCAGTTCAGCGCGCTGATGAGCGATCTGGTCGGCCAGGTGCGCCAGCAGATCAAGGACATTGGCAACACGCAGCGGAGCCTGAAGGGGGAGACGGAAGATTTGCATCATCAGACGCAGTCGCAGGCGCAATTCAGCCGGGCGGATCGGGCGCAGGCGCAGGAGATCGTGGCTCGGCAGGCGACGGCGGCTTCCCAGGCGAAGCAGGCGGCCGAGAAGTTGGATGCGCTTGTGGCTCGGATGAATGAAAACCGATCGACGGCGCAGGAATTGAAGGAGACGGCGGGGAATGTCCGCGATGATTTGAATCAAGTGGCGGAGCATCCGATGAAGGATGCGGCCGCGCAGGTTGACGAGGCGAGAAGTCAGAAATCCGATCCGCATGACGATCCGGCCAAGCAGCGGCGGCAGGCGGATTCGCGCAATGCGCGGCTGGCGGCGGCGGAGGCGAATCAGCAGGAGGCGGCGGATCGGCTCGATCAAATGGTTGCAAAGATGGGCGATGCGGGCTGGCTTTCGCAGGCGATCCAGCAGCTTCACGAGATATTGAATCAGCAGCAACAGATCAGCCAAAAGAGCAACGACGTCGGCATCCGAAATCTGGGCAAGACGCCGGATCAGATGCAAGAGCCGGATCGCAAGGCGCAGCAGGCGAATGCGGATGCGCAATCGGCGCTGGCGGAGAAGACGTCGAAGGCGGTGGATCAGATGCAGAAGACGGCGGATCAGCTCCAGAAGACGGATGCGGCGGCGTCGCAGGCGATGCAGCAGGCCGCGCAGACCGGGCAGGAGCAGAACGTCGCGGCGCAGATGAAATCCGCGGCCGAGGCGCAGCGGCAGAACCAGCAGGCCAGCGCTCAGCAGGCACAGGCGCAGGTGGAAATCGGTTTGCAGATGATGATTCACCAGTTGGAGGAGGCCCAGCGGCGAAAGCTGGAAGCGCTGGCCCGGCAACTGGCGGACATTCAGGAGCAGATCAAGAACCTTCTTCGCCAGCAGGGCGGGATCAATTACGACAATCTGGCGTTGCGAGGGGATGCGGCGCTGAAAAAGGTCGATGCGAAGGTGATCGATCATCTGCTGGAGTTGGCGGAGCGGATCAAAGCTCACCTTCCGCCGACGCCCGATCTGGACACGCAGGGCCGGTTGCAGCGGCAAACCGAGCGGAATACGCGAGGGGCGTCGAAATCCGCTGAATCCCTGCCGGATGGAGCGGCGATCGTTTCCGATCTCAATCGCGCGGCCGATCGGATGGGACGGGCGATCACCGCATTGGAGGATGATGCGGATGAGCAGACGGCGAGGAGTTCGGTCGAATCACGTTTGGCGGCGGCTTATGATCCGCCGCAGGTTGAGGCGCTGGCGGCTTTGGAAAAGGCCAAGGAGCTGATCGATCAGCAGGCCGCGAAAAACAATCAGGCGCTGAACGATCAGAAGAAGGACTCGATTCGGGCGGCGTATCAAAAGATTTTGGAAGCGCAGAAGAAGATCGATGCCGATACGGCGGCGCTCGACAAGGCGCCGCGTTTGGCGGATGGGCAGCTTGGGCATCGTGATGCGATCCTTCTGGGGCAGCTTCCGCCGCGGCAGGATGTGCTGGCCGATCTGACCGCCAAGCTTGAGGACGATCTGTCGAGCTTGAACAGCATTGTGTACGTCTGGGCGAACCATGACATCGTCGAATCGATGAGATCGGTTCGGCAGGAATTGGCCAAACCGCAAACGGATATTGTGACGCAGGCGGAGCAGACGCGGATCGAGGAGCAAATCCAGGCGATGATCGACAGCCTGTCGGTCAAGCCGAAGGAAATTCCGTTTGCCATAAAGGAAGGCGCGGGAAGCGGCAGCGGCTCGGGCCAACAGCCGCTGCCGACCGAGGCGGAACTTCGCCTTCTCAAGCGCTTGCAGGAGGCGGTGAACAAGGCCACCGTCACGATCAGCCGGAAGGGCGACAATCAGGCCCCGGCGCTGGTGGGCCTCGGCGGGCGGCAGGGGCAGTTGCGCGATCTTCTCGATCAGCTTCTCCAGAAATCGAGCCACGGCCGGACGAAGCTCGGTCCGGAGCCCGATCCGAAAGACAAGCTTCCCGAGGAAGCTTCTTCGGAGAACATCGACGACCAGGAGCTGACGCAGGGTTTATTGCAGGGGGACGCTTCGCCCGAGCCCGACCAAGTGAAGAACGACGTCAACCTCATCGGCCAGCGCATGGGCCGATCTCGCCAGCGACTGGCGCTGAGTCACGATCCAGGGAAAGTGACGCAGGAGATCCAAAGCAGAATCTTGCAGAACCTGGATGCGCTGATCGACGCGGCGCGGGTGCAGGAAGCCGAGAGCAAATCGCAGCCAAGTCCGCAGCCGCAGCAGGGCGCCCAGCCGGGCGATGCGCAGGCGAACACCCAGGCCCACAACAACAACCCGAGCGGCCAGAAGGCCAAGAGCGCCGGTAGCACGCCGGCGCAGGTGAGCGTCGCCGGACATGACGTGGATACCAGCGGCACTCCGACGACGGATATCACGCAGAGCCTCAAGGAATGGGGAGGTTTGTCGCCGCGGCAGCGATCGGCCGTCATTGAGGCCGCCAGCGAAAAGCCGGTGCAGAAGTTCAAGGAGTTTATTGACGAATACTATCAGGCGCTGGGCAATCGGCCGGCGCAGTAATTCGGATTCGCTTCATGATGTTTCGAAACGACAATCATTCTTCCGACGATCAAAATGCAACCGCGAAGACGCGAAGAGCGCGAAGACAGCGCGAAGAAATCAGCCAATGTATTTCTTCGCGCTGTCTTCGCGCTCTTCGCGTCTTCGCGGTTGCATTTTTTTTTCTCTTTTTCGCCGGGGGCATTTCACGGGCCGCCACGGATTCGGCCGCTTCGCCTCCGCCGGCGCGGCGATCGGATCGGCCGATCGCCAATGAAATCACGCCGCAGCAGCAACAGGCGGTTGAGAGAGGGCTGGAATATCTGGCCGCGCGGCAAAACGCCGAGGGGTCGTTCGGAAGCGCCGGCGCTTATGGGGCGACGGCGGCGATTACGGCGCTGTCGGGGATCGCGTTCATGGCGGACGGAAATCTTCCGGGCCGGGGGAAATACGGCGACAACGTGAAAAAGGCGGTGGATTTCATCGTGCGGAACCAGCAGGAATCGGGGCTGTTCACGACCAGCGCGTTCCAAGGCGAAATGTACTCGCACGGGTTCGCGACGCTGTTTGTCGGGGAAGTGTACGGAATGACCGGGGATGACCAGATCAAGGAGAATCTGCAACGGGGGGTGCGTCTGATCGAGCGCTGCCAAAACCCCGAGGGGGGGTGGCGCTATCAGCCGGCCCCGGTTGATGCCGATATCTCGGTGACGATTTGCCAGATCATGGCGCTTCGCTCGGCGCGGGACGCGGGAATCAAGACGGATGCGGCGGTGATGGAGCGGGCGCTGGCGTATGTCAAGAGATGCCAGAATATCGACGGCGGTTTCAGCTATCAGGCGTCGACGGGCGGGGAAAGCGGTTTTGCCCGGACGGCGGCGGGGACGGCTTCGCTCTATTACGCCGGGAAATTTGAGGACAACTCCATCACCCGCGGGCTGAATTTTCTCGCCCGGTTCATCCCGGGCCGGGATCAAATCGACGAGCAGGGGGGCGGGGGACATTTCTTTTACGGCCAATACTACGCCGTTCAGGCGATGTTTCTTGCCGGCGGAAAATACTGGACGGATTGGTATCCCGCGATCCGGGAGCTTCTGCTGTCGCGGCAAAACAGGGCCGCCGGCAATTGGGAAGGGGAGGTCGATCCCGATTACTGCACGGCCATGGCGCTCATTATTTTGCAGATGCCGAATCGATATCTTCCCGTGTTCAACGGCAAGGGGCCGGGGAGCTGACATGAAATCGACATGCAACCGCGAAGACGCGAAGATCGCGAAGAAGGACGCGAAGAAATTCAAAAACGAATTTCGTGTTTCTTCGCGGCTGTCTTCGCGTCTTCGCGTCTTCGCGGTTGCATTTTTCCTTCCGGCGATTTTTACATGCAAGGCGCTGTGGGCCGGTGTTTGGAACCTGACGGATTCCCGATTTAACTCGCGGGCCGTGTCGGTTGAATCCATTGACGCGTCAGGCATTCACCTGCCGAGCGGTACGATCGCCTGGGATGATGTGCTGGAGATTTCTCAAGCGTCGAATCCGACGGCCGGCGCCGGCGGACATTTTTCGCTGTTTTTTCGTTCCGGCGACATGCTGAGCGGCGAGCCGGCGTCGCTGAACGGCGACATGCTCCAGTGGCAGAGCGGCCGCTTGGGCGACATGAATTTTCCCATCGATTCGCTACTGGGGATTGTCCGAATCGGGTCGAACGCGGCCGATCTGGACCAGACGCGGAGGGACGACGTGGTGCGGCTTGCCAACGGCGATACCACTCACGGCATAATCACGCAGATCGGGTCGGGCGGGGTGACGATCCAGGCCGGCGATGCGACGGCGACGCTTGTTTGGAATTCGATTACCGCGGTTTTATTTTCCACGACGCCGGCGAGTCCGGGTGCGGCCCAGGGGCGGATGTTTCGCGTGGAGCTTGGGGGCGATGAATCGCTGACGGTTCCGGCGGTCGCCCTGGCGGGGGATAAGCTGACTGTTTTTCTGGACGACAAAGATAGCCGGCAGATCGACGTGGCGACGGTCGCGGGAATCGAACAGATCAACGGTCCGATCGCATGGCTTACCGCCCGCAGGCCGAAAGAGAATATTTACAAGCCATTTTTCAGCGAGAATTTTCCGACGCGTTTCGACCGCACGGTCGCCGATGGCAAGCCGATCCGCGAGCGATATCCTTCGTTTCATCACGGGATCGGGTGCCATTCCTATTCAAAACTGGTTTACGATCTGGACGGGGAATGGAGGGGATTTCGGAGTCGATTCGCGATCGATTCGGATTCCCCGCTGGCGGACGTGACGGTGCGAATCTATCTCGATGAAAAGGTTGTCTTCGAGCAGAAGAACGTGAAGGCCGGGCGGATTTATCCGGTGGCGACGGTTTCGCTTTCCGGGGCGAGGCGGCTGGGGCTGGAAGTGGATTATGGGGAGAATTATGCGACGGAGGACCGGTTCGTTTGGATCGATCCTGCGCTGATCCGGACGCTCGCCCAGGCGAGCACGCAACCGGCGGGTGGGGCCACGGCGCCTTGAGGATGTGGGGGCGCGCAAAAAAAGAGGCCGGTGCTCGCCGTTACACCGGCCTCCTCAATCAGGCTGCCCGACCTTTTGAGGTCGGAGACCCACAGCCTCAGCGTATCTATCGGTAACCATAAGAAAAAAACTTGACAGAATTATGGTGGGGACCGGGGTGGAACGCTCGTTCTTGGCCCCGGGAACGATTGCATTGCCAATTGCCTATTTCCTATTGAAATGCATCGCATCGGTTTTTCAATAGGAAATAGGCAATAGGCAATTGGAATTGCGGCAAGCGGAGCGAAGAACAAGCGTCATGCCGTCGGGGCGCTTCTGCATTTGTGATAATGCTCTATAATCCGCCGCTCATGAGTGACGCCGCCGCTATTCATTCCGTGGCCAAGCTGGCGCTGGAGGATGGGGCTGTGTTTACCGGCCGTTCGTTCGGGGCGGCGGGAACCTCCGAGGGGGAGGTCGTTTTCAATACGGCGATGACGGGGTATCAGGAGATTCTCACCGATCCATCCTACAAGGGACAGATCGTGACGATGACCTATCCGCTCATCGGCAACTATGGGGTCAATCGGCAGGACGTCGAGAGCCGGCAACCGCATGTGGCGGGGTTTGTGGTCAAGGAATTGTCGCCGGTATATTCGAATTACCGGGCCGACCTTTCGCTGGATGAATATCTGAAGGACAACCAGATCATCGGCATCGAGGGGATCGACACGCGAGCGCTGACGCGGCGGATAAGAATGAGCGGGGCGATGCGTGGAATCCTGAGCACGGAAATCCTCGATGATGCCAAGCTCGTGGCACGGGCTCGCGGCGCCGCGGAGATGACGGGGGCGGATTGGGTGCAGGCGGTCAAACCCGCGCACGGGTATGGCTGGGATCAGGACCAGGGGCCTTGGCGGCTGGGGAAAGTTGAACGCGGGGACGGGCTGCATGTCGTGGCGCTCGATTGCGGAGCGAAGCAAAATATTCTGCGCCATTTGATCGAACGCGGCATCAAGGTGACGGTCCTGCCGCCGGATGTGACGGTTGAGGAGATCCTTAAACTTCGTCCGGATGGGTTGTTCGTCAGCAACGGCCCCGGCGATCCGGCGGTGCTGGATTATGCGGTGACGCCGATTCAGGGCGCGCTGGGGAAGGTGCCGATTTTCGGGATTTGCCTGGGCCACCAGCTTCTGGGTCGCGCCATTGGGGCCACGACTTACAAGCTGAAGTTCGGCCATCGCGGGGCGAATCAGCCGGTGAAGAACCTCGACACCGGGCGCGTTGAGATCACCAGCCAGAATCACGGCTTCGCGGTCGATCGGCAATCGCTGGAAGCGTGCGGCGGAGTGGTCACCCATGTGAATCTGAACGATCAGACCGTGGAAGGCTTCCGCCACAAAACCCTGCCGGTCTTCTGCGTGCAATATCACCCCGAGGCCAGTCCCGGCCCGCATGATGCCGCATATCTCTTCGACGCGTTTGTGGAAATGATGAAGACGAAGAAGGCGCCGACCGGGGAGCGACTGAAGGAATTGCAAGGGTTGCGGGAGGGACCGCTTTGAATTATCGAACGCCGAAGCGCGCGCGGAAGGCGTCGAGCGATTCGATTCCCGCGGGGAGGGCGGCCTCTTCGGCCAGGAGAACGGGAATGCCATTGCGAATCGGATAGCGCAAGCCGCCAACTTCTCCAATCAGAAAACCATTTTCGAGCCTGAGCTTGCTCCGCGTGACCGGGCAGCGCAGAATCGAAAGCGTCTCTTCATCCAAAACCTGCATCGGCGTTGAATCGGCCATGGGGGAAGTATAAGCCGAACTCGCGGCCGCTTACAGCAAATTTTCCTGGCGCATCCAGCGAATGAATCGCGCCAGACCCTCGCGGACGTTTACCTTCGGCTCATAACCCAGGATTTGCCGGGCTTTGCTGATGTCGGCAAACGAAATCAACGGCTCGGACAGGGGCGTGGGGGTATCGACGATGTTGGCCTTGCGTCCGACCAATTCTTCGAGAATCTGGACGAACTGAAGGTTGTCGACGGGCTGCGAGCAGCCGAGGTTGATTATTTCGTATTCCAAAGGCTTGTCGAGGGCGGCGATGAATCCGGCGACGATGTCATCGATGTAGGTCCAATCGCGTTTGAGCTTGCCGCCGCCGTAGAGCGCGATGGGTTCGCCGTTGCGGATCATCCGGGACCACATCCAAGGCATCATGTCGGGGCGGCCGTGAGGGCCGTAGACGTTGAAGAATCGCAGGATGGTGGTGGGGAGGTTCCAGAGATGTTGGTAGCTGTGAGCGAGCAATTCCATGGCCCGCTTGCTGGCGGGGTAGGGGGCGAGGGGCCGATCGGCGGCGGCGGTTTCCTTGAAGGGGACGGGTGTATCCTTGCCGTAGGTGGAGCCGGTGGATGCCAGGATGCAGCGGGGCTTTCCCAGATGCCGGGCCGCGTCCAACAGATTCATGGTTCCCTGCACATTGGCCTGTCCGTAAATGAGCGGGTGCTGGACGCTGTATCGGACGGCGGCCATCGCGGCGAGGTGGGCCACCGCGTCGGGTTTGGTCTGGGACAACGTTTCGCGAAGCTCCGGGGCATCGCACAGGTCGGCCTTGATGAAGCGGAATCGGCTTTGGGGGTGCAGGTCGGATAGATGCCGCTGCTTGTGCTCGAGCGGGTAGTAATCGTTCAGGTTGTCGAAGCCGATGACCTCGTCGCCGCGGTCCAAGAGGGCTTTGGAAAGTCGGCTGCCGATGAACCCGGCCGCTCCGGTGACGAAAACGCGCATGAATGCTCCTGATGCTCTTGTGGCGGAACCCGCGGTGCTCTGCTCGACGTGCTCGCAGCAGGTCGCACCGCCGCTAAATAAAATGCCCGGTGTCACTCCTTTGCAAAACCATGTTTCTGTAGCCAACGGGCCGCCATGTTGGGCCAGGCGCTTAGATACGGATCGTTGCCGCCCAGGCCGAAGCCGTGCGGGCCGTGCTCGAACACGTGCAGCTCAACGGGGACCCCATTTTTGCGGCAGGCCATGGCAAACAGGAGGCTGTTCTCGACCGGGGCGGTGCGGTCGTCGGCAGTGTGAACCAAAAAGCAAGGGGGTGTGCTGGGCGTCACCTGACGGTCACTGGAAAGCATTTCGACGAGATCAGGATCGGGATTGTCGCCGAGCAAGTTTTCTCGCGAAGGGCGATGCGCGTAAGGATCGTGCATGGTGATGACGGGATAAACCAGGATCGCCAAATCGGGCCGCGAACCGGATTGGTCGATTGCGTCGGGCGCATTGGGCTGTCCGTCGTCGAAATGGGTGGCGGCGCTTGAGGCGAGGTGGCCGCCGGCGGAGAAGCCGACGATGCCGATGCGCTTGGGGTCCAGATTCCATTGCCCTGCGCGCGATCGAACGAGGCGAATGGCGCGCTGGGCATCTTCCAACTCGACGGGATGATGATATTTGGGTCCGAGCCGATATTTGAGAACGAAGCTGGTGATGCCAAGACTGTTAAGCCACTGGGCGACGGGTTTTCCCTCATGGGGGGCGAGATGCACGTAGGCGCCGCCCGGGCAGACGATGAAGGCTGCGCCGGTGGCTGTTGGGCGCGGCGGGAAAAATGGCGTCAGGGTGGGGATGTCGGAATCCGTCGAGCCTTGTGCTCCGGGTGCGTCCTGCTCCCATAGCCGGATGGAGGGTTCAGTGGAAGCGGGTGACAGTTCGTCGCCTGCTGCGGACGAGGGACGGGCTTGCACCATTAGAATTGAAGCCAGGGCCACGGACACAATTCCCAGCCCCAGGAATAGAGTTCTGACTCCGCGGGCGTTGCAGTTCATCCGATGTCCTTTCGGTGCGTTGATCCTATCGTCGAGGCGATGATTTCCCAACAACGGTTGCCAATTTGCCGGCGAGAGGCGAACATGATCGGTGCGAGGACATTTCGCCATCCAACGAAAGGAGCATCACCATGACGCCGAGGCTTTGGGAGGAATTCAAGAGTTTTGCATTCAAGGGAAACATGATCGATCTGGCGGTCGCCGTTGTGATCGGCGGGGCATTTGGAGACATCATTAAGGCAATTGTGAATGACCTCATCATGCCTCTGGTCGGTTACGTGATTTCAATTCTGCATATACCTTCCAATTATGTGACCTGGCATCTTGGCAATTTCATGGTGGGCCATCTGTTGGCGGCAATGGTCAATTTTCTGATCATTGCCTCTGCGGTGTTTATCGTGATCGTCAAGATGATTGGCACGATGATGCAGAAGGCAGCTGCAAGCACGCCCGAGCCGGGCGAGCCGACTACCAAAGAGTGTCCGCTGTGTCTCTCGGTTATCCCGATCAAGGCCAAGAAATGCGCTCATTGCACCGCGGACCTTGCGTAGGCGGTGCGAGAGTTTGGCGAAATTGAAGCGGGTGGGGCGGAGGGGATGAATGTGGCGATGGGGCCGGGTTCTACCGTTCGACTAAGACTTGGGGAAGATCCCCATTCCATTGGGAGAAACTTGATTTGCCTGCCAACGTGGCCGACCCCATCCTAAAGCTGGAATTGCAAAAAAAGTGGAACGTGCGCCATGACGAGCTGATTAAATGGTGCCAAGTCAGCGGCTTTATTCTCGTTGGTGTGACGGCCGTCGTTTTATATATACTTAAGCCCAGCGGGTGGGACAGACCTGAATTCACGACGCCCGAAACGTTGATTCTGCTGTTCTGGATAGTCATCATTCCAATTTATTTGTTCGTTGAGTACGCTACGTTCTGGGATAAAATATCGCCGGAGTTCGCCGAACATTTACGTTATTTTCAAGAATTGACGTGCCGCGTGTGGGTTGCCTTGGTGATCATTTTTGCAAGCATTTGTATCGGCAAGTTTTTCGGCCCTTTGAGCTGAGCCTGCCAAGGCGTTGCTGGAATGGCCGCACACGCGATCTGACTTGACGTCGGAGGCAAAACATGAGCAAGGCAATCGAGCAATCCGTTCATTTCGCGGCACCCGCCAAGGAGCTTTACGACATCTATATGGATCCCAGGCGGCATGCCGCGTTCACGGGCGGGAAGGTTGTCATCAGCGCCAAAGCCGGCGGGAAGTTCAGCGCCTTTGATGGGATGCTTTCCGGCTCGACCTTGCTGAGCGTGCCGGGCAAACTTGTTGTGCAGCGATGGCGCGGGGACCATTGGAAAAAGACGGATTTGGATTCGGTGCTGATCCTGACGTTCGTCCAGGATGGCAAGCGCGGCCGGATCGATCTGGTGCATGTGAATGTGCCGGAGCACGATTATGAAGGCGTGAGCCAAGGGTGGAAGAAATACTACTGGACTCCGCTGCGCGTATATCTGGCTCGGTCAAAGAGATAGCTGTTGATGCGACCTTGGCTGCGTTAACGTTAAATTGCCATTGAACAAATCCTGGAAGTTTCGCCTTGACCGGGGGAGCTACGCATTGATACCCTAACATTTTGCGAACATACTTGAGGAGAGGTGCGTTGTGCGACTGGCGACGGCTCAAAGTTGTTTCAAAACGCTGGGGATGAAACCCACGGCGGCGCCGTCGGCTTTCCGCGCTGGATTGAACGAGCTGAATCATCTGGCTCCCGGCGGCGCGTTTCAATATGGGGCGGTGCATGAGTTGCTCTGGCGGGGGCGATTGGCTGCTCCTGGATCATTCGCATTGCTGCTGGCGAAGGCGGCGCAGAGCGAAGAAGGGGCCATCGTGTGGAGCGACCCGCGGCGCCAGCTGCATCCGCCGGCGCTGTCGGCGGCGGGGATCGATCTGCGTCGTCTCCTGCTGCTTCGCTGCGCAAATCGCTCCGAGGAGCTTTGGACATTGGCCGAATGCCTGCGTTGCCGCGGCGTCAGCGTGACGGTGGCGGCGGCTGAATATCTTTCCAGGATCGAGGCCCGGCGGTTGCAACTTGCCGCTGAACGCGGCGGGGGCGTGGGGCTTTTCATGCGCCCCTATACGCCGGGGATCAGCAGCTATTACGCGGCTGCCACGCGCTGGCTGATCCAGCCCGCGCCGGGCAGCGATCAAGTGCAGCGGTGGAATGTCCAGCTTCTTCACGGTCACGGAGGACAGATCGGAAAAGTCCTTCTACTGGAGGTGGACCGTGAAACACGTCAATGGAGGGCAAGCCCTCCATCTATGTGTGCATCTGCGGCACTGGCCGATCGATCGGCTGCGCCGGCGCCGGCCCGAGCTACGGCATAAAGCGTTTGCGCTGATCGAAACGATCGGCGCCCGGCAAATGGTTACTCACGTCAGCCTCGAAGCGCCGGCCGGAATATTTCCGGGAATGACGCCGGCCGAGGCGAAGGCGCATCATGCGGGGCTGATTTGTTTGCCGGGGACGCCGTCGGATGATTTGCGGTCGCTGGAAGCGCTGGGGCGCTGGCTGATGCGATTCAGCCCGCATATTTGCCTCTATCCGCCTTCGTCGCTCTTTCTGGATGCGACGGGTTTGCAGCGTCTTTTCGGGGGGCTGCATCAGCTTCGTTGCCGGGTTGCGGATGCTCTGGCTGGGCTTGGCATCAGCGCTGAGATAGCGATTGCGCCGACGCCCGGCGCGGCGTGGGCGCTGGCCGCGTTCGGGCGCGGGGATCCACGCATCGTTGGCGGCGGGGAGTTGCTCGACGCGCTGGGGCCGTTGCCGCCGGAAGCGCTGCGGCTGGATCGCATGACGGTCCAGATGCTCGCCGCGCTCGGCATCCGCTCGGTTGGGTCGTTGTTGAAATTGCCTCGGGATGATCTGGCCGTGCGCTTCGGTCGGGTCATTCTCCAGCGGATCGACCAGGCGACGGGGGCTGTCCATGAACCGCTGGTGTTTCTGGAATATCACGCGCCGATCCTGGCAAACGTGGAGTTTGACGGCGTGATCGAATCGCTCCAGGCCATTCATCTGGCGCTGCGGCAACTCGTTGGCGAGGTGACGCGGCAGCTCGTGGGCCGCGGATTGGGAGCGAGGGAATTGCGAATGACGTTTCGGCCGCCGTATGCCCCGGCCGTCGAAAAAGTTGTTCAGCTCACGCGGCCGTCTCGCAATGAATCGGCGCTGTTCAATCTGCTTTGCTGCGCGACCGAAGCGGTGGAGACGCGCGAAGGGTTTATTGCCGCGAGCTTGTCCGTGTCGCGGATGGAGCGGCTCGGGGATGAGCAGCCGGCGCTGATTGGCGGCGAGGAAGCGCGCAACGCCGCTCAACTGGATCATCTGCTCGAGCGGCTTCGAGCGCGGCTGGAGGGGGCGGTCCAGTGGGCGGAATTGGTCGAGTCGCATTTGCCGGAGCAGTCTTTTCGCTGCCGGGAAAATCCGGTCGTCGCGGACGTTCGCGCCGGTGGGGCGGCTGTGTTTCGGCCGCTTTGTCTGCTGAGCGGGCCGCGCGCGATCCGGGTCATCGTCAGGCCGTCGGAAAGCCGGGATGGACAGCCGATTTCGTTCACGGATCAGGGCGAAGTTCATCGGCTCGCGCACGTGTTCGGACCGGAGCGGATCACCGGGCAGTGGTGGAACGGGCGATGGAAGACTCGCGATTACTTCGATGTGCTGGACGCGATGGGCAATCGGTACTGGCTCTTCCGTGTTGTCGAGACGGGAAGGTGGTTTATGCATGGGGTGTTCGAGTGATTGCGGAAAATAACAGGGCCGGGCACGCGCTGGCCGAGCTGGATGTGACCAGCAATTTTTCGTTTCTGCGCGGGGCATCGCATCCGGATGAGTTGGTCTGTCGGGCGGCGGAACTGGGATATGCCGCCGTTGCTCTTACGGACCTCAATAGTCTTGCCGGCGTGGTGCGGGCACACCAGGCCGCCAAGGAAGTGAACATCAAGCTGTGCGTGGGGGCACGGCTGCGATTGGTCGATGCCCCGGATGTGCTGGCGTGGGCAGGGGATCGCGGCGGATATGCAAATCTCTGCCGTCTGCTGACCGTCGGTAAACGGCGGGCTGAAAAAGGGTCGTGCACGCTTCGACTGGAGGATTTGCTTCATTCATCAACTGGGCTTGTGGCGGCGGTGGCTTGGCAGCGTATCGATCCTCAGGTTGGCGAAGCGGATTGCCAGGGCCTTGAGGCCGCTATCGGAGCAATGAAAGATGCCTTCGGCCAGCGGCTGTCGCTGGCCATCTCGCGTTTGTACGGGCCTGGGGATGGCGCGATTTTGGGACGGATCGAATCGGTGGGCCGCGCCTGCGGCGTGCCGCTGCTGGCGACCAACCAGGTGCATTACCACGACGAGCGGCGGCGAAGGCTTCAGGATGTGCTCAGTTGCATCCGCCATGGCTGCACGATTCAACAGGCGGGATTTCGATTATTCCCCAACGGGGAGCGGTTCATCAAATCGCTGGGGGAAATGCACCGCCTGTTCAGCGATTTCCCGGCGGCACTGAAAAGAACCGTCGAGGCGGCGGAGCAATGTGCGTTTTCGCTGGATGAGCTGCGCTACGAATATCCCGACGAGATCGTGCCGGCCGGCAAGACGCCGGCATCGTATCTGGCCGATCTGGCATGGGGGGGAGCGGCCGGGCGGTATCCGCAGGGGACTCCTGAAAAAGTGCGACGGCAGATCGCCCACGAGCTGGCGCTGATCGAGCAACTGAAGATCGAGCCGTACTTTTTAACGGTGTACGACCTTGTTCGGTTCGCGCGTTCGCAGGGCATTCTTTGCCAGGGTCGCGGTTCGGCGGCGAATTCGGCGGTGTGCTATTGCCTGGGCGTCACGTCCGTCGATCCGAACCGGATTGACGTGCTTTTCGAGCGTTTTGTCAGTGCCGCGCGCAACGAGCCGCCGGATATCGACATTGATTTCGAGCACGAGCGGCGGGAGGAAGTGATCCAATATCTCTACGAGAAATACGGCCGCGAGCGCGCCGGGATGACGGCCGAGGTCATCACGTATCGGGGCCGCTCGGCCGTGCGGGATGTCGGCAAGGCGCTGGGCCTGGGATTGGATGCGGTGGATCAGATTGCCAAATGCCTGAGCGGATGGCATTCGGGGACGCCGTCGGCCCAGCAGCTTGCCGAGGCCGGACTTGATCCGAATGACTACACCGTTCGGCTGCTGGTGGGAGTCACGGCCGAGCTGCTGGGGTTCCCGCGTCATCTCAGCCAGCACGTCGGCGGCATGGTGATGACGCGCGGGCGGCTGTGCGAGCTGGTTCCCATCGAGAATGCTTCGATGCAGGATCGCACCGTGATTGAGTGGGATAAGGATGACATCGATGTCTTGGGGATTTTGAAGGTGGATGTGCTGGGGCTGGGGATGCTGACGGCACTCGCCAAGGGTATGAAGTTCATCAACGATACACTTCCGACCGAGCCGCCGATTGAGCTTCATACGATTCCCGCGGAAGACCCCGCCGTTTACGACATGATCTGCGATGCGGACACGATCGGCGTGTTTCAGATCGAATCGCGGGCGCAGATGTCGATGTTGCCACGACTGCGGCCCAACAAGTTTTATGATTTGGTCATTGAGGTCGCTATTGTCAGACCCGGCCCAATTCAGGGCGATATGGTTCATCCCTACCTGCGGCGACGAGAGGGAATCGAAAAGGTCAGCTTTCCCAAGCCGGAATTGGAAGCGGTCCTCGGGAAGACGCTTGGCGTGCCGTTGTTTCAGGAACAGGCCATGAAGTTGACGATGGTGGCCGCGGGATTCAGCGCGGAAGAGGCGGACCAATTACGGCGCTCAATGGCTGCCTGGCGTTACAACGGCCGCATCGAACAGTTCCACAGGAAAATCGTCGATGGGATGCTGGCCAATGGATACGCGCAAGACTTCGCCGAGAAATGTTTCAGCCAGATCAAGGGCTTCGGCGAGTATGGGTTTCCCGAAAGCCATGCCGCCAGCTTCGCGCTTTTGGTGTACGCCAGCGCGTGGATCAAACGGCATCACCCCGCGGCGTTCTGCTGCGCGCTGCTCAACAGCCAGCCGATGGGATTTTACCAGCCGGCGCAGATCGTGCGTGATGCGAAGGAGCATGGCGTGGAGGTGCGGCCGATCGATGTGAATTTCAGCGCGTGGGATTGCACGTTGGAAGAAAGGCACGGAGGCACGGAGGCACGGAGGCACGAAGGAAAGGAAAGTTGGGGTCATGGCGGCCCTGCCGTGCGATTGGGCATGCGAATGATCAAGTGCATGCGGTCTGTTCATGCCGATGCCATCGTCGAATGCCGTCGGCGCGGACCGTTCCGCTCCGTCGAGCACTTTCATCAGGCGACGAAGTTGCCGCGATCGGCGGTCGAACGCTTGGCCGAGGCCGACGCCTTCGGTTCCTTGCCGCGCTCGCGGCGCACCGCGTTGTGGCAGACGATGGCCCTGAGCGACGAGCCTGCTGCATTGTTTGAAGGTCGGCATGCTGATGGGAACGAATCGCCCGTCGTTCTTCCTCCGATGCCTTTGCGGCAGGAGGTCATGATCGACTATGCCACGAGCGGGTTGTCTCTCAAAAAGCATCCGGTGGCGCTCGTGCGCGACCAGTTGACCCGGCGAAGGATCATCACGGCGGCTGAATTGAACCAGCGGAAAGACGGCTGGGTGCGGGTTGCCGGGATCGTGCTGATTCGTCAGCGTCCTGGGACGGCCAGCGGAATCGTCTTCATCACGCTGGAGGATGAAACGGGCGTGGCAAACCTGATCGTTCGGCCCAATATCTTCGAGCGCTATTCGCTTGCCGCCTGCCGGGCGCAATTGCTCCAGGCCGACGGATATGTCGAGCGTCAGGGCCGGGTGATTCACGTGATGGCCCTGCGTCTGGACGATCTGAGTCATTTATTGCCGAGCCGAGAATTTCGTTCGCGGGATTTTCATTGATCGCAGTTGCAATTCCATGCCGTTGTCGTCGGCGGGGCGATGGAAGCAGAAGAGTATGATCGGTTGCGGTGTTCGCGACGGCCGAAGCCGCTTGCTCGAATATGCCAAGGCGTCGCCGCCGCGGACGCCGTTGGCTGGCCCGTCAATGTTCCAGCAGGCTGTTTCGAGGCGGAAGGAAAATAGGGGTAAGGAAGACCGATTGGTTTCGGTCTCCCCTACCCCTATTGTCTTTCGGTTCCTCAAGGCCGTCCGGAACATTTTCAGGCCAGCCAACGGCGTCCGCGGCGGCGACGCCTTTTCCTATTCGAATCAGCGTCCGCGGGCGTCACGAACACCGCAACCGATCATCTTTTCCTCCATCTTCTCCCGCCGAATGCATGACGTGCCCGCGTTATAGAATCTAGGAAATGCCGCTATTCACCGAAATCCGCCAGCGCCGGAGCGGCTTGTTGGAAGAATGCGGTTGCCCTGGTTGCTGCCCATTTCGTTCAGAGGGATCGTTTTCGTTTGCCATGTTACTATACGCGCATGAATACGATGAGCCGATGGGTTGTAGCGATGGTGTGGGTTTGTTTCAGTTGCGGCGCCGCCTTCGGACAGGCGGAAGTTTCGGGATGGGGCAGCTTACGCGGGATTCGCCTTGACGGCGAGCTGATGGCATTTACGACCGGGGTGCGCGCCGTCGGTTCGGCGACGCCGGATGTGGATCGGCGCGGCGAAATGCTCGGCAACGCCCATTTCGCTCGCGAAGGGAACGAGCAGATCTGTACCGGGGGGCTTCGGATGGGGGATCCGAGGCGAGGCTTTGCCTACATCTTTCGCGCGCCCAACCCATTGGGCTGCCGGATGGTTTTTGAAGATGCCGGCCCGGGCGCGATCAATGTTGATGTGCTGATCAAAGCCAATGTCGATGTGAAAATGGGCGGGATTTATTTCTATCTTCATCTTCCCATCGCGGATTATTCAAATGAATCGGGAGCACTGAACATTTCGATGCTTTCCGTCACCGGCCCGGCGCCGCTCAAGGCCCGGGGTTTGCGCTTCGCGTCGCCTCGCCGCCAGCTTGAAATGACGCTTGATGCGCCGCGGGAGATTGTCTTTGCGAACGATCGGCGAAAGCCGAGCGCCGATTGGGATGTCTGTTTTCCTCTGAGCCGGGGGAACCTTGCCGCGGGGCGGACGGTTCATGCGCGGATCACCTTCAAGGTTTTCGGCGAAGTGGACAAAACTCCGGCCGATTTGGCGATTGATCCATCGCGGCCCGGCAGTGGGTTTGACGGGATCGGCGGAAACTTTCGTTTGCAATCTCCGGGCGATGGGCCGCAGGTTCAGTATAACCTGCAAAATCTGCGTGTTGCCTGGGGCCGGGTGGCGATGCCGCTGAATTTGTGGCAGCCGAAGGAGGATGTCGATCCGATTCAGGCCGCCCATGACGGCAAATTGGACAAGAGCGTGCGCGAGGCCATGGAAATGGCGCGGACGCTGGCGCAGAAACGAATCCCGATGATCAGCAGCGTCTGGTCAGCGCCGGATTGGGCGCTGGCTCGGCAGAGCGGCGGGCAGGGACTTTTCTTTGGCGGCCGACGTCGCGTGAATCCGAAAAAATGGGATGACCTGTGCAAGTCCATTGGATCGTATCTCGAATATCTCAAGCAAAACTACGGGGCCGAGCCCCGATTGTTCTCTTTCAACGAATCGAACATTGGCATCCAGGTTTTACAGAGTCCGGAGGAACACGCGGAGGCAATCAAGCGCTTGGGGGCTTATTTCGCTTCGAGGGGACTGGCGACGAAAATGTTGCTGGGTGATACGGGCGATCCGACGCCGGTGGATTTCATCGATGCCGCCATGGCGGATGCGAAAGCGGTGAAATACATTGGGGCTGTTTCGTTTCATTCCTGGCGCGGGGGAACGGTGGAGCAGTTTACGCGCTGGGGCAAGGCGGCGAAAAAGCTGGGGCTGCCGCTGGTCGTTGCCGAGGCCGGCACCGATTCCAACAGCTATGCGTATCCGAACATTTTTCTGGAACCCTGGTATGGGCTGGAGGAAATCAGCCAGTACGTGGAAATGTGCAGGATTTGCCAGCCGGCATCGATCCTTCAATGGCAACTGACGGAAAACTATTCGCTGCTGAGCGGCGGGCAAAGTGGCGAGCCGCTTGGGCCCACGGAGCGCTTCTGGCTGCTCAAGCAACTCGACGCGACGCCCGCCGGTTCGGCGGCGATCCCGATCACCTGCGATAAGCCGGCGATTATCGCGTGCGCCTTCGCCGATGCGAAGCAGGGCGTTTACGCCGTGCATCTGGTCAACAACGGCGCGACCAGGCCGGCCACGATTTCCGGGTTGCCGAGCAACCTCAAGCAAATGCAGGTCTATGTCACCGATGCCGCGCGTGGCATGAAAGAGATGGAGCCTCTTCCCGTCAGCGGGGGGACGGCTCACGTGACGCTGGATACCCAAAGCTTTACGACGCTCATCAACCTTCCGTAAACATCACGGCAGCAGCTGATAGCTGACAAACGCAAGCCGCCGACTGTCCGGCGACCAGGAGGGGACGTTGATCGTGCCTTGGCCGCCAAAGAGCTTGGCCAGCACCGTTATTTTTCCGTCGCCGAGCGACATGAGGCGAAGGGTGACATCTTTGTTGGCCGGATGGCCTTTGACATCTTTGTCGTAGGTCAGGAACACGATCCAGCGGCCGTCGGGCGAGGGGTGGGCAAACCAGTTATTGAAATCGTCCGATGTAATCTGCCGGGGATCCGTGCCGTCGGGCCGCATGCGCCAAATCTGCATCATGCCGGTGCGGTCGGAGTTGAAATAGATATATTTTCCATCGGGGGAAAAATCCGGTCCGTCGTCGAGGCTGGTCGCGGTCGTCAGGCGGGTTTCGTCGCCGCCGTCGGGCGGAATGGTGAAGATCCCGAATTTCCCGTCGCGCTGGCCGCAGAAGGCAAGGGCGCTTCCATCCGGGGACCAGCCGTGCCAGTAGGAGGGAAATCCTTTTGTAACGCGGTGCGGCGTGCCGCCGCCGATGGGAACGGTGTAGATGATCGATTGGTGCGGCTTGGCGGACTGGTCGCTGATGGCGATCATCTTTCCGTCCGGGGAAATGCCGTGGTCGTTATTGCAGCGCGTGGCGAATCCAGTGTCGATTGGCGCCGGCGTGCCACCGGCCACCGGGATGCGCCAGATACGCCCGTCGCGGTTGAACAGCAGGGACGCGCCGTCCGGTGTCCAGTTTGGCGCTTCAAAATGTCCGGCCGAAGTGTACGTTACGTGGCGGTCGGTCGAAGCAATCGCGATGGTCTCTAAGGTGCTGTGAAGGGCTGCTTGCGGTTTTGTGGTTGGCATATCTGTCACCAGGTGAACATTGGAAAAAATGGCCGTCTCCGAAACGAGCTTCTCGTGCGAGCAGACGCCGAGGCCGACGTAAAACGGCGATTGGAATTTCAGCCGCACTGCTGCGCCGGAGAACTCGAACGGCTGATCCTGGCGAGCCAGGAGCATGTAAACGTAATCGCCGTGTTTCTCGATACGGAGTCGCTGAGGCGCGGAAACGTTGGACTGGACTTCGTGCGTGTTGGCGCCGGTTTCATCTCGATATTGCAGCGAGCTCAGTCCGACCCCATGCAGCGCCGCATCGGCGTAGGCTGAATTCGCGTCGAGGCTTTGGCGGACCAACAGACACGCCTTTCGGTGCGGGTTCTTACCCTCGACGGGGAAAGAGACGTCGGCCTCGAGCGCGAAATCGCCGGAAACTTTCTTCCAGAGGAAGTGGAACGCGTCGGCCCCGAACCACATGTTTTCGCCGTTGCCGGTGACCGTGTAGATTTTCTTGAAAGCGTCGTAGTCCACTTTGCCGGGGTAAAGAACGGCGCCGATGTCGCAGTCATCGTCAAAAAGTCCCCATGGGATAGACGGCCGGGTTTGCGCTTTTGTCGGCCGCATGACGATCCAGTTGCCGGTTGGTGAGCTGTCCACCTGGGCTTGGGTGTTTGGCGCGATGCTTGAATCGCCGTTGCCTTCTGAGAAGGACCGGCTCGCCGTCGTTACGTTCCATCCATCGAGAACAATCAGCGGCTGGTCATTGCCAAGGTCCTGAATGGCGGCCTCGACGGAGATCGAGCGGCTCTCTCCCGGAAGCAGACTGACATAATTGTCGCTGTAGTATACGGGCAGCACGCGCTCGTTGGAACTTTGCCTGCGCAACTGAAGGTGGGCCATGAGGGCCACGACGGGCGATGCGTTGGACAAATTCACATCGAGGCGGCAGTGTTTCTCATCGTCGCGGCGGGTGATCCGGGCATCGAGCGATGCCGTGGGAAGCGTCTGCAATGCCGTGAAGTCGTCGGGATGATTGGCCGAAGCACGCCAGTAAAAATTATCCGACATGACGGCGTCGTCACGGTCATCCAGCTCCAATTTTACGAAATGAACGGGTGACAGGTCCGCCGGCCAGTCGATTGCGCCGAGGTCGGTGGCCGCGCTCGGTTGTGCGACGACGAAGTGACGGCGCTCGTACTTCAAGCTTCCATCCAGGTTGTACACCCGCACCCAGGCGACCAGATTATCAAGCGACCGGGGCGTTTGGTTGATGACCATGACGTGGAAATTGTCCTGGTTCATCTGAATATGGACGGACTCGCAGGCCTTGCGGGCCCCAAACAGCGAGGCGTGGGCTTCGAGGTCATAGCTGTAAATCTGCCAGACCAAACTCGGCTGGGCCGGATTGCTCATCCAGGTGAGCACGCCGGTGCAGGGCTTGAACAGCTTTGCAAAGCGCCCCTCGTACATGGCGCGGAAGTCTTCGTAATTGGCAAGCTGGGCCTTGCGCACGAAATCCGGGAGATTGGCGACCGGACCGTAGCGCTGGGCGATGATGTCCGGGTAAAAGGGCGAGCGTCCGCGAGCGGCCTCTTGAGCGCCGCGGCAGAGGTCGTGCTCGGCCCAATCATCGTTGACGGTTTCCCAATCCTTCCGCGGCATCATGGCGTGAATCGCTTCCAGCGTGGGAATCGATACGCTGCCGATTTCCGTTTTGAACGCCTCGGTGAACGTGTAAAACTCGCGCGGCTCCCGCCAGCGGTAGGGGCCTCCGGAGCGAACGCCTCGGCCGTTGGCGGAATTGCGATGGTAGAGCCGGGCGGGATCGAGTTCGGCGGCGATTTTCTGGATTCCCCGGTCAACGGATTCGGGGGCGGGATTGCTTTCGTTTCGCCCGCACCAGATCGCGATCGATGGGTGCGAGCGGTAGCGAAGGATCTTGTCGCGCACGTTGGCCAGGTACATGTCCACATTGACGACATTGGGACCGTCGCTGCGATTGGGTTGGAAGAATTCATCCCAAACCATGATGCCGTATTGATCGCAGAGGTCGTAGAAATCGTCGCTGGTGCTTTGGCCGACCCAGTTGCGGATCATGTTGAAATTGGCCTGCTGGTGCAAGCGGATTTGGGCTTCGAGGCGGCGGCGGGGGATGCGCTTCATGGCTTCATCCATGCCCCAATCGCCCCCCTTGCACATGACTGGAACGCCGTTGACGGAGAGGGTTAGGTTTTTCGAGCCGGGGACTTCGTAGGTGATTTTGCGAATGCCGAAGGAGACTTCTTTGGCGTCGGAAATCGTGCCGTCCACGTCAAAACCCAATTGCAGCTTATAGAGATTCTGCTGGCCGTAGCCGTTGGGCCACCACAACTGCGGCTGGTTCACGTGCAATTGGGGAATTTCCGCGGGCGTGAGCGTGAGGATTTTCGATTCGTTTGGTCCAAGGGTCAGGGGGAAATCGAAACTCACATCCGCGAACGTGCCGTGGAGGACGCCGGCCTGGGGCTGACCGGTTAGATTTTGCACGGTTGCCTGGAGAGTCAGATCGGCGCTGTCGGTGCGCGGCAGGGGCAGATCGGAACTGACCATGGGATCGCGCACGACAACCGGCCCGCTGGCCGAGAGCGTCACCTTCTGCCAGATGCCCACGTCGCGATCGCGCATGGCTGGAATCCAATCCCATCCGAGCGTGCAAAGGAACGTCGCGCCGTCCTCGGAAAGTATCCCGCCATTTCTGCCGGTGCCTGCTTCGACGGTATGTTCGTGCGGAATGCCCGGATGCGGGGGCGGCGTGATCTGGACGGCCAGCGCGCAGGTTTGCCCGGCCGTGACATAAGGTGCGATGTCAAAGATGCCGCGGACGAAAGCCCCCTTGATGCTGCCGAGGTCCTGGCCGTTCACCCAGACCTCGGCGATGTAATTGATGCCGTGAAAGTTCAGCCACACATGTTTGCCGCCATATTCCGGGGGAATGAGAAACTGCGTGCGATACCAATAAGACGTTCGGCAAAGACCGCCGGGGATTTTGTCGGGGCGGTCGTTTTCTCCATACAACGGCTCGGGATATACGCCGTCGTTCACCAAACTGGTTAGGACGGTCCCCGGAACGGTGGCTTTGAACCATCCGGCCGGCGAATAATTCACGCTGGAAACAGCGTCACCCCGGTCTGGCACTTTCGCGGCGTCCTGCAATTGCCAGCCGGAATCGAGCGTGATCTCCGGCAACGGTTTGGCTTCAGGCGAAACGGCGCGGACCTGGCTGCTTTTGGAAGCGGTGCAGGCCGCGAGACACAATCCCATTACCGTGACGAGCGCGATTGTGCCGGCTCGCCGCAGGCGTGCTGTTTCATCCATCATTGCAATCCTCTGCTTTGCAAGTTCAGGCTCGCTCCGGCGGCGAAACGTTCATCAGGACCGCCATCAGTATCAGAACTCCACGGACGACCATTTGCCAGTACTCGCTGATGTTCAAGAGGGTCATTCCGTTGACCAGGACGCCGAGAAAAATCACTCCGATGAGCGTTCCCCAGACTCGTCCCGAGCCGCCCATGAGGTTTGTGCCTCCGATGATGACGGCGGCGATGACGTCCAATTCCCAGCCCATGCCGCTTCTGTCCGAGCCGGACATGTTCTGCGACGACTGCATAACGCCGGCGATGACCGCCAGAGCGGAGACGATTGCCATCACCCCGATTTTGACGCGCGGGACGTGAATGCCGCTGAGGCGCGCGGCTTCGGCGTTGCCGCCCACGGCGTAGATCGAGCGTCCAAACGTCGTGTAATTCATGATGAATTGAATGAGTAGGAATACGGCGAGAAAGAGAATCGCGGGGAAGGGGACTTTCCAGACGTGCCCGGCGCCGATGAAGTTGTACCAATCCGGAAACGGCGTGAGCGGAAACCCGTTGGTGATCAGCCCGGCCGCGCCGCGCAGGACGGTCAGCCACGCCAAGGTGCTGATGAACGTCGGGACGCGGAATCGCACGCGGAGCATTCCGGAGATCGAGCCGATCGCGACGCCGGCGAGCAGCGAGGCGAGGATGGCGAGAAGAATCGCCCGCGGCATTGGCCAGCCGTGCGGCGCGGCGGAGAGCCGGCCCGTGATCCACGCGGTGAGGCATCCGGCGAACGCGATCATCGATCCCACGCTGAGATCGATTTCGCCGGCGATGATGACCATCGTCATTCCAAAGGCGATGACCCCTTGCATGGAGACATTGTGCAGGACGTTGAGCAGGTTGTCGGCCGAGAGGAACCCCGGGGCCCGCCACGCCAGGACGAGGCACAAAGCGATCAGAACGCCTTCGAGGATGAATTCCCGCAGCCTTCGGGTCATGGCTCGCTCCGCGCGCCGGCCGACTCGCCCATGCAGCGGACGACCAGGTCCTCGACCGAAATGTCCTCGGGGCGCACTTCACCAATGATCGCGCCCGACCTCATGATCAAAATGCGATGGCATACTTCAAGCAATTCTTCCAGCTCGCTGGAGACGAAAACGCTTCCGATTCCGTCGCGGCTGAGGTCCCACATGATCTGGAAGATTTGCTGCTTGGCTTGCAGGTCGATGCCGCGGGTCGGCTCGTCGAAGAGCATGACGCGCGGTTGAGTATTGAGCCATTTGCCTACCGCGACCTTCTGCTGGTTTCCGCCGCTGAGCGAATGCACCGGCAGACGGAGGTTGGCCAGTTGGATGTCCAGACGCTGGACGAAGTGGCGGGCGACGAGGTTCTCGCGGCGAACGGAGATCAGGCCGTTCCATCCGATGGCGTCGAGGCTCGCCAGGCAGAGATTGGCGCGGACGCTCAAATTGGGAACGAGCGATTGTTCCTTTCGGTTTTCGGGAATCAATGCCGCGCCGAGCCGTTTCATGCCGCGCACGGACGTGCCCTTGAGGATGCGGCCGCCCAAGATGATCCGGCCGCCATCGAACGGATCGGCGCCGAAAATGGCGCGGAGCAATTCGGTGCGCCCGGAGCCGAGCATGCCGGCAATTCCCAGGATCTCGCCGCGATGAACGGTGAAATCAATGTCATGGAACTTTTCGGCGCGGCAGAGGCCGCGCACCTGAAGCAACGGCTCGGGCGAGGGCTGAAGGGCTTGGGGGCGCTGGCGCTGGACGACCGAGCCGAAGATCATCCGCACGATTGAATCGGCGGACGTCTCGGCGAAATTCGCGGTGCCGACGTGGTGGCCGTCGCGAAGGACGGTCACGGCGTCGGCGATTTGGGCCAGTTCGTGCAGGCGGTGAGTGATGTAAATAACGGCGACGCCGCTCCGGGCGAGGCGGCGAACGACGCGGAAAAGCATTTCGGTCTCGTGACGCGCCAGGGCGCTGGTGGGCTCATCGAGCATCAGGACCGAGGGGTTGAAGGACATCGCCTTGGCGATTTCGATGATTTGCTGCTGCGCCACGCCGAAGCGGCGAACCTTTTGGTGAACGTCGAGATCGACGCCCATCTCGGCGAGAATTTCCCGAGCGCGGCGGCGGGCCGCGGGCCAATCGAGCATGACCCGGGCCCATCCGCGTTTGCCGGGCATCCGGCCGAGGAGAATATTCTCGGCGGCGCTCAGTTCGGGAATGACGCTCAATTCCTGGTATACCGTGGCAATGCCGTGGCGAAACGCGTCGCCGGCGGATTTTAGCTTGACCGGCCGGCCGTTGATGGCGATCTGGCCGCTGGTGGGCTGGAGGGTCCCGGCGAGAATCTTGACCAGGGTGCTTTTGCCGGCGCCGTTTTTTCCCAGCAGCGCGACGACGCGTCCGCCTTCGAAGCGCAAGGAAACATCCTCCAGCGCGACGGTGCCGGGAAATTCCTTGCGAATCCGGAATGTCTCGAGGGATGCTTGCAACTCAGTTTCCGCCGGCCGTCCAATCTTGAAGTTGCTTGGCGTATGCCGTGACGCCGTCGGGATCGGCATGGGTTAAACAAATGCCATTGAGGATGATTTTCTTGTCATAGGGCTGGTGCCGGATCGCGGCCAAAGCGGCCTCCACCGATCGCTGCCCCATTTCAAAGGGGCGCTGGGCGGTGATGGCCTGAAGGATGTTGTCGGGCGATTGAAGGAAATCAAGCAATTGCTGGCTGACATCGGTGCCGAAGACGGCGATCTGGCCGGCCTTTCCGGCGTTCTTGACGGCCAGGACCGCGCCGGCGGTGCCGCCCTCGTTGGCGCCGTAGATGATGTTGATCTCGGGATGCACGGTGAGGATTTCGCCCGCTTTTTGCACGGCCATGTCCGAAAGCCACGCGTCTTGCTCGGCGGCGATCTTGACGCCGGGGAGCTTGAGCACTTCATCCTTGAAACCGCCGGTGCGGGCATCGCTCTGCTCGGCCACCTGGCTCTTGAACGCCAGGATCGCGATGTTCGCTTTGCCGCCGAGCTTTTGCTCGATGTAGTTCCGAGCGGCGGCGCCGGTCTGATGGCCAAGGTCGGCCGCGGAGCATTCCACATCGGCGTCGGGGAAGTCCGCCTCGATGGCCGTGTTGTTGGTGACCACGATCAGTCCTTTATCGTGGGCCTGCTTGAGCGCGGCAACCGAGCCTTTGGCGCTCAGCGGGGAAATGAGGATCGCGTCGACGTTCTGGCTCGTATAGGTCTGGACGAGCTGAAATTCCTTGTCCGGTTTGTTGTCGCTGTTGCCTTCGAGCAATTCAATGTTGTTCTTTTTGGCGGCATCCTTCATTCCAAAAAGAATGAGGCGGAAGAATTGGTCTTCCTGGAAAATGATCCCGGCCATGCGAAGTTGTTTCGTCGCCGAGGAATTCGAAGCCTTTTCGCAGCCGACAAATCCGAACGCCAGGCTGAGACATGCAACGACCGCAACCCGATAGACCGCCGCGCACGCACGCATGAAGCACCTCTGGTGATCCGCTCTTTTCACCGCGGCCGTATTGCCACACAACGCGGCGGATATGTCAAGCAAACGCGCTCCCCTTCGCGGCTAAACTTGGGGCGGCGCCGTCGGTCGAAAAATGCTCTTGGGATCGTTATGGTTTGGGGATGTCGTCATCGGCGATCCCGTCGGAACTGGACGTTGCGATTGAGCATCACCGCGCCGGTCGATTCGCCGAGGCCGAGGCGATTTACCAGAAAATCCTTGCCGAGAATTCGAATCATGTGGATTGCCTGCAACTGCTGGGAGCACTGGCGGGGCAGACGGGGCGGATCGATCTTGCCGTCGATCTGATTCGCCGCGCCATCGCCCTGAATCCGCAGGTGGCCAGCTATCACAGCAATTTGGGGAGACTCCTTTGCGATCAAGGGCGATTCGATGAGGCCATCGTCGTCTGCCGCCAAGCCCTTGGCTTGAATCCAAATCTGGCCGACGCACACAACAATCTGGCCAACGCGTTTTACGGAAAGGGACAACTTGACGAGGCGATCGCCGCTTATCGCAAGGCGCTGAGGATCAGGCCTGATCATCTTGACGCCCTGAAGAACCTGGGCGTTGTTTTGGGCGCCAAGGGCGATCGCGATCGGGGCATTGAAGTTTACCGGCAGCTCCTTCGATTCCAGCCGGACGACGCGGAAGCTCACAACGATCTCGGCAATCTCTTGGCGCAGAAGGGACGGCTCGACGAGGCGATCGCCTCGTATCGCCGCGCGATAGAACTGGCGCCCGATCTTGCGTCGGCGTACTCGAACCTTGGTCAGGCGCTTTGCGATCAGGGCAAGGCGGAAGACGCTTTGGCGGCCTGCCGGCGAGCGATCCATCTCAAGCCGGACTTTGCCGAAGCTCACAACGTATTGGGGCTTGCACTGACGGCGGGGAAACGGTTCGACGAGGCCATCGCGGAATTCGGGCGGACCCTTCAGCTCAAGCCCGGATTCATTTATGCGCACAACAATCTTGGCGCCGCGTTGTACCAGGCCGGCAAAATCGACGAAGCCATTTTGGAATATCGCCGGGCTTTGGAGCTGGATCCCGATGATCCGCAGATACTGACGAATCTCGGGCTGGGATTGTGGGCCAGGGGGCGACAGGACGAAGCGATCGCGGCCTATCGCCGCGCGATTCGCTTCAAGAGCGACTTTTCCGAAGCCCATTACAACCTGTCCGTGTCGCTCTTGTTGAAAGGCGAATTTGAAGACGGTTGGCGCGAGTACGAATATCGATTGCACGGCAAGGAACTTACTTCGCGGCCGCGAATCTGCAGCCAGCCGCTGTGGAACGGTGAGGAACTGCACGGGCGGACGATTCTACTGGATGCCGAGCAGGGCTATGGGGATGTCATTCAGTTCATTCGCTATGTCCCGCATATCGTAAGCCGGGGAGGGCGAGTGATCCTCATGGGCTATGCGGAACAGGTTCGGCTTTTGGAGGGTGTGCCGGGCATCGAGCAGATTCTTACGAGGGAGCCACTGCCGGCTTTTGATGTTTATTGCCCACTGGCCAGCCTGCCGCAGGTGTTCGCGACCCGGTTGGATTCCATACCCGCCGAGGTTCCGTATTTGAAGGCCGATCCGAGCCTCGCCAAACTCTGGGGCAAGAAGCTGGGTCCCCGCACGGACCAGCTTCGGGTGGGGTTGGTTTGGGCGGGTCGGCCGACACACAAGAGAGACCGCGAGCGCTCCATTTCGCTTTCCCAGTTGGCCCCTCTGGCAACGGCTGGGGGCGTCACTTTCTACAGCTTGCAAATGGGTGAGGCGGCTTCACAGGCGAACCATCCGCCGCCGGGTATGGAATTGCTCGATCTGACGGCGGACCTTCGGGACTTCGCGGACACGGCGGGGCTGATTTCACATTTGGACCTTGTGGTGTCAGTTGATACGGCGGTGGTGCATTTGGCCGGAGCGATGGGTAAGCCTGTGTGGGTATTGCTTTCGTTCGTTCCGGATTGGCGTTGGCTTTTGGATCGGGACGACAGTCCGTGGTATCCGACGATGCGGCTGTTTCGGCAGAAGTCGCCCGGGGAATGGAATGATGTGGTGAGGCGGGTTGCGCACGCGATTGGGCGCTATCCGCGAAGCCCGGATTTGCCTCCGGGGCTCCATGATTGACCATCGGCGTATCGGCCTGTTACAAGGAATTCATCTTATTTACGGAGACATGATGCTCAAAAACCTTGTTTCGCGTCGGAACTTTCTGGCTTCTTCGGTTGCCGCGCTCGGGGCGGCGTCGCTGGCGCGGCTGGGGACATCATTCTCGCTGGCGGACGAGACGGCGGCGCCGCCGGCGAAAAAGCTGGGATTTGCGTTTGTTGGAATCGGGGGCTTTGCGATGAATCAGCTCCTTCCGGGTATTACAGGCTGCAAATATTGCCGGCCCGTCGCCCTGGTCAGTGGGCACCCGGACAAGGCGAAGAAGGTGGCCGCAAAATACCGGATTGATCCGAAACATATTTACAACTACGACAACTTCGACTCGATCAAGGACAACCCCCTGATCGATGTGGTCTACATCGTGCTGCCCAACGGCATGCATGCGGAATACACCGTGCGCGCATTCGCGGCCGGCAAGCACGTGATGTGTGAAAAGCCGATGGCAAATACCGCGGCCGAATGCCGGCAGATGATCGACGCCGCCAACGCGGCGGGAAAGAAACTTCAGATCGGGTACCGCATGCATTGGGATGCGCCGACGCTGGCGTGCATCGATGCGCTGCGCAAGGGCCAGATCGGTTCCATCGAAATCATCGAGACGGCGACGGGATTCACGATCGGAGACCCAACCCAATGGCGGCTGAACCGCAAATTGGCCGGCGGCGGCTGCATGATGGACATCGGAATCTATTCGCTCAGCGCCGCGCGATATCTCAGCGGCGAAGAGCCGACGGAAGTTTTCGCCCAAACCTATGGCGACGCCAACGATCCGCGATTCAAGGAGGTGGAGCAGCACTGCGATTTTCAGTTGAAATTCCCCAGCAGCGTTCTGGCAAGCTGCTTATCCAGTTATGCCACGCATCTCAACAGATATGTCGTGCACGGGAGCAAGGGATACTGCGTGCTGGAGCCGGGGCAATCGTACCACGGCGTGAAATTTCAAATGACCAAGGATCGCGTGCTTCGGCCGGTTGACGTCGCCGAGGTCGATCAGTTCGTCGGCGAGATGGACGGCTTCGCGCTGGCGCTGGCGGGCAATGCTCCGTTCAAGGCCGCGGGCGAGGAAGGCTTGCAGGACATGCGGATCATTGAAGCGATTTATGAATCAGCCCGCACCGGCGCGAGCGTGAGACTATGACCGCCGAATCAAGTGCAGATGCGGAAACCAGAAACCCGAAACCAGAATGACGAATCAAGCCCGAAACCAGAAATCCGAAACGAAGACCGCTTCGTCATTCGGTCGTTCGGATTTGATTCGTCATTCGGGTTTCGGATTTCTGGTTTCCGCGTCTTCGCGCTTGGGGTTGTGTTCGAGGTATAATTTCCCGTTATGACGCTCATTTGGAGAAATTATCGTCATGTGGCGCCGGAGATCATGGATAGGCCGGATATCGCCGCAGCCGCGCACGAATTAGCGCTCGATGGGCTGCGGCGGATCAATCGATCTTCGCACGCCGTGGATCACGTGGCCGAGCCGATTATCGCAATGGCGCGGCGGAGGAATCTCAAGCGGCTTTCGATGCTGGATGTGGCCTGCGGGGGCGGCGATGTGCCGATTGGCGTGGTGCTGAAGGCGCGGAATGCCGGCATTGAAATTGATTTGACCCTGTTGGACCGCAGCGCGACGGCCCTGCACTATGCCGCGGCGAAAGCGGATCGGTTGGGAATCGCGTGTCAATGCGTGGAATCGGATTGCCTGGCTCGGGGGCCGTCGTCAAGCTTCGACGTGGTCACGAATAGTCTTTTCCTTCATCATATTGCGGGGCCGAGGCAAGTGGTTGATTTCCTGAAGAGTCTGCGGGAGGCGGCGCGGCGGCTCGTGGTGGTGGACGATCTGCGTCGATGTCGCGGGGGATGGTTCGGGGCCTGGATTTTCAGCCGAATCATGACCCGCAGCGAGATCGTGCATCATGACGCTCCGGTGAGCGCTGCGGCGGCGTGGACCCGGCGGGAACTGGCGGAGTTCGCGGCCGAGGCGAAATTGCGCGGAGCTGCGATCGAGCTACACTGGCCATGGCGAATGATCCTGGTGTGGGAAGCGCCAGAAGGCAGCGGGGCGTGAAGATTTCCGATGCCTATTGGGATGCGGTGGTGGTCGGGGCCGGAGTCGCGGGGGGTGTGGCGGCGGCGATGCTGGCCGAGCAAGGCTGGCGCGTTTTGTTGGTTGAGAAATCCGCCTGGCCGCGGGAAAAAGTCTGCGGCGGATGCCTGAACGCGGCCGCGGTTGAAGTGCTGCGGGAAATCGGAATTGACGCGGCGCTTTGGCGAGCGGAGCCGATCGACTCGGTTGTTTGGCATGTGGGGCGTAGATCGCTTGAGTTGACGATCCCGCGCGAAGCGGCTGTCTCGCGCGCGGATTTGGATGCGGCCATCGCGCTGGAGGCGAATAGGCGCGGCTGCGAATTTTTATCCGAGTTCTCGGCGACGCTGCTGCCGCTCGCGGCGGGTGATTCGTTTCGCGCGCTGAAACTACAAAGTGCCGATGTCACCGCGATCATTCGCGCCGGCGTTGTTCTTGCGTGCGATGGGATCGGCGGGACGTTGCTGGCCGGCGAGCCGTGGGCGAGATGGCACATCTCGCCGGGGGCGTGGATGGGTGTTTCCGGGACCTGCGAGATAAGCCCAGGTGAATTTCGCCCGGGGGCGATCCACATGCACGTGGGCACAAACGGGTATGTTGGCATGGTTCGCCGGCCGGAATCGCGAGGGCATCTGGCGGCGTCGCTTGATCCGGCGGCATGCCGAAGCGCCGGCGGGCCTGTCAATCTGGTGCGGGAGATCCTTGCCTCCGGCGCAGAGCCTCTGGCGGCCAATCTGGAATTGCTGCGAATTCGCGGCACGGGTGCATTGACCCGCCGCCGCGAACATCTCGGCGGTCACCGCGTGCTGGTTGTGGGGGATGCGTGCGGGTATGTGGAGCCGTTCACCGGCGAAGGAATGGCCTGGGCGGCGATTGGGGCGCGCCAAGTCGTTACGATGCTGCCGACGCCGGATGAATCGTGGCCGCAGGATTTGCCGACTCGATGGCGAATCCGGCATCATGAGATTATCGGCCGCCGGCAGCGCTGGTGCCGGGGGATGCAGCCTATGATGCATCATCCGGCGATCGCCGCCGCGGGCATTTTGGTTGGAAGCGCGATGCCCGCCATTGCGAAATGGATCGCTGCAACCGTGTGTAAGCCGCGACAGAAGGAGATTTGCAATGACTCGCCTGGCCGTTTCCGCTTCCAACGAGACCGAATCAAGATTGGCGACGGGCATATTGGGGATCGGGACGGCGACGCCGGCGTCCATGTCGCAGGAGCAGATCCATGAGGTGGCGGCGGACTTCGGCTGCCTCAGCGTCGAGCAGCGGGCGTGGCTGAAGCGAATGTATCGGGGCAGCGGCATCGAGTCGCGCGGCACCGTGGTGGTTCGCGAGGATGAGGACAAACTGGAAACGGCGCGAAGGTTCTATCCTCCGGCGACAGGACCGGACGATCGAGGCCCGACGACGGCGATACGATTGTCGCGTTATGCCCAGGAAGCGCCGAGGCTCGCTCAGGCGGCGGCCAAACGGGCGCTGGCCGATGCACAGGTCGATGCGGATCAAATCACGCATCTGATCACCGTTTCCTGCACGGGATTCTTCTCGCCGGGATTGGATGCCGGGCTGATTGAACAACTTTCACTGCCGCGGGGCGTGCGAAGATTACACGTGGGGTTCATGGGTTGCCATGCGGCGTTCAATGCGCTGGCGGCGGCGCGGGATGCCGCGGCGGAGCCCGGCGCGCGCGTGTTGGTCTGCTGCGTGGAACTGTGCAGCCTGCACCTGGCGTACGGCATAGATCCGGGCAAGCTTGTGGCCAACGCGCTGTTTGCCGATGGGGCCGCGGTCGCGGTGGTTGGGCGCGATCCGGATGCCCGCGACTCCAATGGCCGCGACGGGGCATGCCGGCTGGACGATTTTTCCAGTTACCTCGTTCCGGATAGCCAGGACGCGATGACCTGGAAGATCGGCGATCATGGATTTGAAATGACGCTGTCCGCCGGCGTGCCGGAGATCATTCGCCGGCATCTTCGCCCCTGGTGCGAATCCTGGCTGGCGCGACACGATCTGAAGTTGTCCGATGTCGCCGGATGGGCGATTCATCCCGGGGGACCGAAAATCCTGTCGGCCGTTGGCGAAGCGCTGGATCTTGAGACGGAGGATCTGCGATTCTCCAAAGGCGTCCTGGCCCGGCACGGCAATATGTCGTCGGCGACGGTGCTGTTTATTCTGCAACAGATGATGGGTGAAGTTTCGGGGCCGTGTGTTGCGATTGGGCTTGGGCCGGGGCTGATGGCCGAGGGGATGCTGGTCAATCGGTGAATGATCGGCGGATCAGATCGTATCAGGGTTCGGGAATCCCCATTCGGCCGCCAGAGAATCTGCCGCGTGCTCCGGGTCCTCGTTCGTCCATCGGCCTTCATGACGCAGATACGCGTGGGCCAACTCGTGCGCTATCACCCACCTGACGAACGGAACCGGCCTCCGCTTGATGGTTCGTTTCAGCACGATGGACCGGCCCGGTTTGCCCCCGCTGCTGAATCGCACGGGCACCTGGAGCACCCCATGCGGGCCTGGGTCGTAATCGTACACGACGAATTCCGGATCATCGATTATGTCCGTCCGCACTTCAGCCGGCAGATTTTCGATTACGGCCGCGACGTGGGCTCTGATCCAGCCGTCCAGCGGGAAGGTGCAGAGCCATCGATCGATTGCATTCGATGCCATCTTGGTATTCTAGCCGATTCCGACTTCATTGTGGCTGGTTTAAATCGGGTGAAAGCACAGGGATGGCCATCCCTGGGCTTTGTTAACGCTATGGACCGGTCAGTGTTTTGCTATTCAAACCCGACCACCCCATGCGGAACGTACATCTCCTCCAAGCGCGCCACCTCATCGGCGGAGAGTTTCACGGATAGCGCGGCCAGGGCATCGTCCAAGTGGTGCGGCTTTGTCATGCCGACAATCGGCGATGTGATGTATGGCTTTTGAAGCATCCAGGCGAGTGCGACCTGAGCCTGGTGGATGTTGCGCTGGCGGGCGATTTCGCTTACGCGATCGACGACGGCTTTGTCGGAGGCTTCGGTTTTGCCGTAAAGGGTTTTTCCGAATTCGTCTGTGCCGGCGCGCTCGGTGCTTCCCTTTTGGTCCCAGGGTCGGGCCAGTCGGCCGCGGGCCAGCGGGCTCCAGGGAATTACGCCGACGCCCTCGGCCTGGCAGAGCTTCATCATTTCCCGCTCCTCTTCGCGGTAGAGGAGGTTGTAATGGTTCTGCATGGAAACGAAGCGCGTCCAGCCGTGCAGGTCCGCGATATAGAGGGCTTTGCAAAACTGCCAGGCGTACATGCTGCTGGCTCCGATGTAGCGAGCCTTGCCCGCCTTCACCACGTCGCCCAGGGCTTCGAGCGTTTCTTCGATGGGCGTTTGATAGTCCCAGCGGTGAGTCTGGTAGAGGTCAACATAGTCGGTTCCGAGGCGGCGCAGGCTGTGGTCGATTTCGGTGAGGATCGCTTTGCGCGAGAGACCCCGGCCGTTGGGGTCCTTTCGCATCGGGCCGTGGACCTTCGTGGCCAGCACCACTTCGTCCCGCTTGGCGAAGTCGCGCAGGGCTCGTCCGACGATCTCCTCGCTCGTTCCGTCTGAATAGACGTTGGCGGTATCGAAGAAGTTAATGCCGGCTTCCAGCGCCTTCTTGATAAACGGCCGGCTTTCTTCGTCGTTCAGCGTCCACAGGTGATTCCCGCGCTCGGGCAGGCCGTAGCTCATGCAGCCGAGACAGATGCGCGAAACCTTCAGGCCGGTTTTGCCTAGCTGCACGTAGTCCATTGATCTGCTCAAATCCGAGTTTGCTTCGCGTCTTTTATCACACGGCGTTCGTCGATTCAAAGTTTGTCAAGGCTGATCGAGTAAAGGGTCTGCCAATATTTGCGGGAAAGCATAAATGAACCCCGGCGCGCCGGGGTTCAATCTATTCACCCCACTTTCGGCGGCAGTTCCGGCGGCGGCCAGTTGAACGATTCGCTTTGGGGCGCCGGCAGCAATGGAAGGGGTTTGAAACACCCGGCCATCATGAGCAGCGCATACGAAGCCCGGAAGCGGTTGTTGTCGGCCGGGTCTTCGAGGAATTTGGCCATGACGCTCGTGGCCCGTAGCAAGAGCGTGCGATAGCGATCCGAGACGGCCGAATGAACCTGGACTCGGGCGTCGGTGAGCGCCCGGCGGTATTCCTCGTTAAAGGATTTCCAATGCCAAAGGGTCCTGCGGTTGATGGAGAGCATTTGCGCAATCTGCACATCGCTGAGACCCTGGACGGTCAATTCGATGGCCCGAAACTGGACATCGGTGAGTTCGTAGGCCGGGAGAAAGTCACACCCTATCTCAGAATATCCCATTTCGGGGGGGAGGGGGGTGGGGGGAGCTTCGCTGGGATCGTCATTTGTCATTGGTCCTTTGTCATTGGTGGATCGTGAAGAGAAGTCGGAATCGGCGGACATGGGGAGTCTCCGTTTGGGTTGAACGAGATTGCGAACCCGACGCATACTGAACATTACCCTAACATTGGTTTTATTTCAAGGGGAAAATTTGGAGTTTTTTTGGAACGACGGGTTTGGATCGGTTGCTGTGATGTTGCAAGCCATTTCCCGCTGGAAAGGCGGCGGATGAAGTTGACCGGAAGGGAATGGACGGGATTTTTCAGACAAGCGTGGTGCGGGCGGTTCTGGAGCAGTAGACACGACGCCGAAAAGCTTTATCGATTCGCGTCTAGGATTTTTTCCAACTCCTGAACGGACATTGTTTCTCCCGCGCGGGTGAGCATACGATGACAGTTCGCACAAACCATATCGAGGTCTTCTTCCCTGATGGGATGGTTGCGTTTCAGTGTCGAAAAGGGCTTGCGGTGATGGGCTTCGATGAAACCCTTGCCTAATTTCCCAAATGCTTTGGCAAAACTGAAGCCACACACGTCACAAGGTAATAATCGGTCGCGCCGCCACGCCGAGTCCTTTGCCAACCTCACAACCTTGCGATTGCGAATGCGGACTTGGACCGTCTTTTTAGTTTCGCCACCTTCTTCCATCAAATCGTTTTCACTAGGCGGAAAGAAGGGTGGTTGTTCCTTCGGTTTATGCGGTTTATCCGGATCTGGGCCCACCCAACATATTCCCGAAAGGACCCACAACGGCTCTCTGTCTGGCCAATATTGGCGAAACGTCTTTGTCTGGCAGACCGCATGGGCAAACTCACCAGCGCGAACCATCGCCTCGCCCGTGCTCTCCGCCTCGGGCAATCGGTAGCCGAAAACCTTGGCCATCGCTGACCAGTGGCGCTTCCGAAAGTCCACAAAGCGTTTTGGTTCGAGTGATGTGAGTAGCACACTCGCCAAGAGTGCAGCGCCGGCGAAGTCATTTCCGCCGCTCGGAGTTTTGTAGCCAAGCGATACCGCTCGGCGCACAAAGTCGTCGATTCGGGCAACTGCTTTGTTCTCGCGTCTTGGAAACGCTCGGACGAGCCGCGCAATCGCAGTGGTGGAACGTCTGTCGTTCAAAAATTGTCCCAACCGAATCGCGTCGAACCGCCCTCCGGCCGCCCAGCACTCGTTCAGCAGATGACGGATTTCCTCTTTGTCGATCCGAGGGCCGTTGAGTTGTTCGGCGACTTTGCGATAGGAAAAAACGCGATTTCCAATTTCGTTCTGCCAATCCGGTGATTTCGCAACGTCGGCGACCGAAGAAAAACGCCATTTACGTCGTAGTCGCTCAAGCCATCTTTTGAATTCCGTGTCGAGCGATCTCTCCGTTGCGATGTGGTTGCCTTGCTTGGCCATAAATTTCCTCCAACGCCTAACCCGCTATGATAAAAATGGCTAGGACTCTCCTGAGTCACGCCAATTGCTTTCGTCGTCGGCGCATCGAGAGCGCCGCTCCGGCAATCAGCAGCATCAACCCCGTTGCCGGCTCGGGCACTTCTACAGCAATGCCGTATGGGTAACTCAACCCCGAAACCAGGGAGGCGTTCACGGCGTCTCCCGACGTGGTGTATTCGCCAATCGTCCCGTCCCAGTAGTTCAGGACAAACAGGTCCGATCCATACACGGCGATGCAGATCGGGTAATTCAACCCGGAGACCAGGGAGGCGTTCACCACGGCTCCCGACATGGTGTATTCGCCAATCGTGCCCCCGCCCTCGCCGCCGCCATAGTTCGTGACAAACAGGTCCGATCCAGACGCGGCAATACCCCTCGGGACACTCAACCCCGAGACCAGGGAGCCGTTCACCGTCGCTCCCGACGTGGTGTATTCGCCGATCGTGCCGCTGCCGTTGTTCGCGATAAACAGGTCCGATCCAGACACGGCAATGGTGGTCGCGCCATCATCGAACCCCGAGATCAGGGAGGCGTCGACCGTCGTTCCCGACGTGGTGTATTCGCCGATCACGCCGTTTTCGTTCGCGACAAACAGGTCCGATCCTGACACAGCAATGCCGTATGGGTCAGTCAACCCTGAGACCAGCGAAGCGTTTACCCCAGTTCCCGACGTGGTGTATTCGCCGATCACGCCGAACCCGGTAGTGACAAACAGGTCCGATCCAGACACGGCAATGCCCATTGGGTAACTCAACCCCGAAACAAGGGAGGCGTTCACCGTGTCTCCCGACGTGGCGTATTCGCCAATCGTGCTGTTGTAGAAGCTCGTGACAAAGATTTGTCCGCGAGCGGTCGACGGCATGAGTACCGCTCCAGCAGACAGCACCAGTGCCATGATGGAAATGGCGCTTAACCTGAACATGACGGCGGCGAACAGCGGAATAATTTTGCGATTCATGGTTCTCCCTTTCCTTTCGGGGTTGAAAATCGGTCGTATTGCCAAAGACCAAGGCGGGCGCGAAACGCTTCGCAGCCCGATGACATTCAAAATGACGTGGAAACCTACTGCCTCAAAGATATGAAGTCGCAACAAAAGGGCAATATAATTATGTTCACAATTGCTAGTTATGGTGAAATTTATTGTCGTTGGGGCTTTCGCGTTGTGGGATACCGTTTGTCGTAAACTACGAGTTCCCAAATGCTGCACCGCGCCCGAATGACCCCGAATGGTTTAAAAGGCGGTGATAAGCCAATTGTCATTCCCATGCCCCACCAGAAATCTCGTATGCCGCGCCGGCTTGGCCCCATTCCTGTTCGTCGCCCAAGGGGAAATTGAAGAGGACACGATTCGTTTTCGTCGATTCGTCTCGGCCGGCCACGCGGATTGAGCGTGTGTTGCAGGTTCAGGCAGTTGAGCACGTGATAGACCAGACCTCCCGGCGTGTTGGGAGGCCGCCGCGGCATGCCGGCAATCCGGAGGAGAACGGGGCCAAAGTCGAAAACAAATAGCGGCCTCTTTCGCCGCGGGTGGGATTAACCCTCGCCCGGATTATTGGGCACACCACGAGTAAAGGCTGCAATGGCGCTTTTGAGATTTGGATTATCGAGTGGCGATTGCCAGGACCTGCGCGCAGAGGATCGGGACCAGCGTCGCCGGCGGGGCGACGGCGGCATACGCGACTGCCGGTGCATCGGAGCCGGCCTCCGCCAGCCTCATTCTAATTGCCTGTACGGGCGTCCTGGCCTGCCGTCGGCGATCTGTTTAAGGTTGAGGTATCAGAGGAGAGGGTTTGAGCTGCAAAAGACCGCGGGTTAACCCCGCGGTTTTTTATTGACGCGGCTTCCTTCCGCGCGGCGGGCAACTTCGACAAGCTCAGTGCGAGCCCGCCGCCTGAACGGCGATTACACGCTTGAGTGAGGTCCAGGAACGGATGTCTCGGCATTCGTTACAGGCGTGGCCCGTACTTGTATAATCCCTGTCCATGAACAGCCCCGTCCGGTTGTCCCAACAAATCGGATCATCAAACGATGGAGCATTGAAAGGGCCGAAGATGCCGCTCAAACTGGGCGGCAACGGCCAGGGCGTCACCAAGTTGAAAGACGCCCTGCGCGTCGGTTTGTGCGGGATCGGCCGGGCCGGCTTCGGGATGGTCCTGCGGGATTTCCAAAAGCTTCCCCACGTCAGGGTTGTCGCGGGATTTGATCTACTCGAAGAGAGGACCCGGCAACTGGCCGAGATGTGCTCGTCCAGGGTGTACGGCAGCTATGCGCAGATGCTCAAGGATGACGAATTGGATCTGGTGATCGTGGCGACGCGGTCGCACGAGCACGTGGCGATGGCCCTGCAAGCGATGAAGGCGGGCAGGGATGTGCTCGTGGAAAAGCCGATGGCTTTGGACCTGGCTGGGGCGGACAAGTTGATTGCAACGGCGGAGAAATCGGGCCGGAAACTGTACGTGCGCCAGAATCGGCGCTTCGACGTGCCGTTCTTGCAGGCGATGGAGATCGTCAACAGCGGGAAGATCGGCAAGCTGTTTGCCGTGCAGCTTCGTCAGGGTGGATTTCAGCGGCGAGCGGATTGGCAGACGCTGAAGAAATTCGGGGGCGGGCAGTTGCTCAATTGGGGGCCGCATCTGGTGGACTGGGCGCTTCAGTTTATCGGAGGAAGGGCGGCGGATGTTTGGGCGGATTTGAAACTCATCGCGGCCGCGGGCAATGCGGAGGATCACGTCAAGCTGCTGATCCGCGGCGAAAGCGGCATCATTGCGGATATCGAGATCAGCGGGGCCACGGCCATCACGCAGCCGCCGTGGATTTTGATGGGCACGACGGGAACGCTCACCATCGACGCAAAGAATCAGTGCCGGTTGAAATATTTCGATCCCAAAGGACTGCCGAAGTTAAAAGCCAGCGGGGCGACGCCGGCGGGGCGGGCGGGTTCGCATTTTTCCGGCGGGGAAGAGATTCGGTGGGTCGAGGAGCAATTCCCGGCCGCGCCGGCAACGGTGACCAATTTCTGGGTGGAACTGTACAAGTCGATCCGCAAGGGGACGGCGTTTCCCATCACGCTGGCGCAGGCGCGCGAGACGATGCGGGTGATCTCGCTGGCGAAAAAGGGGACACGATTTTAATCGCGGTCATTAAAGCATGAAAACACGTCTGGCCGCGCTACCCGGCGTGGCTCCGCCGTTCCAGCGTATTCTTCCCCTCACCCTGGGCCTCTCGTGGTGGGTTGAGAGTTCAATCGGGGGTTTCAGATTCTACCTTCATCAATTCTCGAAGGAAAACAGTAGCGAAGGAACCGGCTGGGAGGGTGAAAGCGGCGGTGATGTGTGAACCATGCTCATCGACGCCCGCGGCTAACTGGACATCCCGGATTTTGACGCGGAGGGAGCGGCGAGCGCCTTTGACCTTTAATCGGCCGGCGACGCGGAAATCGGCTGGGCGAATCCCGCGGGCGGCGAAGACTTCCTGCTCGATTTGCAAAGCGTCGGATTCCGGAGCGGTCATTCGATAGCCGATCAGCGGACCGGTAGGGCTGATCTCGAATGCGTCGCAGCGCGGCTGCTCGGCCGCGACATCCAGCACGCGGAAGACTCCGCCGCTGTCGTGTTTTTCGGCGAGATCGCCGCTGAGAAGTTTGTCGAGGGTCTGGATTCGCCGGGCGACGACGGCGTTGAAACAATCGGATTGCAGGGAAGATATCCAGAGTCGCCGGAGGCGCTCGTCGATCGCTCGAACCGCTGCCGTGGGATTTTGCGTCTTGATCAGCCGGGCCAGGATTCGGCGTTCCATCCCGCTGCTGCGAGGCCACTGTTTCATGGAAGCGGGCAGGTCGCCGCGATCGAATGTCTGGCGAGCCCGCTGTTGGTGCGGATCGTCCAGAGCGGGATCGGGCGAGCCGAGCAGCAGCTTGAGCACGGCCGCGTCGTCCCCGCGAAGCAGGGCGGCGCCGAGGAGATGGTTATTTCCGCGGCGGCCGAAGCGTTGCTCGCCGAAGTAGTTGGGCAGGCCGCGGTCCTGGATGCGGCGAACCAGCGGCGTGAGCTTCACGACGTCGGTCGGGGTAACGTCGCGGATTTTGACGGCGAATCGGTTGCCGCGAAGGTGCCCCAGCCGCAGCTTGTTGCCGTGGCGCATGGCCCATTTGACCGTCATTCGCGGCAGATGCAGGTTCATCACCGCCGACTCGGTCGTGCCGGCGATGGAAAAAATCTGGCTGGTGATGGCATTGGCGTCTTTCATGCCGGCGTAACCGATGTCGCGCGGATGGACGTTTAGCGCGCGGGCGAGTTGGTCGATGGCATCGAATGTGGTCATGCCGATTTTTTCGATTTCGCAGTAGACGTGCTCGCCCTGGCCCGAAGGTTCGTAGAGGGGGATTTCCTGGACGAAGAAATCCTCGGGGCGCTGTTTGATCGACCCGCCGATGCCGGGGAATTCGCTGGTGAAGTCGGGGAGGTTCATGCGGGTATTGTACGGGGAACCCGCGGCGCTTTGCTCGACAGGCTCGGAACAGGTCGCACCGCCGCCAAATCGGGCGGAAAAGTTGCGGAAAAGGATCGCCGTGAGTATTTCTATGGGGGTGACACTTGACTCGGCATTATTTTAGGGAAGGAGATTTTGCAATGGGTAAGAAGCGGGTTGCTTCGGTGGTGGTGGGGGCGAGCGCCTGGCTGGCGTTGGTGCTGGGATTTGGCTGTGCGTCGAACGCGCCCAAGCCGCTTTACGATCGCCTTGGCGGGGAACAGATGATCCAAGTGGTGGTGGAAGACTTCGTCGCCCGGGCGGCGGGGGATCCGAGGGTGAATTTCACACGCAAGGGAACCGGGCAGGAATGGAATCCGACCCCGGAAAACGTCGAGAAGCTCAAGAAGCATCTGGTTCAGTTCATGGAAGCCGCGACAGGCGGCTCGCAGGAATACCACGGTCGCGACATGAAGAGCGTCCATGCCGGCATGCAAATCACCAATACGGAATTCGACGCCATCGAGGCGGACATGGAATCCTCGCTGTCGAAATTCGATGTGCCGGCTCAGGAGCGCTCGGAGGTCATGGCCATCATCGAGGGCACGCGCAAGGATATCGTCGAGTTGAAGTGAGCCCTAGTGCGGCGGATGCAGGTGTTCGGGATTTTCAAGAACGACGCCGGTCTTTATCCGCGTTCCGCCTTTGCCGAAGATCGCCAATAGCAGCATCACCGCGCCAAACGCCAGCAGGACCAATCCCCACCAAAGGTTGATGTCGATGCCGAGCGACTCCTGGGGTTTGAAAATGCCCACGGCCGTGACGATGGCGCCGAGGATGACAAACATCAGGCCGAGGGGAAATCTGAGATCGAGAGCCATGATCCGACTCCAAACGCCGCACGGAGCGACTTACCAGAACATGATGCTGAGCACGAGCGTGATTCCGAGGACAATGGCGCCCAGAACGGCCGGGCGGGCCAGGAAGCGCGTCTCGTGTTCCTTGATTCTCGGGGTCAGCGCGTAGACCAGGCCGCGCAGTTCCTCATCGGTTTTGGTTCGCTGGGTTAAAAGGGAAACGATCAGCGTGACGACGAAGGAAACGCTAAAAGCCCACGCGGCGGTGACAAAGCTCTGCGCCATGCCGGAGTCGTAAACGTGAAGGGGCGCGTGCCCGAAGAGCAACCATCCTCCCTTGACGCCGGGATGTTCCCCGAGCGGCAACGTCAACCCATAGTGAGCGACCGCGGCGAGTGTGCCAAATACCAGGCCGGTGAACGCTCCATGCCCCGTGGATCGCCGCCAGAACATTCCCAGGACAAACGTCGCGAACAGCGGCGCATTGACGAATCCAAACACCATCTGAAGCAGGTTCATGATGTTGTTGAATTGGTTGGCGACATACGCCGCGCAGATGCTGGCGAGAATGCCGAAAATCGTGGCGGCCCGGCCGACCTGGAGGTAATGCTGTTCGGATTGTCCGGGCCGGATGTAGGCTTCGTAGATGTCGTAGGTCCAGACCGAATTGAACGCGGTGACGTTGCCGGCCATTCCGGACATGAATGAGGCCATCAGCGCCGTCAATCCGATGCCCAGCATGCCGGTGGGGAAATAATGGCCCAGAAGCGTGGGCAAAGTCATGTTGTAATCGAATTCCCCATTCTTCATGGGCAAGTGGTAAGCGGACGGATCGGCCGCGGCCGCGTGCGCGGCGTGGTAGCTCAGCCCGGCGGCGATCATTCCCGGCAGGATTATAATGAACGGAAAAAGCATCTTGGGAAACGCGGCGATCAGCGGCGTGCGCCGGGCCGCGCCCATCGAATTGGCCGCCATCGCCCGCTGCACCACCAAAAAGTCCGTGCACCAATAGCCGAAGGAAAGCACGAATCCCAGCCCAAAGACCAGACTGAACCAATCCACGCCCATCGGATTGTCGTGCGGCGAGCCCAAATGCCGGTAAAGGGTTGTCAGAGTCTGCGGCTGATAGTGATTGGCAAGCGACAGGCCGTTGAGCCGCTCCATCAGCCCGCTCCAGCCGCCGATGTCTTTCAGCCCCAGCAGCGCCAGCGGGAGAAAACCGAGGACGATGAGAAAGAACTGAAGCACTTCGTTGTAGATCGCCGCGGTCAGGCCGCCGAGGAAGGTATAGATCAGCACGATCAGCGCGGAAACAACGAGGCTGATGTTGAAATTCCAGCCGAGCAGGATTTGCAGCAGGGCGGAGAGCGCATACATCGAAATGCCCGACGACATGATCGTCATGAAGGCGAAGCTGAAGGCGTTGAACCCGCGTGTTTTTTCGTCGAAGCGGAGCTTGAGGTATTCAGGCACCGATCTGGCCTTGGAGCCATAATAAAACGGAATCATGAAGACGCCGAGGAACACCATCGCGGGGATTGCCCCGAGCCAATAGAAATGCGTCGTGAGGATTCCGTATTGCGCGCCGCTGGCGCTCATGCCGATCATTTCCTGGGCGCCGAGATTGGCCGAGATGAACGCCAGCCCCGCGATCCACGCGGGAACGGATCGTCCGGAGAGGAGGAAATCGTCGCCGGTCTTGATGAACCGCTTGATGACCGCGCCGATGCCCAGGACGAAGGCGAAATAGACGATGAAAATAAGGTAATCGACTCTTCCGAGATTGAGCAGATGGCTGCCGTCGGCAAGTATGTGCACCGGGATTGTCCTTTCGCTCCGCTGCTGCCACGATCCATTCCTCCCCGAGGCGAGCCGGGGACAGAATGCCGTTCTAACTGCGGTCGGCGATTATCTCTGGCGGCGATGATCTTTCAAGTGCGGACGATAAGGCGATGGGGTCATTGCGGGTTTGGACAATTTTTTCTATTCTTGGGTTGGATCATTCGCCGGCCTCTTGGCGGAATTGGCAGACGCGTTGGACTCAAAATCCAATGCCCGGAAGGGCGTATCGGTTCGACTCCGATAGAGGCCATTGCCTGAAAAACCAGTGTTTTTCCGAGTGTTTTCGCTCGTTTCGTCACTCGTCGCGCCATCCGATTCGATTGCACTGGATTCAACTGAATTCAACCGAATTTCACTGTTTGGTGACAAATGGAGTGACAAATCCTGCCGCAAGATTCTTGCGTCATCGGTTCCCGTCGCAATGGCAGCTTGCCGCGTGCTGGAAAGATCGGGCAAAGTGGCCAGCGCTCCGGCCAAATCTTCCCGTCGCAAATGCGTGTACCGATCCATCGTCAAGGTGATTGTCGAATGCCGGGCCAGGCGCTGCGCTGTCTTTGGATGGACGCCACCAGCGGCAAGGTTGCTGATGAACGTGTGCCGCAACGCATGGAAATCAGCGCAGCGGCCCGCGTCGTCACGGTAGGCCAGGAATGTATCGGCCTCGCGTTCGGCCTTGTCCTGTTGCGAGCCAGCGGCGGCAATCCATGCCGTGCGGGCGGCGGCAAGGTCCGCTTGCATCATGTCGATGATCCGGTCTGACTTTGGCATCGCAAAGGCCGGAGCCGTCGGCATCTTCCCGGCCAAGTGAACGGCCAGGACCGCGGCGGTGTTCATCTTCAACGGCAAAACATCCTGTCGGCGATTCTTGGCGTAGGCGGCGGCAATGGCGACGGTCGGCGTGTCGCCTTCAAGCTGAAAGCTCGCCCGCCTTAAGCTCCGAAGCTCCGCGGATCGCAAGCCGCTTTCCACGGCCAGGCGATATAGCAGGGCGCGGGATTTCCCGCTCATGCCGTACCGATCCACGGCCTTTGCAACTTCCAGCGGCTTGCCGTCCGGCCCGGTGGTGGTGTATCCATTCTCCGTCACGTCCAGCAACCATCGAAGCTCATCGACGGCCAGCGCCCGGCGCTCATGCCGTTTGTCCGTGCGGGCGTTCACACCTTGCAAGTGTGCCAGCGGGCTTTCAAACGCCCGGCCGTCGCGGACCATCCATCGGAAAAAGGATCGGGCATCGCGGAGATAGTAATTGAAGCTCGCCGCACTGATGCCGCGGTGGACGCTTCCCTTGTCGTCTCTCCGGTCCTGCCGAAGTCCGGCCAGGAATGATTGCACGCGGCTTGCGGACACGTCGCCAACCGTTGCGAGTTTCAATCCAGCCACGATCCGCAGTACACGGCTTGCCGACACGCCCGCATGATGTTCGGTCCCGCCCTTGGCCAGCAGCGCCGCCCGCCAATCCTCGACATGATCCGCCAGCGTCTTTGTGTTCGCGGCTTTTTCCGGGCGAACGATGCCCCATTTGGCCAAACTGGCCAGCATCGGCGACGGCATTTCATCGACAGCGCGGGCCAGGTCCGGCGGCAGGGTGTCATTGCTCGAGCGCAGGCTATTCAGCCGGTCCACAATGCGGGCCATCGCATCGGACGCCCGGCGGTCCTCAAACAACGGCAGGCGGCGCAACGGCCCGTTGAAATCGCAAAACACGGCATACCACTTGACCGATCGTTTTTTCAGCTTGCGGCCATCGGGCATTGTTTCGGTGGTCAGCACTCTCCGCAGTTTCATACGTCAACGTCCTTTCCCTTTGCGTTCCGTTTCGTAGCCAATTTTGGGTCGGTTCGGGTCATCTTCCGGCTGGGCCATCAGCGCCCGGATCGCGTCGAAAATCGCCTCGATCTTGCCGTCGTGTTCCACGGAGCGCCGCTCCAAATCGTCCAGTCGCCGGGCCAGGCCGGCGTGCGTCGCCAGCACTTGCCGAAGGCGGACAAACGCCCGCATGATTTCAATGTTGACGGCCACGGCTCGTTTGCTCCGCAGCACGCTCGATAGCATTGCCACGCCCTGTTCGGTGAAGGCGTAGGGAAGATATCGCCGCCCGCCGCGACCCTTGTTTGAGGTTTCAGATTGCAACCTCAAACCGTCCCATTCATCGGCCGTCAGTTGAAACATGAAGTCCGCGGGGAATCGCCCGGCGTTTCGCCGCACGGCCAGGTTGAGCGATTTGGTTGGCACGCCGTATAGCTTGGCCAAGGCCACGTCCAGCATCACCCGCTCGCCCCGGAAGATGTAAATCGAGCCGGCGATCCGCTCCACGGGGATGATGGCCTTCGCGGGCTTGCTCATTTCTTCCCGCCCTTCCCTCTGGGCCAGGGGCGGCCCGGCTTGCGGGTTTTCACCTTGGCCAGTTCCCGAACGTCGATTAGTAGCATCCGGGGCGTCAAACGCCGGGCCTTGATTCGCCCGGTCAGCACCAATTGCCGGACGCGCCTTTGTGATACGCCCAACTTCGTCGCCGCTTGTGCCGTTGTCAGTTCCATCGACATAACTATACCCACGTCGGCAACAGAATGTCAAGTCTATCCCGATTCGCTCATGTCATGCTTCGGCATAGGTGGCAAAAGACGCTTGGCTTCCCCGTTGCGCCTTCTCTTTGAGTGCTGGCCATCGTCCCACGTTGAATCGAAACTCCGTCGCATCGCCCGTTCCTTTGGAACGAAAACGGTGCTCCTTGGTCACAACCAAGAAACCATCTTTGGCAGCCCACTTGCGATAACGGCTGATGGTCATCGCCGACACTTTCATCGAGTCGCCGACGGCACGGCACGGTAAGAGAATTTGCCGATCCCCCATGATGATCTGCAAATGGCCGGCGACTCCGATGAAAAACTCATAGTCGGATTCCGACTTGTGGTCCTCATCGACGGGACGTTGCTCGGCGCACGTCTGGTTCACCAGCAGGCGCAGGCGCCGATTCGCATCAGTCGCTTGGGTCAATGGATCTTGCCCCGGCGTGAACCGCATGGACTTCCACACGTCCATGAATTGCGCGCGTGCATCTGCCTTGTCGATGCCGAACCACTCCTGCCACGGATCGCCGGTGAATACCCCGGTGCGCGGGAGCTGGCCTTTCTGGCGAACCGTTTTCGACCAGCGCATCAGATATGGCTCAATTTCCTTCAGCGCCTTTTTCGCATTTTGCAGCATCGGTTCCATTGCCTTATGTCCCCTCAGCATCCAAGTGAACCAAAACAGCGGGCTTTTCCATTCGGTGTTCTCATCAGCGTCCCAACCGTGGGCGATCGCGCTCTCCCAGGCATAATTAAACGCATTGCAAATGAACTCATCGAACGGCCTGGCCAGTCGCTCTTTGAACCGCTCCGAACGATAGCGCTTGTCGTTTCTCTCGCGCGCGTCTCGATCTTCGGGGGATTCTTCCTCCGAGGCATTTTCTGAATTAAGCGCGCCACTCGCGGCCTGCCCGCGAGGCGCTGTATCTCGTTGAATACCCTGAATACCCCTGTATCTCTGAATATCCTGAATCCCCTGTGTAACATCGGCCGGGCCACTCTGTGTAACATTGCCTTCGGGCTTCGGATCGGAGCGGTGGTAATGGCCATCGCCGTTGTGCGGGCCGTTGCCATTGCGGTGGAGTCTTTCGGGTTGACGTGCTACAGTGTCCATGCTTCGATCAATCCGCCGCGTGTCCGCTCCCTACGGCACGCGGCTTTTTCGTTTGTCATCCTGCCCCCCGTCCGCTCATTTGCTGCATCGCCCGCCAGCGGCTCTCGCCAGGGCAGCCGGCTTGCGTCCATCGCGTCAATTCATCAGCGGAAAATCGGACGGCCCGGCCAAGGCGGACAGGTTGCAGCGGAAACTTTCCGGCGCGCCGAAGCCCGTGCAAATGGCCTTTACAGATTGCCAGCCGGCGGCAAACGTCATCGGCGGACAGCAACAGGACGTCAGCGGTGGGGGGTTCAGCGGGCATCGCGTTTGCCCCCTTCCGCATCAGATGAGAAATGCTGTGTGGACGAGCCGGCTGATTGTATAGGCCCAGCGCGCGCGATTTTCAGAATGCGCTTAAGCTGGACGATCTCTTGCCTATGCCGCTCAATTTCGGCTTTGACTTGGCCCACTGGCGGGATTTTGAAAATCTCATCCATGACGCCAAAATCGTAGAATGATTGGGCGGGATGGCGAGGAATTTAATAGGAACTTTTCAGGAACGCGGCTAACTCGTTTTGTATTGCACGGTTCCGCTGCCAGTGCTGATTTTGTTGGCTTGATGTTCCATCCTGTTTTCTGGCCTGCGCAGAAGTTCTTTGAGCCGTTGCGTGTTTCCCTTCATCGCATCGCCTTTTATCCAGTCGGGGATGAGCCGTTCAAGGTCATCATCCGTGAGGCACTTGTTGGGATTGGAGTAGATCGCTTTGAAGAAAAGCCAGAGCGCATCGACGGTTTGAAAATCGACGGTTTGCCCCGTTTCAGGGTCGTGGAATTTCAGATAGTCACGGAAGGGATCGTGGGATTCCTCCGCCGGCTTGGCGCCGGTAGCGGCGGCGCCGTCGCCGGGCTTGGGCGTTCGGCTCGCCAGGATTGCGATGATGTTCGGCCAGGTGAGCGATGGCAACTCTGCCGCGTTCCGATTGAATTCAGTCAAAAGCAAGCCTTGCAATTTGGTTTCGTTCCACCCGCCCGGCATCCAGCGCAATAGAATTTCGATGTCCCTGTCGGCGAGCATGTACAAAGGCTGCTGTGCATCAAGCACCGTCCCGTATTGCGTATCTGTTTTTCCAGCTAAAGAAGCATCGCCGATCCAGCCGACGCTATTTGGCTTTGAGCCGTAGTCTTCCGGGTACGTGTAGCTGGTAGGTTTGCTGGAAGGCCGGCCCGGCGGGGCAAAGGGCCGCAGCCGTTTCGATCGCTCATTGGCGTGAATATTCCGACACCAATCAGGCAATTCGATTTGGGAGTTCATGCGTTCACCTTTCACGGGCCGATCCTGCCGGGGCAGCGGACAGGTGAACGAACCGCCACGCCCGGCGGGACCGCTTGGCCAGGCGGTTGCAATCCGCGTTGGCCGTCCCGATTCTCTGATTTTAGTTCATCGCCCCGCCGTCATCATCATCGCCGGGACAGGGAAAGTACGCGAAAGAAGTGAGCGGACCGCACCACGCATCGGGAATTGGCGCAAGCCTTATGGCAATTGCGCCCCTTCCGCCTTTATCAGTGGGGTAATCCCCCAACTTGTGTCCAGCATTGTTTCCTTGCCCTCCTGTGATGGATCGGCCTCGTCTTTTTGGCAAACTTTCCGGATCGACAGAATGTTCCAGTTATATCCATTCCTGTTCTCGTAGCTAAAATCGACGGTGTAACGGTCGGTAACATTGTTGATGCCATGCAGCCCCGTGACCGTGCCGACCTCCTCAGTAAAGACCACCTCGCCCACCACGGGCGCGGTCAAGCTATCCGTTCTTCGCCAATCAGCCGATAGCAGGTGGCAGATAACAAACACCGAGTCCTTCGTTCCGTTCCCAAGCTGGTCATCCCCGCGCTGCTCGATGGCAATAAGCTGGTTCTGGTAATCCTGCTCATTCGATTGGGTGAACTGCACGAATCGTTTCGCAAACTCCGTAAGTAATGCGAGCGGCGGCGAGGATGGCGATGATTGTGCCGATGGAAGCGATGCTGGCGACACCGGCAGCGCATTGGGGTGCCGACCGCCCAACGTGGTCATTACGAGCATCACGATCAATGTGCTGCCGACAATGCCGACGGGAACCCACCACTTCATTAAGTTGGTAGAAGGTGGCAGCCGCGTGAGCGTCGGCGTTGACGCTGGGGCATGTAACTGATGCGCCACCGGAATGGCCAGCTTGGCGTAACAGTGCGCGCAGACAACATGGTCCTGCCACACGTTGGGTGTTTCTAGCTTGCCGATGGCCGCCCCGCAGTTGTCGCAGTTGTCCACAATCGCCCTTTCGATTTGACCGCGGCATTATCGCGCGCCGCCATTGATCCGCAAATTCGCCCGGCGGTCAGCGCCGGGTTTGTGGATTTATGTTCGGGAGGCTGCGTTTTTTGGGTTCGTCCCACACAGTGTAGAGGGCGCGATCCGGCGGAAGGACCCGGAGACTTGCCCGCCCGGTCATCGTGCTTGCCGGCCATCGGCGGGCGTGGTGGCATCCCCCGCACTTCACCGCCACTTGGCCGGGCCGACGCCCCCGGCATGACGGACGGTGAATCACGGATCATGCCAGGGGTGTCGCTAGATCGTCAGCAAAGACCGCCGCGAACGACAGACGGTGATCCGATCCACCAAACAATGAAAATCAATCCCATCAATCCGACAACAATCCCCGAAATGTAGAAGGCACGAATCCAGGGCACATATTCCAGTCGTGCCTCCATCGCGCGCACATTCATATCCGCAAGGTCGGCCTGAAGTTTGGATATGCTGGCATCTTGCTGTGCCTCCCTACCGAGGTCCGTGGTGTCAGCGAGGGCATTTATCCGGGCATCCCAATAGTCGGAGCTTCTAATTGAACTTTCCTCCGAAAGAATCGTGTCGGCGGCGGCGTTAGCCTTGTCTGCGGTGAACCATCCGGCCCAAAACAACCCCAAGGCCGAAACGATCAGTATCCAGCCAGCGATAAACCGGCCCATCGGCTTGACAAGCTTTGGCATTTGGCCAGCAACATCGTCAGCACCTTGCGGCCTTAGCTTGCCGATGCACCGCCCGCATACGACGCGCTGATTCCAAATATGCGCCGTTTCCAGCTTGCCGATCTTCTCGCCGCAGTTGGAGCAGCACTCCGGCTTGTCGGCATCTCGCTCGACGATCATGCCTCACCGTTTCGTTTCCCCGGCCCCGATGGTTCGATTCTACTTCCGTTGTCCGCTCGCTTGCAATGTCGCCCGGACCACGCCCGCGATCATCTTCCGCACGTCCGCCGGCAGCATCGGCCAGGCGTCCACAATGGCCGTCAAGTCGGGGTCGTTTTCCGGGTTTACTGACAAATGGGGTGACAAAGTTTCCGGGGGGGTCGGCGTAAGTGTTGATGATTCCGCCGCTTGTAATTTTCCCGCGTTGGACTCAAAATCCAATGCCCGGAAGGGCGTATCGGTTCGACTCCGATAGAGGCCATTACCCGCGCCCAAGGCGAAGCCTCTGCATTTTGCATGGTTTCCCAACGCGCGGAATCGCTCCGGAGTTCTGGTTTATGGGGAACGACCACATGACTCTTGAGCAGCAACTCGAAACCGGCATTTCTCATCACAGGGCGGGCCGGCTGGCCGAAGCCGAAGCGATCTATCGCCAAATTCTCTTGGTTGATCCGATCGATGCGGATGTGCTTCATCTTCTGGGCATGATTGCCAAACAGACGGGCCGCGATGATGAAGCGATCGATCTCATCGGTCGCGCCATCGCGTTGGACCCCGACTATGCTGAGGCGCATTTCAACCTTGGCGTAGCGCTGGCAGACCGCAGCCAGTTTGACCGGGCCATTTCTTCATACGAGAAAGCGATCCAGCTCACACCGGAATATGTCGAGGCGCACTTCAATCTCGGCGACGCACTTTTGAAAATGGGCCGGCTGGACGCGGCGATTTCCTCATTCGAGCGAGCGGTTCAGATCAAACCCGATTATGCGAAAGCGTACAACCATCTGGGTAACGCGCTCGCGAAAACAGGCCGGCGCGACGAGGCGATCGCCGCTTACCGCCGCGCCGTCGAACTCCAGCCCGATTTCGCCGAGGCGCACAACAACATCGGCAAGCCGCTGCAAGAGACCGGCAGCCTCGATGATGCCATCGCCGCCTATCGCCGGGCGATCCAACTCAAACCGGATTTTGCCGAGGCGCACAACAACCTGGGCAACGTCTTAAGCTACCTGGGGAAATTTGACGATGCCATCGCTTCCTATCGGCAGGCCATTCGGCTCAAGCCCGATCGGGCCGAATCGCACAGTAATCTCGGAAACGCATTGAAGGACAAGGGGCAACTTGATGAGGCCATCGTTGCTTATCGGCAGGCGATTCGGCTCAAGCCTGATTACGCCGAAGCCCATAGCAATCTCGGCACCGCAATGGCGGCCGGGATGCAACTTAACGACGCCGTCGCCGCCTATCGGCAGGCCATTCGGCTCAAGCCCGATTATGCCGAAGCCTATAGCAATCTCGGCAAGGCATCGAAGGACATGGGGCAACTCGACGAGGCGATCGCTTCTTATCGCCAGGCGATGCGGCTGAAGCCTGATCTTGCCGAAGCGCACAGCAATCTGCTCTTCACACTGAACTATCATCCGGATCGTGGCGCCGAAGAGATTCTGGCGGAACATCGGGCGTGGTCGGATCGTCACGCCCGTCCGCTGATGAACGACATAATACCCCACGCCAACCAGCGCTCGCCGGAGCGGCGGCTTCGCATCGGCTATGTCTCCGGCGACTTTCGCCGACATTCCGTTGGCTACTTTTTCATACCGCCGCTCGAGCATCATGACCGGAGCATTGTCGAAGTCTTCTGCTACGCCAATGTCATAAGGTCCGACGACATGACCGAGCGGATCAAGCGTTCCTGCGATGTTTGGCGAAACATCCTCGGTCTTGGCGATGAGGCCGTCGCGAAACTGGTTCGTTCTGATGGAATCGACATTCTCGTGGATTTGTCGGGGCATACCGCCGGGAATCGCCTGCGTGTCTTTGCGCGCAAGCCGGCGCCGATTCAGGTGACTTACCTCGGCTATCCGAACACGACGGGAATGACGGCCATCGATTACCGTTTCACGGATGCCCTGGCCGATCCGCCGGGAAT
>Ga0187864_10000075_pt1 | contig 110405 bp, 111 predicted proteins | sample June2016WEW_11_4_FD_132985 | JGI IMG/M metagenome (GOLD analysis project Ga0187864, IMG submission 132985) | Peatland microbial communities from SPRUCE experiment site at the Marcell Experimental Forest, Minnesota, USA - June2016WEW_11_40 | ecosystem: Environmental > Terrestrial > Soil >... | reverse complement strand
CGGCAGGGGGATCATCGCTGGATGCACGATGTTGACCCTCCTCGGATGGATTCCAATACTTGGCGCACTGATCGCAGGCTCAATTGCGGGAATGATAGCCCGCGGTGCACGGCGCGGAGCATTAGCCGGATTCATCGCAGGAATTGTTGGTGCCGTAATAGTAGGGCTCCTCTTCAGTATCACGGGTGCCCTAATCGGCGGACTATACGGATGGGTAGGAATAGGTGCTCTCGTCGGAGGGACAGTCGGAGGAGGAATCATATTCTTACTCACCTTAGGAAACACGATCATATGTCTCATTGGGGGACTGATAGGCGGCGCCGTACGACGGTGAAACCCCACGTCGAAAAGCTGAGAACGTTAGCTAACTGTAATGACTAGTTGGCCTTATGGATGCAACATCTTGACACGCGTGGTACCTCTACGTTGGAAGGAATAGGTTGCGTCTAATGACCTCTCGTTCTACTGTGATTCTGTAACCATTCGTTTATCATAGTCGCGAAACGCGTCATACTTCGATTACAGTCATGTCAATTGTCATGATGAAGGAATCGATAGGTAGAGAGCATTGTGAACATGAGTACGCCAACGATAACACTTGGAAATGTGAGAAATGCGGTCACCAAATCCTTCCCGACATCATAGGAAAGATCGCTAAGATCGGTTCGGGAAAAATAAGGTCCACAAACGTGTAACCAGAGCATGGTTTGTGAGAAGTTGTTTCAGAAATGAACGACCAAGTTAAGATCAAAGCTGTTGACGTTGCCTCATGCCCACACAATTCTCGGCGTCATGTGCATCAACTTCTCCACCCAACAGATACGGCTGAGCACTGCACCTCATCTGATCGGGAGGTTTCTTCATCGGACACAGAGAAAATCGCGCCTGCCGTGGTTGAGTCTAGACCAAATATGTTCACAAGTGCCAAAGAGGTTGCTTGAGATGCTTTGTAGCCAAAATGGACTATGGGTGATCCAAGTGGACCGAGATACACCCGAGTGAGTTGCGGTTGGTCTACGTTACTTGAATCGGTGCCAGGATACCGTCCTTCTGAAATCGCGAGTTACGATCTCAGTGCAAGCGGTAGTTGAACTGAGTTTCTGCAGAATTGGGCCTTCTCTAAGATCGGTTGACCATTGAAACGCCTCATTTCTTGACGTTCCTAATTTCTGAGTCATATTATTCAGTGGAATAGACAAGATCCTTCTTCTAGCGACCAAGAAGCCGCGGTAGAACGGTCGCTGCCCACAGAATCGTGGAAATTACAAGCGCTAGTGTGGCCATCCAAGCTGTAGGAAGGTCATGGGGTATTGGATTTTTCCGGCTCAGGTTTCTTGAATGTGTACGCGTGGCCTGTGATTCCCATACCAAGTCTCTCTGTACCCAGAAGGATCATGGCAAATGCAAAGATGTAAACCACAATGAGAAACCCGAATCTTGGGAATATCAGCACCAGTATACCTGCTACAAGACTTACCAATCCTACTACGACAGCGAGAGCTCGCGCCCAGCCGCCTTCTCAACTTCCTATTCTAACATCGCGAAGATGAACGAGGTCACAGATCTGAATCTCCGAACTCGCCTTCTCTCTTTTTCCTTCGTTGAAGGGCCTAGTGCCGGCTTCTTACGGAAGTTTTAAGTCCGTAGACTTGGCCTACAATCCTAGCCTTGCGAAGGGCTACGTTTGGCAAACTGGTCTCAACACATAAGAGTCCACGAGGCAGCGCACGCGGTCGCTGGATACTTGCTAGGCAAGCGTCTCCGACGAATCAACGTCCGCAGGCATTATCTCGGAAAGAACCACGTGCAGGGGAAAACAAAGTGGTCTCTTGGACGGTTCAAACTTGAACGGCCCAGAGGCCTAGAATGGACCATTCCGAAATCAGTCAGGAAAGAACTCTTCGCGGCTGTCTCGGGTGGAATAGCTGAATTTTGGTTCTTCGATCGGGCGCGCTACCACGGCTTGGATTGGAACAGGGCATTTGATTTTATGAAATCCTACGTCGGAAATGAACAGCTTGCTGCCCGTTATTTTCATGAGGTTCAGTTAGAGGCCGTTGATTGGTTCGCGAAAGCTCGGTACATGAAGGCTGTGGCGGCTGTCGCTAACGCCTTGAAAGCAAAGCCTTGCATGGGGAGGAGCGAAGTCGAGAGGATTATTCAAAGGACGGCCCTTAAACCGTTGAAGAAATGGAAAGATTCCTAGCGATAGCGAGAAATTTGAGCAAGTAGAGAAAGGCAACTTGACTATCCATAACGCACATAATCTGGCCGTTTCATTACCGATTCCCGCTGAGTTCAAAGACAAATTAGGATGCTAACGGTTGCATCTCGCCCACGCTGAGAGAGGATGTAAGTGGTCCACATTTTTCCCAAATAGAAGAGTATACCAAATACCAGTGCAATCCAACCAATCGGTTTCTTGGCTACCGACTAACTTTGTATTGTGGGCACACGTTCCATAGGCGTTCAAAGAGTGCATACATTCCGCCAACGAACTGGGGGTTGTTTGTCCAAAAGTCGATGTCTTTCCTCACCGAGCTGATCACTTCGGTGTCGGTAATTGCTGGACCGAATAGCATTTGCTTTCTGTCGAATATGTCGACATAGAAGAGCAGCGCATTACTCTGCCTCAATTGCACGAGTTTGGAGACCATGTTTGCTATTGCTGAGTTTGCTTCATCAATTTCAGAGATAATTCTGATTTGCACATTTCTTCTGCGCGCTGATGTCAGAACGCGAGTGACATCATCATCTTTCGCTCTTTTCAGCGCATATTTGCTCATGATCGCAACATACTCGTACTTGGAGTCAGCGATCATTTGCTTAGCTTTGGCAACGACGTTATCCGCCCCAGTGATTACAGTAAGACGTCCCTCAACAATGCTCCCCTCGTGAGAGTGCAATCTTAAGATCTTGACTAGCGAGGTTTTCTTGCGTCGTAATTCAGCGAGGCGTCTCTGTTGTCTGTCGATGAGCAAGGAGAGCCCTTCTTGGGGTGCGATTGCACCGTATGTAGAAGGGGTGCCTGGGGTTCGTTGTACCAGACCTTGGAATGAAAGCTCACGAAGCACTCTGTAGACCTCGGGTCGGACAACACCTGTAGCGGAACTCAACTGTCCCGCTCTTGCTGATCCTAATTTCCAGAGTGTTAGATAGATTCTTGATTGAAGGGCTGTCAGGCCGAATTCGACAAGATCGGCTTCAGTTTCACTCATTGTAGTACCATCACATACCTACACCAGTCTTATGTAGTTAGGAGAGTGTAACTAATGTAAGTTTCCATACTGCTGGCCCAGCATGTGATGGCAGAAATCGAAAGGCCTTCGTTCGCTGACGACCCCGTACTGGACTTAGAAATTAGAAGACTTGAGGCACCCTCATGGCGTCTGAGGCCACTTGATGATGTGAGTATTTCTGAGCTAATGCGGTCGATAGAGAACCTAGGGCTACTGCAGCCCGTGGTGGTTCGAGAATCACAAGGAGGATACCAGATCGTATTTGGAAATCATCGCATTGAAGCCTGTCGCCGCCTTGGAATGGAGAAGATTCGGGCAATAGTCAGACACTTCACGGACGAGGAAGCGTTCCTCGCTCGCGTGACGGAGAACCTTCTACGAAATACATACGTCAACCCTATTGAGGAAGCCGAAGGATACCGTATGCTAATAAACAAAGGATGGACTATAAACGGAATAGCAAGAAAGGTCGGAAAATGTGACAGTTATGTCTGTGAGAGACTGGCTCTGCTAGAGAATTTAGATTCTCGTTTGCGTGCGCGTATCTCACAGGGCAGCAAGCACTTGACGCCAAGCCATGCCGAACTTCTCTCACGAATAGTCGACAAGAAACGTCAAAGTGAGATCGCAACGTTAGTCGAAACCAGAAGGTTGAGTGTTCGAGCCCTTGAGAATCTAATTATGGGTGCTCCGCTCCCTACAAAGGTACCTGTCGAGGTTGATTCTGGCAGCTTTTGTTTTCATGTACCTGACACTTTTGCCAAAGCCCTCAGACTCAAGAACGGGGAAAGTCTGACGATGTCTGTTCGAGGTCGAAAACTCGTCTTAGAGGCACCGAAAGCCTACAGAAGGAACACTTGGAGTCCTCCGCGAACTCCCACATACCCGTTAACGCCCTAGATTTCAAATGTGCCCTGAATCTCATACAGAATCTGACGGCCACAGCGCCCCGCGGATCTCCGCGACTACGCTATGAGCTGCGGTCTTCTCTCTCTTATTATTGGAATCAGAGTCTGTAAGCTCTGGGACATCTCATCGAGGGTCGCCTTGGCATCTTTGTAGCTAGTAACTGTTGAGGTGCAACCAAAGTGTTGCGGTGGCAGGAAGACCCCTCGATTCAACATGTCAAGGTCAAAGCAACATCTCAGTGTCGAGTCAGCAGTATGGCTGCTCCTGTAGTCGATGACCTGTTTGTCAGTGAAATCAACATTGAACAGAGAGCCGATACCGGTGATTTGGGCCCGAATTCCCAAATCAGACACTATCTTCACTAGACCTTTTCGGATTTGTTCACCGGTCTCGTCAAGCTTTGAGTACGTTTCGGGGGTTAATTCCTTCATCGTGGCGATTCCAGCCGCGAGCATAATAGGGTGAGCATTGAACGTCCCAGCGTGGGGAACTCTCGGTCCTCTTAAACCCGGAAACTCAACGCCTTGATGCGCCATGAGCGACATAATTTCTTCTCTACCGCCTATCGCACCTACAGGAAAACCTCCTCCTATGATTTTGCCCATCGTCGTAAGGTCCGGTTTGACCGAGTATTTCTCTTGCGCTCCTCCCATTGAAATTCTGAAACCAGTAATCACCTCATCAAAGATCAGAACTAGGTCCAGCGCATCGGCTAACTCTCTGATTGACTGCAAGAAACCAGGAAGTGGTGCTATTCCGCGCATCACCGGCTCAATTACTATGCAGGCCAAATGAGCTCGGTTCTTACGTAGAGCGGATTCAGTCTCTTCGAAGTTGTTGAATGGCAGTACGATGCTATTCTCCAAAGTCTCTTGCGGTAAACCCTCGGTGTCAGGCATAGGTGCTAAGTAAGCACTCTTGGTCTCAGTCTCAAGTATCGGAGGGTGCACGCTCACCGAGGCTGATTCACTCGTACCATGGTATCCCCCCTCGAACTTCGCGATCATTTTACGTTTCGTAAACGCCCTCGCTAATCTTATGGCGAACATGCAAGCTTCGGTGCCTGTCACTGTATATCGTACCTTGTCCAAGGAGGGCATTCGTTTCTCGATCGCTTCTGCGTGCTCAATCTCAAGTTCTGTTGGTGCTCCGAAAACTGTTCCTTTGTCCAACTGGCTTAGGACGGCTTTCTTGACCGCGGGATGCTGGTGCCCCAGAATCAGCGATGTAAAATTGAAGCAGAAGTCGATTCGCTCATTTCCATCCTCATCGACTATTCGGCTGCCTGAGGCTGTCTTGGCATAGCATGGATAAGGTGCATAGAAGATTGAGGTGCGTGATGATCCCGACGGCAGTTTTTCCTTGGCTGTTTCCCATAACGATCTAGACTTAGATGTTTGGTCGAGGTATCTAGTGAGTATTCGTTCAATCGCTGAGGAACTCTGTCTCTGCAACCGAATCATGTAACCCGCATATGAAATTACTAATAACCCTTGGCAGCTGTCGTACCGTAGACGTAGAAATTGGGACTAATGACTCATTAATCATTGTCTAGTAGTCTACGACTTTCAAGGTACCTCAAGGGGATTTCAACGTGTGTGCTAACGAGATTGATGGGAAGTTAATGACGATGAAGGAAGCTGCGAAGCTAATCGTTGATGGAAGTAGTATCTGTTGCCCAAGCTTCGGGTACGAGAAGGTTGCCTTTGCTTTCATTCGCGAAATCATCAGGCAGAGAAAGAAGAACTTGTACCTTTACGGCTCTGGAATGAATGTTGACGCTGATATGCTGATCGGGGCGGGATGTTTGAAGAAAGCTGAGATCGGCCATGTAGGCTTCGAGAACATAGGGTTAGCTCCTTGTTTCAGGAGAAGCGTAGAGCAAGGGGAAATGGAAGTTGAAGATTACTCCAACTTCATAATGACGATGCGATTTTGGGGCGGGATGATGGGGCTACCTTTCGTGGTCCTGAAAAGCGGTCTAGGATCGGATATCCAAAAGACGATTGGCAAGGACAAAGCTAGAGAACTCGAATGCCCTTTTACAGGCGAAAGACTGATGGCATATACCGCAGTCAGACCTGACTTCACAATCATCCATGTTCAAAGAGTGGACACCGAAGGCAACGCGCACATCGACGGTCCAGTCTATGACAATGTCGAGAAGGCGAAATCCGCTACGAACCTGATTGTCACATGCGAGGAAATAGTAACTTCCGACGTCGTCAGGCGCTCTCCCGAGAAGACCATGATCCCAGGTTTCATAGTAAGTGCGATTGTTGAGGTACCGTTCGGTGCCCACCCGTACGCTTGTTTCAAGTATTATGACTATGACTGGGATCACATTGAACAATATGCCGAGGAAGCCAAGGACCCCGTGAGTTTGCGGCAATATCTCGACAGATATGTCTACAACGTCGAGGATAATTGGGAATACCTCAAAGAGGTCGGATATGAGAAAATACTTCGGCTGAGAGCCAATACCTCCTTGGGCTACTCAACGTACTACAATAAACTCGTTTGAGGAGGCAAGCTGATCACGGCTGAGATCACGCAACGATACAGCTCGGTTGAAATGATGGCGACTGCCGCCGCCCGGCAGATCAGAGACCGCGAAATCGTTTTCGTGGGAACCGGGCTGCCAATGCTCGCAAGCATGTTAGCTTTGAATACAATTGCGCCACATTCAGTGATCTTGTACGAATCAGGTTACGTAGGATGTAGAAACAAAGATACAGCACGAATCATAGGTGACATCCGCCTAATGTTCAATCTAGCGCAACTAACCACAATGGTGGATGTGCTAGGTCTTCTGCAGTCAGGCAGAATTGACGTAGGCTTTCTCGGAGGTGCTCAAATCGACAAGTTCGGCAACATAAACGCCACGGTGATCGGCAAATATGAACATCCAAAGGTGCGCTTGCCTGGCTCAGGAGGAGCCATCGACATTGCCACGAATGCAAAACGTCTCCTGATCATAGTCAACCACGAGAAACGGCGCTTCCCTGAGAGAGTCGACTACATCACGTCACCTGGATGGTTAGATGGACCTGAAGGTAGGCATAAAGCAGGCTTGCGTTGGGGTGGACCGAGCAAAGTGATAACTGACCTAGCAGTCATGAATTTCGATGACCCGACCAAACAAATGGGGCTTGAAAGCCTACACCCAGGTGTGACGCCCGAAAAGGTGCAGGAAGAGACAGGTTTCAAGTTGATTATTCCAGGCCATATCCCGACGACCGTCCCACCCTCCAAGGAGGAACTAAGAATACTGAGGGAAATTGTTGATCCGTCTGGTTTCTTCTTAAGACGACGTCTATAACTTCCTGATTTTTCGGGTGCCAAGTTCAGCGACACATGATCGTAACCGACCACCCAATTGTCGGTCTGTCAATGCACACGGAATAATCACGTAGGACCGCGCTGAAACGTGCTGTGAATCCTGGCCGTTGAGTTGGGCCACAAATCGTTCGAAAAGAAGTTCGCACGTGCGAAAGAGGTTGCCTAGGCGCAACTAACTACAAAATCTTTGCCGGGTAGAAGAAATTAAGTTGCTCCGACTCTGCCATTTCTTTGCGTATTTCACCGATTAAACCATTCCTTAGCATATCGAGGTAGTCTGGCTTGATTCTGACAAGAAAGACATTTCCTTCCTCGTCTTTGACTATACCTACGGCGTAGGGTGTCTGATAAGCCGGCGGCGCAACGTAGATGACAGAATATGCGACCAGTTGGGCTTTCATTTCATTCATCTGCCGAGTACGGTCACTACGGCGGTAGCTCCTGTTCCACCGTGGTTCTCAATTACTCCTCGTTCTACGTTCGGAATCTGCCGATCTCCGGCTTCACCGCGCAACTGTAAATAGAGCTCAACGATCATTCCAATACCAGTTGCACCGACTGGGTGTCCCTTTGCCTTGAGGCCGCCACTGACATTGACTGGAAGGTCGCCGTCATAATTGGTTCGCCCTTCTCTTAGCAATTTGTAGCCTTCGCCTTTCTTTGCGAATCCTAATGCCTCGTAAGCCATGATTTCTGCAGGGGAAAAAGCATCGTGGACTTCAGCAATCTGAACCTCTTTCGGCCCTATGTCGGCAGATTTGTATGCCTTATGTGCCGCGATCTCTGATGCCTTGATGAATGTTGGATCTTCTCTCTCGAAAACGCCCATCGTGTCGTATCCGATACCCATGCCCTGGATGTATACCGGAGTGTCAGTGTACCTCGTTGGATTGCCGCTGATTAGGATGGCTGCGGCGCCATCGGTTATGGGGCTACAATGAAGCAATCTTATCGGGGAAGCGATTAGCGTTGAATTCTTCACAGCGTCGAGCGTGAATTCCTTGTGAAATTGTGCCAACGGGTTTCTCATGGCATTTCTATGATTCTTAACCGCGCCCAACGCGTAATCGTCGTCAGTGGCACCATACTTCTCCATGTATAGCGAAGCAGCCATAGCGTAGGCGGCGGGTTGAGTTATGCCGTACCGGATCTCTTCAGGCGCTCCCCCTCTCACCAGAATCGATGTTGTCAAGCTTGTAGCTAGGTGGGTCATTTTTTCGACGCCTACGACGAGCGCGTTTCTAGCGGTACCTGATTCAACCATCTGCTTCGCAACATACACAGCCATGCCGCCACTAGCGCACGCCGCCTCAACCCTAAACGCCTCCGCATCATTATTCCCTAGGTATCGCAGTGCTACTGTGCCAATCTGATGTTGATTCGAGAATTGGTTGTCCACGTTGCTAATCACGAGTAGGTCTATTTCTGAGGGGTCGATGCCACGTTCAACATTTGATATGACACTCTCAATCGCATTCTTCATTAGTGTGGGTACGTCTTCCACGAGTTTGCCATATTTCGTGTGGCTGTACGATACTATTCCAACTGTCGATCCTGTCACCAGATAGATTTGAGATCGAATGCTCTTCGAAATGCAGAGCGTAAAATCTAGATTTAAGAATTGATGCTATTCTTTCGTTATCGATCTCCTTTAGAGAGCCGCTTCTTCCGCGAATCGTCGATCAATTATTAATAACAGAGAACGCGAACGGGTCAAGCGGATGGGTTCTTTCGTGAAAGACACGCAATCGGCAAGACTCTTCGAGAGAGCCATTAAAGTTGCTCCTGGAGGCGTACATAGTGATTTTCGTGACGCCTTTCATGCGTTCTTTGATACAGCTACCGGATCAAGAATCTTTGATGTTGACGGGAACAGCTTCATAGACTATCACAATGCTTTCGGCGCTATACTGCTAGGGCATAGAAATCCTAAGGTGATGAATGCAGTGAAAGCCCAGCTTGAGCGCGGAGACTTGTGGGGAATGGGCTCAAATGAACTCGAACTCGAGGTTGCAGAGAAAATCGTCCGAAACGTGCGGTCCGCTGACAAAGTGCGATTCTGCAATAGTGGTTCTGAGGCTACATATCATGCCGTAAGACTTGCGAGGGCATTTACGGGAAGACGCAAGGTCGTAAAATTTGAGGGATCGTACAACGGTTGGCACGATTACTTGGATGTTGGCGTATTTCCCAAGGTCGATTCATTAGGCAGATACTCCCCGAACTCGGGCGGAATGCTGCGAGAAGCTTCGGAGCAGACTCTAGTTGTTCCATACAATGACACAGGAGCACTTGAGAAAGTCGTTTGCGGGGATGGCAACGACATTGCTTGCGTAATCGTAGAGCCAATTCTTCACAGTTGTGGATGTATTCTTCCGAAAGACGGATTTCTCGAAGCCATAAGAGAAATGACCGAGAAACGCGACGTCGTTCTTGTATTTGATGAAGTCATAACGGGGTTCAGGCATTCTTTGGGTGGCGCTCAAGAGCTGCTCAAGGTAACCCCTGACCTGACGGTGTTTGCCAAGGCCATGGCGAACGGCTTTCCGACCGGCGCGGTCTGCGGGAAAGAAGAGATTATGAATCTGATCGAGCCAGTCGGCAATGTTCACATGGCTGGCACGTTCAGCGGGCACCCGATTTCCATGGCAGCAGCCAAGGCAACGTTGGAACAACTTGAGAGGAGGGAAACCTACGAAACTCTTGAGCAGTCAGGGGCGTTCCTAGAGGAGCAGATAATGCAAATCATCCGCGAAGAGAACCTCCCTGCTCAGGTCTCTAGGTACCGGTCTGTTTTCGCGGTCTATTTCACAGACAGGCGCATAAACAATTACCGCGACTTGAAGTTAAACAATGACGAGGAATTGTTCACTGTATACTGCACAAGAATGCGCGAGCAGGGGGTCTTCATTCCACCGCAGGCGTACAAACGATCTCACATAACCGCGGCTCATTCAAAAGACGATTTACAGGCAACGGTGGATGCCGCAAGAAACGCGCTACACGAATGCAAACTGCAACTAAGGGTAAAGCCTGTCCTCAAAACTAGGAATTGAGGTGAACAACCTCGAGAATCCAAAGCAGATGCTAGAGGTAAGCTTGGAGTAGATTCGGTCTACTCGGTTGCATCTCTGAAAAACTTGTCAACATCGTGCCGCAATGTCTAGGACTGGGTTCGAGAGTTCCGCACGCGGCTAGGCGTCACACTCACTCCTGCTGCAACACATCTCGAGCTGTCAGTCGAGCGCAGAATGCAAACGCTTAGCGGCAGAATTGGTTCTTGTGAATGAAAAACCAAATTGCCGGATTCAATCGTTCAATGAAACATCGCAACCGTACTATTCAACGAATAGGCATAAATGCGCACTTCAGCTGACTTACGATCATGTCGAAGAAGCCGACCGTGTTCCTAAGGGAAGCTACTGGGCTTGTACGAGAAATTTCGTGGTTCAACGTTTTCACGTTCACTGCCACCACAATAGGTTTCCAGTTCTCGTTCTACTACGCGGCTAGCTTGGCTCCACTGATAGGAGGGAATCTATTGATCGGTATTCTCATGATGGCCATCGGACTCGCTGTCGTCATCATCGGCTATACAACACTAATCTCGGTGATGCCGCGCTCTGGTGGAGACTACGTCTACAATAGCAGGCTTTTGCATCCCCTAATAGGGTTCGTCGGAAACATGGTTTTCGTAATAGTGGCGTTGCTCTTCGCTGCGATAAATAGTGAAACGATCGAATCGACTGGACTAAGCCAATTGTTTGCATATTGGGGAGTGATCTATCACAACTCGTATTTCCTGGCGCTTTCGTCTTCCGTGGCCTCGTTGAGTTCAATTTTCGTGTTAGGCACCATATGGATAATTCTTGGCGCTGTCGTAGCCGTCTTCTCGGTCCGCTCCTACTTCAGACTGCAAAATCTCTTGTTCGTTGTAGTTGTTGTCGGTATACTCTCTATGATCGCCGCACTCATTCCTCTCACGCAGCCCGGCTTCGTCTCCTCGTTCAACCAGTTCGTGTCACAATACAACGGAACCCCAGGCGACTACTATCACAGCGTCATCTCAGACGCGCAGAAATCAGGCTGGTCCATACCCGACCAAACTTCTCTTTGGGGTGGTCTACTCCTTTACCCTATTCTAGCCATAATAGGTTTTAACAACACTGCGGCTCAGCTCGGAGGAGAAATTCGTCAAGCCAAGCGCTCTTTCTTCATCGGCTCACTTCTAGGAGCGCTTTACTGGCTCATTCCATTCAGTCTGATCTTGCTTCTCGTCTATAACACTGTTGGGTTCAATTTCATGTCCTCAATCGATTACTTGCTCTACAACGCGCCCTCTATGAATCCACTACCTGCCACTCCATACATCAATTTGATCATCGCATCGGCCACTACACCAATTTTGGGTTCACTGATTATAGTGGCTGGGCTGGTGCAGCTCTTCATTTACGTACCTTCAGAGTACCTTTTCGCGTCGAGAGCGTTCTTCGCTTACTCGTTTGACGGTCTCTTCCCGAAACAGTTTGCAGATGTCTCAGAAAGGACTCATGGACCAGTGAAGTCGATCATCCTCGCGGCGATCACAACATTTGTACTCTACGTAATAATCAACTTGCCTCAATCATCTAGCTATGCTTACCTCTTCGGCTCAGTTGCAAGTTGGTTAGTCACGATCCCGATCATATTCGTTGGGATATCGATGATGGTCCTACCGTGGCGACGACCACATCTGGCGGCTGGAGCACCAATCAGAGGCCCTGCACTCGTAGGCGTGGGTGCGCTGATATTGGTGTTCATGGGCGTGGTCGACTACCTGTTACTCTCCCAGGCAGTATACGGAGCAAATACTCCCATTGCGATAGAGCTTGCAGTCGGAGTTCTCGCTGTGCTTGTCATCATCTACGTAGTTAGAAGGCTAACTAATCCAGCTGTGGCGCTCGCCTTCAAGGAAATTCCTCCGGAGTAACAGTTGGAGGATCAGAGGTTCTGATCCCGTTTTCTAATCTCGACAGCCAGTGTCTCTCGAACACTTTTCCTCGGAAGAACGTGTAAGCTTCATTCGCCGATCATTCCTCTCACTTGTTAGCGTTGGCTTTCACTTTTCGCGCGTCGAGAGATGATTTTCCAACGAAATGTCTTAAATCCAAACTCACGCCTTTTCGCGATGTGCGGTGAAATGGAGTATGACGGTTAACGTTCTTCGGCAAAAGAAGACGGCCATCGAATGGGTAAACAAGAACCAGGAAATGCTGTCGGATTTCCATCAGCTCATATGGAATTATGCTGAGCCAGCGTGGCGCGAATATAGATCTGCCAGAGCATACTGCGATCTTTTGCGGAAGGAAGGCTTTGAAGTGACGGAAGGCACCGGTAATATGCCGACAGCCTTCATGGCGAAGTACGGTTCGGGGAAGCCTGTTCTAGCAGGCTACGCAGAGTATGATGCCGTTCCGGGTAACTCTCAGAAAGCTGTGACTCATAAGGAGGCACGTGACGGGTTTAGTCCTTGGGCACCGGGTCACACCGATCCTCATTCAGCGGTAGGTGTGGGTGCTTTGGCCGGTGTTTTGGCAGCCAAGGAGGCGATGAGACAACATGGTTTGAAGGGCACCCTGAAATTTTTCGGTGAGCCTGCCGAGAAGGTGTGTGGCTCAAAACCAGTTCATGCTGCGAAAGGATACTTCAACGATTTGGACGCAGCACTTAGCTATCATACGTGGAGTCTGAACACGTGTTGCTGGGAGACTCACAACGGTGCATATTGGAGCGTTGTCTTCATCTTTGAATGCCTTGAGCCAGAGAATTGGTTTAACCCAGTTGGAGCTATGCGTATGGGCGGTCACGCGGGGGGCCGGGCGCCGGGCGCCATCGACGCGGTGTGTCTCATGTATACGACAACGAAGTATACGAAAGAGGCTATGTTACCACATAGCTCCTACTGGACGCTGAACGAGTATATCATGATAGCTGGCCAATGCACTTCGGACAATTTGCCGCCGAGGATAAGCGCGATTCAGTATGCTTGGCGCGTTCCGACGCTCGCGATGGCTCAGCAAATCTACAACATATTGGAAAACAACGCGAAGCATGTTGCAGAGGTAACGGCGTGCAGAGTAACGCCGCGCTGGGTTACAAAGACAAGGGTTGGGCTACCGAATCACGCGATGGCCGAGATTTATTATAAGAACCTGGAACTAGTCGGTCCGACTGTCTACGACGAGAGTGCTAAGAAAGTCGCTAGGGAGATACAGAAGAGTCTCGGCATGGAACCAATGGAAGAGCCACTTGCAGAGGGCTGCCAGAAACTCACCACTCTTCAAGATTATGAAGCGAGTGAGAGGAGGAACCTTGAACCGTGGCAGATGCACTATGCTGCCGACGACTACACAGATTATACCTGGCATGCACCAACAGTCCGCGCTTTTACCGCCAAGGCGGTTCTGAAAACGGCTGGGCCTGACATGACGTACGGGACGCAGATAGGAACCGGAACCGAGGCTACTGACAAAGGAGGCAAGAGCTATCCTGCGTGGGCACAGAACGCGATGAGTGGCATACGAAGTACAATCGATCCATCTATTTTTGTGGCGGGAAGAGCCCTTGGCTGTACTTACATTGATCTGCTGTCGACCCCTGAGGAATTAGGCAGGGCGCAGGCAGAGTTCAAGCAGCGAACGGGCGGAGGAATAGGTGGCACTAAATGGGTACCACCTTTGCTGCCGACAGACTTCCAGCCTTGCATAGACCTTCGGTGGCCTGAGTACGTCACAACGGTCCGCGGGGAAGAATGGTGGATACCAACACCAAAGCCGAAGACATAGCGGGTGGTGCAGCGTAATGCCCTACGCGAATTTGTTTGGTAAGGATCTCATCACCGTGAAAGATTGGACTTTCGAGGAGCTTGAGTCCGTCTTTGAATTGGCTAAGATGCTAAAAATCAACCGGTCCCAGGGCGAAATGCCCGAATATTTGGATAAGAAGACTTTCCACATGCTGTTCTATCACACGTCCACTAGAACGAGAAATTCTTTTGAAGCGGCTGTAACGGAGCTGGGAGGACACGCCCACTATCTAAGGCCCACCGAACTTCAATTACACGTAGGAGAATCTGTCAAGGATACCGCTGGTGTGCTGGGTCGATATGGGCAGGGAATCGGGGTCAGAGTTTACACAACAGATCTTGAAGGTGAGCCTTATGGCGCAGGCGATAGGACTATTCGTGAGTACGCCCAATGGGCTGACGTTCCTGTAATCAATATGTGCACGGACTCGTATCATCCTTGCCAACACATGGCTGACTTGATGACAATTCGCGAGAAGGTCCATAGATATGTGGGCAAGAAATTCGTTTTCTCGTGGGCATATAATCCTCGTGTAAGGAGACCATGCAACGGCTCGGACATTACCTGGCTTATGCCGAGATACGGAATAGACTATGTGCTTGCTCACCCCAAAGGCTACGAACTTGATCCGGAAGTCATTGAACTGGCAAAGAAATACGCTGCTGAAAGTGGAAGCAGTTTTGAAATTTCCTACGATATGAAGGAAGCCATGGAAGGCGCACATTTCGTCTATGCGCTCGACTGGGTAAGCGTCAAGCTGTACAGAGATTATGGGAAGAATGGCTTCGCACAAGACAAGGAGATACGCGATAAGCACAAAGATTGGATAGTGAACCAGGAAATGATTGATCGTTGTGACAAGAATGTTCTCTATTTGCATCCGTTGCCCGCGGCAAGAGGAACAGAAGTTACAGACGAGGTGATAGATGGCCCACATTCTGTGATATTGGACGAAGCCGAAAATCGACTGCATATCCAAAAGGCAATCTTAGCATCAACAATGCACAGGGCGATTTGAGATGTTGTAGTATACTGTTTCTCCCTGGGTATCAAGTGCTTGGTTCCCAACTCCCGAGATCGAAAAATGAAATAGAAGGCTTAAATCTGCTGAAAATGTGCTAAAAAGTTAAGCTGGTCAAGAAACATTGGGAATAGAGCTAAAGTTTACCGCGTTGGACAATGCGTTCGGGTCTCCGATAGACCGCTTCGCTGTGGCATACAAGTTGCCTAAGAAGACGCTGGATGACATTATACGTGATGCGGCTAGCACTCCGGGCTTGGGAGGGCTTGAACTGACTGAGAGCGAGTGGTTCAATGAAGAGACGTGTAGAGAAGTGGCAGGGAAGATGGAAAAGGCAGGGTTGACAATAACAACAGTGTTTCCTGTGATCTGGGACGGACCGTTCGTGCGGGGGAGCATTGGGTCACTGAACGAGGGAATTCGTAAACAAGCTGTAGAAAAAATTGAAGCATATATGGACGTAGCACGAAAGGTCAATTGTCCAAGGCTTGACATATGGCCGGGTAACGACGGTTATGACTACGTAATGTCAACCAACTATTACAGAGCCTGGGACAACATCGTGAAGTCACTCCGAGAAGCTGCGAGCTACAGACCCGAGATCAAGCTGGCAATCTGCTATAAGATGAAAGAGCCCAGAAAGAAGTGCTATATCGCCACGATTAGCAAGACGTTACTGCTTCTTCAACAGGTGGACAGAGAGAACGTTGGAGTTGACCTAGACCTTAGCCATGCATTGATGAATTATGAAACACCAGCCGAGAACATTGCCATCCTTCAACGATTCGGTTTCGCCGATCGGATATACCACATGGCCATGGCCGACAACTATCGGCTATGGGACGATATGATGCTCCCTGCGTCTGTTCATACCTTGGAGTACATTGAATACCTCTATTGGTTAGACAAGATAAACTATCACGACTGGATCAGCTTCGATTCGTCAATCTGGCGAGAAGATCCGGTGCAGGGAATTGCGGAAGGTATAAAGTGGATAAAGTCATTGCAGCGCATCGCAGATAAGATGAAACCGAATATCGAGGAGATAATCGACAAAGAAGACGCGATTGGAGCGTACAAACTCTTTAGGCAAACGTTGTTCGGCGATTGACTCACTTCTTAAGGTGTCGACGCGCTGAAACTACATGATCGTTGATACGATTATAAAGAACGCGAGAATCTACACGCCCTGCGGACCAATCCACGGTGGCATCGCCATAGATGAGGGAAGGATAGTCGATGTTGCGTCGAACTCAGCACTTCCTGACGCTGACGAAGTGATCGATGCACAGAACAAGGTAGTTATTCCAGGACTAGTGGATCCGCATGTGCATTTAGGATCTGGCCCACCAGGAACCCCAGCAGAACGCGTCAGGGACGACTTCAGAACAGAATCAGAGGGCGCTGCATGGGGCGGTGTCACAACCTTTGCGACGTTTTTTGCATCGATGCAACCATACGTGGGGCAAGTGGAGAAAGTCATAACATGGGGAAACGAGAACTCCTTGGTCGATTTCCGGATCCATGTATGCGTGCAGACTGAGCGACATATCGAGGAGGAGCCTGCCCTCTTTCGACTTGGCGTCAATTGGTTCAAACATTTCTACACGGCCTACAAGGGAGAGGAGGCGGAGAAAGCTGGTGTCCATTCATGTACCGGCTCAATGTTGTACGATTCCTTCGCATTCATAGGAAGAGCTGGCTTTCCAGCGCTTGCCGCAATCCACGCTGAAGATCAAGACATCATAGACGCGAGGACGAAAGAGGTTCGAAAGCGTGGAGAAAACACACTTACAGCTTGGTCTGATTCGAGGCCCCCTTTTGCGGAGGCTATGAAGATCGACTCGGCAGCAAGAGTGGCTATCGAGACCGGCGCACGACTTTACATTGTGCATTTGAGCAGTAGCGAGGGCCTTGAAACTGTCAAGTATTGGAAGAAGAGAGGAGCGAGAATCATTTGTGAGACGTGCCCGCATTACCTTACTCATGACAACGCGATGTATGATCGCATCGGAGTCTGGGGAAAGGTGGCGCCTCCGCTTAGAACAAGTAGAGATCAGTCTGACCTGTGGAAAGCAATCAACGATGGAATAATAGAGTGCGTTGGCACGGATACGGTGCCCTATAACTTAGCTGAAAAGGAGCAAGGCACAGGCAAATTCGGCGACATCTGGAGAGTGTTACCGGGTTTCCCTAACGGCATGCAATTGTTGCTACCCATAATGCTGAGTGAAGGTCTGCATAAGAATCGAATATCGCTCGACACTTTGGTAAAAGTTTGCTCAGAGAACAGCTCAAAGGCGTTAGGATTGTACCCAACCAAGGGGGCAATCTTACCTGGGTCCGACGCTGACCTCGTTATTGTGGATCTAAACAGAGAGATTCGATTGAGATTGGATGATTTGCGTTCGCGGGTGAAGGATTGGTCGATATATGACGGGTGGAGATTTCACGGGATGCCCGTAATGACTATGCTGAGAGGAAAAGTGATAGTCCGCGAGGCTGAGGTCGTTGGAGAAGTCGGCTTTGGCAAATTCATTCCGAAGATAGTCTGATCTTTATTCTGGTATCGATAACCCCTTAAGAAACGCCGAAAATATCAGCATCCGGTAGCACGGTTCCAAGCCAATTAGAGGCCATTTTACGTGGTCATTGGCGTCGCGTTCATTCGCAGTGCAGATACTGCTAGAAGTGATCTAAAGCAAATTCGACGACAGGGCTTAAATAAAAAACTCCTGATTCGCGCGCGTCATTGGAGAAGGATGGTATGGGTAGGCTAACAGGCAAGGTAGCAATAGTGACCGGAGTCTCAACCGGGTTAGGTAAGGCAACAGCAATCAAATTCGCGGAAGAAGGAGCAAATCTGGCAGTCAACGAATATCATACGTCAGTTGCCGATGTACTCGAAAAAGCGAAAAAACTCGGGAGTGAGGTGATCAGCGTGAAGTGTGACAACAGAAAAACTGAAGACGTGAACAATTTAGTCAAGGCTGCATACGAAAAGTTCGGGAGGGTCGACGTCATCTTTGCAAATGCTGGGATTCACTCTTGGGCTAGGACCGAGGACCTAACTGATGAAGAATGGGACTACGTAGTGGATTGTGATCTGAAAGGAGGTTTTCGCTTGTGCAGGGCTGTAATTCCAATCATGAAGAAGCAGAAGTACGGTCGAATAATTGTGAGCTCATCGATCGCTGGATCAGTTATCGGATGGTCTGGACATGCGCACTACTGCTCGGCGAAGGCGGGGTTGGTCGGGTTAGTTAGAGCATTAGCTGTAGAGCTCGCCCGTGACGGAATAACCGCAAATGCAATCTCGATCGGCACCATCAGAACCCCGCAGACGTTGTCGAAATCCAGTCACGGCGAAGCTGGATTGAGAAGCTACGGTCCGTTTATACCCGTGGGACACGTAGGAATACCGGAAGACATCGCTGAGTGCGCTACTTACCTGGCCTCTGAGGAAGCCGGCTTCTTAACAGGCGAGAATTTGGTGGTTGACGGAGGATTCACGAGGGGCCCCGTAATAACACTCGCTGGAGAGAACCAGCCTCCGCCGCCAGGGTACATTCAGAGATATGACAAGCAATACAAGTCAGAGTTTAGATCCGGAATCAAAGTCTGACCCGTCCGGCGATCGAATTTGGTTCAGCGCAAGTACTGTACTCATGAAGCTACGTTCCAATCTATGATGACGCGATTCGGCGGTGAATACGGTCGTAAAGTCGCTTGGAAGGACATCCTGCAAAGAGCAAGAAATGTTCCCGGTCTAACCGGATTAGAACTGAACGGAGGATCCCCTGGTCTCTTCATAAATGAGAAAAACTACAAGGAAATAGGAGGTGACATAGGAGACGCAGGCCTAACTGCAGTTGGCGTGCATCCCGACATTACAAGTGGGCAGTTCTACAAGGGAAGTTTTGCTAGTCCAGAGAAGCAGATTAGAGAACTCGCCGTCGAGAAGTTCAAGACGTGGATGGACATCTCCAAGGAACTGAAATTTCCATGTGGGGTTGGGTATTTCATTGGGAACGACGGTTTCGAATACTATCTGTCAAGTGACTACGTTAAAGCATGGGAAAGACTCATTGAGAGCTTTCGGGAAGTCACGAGGTATCGGCCAGAAGTAAACGTGTTTATCACATTCAAGATTAGGAATCCGCGTCGTCGTCAGTTTATTTCTAGCTTCGCGAAGACACTTCTCCTAATAAAAGAAATAGGTGCGAAGAACCTCGGCGTCGATCTCGACAACAGCCACGCCTTTATGGGCCGCGAAAACATGGCAGAATGTCTCGCCTTGATGAAAACCTTCGGGCTCAGTGATAGACTTTTTCATGTTTGCATCGATGATAGCAGCGAGCTTGATTGCGGTTTGATCGCGGCCAGCATAAACACTGCCGAGACGGTGGAATTTCTGATATGGCTGAATCGCTTGCCAATGAGTTGGAACGGATGGATATCGGTTGAACCAGCCCCCTATCGAGAGGACCCTACTGAAGCGATTACCCAGGACATCAAGATGATTGAGGGCCTATACCGTGCGATTAGCCAGGTGGGAATTGCAGAGATCAACAAGGTCATCGAAAGAGGGGACTCCATGCAGGGAGTGGACTTGCTCCGCAAAATACTGACTGGCGCCTAGTTAATGAACAACGGAGACCATGATATGTCCGACCATGACAGAGCGCGGTTAAGAACACGTGACTTCTTGTCACTCCGCGACTTCTCATCTGAAGAACTGTCCTTATTCTTTCAAACGGCCCAAGACTTGAAACGAAAGTTGCGGAGTGGAGAGGACCATGAGGCTCTGAAGGGCAAGACATTAGCAATGATCTTTCATTCTCCGTCAACTAGAACAAGAGTCTCTTTCGAGACGGGAATGCAGCAACTAGGCGGACACGCTCAAATGATAACTTCTGAACAGTTTTGGGGGAAAGAAAGGGAGTCGCTGAAGGACTCAGCAAAGGTATTCAGCAGATACGTTGATGGCGTCACGATTAGAACCGTCAGTTTCGACGACATTGTAGAGTTTGCCAAATGGGCGGATGTACCCGTGATCAACGCATACTGTGATAAAGAACATCCATGTCAAGTGATGGCCGATTTGATGACCACTACGGAGAAGAAGGGAACATTAAGTGGTAAGAAAACGGCTATCGTTTGGGCGAACTCAAGCCTGAACAAGTCTGCCGGTATCGTAAACTCTACCCTGTACGTCGCCCCGAAGGTAGGGATGGATCTGTCCATAGCGTGTCCCGAAGGGTATGAGCCGGATCCCAGCGTAGTCGCAGCGGCAAAGCGGGAGGCTGAAGACGAAATGACTGATTTGACGATCACGCATGACATGAGAGAGGCGCTAGACGGAGCAGATGTGGTCCATATCAAGGCATGGGTTCCTCTGTATAGGGGTCTCGCAGATCTAACTGCGCCTCATCTTGCGCACCCGGAAAAGTACAAGGACTGGTTGATAACGCCTGAGAAATTGCAATACGCAAAGAGAGATGTGAACATTCAACACGCGCTCCCAGTGGAAAGAGGCGTGGAGGCCCTCGACGAGATTCTTGATGGACCCAACTCAGTCATATACGACGAGGCAGAGAATCGTCTTCACGTCCAGAAGGCAATCCTTGCGCTGCTGCTTTCATGATCGGCGAAGATCTCAATACCTTGCCTTGGCCCAGCTTTGTGATGATCTCTCCGTCTTGCATTACCACATTTCCTCTAAGGATGGTAACAACCGGCCATCCTCGTAGTTCCCAACCTTCATATAGAGAATAATCAGTGAACCCCTTAAGAATCTTTGAAGTCACCTTCTCTCTCTTTTTCAAGTCGACTATCATAATGTCAGCGTCATAACCCGGAGCCAGCGCCCCCTTGTTTGCTAGGCCGAAGATCGAAGCCGGATTAGAGGAGGTTACCTTGACGATCGTTTCGAGAGGTATGCCGCGCTTGTGGTACCCCTCACTGAAAAGCAGGGGCATTCTTTCTTGAATGCCTGGGAGGCCTGGCGGTGATTCCCATAGCGAACCGTTCCCAATTTTCTTGCTCTTGCTGATTGCACAATGGTCCGTCCCGACGCAGTCGATGGCGCCGCTCCTTATTCCCTCCCACAGCATCTCTCTGTCTTCCGGTTCTCTGATCGGAGGCGCGACTTTTCCCAGAATACCAAGCTCCACGTTTCGTTTGCTTAGGGCCAAATACGCACAGTTCGTTTCCAAGTATACGTCAGCACCATCTATTCTCGCCTTCGTAGCAATGTCAATGCCCTCACCTATGCTCATGTGGACAACATACAGCGACACTCCAGTGATCTTGGCCATTGCTATTGCGTGAGACATACTCAGCGCCTCGCAAAACCGTGGTCTGCTCCTTTCCCAAATCTCCAGAGCATTCGCCGTCTGGCTCTCGGCTCGCTTCCTGATGATGCGGGCTATTTCATAGTTCTCGCAATGAGCGGCTGCAACTCCGCCAAGGCCTTTGATTCGTTCAAATGCCTCGAATATCATTCCATCGTCCGGGTGCGTTATGCCCTGCCATTCATACTCAGGCCGATTCAAGAAGAACTTGAAAGAGATAATTCCCAACCGAACGTAGTCGCCGAGTTTGGAGATTTGCTCATTTGTGCACACCGCTCCGTGATAGGCTATATCTACGGCTGAATTCTTTTCGACAACGGGGTTAAGCTCAGGTAAAACATCGTCGAATGATCGCTTCCCCATGATGTAATGCATCAATGTGGTTGCTCCGCCTGCTGAAGCAGCCGCGGTCTCAGTTTTGACATCCTGCTCGAAAGACCCCGTATACGTTCCGAGATGGACGTGAGGATCAATCGCACCCGGCATTACATATCTCCCGCTGGCGTCTATCACTGAGCTTGCAGCTGGCAGATGTGCGTTAGTAGCAATCGCCACAATCTTGCCGTTGTCAATTGCCACTCCGGCTTTCAGGATACCTGATGGCGTAACGAGATTTCCGTTCTTTATCGCCAAATCGACCAAGGAAGGGTCACGCGGTTTTTGTGTCGGTTCAGCCCCAAGAGATTTGCGCGGCGGCGTCAAATGCGTTTCTCCTTACCGACCTGATCCTCGCCTAGCCGGATAAGATGTGACCCATTGCCCCCTTCCAATCTCTATATCCCATTGAGTAAAGTATCGGTACCTTGCAAATTGTGGTTCGCCTAAGTTTCAGCTTGTGTGAAAGGACACATTCCATTTAGATCGATTGGCCACTAAAACGTCTGAGTCATATTATTTCGTAGAATAGATAAGACCGTGTCAACTTTGGCATGGCGCTGCGGGTGAAATCCAGCGTGAAACAGACAAGTTCGGATAAACCCGGAAGACCGACCATACGGGATTTGGAACTTACGTACCCGTGGGGTTGATCGGCAGGGAAGCGAAACAGGACAAACAAGCGCGGCTCATGTTGGTTGTGACGATACCCCCTCCATGGGGGGGGTGGGGTCCAACCCGTCCAGGCTGGAAAAACGAGGGTTTGTTCGCTGGGGAACAAATTGGAGCAAGATATCCTGGCCACCTGCACCTAGAGGCTCAGTATCTTCCCTAAACCAAAGTGACGAGAACTTGACCCCGGAACGGCTCGGCCTAAGTTTTGTTCATGCTGTACTCATACGGGTGGAGGAAGGTCGAAATAGGGTAGGTTTACGTGCCAAACCTTCTTTTTCGGCGTTGATACGTTCTTACCGCTCTCAATAGGTCTATCTTGCGGAATTCAGGCCAGTAGACGTCTAGGAAGACGAACTCGCTGTAGGCTGATTGCCAGAGAAGGAAGCCGCTTAGTCGTTCCTCGCCTGACGTTCGAATTATGAGTTCCGGGTAGGGGTTCGGTAGATGGGAGGTGTACAGGTACTTTCTGAACGTGTCCTCGTCGACTAGGTCCCCATTTAGCGTGCCGCTTTTGACCTCGTCAATAATTCGTTTGGCAGCATCGACGATTTCTGCCCTGCCTCCGTAAGCTACGGCTATGTTCAAGTAGTGCTCGTCGTAGTCAGCCGTTACCTTCTCAAGTTCAGCCAACGCACTCTTCAACGTGTCTGGGAGCAATTCTAGCCGCCCTATCGCTTTCACATGTACCTTGTTTTCATGAATTCGCTTATCGGTTATGAGCTTGCGAGATTCGTCTTCAATCAGCTTCAATATTGTGCAGATTTCTTCCTTCGGTCGGGTGAAGTTTTCTGTTGAGAAAACATAAAGCGTAACGGTTTTAATCCCAAGATCAAGACACCATTCAAGAAAATCCTCTCCCGTTCGCGCTCCGTACAGGTGGCCATTGAGTTTGGCCCCGTATTTCTGGAATCCCCAGCGTCTGTTTCCATCAAGTATTATTCCAACGTGCTCTGGCATTTCATCGGAGCTTATCTCGTCTTCAAGCCTCCTTTCATAGAAACTGTATGCACCGATCACCTTGAGAAAAGTTGGAAGCATTGGTTACACTTTAGCCTGGTGTGTGGCATTGGCGCACATGCAGGTCCTCTCAGTGGGAATTCTCTCGATTGCTTCGCGTATTACCTTGAGCATTGATGGCATAACTCGTTTACCTACGTTCATAACTTCAACGGCTGACAACCGCTCCTGCATTCCAGCCGCCTTGTTCGAGATGAAACAGAGAGTTGAGTAGCAAATCTCGAGTTCCCTAGCCAGAAAGACTTCCGGTGCGCCAGTCATACCTACTATATCGCCTCCGAGTTTGCCTAGCATTCGGATTTCGGCCGGTGTCTCGTACCGCGGCCCTTCGGTCGCAGCAAGGATAGCATTGGCTCGGCAACTGACACCTGTCGTCTTGCAACACTCGGCCAAGACGCTGCAGAGCTCGGGGCAGTAAGGTTCGGTTACATCTATGTGGGTAACCGGAGCCGCATCAAAATACGTGCCATCTCGGGACTTTGTCATATCCAAGATGTCGGAGGGGATGGCCAACTCGCCAGGCTTGTAAGCAGTGTTAATTGAACCCACAGCGTTGGTTGCTATGATTCGTTCCGCGCCAACTTGCTTAAGCGAATAGAGGTTCGCTCTGTAGTTTATTTTGTGCGGCGGGAGGTCATGCTTCGGCCCATGTCGGGGCAGAAAGGCAACCTCCTCTCGCCCGATTACTCCAACGGAGATTGGCGGGGCTGCGCCGTATGGTGTTTCGAGACGAACTATCTTGGATCCTTGCAGGAGACCTTCGAGGCCGCTGCCTCCGATGATTGCAATTCTTGGCAATGTTGTTGCACGAGTTTCTAATCTTCGTCAGAATTTGAAACTGAGTCCTCCATTAGCGCCTGGAATTCCTCAAATGACAACTTTCCACCTGTTCGCATTTTTTCGGTCGCTGCCTCTTTGTACTTTGACTTCACTTTCTCTCCCTTCAGCCTCGGCGACTGCGACTCTTTCGTTTCCCCTATTTTGTTACGGAGCTGATCGATCCGTTCTAGGCTTTCCCTAAGTTGGCCCACCGCCTCGCGACGCTCCTGGTTCAGTTCTAGGAATTGGGCGTGTTTCGAATCCGCTTCTTTCTTCTTTTCGATGAGTTTCTTCGCTAGTTCATACATTGTTTTGTGAACTTTCTCGCTTTCCTCAGCTGTTTTCGTAAGCTCCGCGTGCGTTGCTTGCGCTTGGATTCTGAGGGCCCCAACCTCGACTCGCAACTGTACTAATTTGTCCTTAACGTTTCTGAGCCCCTTATGTTTCGCTAAATTAAGTTCCAATGCGCCAATCTTAGCAATTATGTTTCTCTCAGTTTTCGGGGCCAAAGGATTCGTTTGAATGTACCATTCGAGGCTGTTGATCTGATGGTAGAGTTCTGATACGCTGCCTTTGAGTTGCTCAGACATTTGTTGTGTTTGATCCAAGAGTTTTGAGAGAGCGTCACGTTTCTCAGCAGCTTGAGTTCTGAGTTCGTCACGTTTCAGCTTTAGTTCCTTAACGCGTCCATTGAACGCATCGCGCTGAGCCTTAAGCTTCTTTACTTGGTCGGATAACCGTTTGACTTCCGCATTTAGCGTGTCTCGTTCGCCAGCGGACTCATCTATTCGTCTTCGAAGATTCGAGATGTCAGCCTTCTTGGCAGCATTCTTAGCTCTCAGGTCATCGAGTTCACGGTAAAGGCTGTCGAGAGGTGTCTGGATTACTTGGGAAGCCATTCAGCGACGCCCTGCTAATGGAAACGGAACCCACGGGATGATAAGATGATCAGCTACGGAGGCAGGCGGCTGCATTGGGGTAGTCGCCAAATGCATGCATTTACCAACTTGTGCCAAAATGGGGTGAGAGCCTTCGGAATTTGTTAGGATATTCATTGTGAAAGCAGTTTTGGCGTAGGCTGTTTTCAATTTAAACCGCTGTCTGACGGATGTGGGAATCAGCAAGTCGTACATATATAATCAGCGGATGGGGTCAATGATTGGTTAGGACAATTCTGGCGTCTACGACTGTGGCACCCTTTCCGTATACCATGACGGGATTGAGGTCTATCTGCTGAATCTTTGGATTCTCAAGCAACATCCTTGAGGCAGCTTGAATGATGTCCGTTATTGCGCCTTCATCAGACGGTGGCTGACCCCTAACTCCTTCTAGTATGGGATGCGAACGAATCTCTCTAATCATTTGGCGCGTATCCAAGTTGGTCATTGGCGCTACCCTGAAACTCGCGTCCTTCAACACTTCAACGAAAATGCCACCGAGGCCGAAGAGTACGGTTGGCCCGAATTGGTTATCTCTGAGACCTCCAACGATCACTTCCACTCCTGTGGGTGCCATGTGCTGTACTAGGACGCCCTCGATCCGGGAATTTTCTTTGTATCTTCGCACATTCGAGAGAAGCTGCTCATAGGCGTCTTTGACTTGGTCTTTCGAGTTCAGGCTCAAGATGACCCCGCCCGCCTCCGTCTTGTGCAATATCTCTTGAGAAACTACCTTGAGCACGACGGGAAACGAAACTTGTTCTGCAAGGGACATCGCTTCGGAGGAGGTGTGGGCGACTCGAAAGGCCGGAGTCGGAATACCGTAGGCGATGCAAATCTCTTTGGCCTCGGGTTCTAGTAGGGTTTGCCGCTGCTGCTTTCGAGCACTGACGATGATACGCTCTGCGATCTCTTGGGACAAGTTTTTTCCTTCACTTTCTATGTGGACGGCTCTTCACCGCCCGAGAGTATCCTGGTCACTGCGGCGTTAAGTTCCAACAATCCAGAGTTGTTTTTTGCTGAGACGGGGATAGGTTCGGATAGTAGCCCAGTTTCGAAGATTGCCCTTGCTAGGGTTCTGGAGATCAATGAGAAATTTTCCTCTTTGATCGTCTGCAGGGATTGATCGAAAGCGTCGGGTTCAGTCGCCCAAGACACTATCATGTCGATATCTTGTTCACTAATCAAATCTGCTTTAGACAATGTTAGGATTTGGGGCTGTTGAATTCGGCTGTATACCGCGGCTGAGAGGAAAATGTTAGATGCGAAGTTAAGTGGGTATTTCGTGAAAGGCGCGTCCATTAGATAAATGACTGCTTGATCGCCTTCGGCCAACTGGGTTGCAATGAAACGTCCTCCCTCTCTGAACGCGAACAATTCTATCTGGCCAGGTGTATCGACAAGGAGAATGTCCGGGTTGGCTGAATCTATCTCTGACCGAATCTCCTCTAAATGGTCTGCGAGCAGGTCAGAGGCCATGATGAGTGCCCCGTTCGGCCCAAGCCGGTAGTCCAGCATCAACTTCTCTACGTCTACATATTGGCGAGCGTCGATATCCGGGTTGTAGGGTAACGCGATAGCCCCCGGGTCCAGGTTCGCAACGAGAATGTCTTGGTCAGTGCCCCTGAGCCATTGTGAATACGCAGCGGCGAGCGCTGTCTTTCCAGAACCCGCCATCCCAACAAGAAATACGGTATATGTCATGAACAATTCCGCCAGAGAATCCGCGTAGTATCAATCAGCCCCGCTACTTCTAGGTTCAGGCTTTGCCCTTTAATAGCCAAACCGATGACTACGGCGACGAGGGTTAACCCCATTGACTAATACCGATCTGGGTCAACTGCCAAGATGGGATCTTTCCAACGTCTATACCGGCCTTGAGACAGATTCTCTTCGAAACGCTGTCTCGGATCTGGGCGTTCAGATTGACGCTCTGGATGAGTACCTTGATCGCCATAGGATATCTAGAACAACCAATCCAGTCTCCAACCAACCCGGTAGTCAGGCGAAACCACTCATCGACGGCTACTTAGATCGAACCAACAGAGCATTGCGCCTATACTCGACCATCAACGCCTACGTAGCCTCATTCGTTACAACAGACTCCTATAACACGAATGCAAAGCGGCTTGAGTCAGAACTCGAAATGGTCGGGCTTCGGCTACAGAAGCAAGAGGTGCGATTCAGAGGCTGGGTCGGTACGATCAAGGACGCTTTGCCCTCGATACTAGACGCGGAAGGAGCGGCGAAGGACCACGCATTCTACCTACGCGAAACAGCCGAACAAAGCCGTTACCTCATGAGTGAACCCGAGGAAGCCTTAGCGTCCGAGCTTGAACTAAGCGGATCAAACGCTTGGAGCAAACTCCAAGGAACCATTTGCTCTCAACTAACCGTTAATTTCGAACTCGACGGAAAGCCTCAGACGATTCCAATAACTACTCTGCAAAACCTAAGCCACCATCCTGACGCGGATGTTCGACGACGAGCCTACGAAACCGAACTAGCGGCATGGGAAACCGCACGTGAACCTTTGGCAGCGGCACTGAACGGAGTAAAGGGAAGCTCAATCACAGTTGACAAACGACGTGGCCGAAAAGATGCCCTACATGATTCACTCGATACGTCAAGAATCGACCGCGAGACCCTGGACACTTTACTTTCGGTAATGCGTGAATCTTTCCCGACATTTCGGCGATACCTAAAAGCCAAAGCGAAGAGACTTGGACACGACAGGCTCCCATGGTGGGAACTATTCGCGCCAGTTGGGAAGAATGAGAGGAGATACACCTGGCAAGAATCGATCAGTTTCATTCTAACCCAGTTTCGAAGCTTTGATGAACGATTAGAAAAACTCGCAAAGAGAGCGTTCGATAATAATTGGATCGACGCTGAACCACGTAACGGCAAACGTGGAGGAGCTTTCTGTATGGACGTACCTGGAGTTGAAGAATCTCGCATACTTTGCAATTTCGACGGTTCTCTCGACCAAGTTTCCACCGTGGCCCACGAGTTAGGCCATGCTTTCCACAACGAATGCCTATCCGGAAAACAACTGTTGCAGCGAACGACACCGATGACCTTGGCGGAAACCGCTTCTATAATGGATGAAACAATCATAACCAATGCAGCACTAGCGCAAGCAGCTAACTCGGAAGAAGAATTAGCAATTTTGGAAACCTCCCTAATAGGCTCTAGCCAAGTAATCATCGACATAACCTCACGCTTCCTATTCGAGAAAGAAGTATTCGAAAGACGCGCTAACTCCGAACTATCGGCAGACGATTTCTGTGAAATCATGCTGCGATGCCAAAAGGCTACCTATGCCGACGGATTAGATGAAAAATTCCTTCACAAATACATGTGGGCTTGGAAAGTCCATTACTACATCCCTAGCTTCTCATTCTACAACTACCCCTATGCCTTCGGCTTACTCTTCGGTACCGGCCTATACGCAATCTACAAAGAGCGGGGGAAGCAATTTGTGAAAGACTACGAGGCCCTGCTAGCAAGCACCGGAGAGGCGATACCTGCAGAACTGGCCGCAAGATTCGGAATCGACATACGTAAGCCAGATTTCTGGCGTAGCAGCATCCGCGTCATCGAAGAACAGATTCAGCGGTACATCAAACTATAGTAGCTATGCTTACCGGTCAACTTTCGCTCCTGCACCTCGCAGTTCCCTCTTCATTTCCCTGAGTGCACCGCCAATAGCCTGTGTCCCTCTCATTGGCTTGCTGGAGAAAGTGGAGAAGTGCAGGTGAATGTGGGGTCGACCACTGGCTTCGACGCCGCGAGGATGCGACTTGATGTAGACCCCCGCCCAGTGGCTCATGACACGATCTATGATTGGAGCAAGTGTGGACTCCATAATGCCGCTGATCTTTACCCATTTTTCGGAGAAGGTCTTTCCACCTGCCTTTGCGCTGATTCTTTTCGATATTGACTCTCGGAATATTGCTTTCATCTCTGATGGAACTCCAGGGAAACAGTAGACCTGAGTTCTACCCACTCTCAACGAGACTGCGGGGGCAGTTCCTACTGGATTGTGTAACGGGGATGAACCTGTTGGTATCCGCCCCATTTTCAAACGCGGCTTGGTGAACTCAATTGACTCGTGGAATCTTCGTGCATAATGCTCACGGATCAACCGAACAGCCTCTTTATCCAACTTAACCCGCCGCCCTAACCCCTTGGCCACGCCACGTAACGTCATATCATCAAAAGTAGGTCCGATTCCTCCAGTTGTAATTAGGAAGTCAGGTCCCCGTTGTAGCGTCTCCCTAATTGCTCTTGAAATTTCGCCCATCTTATCTCGGACAGTAGTTACACGCGTAACCACGCCTCCAAGCGAAGTTATCTGAGACGATAACCATGACGCGTTCGTATTGACCGTGTTTCCGAGCAGTAACTCGTTGCCGATCGACAATATCTCAACGATGCAACTCAATCTAGCTTACGCTCAGAACGAACAATCAAGAACTCCTCGGATAAATGATGTTTGTAGAAATGAACAGATCGATGGATCGCCCGTTGGTTTCCAGTATTTCCACGAGACTAGTCAGGTTTCTTGGAGAGCCACCACTTCAGGTACTCGTTCTGTTTACGCCTGCGTTGTTCTTCTGGAGATTCGCGTTCCCTCAGCTTCAATCGGCCCTCCATGAGTTGCTGTGCGCTAGTTGTAAGCCCGCAGCTCTTGCAGGTGTAATGCTTCAGGGCGCTATCGTAAGTCAATATTCCTCCACATTCTAAGCAGTAGTTCGTTGTCACTTGGGTTTTGGTCTCCAAGTGGCTAGGTTTGTGGCGCGCTAGTTAAACCTGTAGACCGTCATTCTTTGGCGGCAACGTAATAGAATTCTCCGGAACTCTTCTGCTCCTTATCTAACTTGCTATCCAGTTTATTTATTCGCGGGCGAAGCGTGTCGGGGTCACGTCTAAACGTGATTCCCATTTCGGAGAGAAAAGTGTTCATCGCCTCGCGCAATGGCATGGGGTTAGAACTGTGGCCGTCGACGCTCGGTGTTCCTTTGAACACCATCATACGGTCCGCGAGGAAATCTTGAGCGACAATGTCATGTTCAACGACAAACGCGAAAGCTTGTCGAGAGTCAACCAAATGTCTGACCGCCTTGGCCACGTTCAGCCTCTCCTCGACGTCGAGGAACGCGCTTGGTTCGTCCAGCAAGTAGACTTGAGCTGACTTTCCGAGGCACGCGGTAATCGCGACCCGTTGGAGTTCTCCGCCGCTCAGTTCGGTTATTTTTCGGTCGAGAAGTTTAGTGATGGAGAAGGGGCGAATCACTTCATCGGTGAACATTGCAGACGAATAGTCGTCTACAACACTCATGAGAAGCTCCTGAACGTTCCCGTCGTAAGTTGAAGAGATGTATTGGGGCTTGTAACTGACTTGGAGTTGATTCTGACTTGATCTTTCGTAGTAATCAAGAAGTTCTTTTATGAATGTAGTCTTTCCGATTCCGTTGGATCCAAGTATTCCGATGATTTCCCCGGAGGCAACGTAGCCTGGGTCGACTTGAAGATGAAAGTCTCCAATCGTCTTCGTTATCTTTGGCCATTCAAGCCTAGTTTGGGATTCGAAGTCAATCTCCCTAGGCGGCCTAACGTGGAATCGGATTGGGTCGTCCCTGAACCTCATGTTTTCGTCGGGCAGGAATCCGGAGAGGTAATCGTTGATTCCGCTCCGCGTCGGGTGAACATGTGACACTATGCCGTAGGATCCAGGTTGACCATAAACTAGGTAGACTTCATCCGAGAGGTAGTCGAGCATTGCCAGGTCATGTTCGGCGACAAGTACGGTTTTTTTCTCTTCCAGTAGTTTCCTTATGCTCCTTGCGGCTCGAATCCGTTGGTAAATGTCTAGGTAGCTTGATGGTTCGTCGAAGATGTAGACATCAGCCTTTCTGCAAATGGCCGCTGCGATGGAAACCCTTTGCAGTTCACCGCCGCTCAGCACCTTGGCGTCTCGTTCGAGCAATGGTCTCAATTCAAGGTCGTCAATTAATTCCGAGAGCTTGCCGCGTTCGTCTACCTTATTCAGTAACTCACCTATCCTTCCTTTGATGACCTCGCCGAGTTTGTCGACGTGTTGCGGCTTGTGAACGACCTTCGAGTCGCCAGCAGAAATAGTAGTGAAGTACTCATGAAGTAGGGTACCGCGGTACCTGTTTAGGACGGTATCCCAGTCGGTTACAGTTTCAGGTGTGCCGAAATTCGGTTTCATCTCTCCGCCTAGTATTCGGAGGGCGGTACTCTTTCCTGTGCCGTTTCTCCCCACGAGTCCAATGAGCGTTCCGGGGCGGGGCACGGGTAGTCTGAAGAGTTTGAATTCGTTTACGCCATAACTGTGAATGCATTCGCCGTCAAGTTCTTGCGGGAGTTTCACTATGCTGATCGCGTCGAAGGGACATTTCTTGATGCATATTCCGCAACCTGTGCATAGCTCTTCGTCGATTATGGGTTTCTTCTGTCCAGCGATGAACTTGATCGCATATCTTCTATTGAGAACTTCGGGACAGAATCGGTAACAGGGTATGCCGCAGTCGTCTGGCTTGCAATGTTCCTTGTCCAGTGTGGCGACGCGTAACAAAATTGCTTCATCCCTCGTATCAAAGTTCGACTAAGTTATGGAGTCAGATTAGAATTAGGCAGATCGTGGCTGGGTCTTATTACCACTCCTCTTCTTCTCCCCAGCCTTCGTCCTCTCCCCATTCATCGTCGGTCCAGTCGTCTTCTTCTCCGTTCCAGTTATCTTCTTCACTCAAGAGTCGGACCTGCGAGGCGAGTTCGTTTAAGCCGTTAAGGAGGCTCCTTTAAACTTTTGGCCGTAGAAGCCAATCGAGGCCGCGCAAAACGCGCCGCTACCGAGCGAGAGAATGAGTGACGGATATCTAACGCAAACGGGATACTATTTTGCCTCGAAAATTCGCTTTAGGCAGTGTCATTGAGGAATTGGAGTAGGCCCAGGGCATGTAGGCGGTGTTATGAACCGCCGCGACCTTTCCATTTCGATCAATCGCGATTATTCCCATATGGCCGCGCAACCTCTCTGAGGACATCCTAACGCAGGTTTCAGCCGCCTTTGTCGCGTATACCCCATCGCCCATCATCAAACACACGGTCCTCGAGAGTGATAGCCTCACTGCGATTTCTCCCCATCCGGTTACCGTTGCAGTTCCTGACTGGTTGTCTGAATACAAGCCCGAACCAATGAGGGGCGTATCTCCAATTCTCCCTGGCAACTTCATGGCCATCCCTCCGGTAGATGCAGCCGAAGCGAAGTTTCCGTCCGCGTCAACTGCTACCGCCCCAACAGTATCATGTTCCAAGATTCCTGGATGCTCACGAATCAGTCTAGTGTTCCTCTTCCGCCATGCCAATCTGCCTATGCCTGGTCCTTTCTTCATTTCATAGAAGATCTTCCGCCGTCTAGCTGTAATCGGGTTAGTCGTGGGGAGGTGAAACGCCTTGCCTAACTTTTCCGCCGTCTTGCCTGCCAAGAATACGTGGTCGGTGTTTTCCATGACGATTCGGGCTAGGTGGATGGGGTTCTTGGTGTTGCGGATCAAGGCAACTGCGCCCGCGGACAGGTCCCGTCCATCCATTATTGCTGCATCCATCTCCACCGTACCGATACAAGTCAGTGCTGAACCAGTGCCCGCATTGAAGATGGGGTCGTCTTCCATCACTGAAACGGCGGCTTCAACAGCGTCAAGTGCGCAACCGCCGTCAGCGAGTATCGTCGATCCCGCTGACGCCGCCTTCTGCACCCCTTCTCTACCAAGTTTGATATCTCTTTTCCAAAATCCAGCTCCGCCGTGAACAACAATCTGGGCGTCCAAACAGGGTCAACTATTCTTCGATTTGGTCCGAATGCGTTTGTCTGTGGTTGCGGACTAATCTTTAAGCAGTTTGCGGAAGGATTCCTCGTTCGGGGTTAAGGTCCCTTTGGTTCGAGTATTGAAGGCAGATTTGGATGGTTTGGCAAGTGCCGCAGATACCATCGCTAAGGGCGGAGTAATTTGTTACCCAACAGACACCGTGTACGGTTTGGGGTGTGATCCCCTAAATTCGTCGGCGATCAAGAGGACAATGGATGTAAAGGGAGATCGGACGAAGCCTATGCCGGTCTTGGTGAAAGGTCTAGCTGATGCTGAGCACCTTGCGTACATAACTGATCGCGCGAGGCGAATAGCTGAGAACTTTTGGCCTGGCCCGTTGACCATGGTTCTTTCCTCTCGAGAGATTGTTCCTGCAATACTCACTCCCGAGAGAAGAGTTGGCGTCCGTTCACCAAAGCACCCCATCTGCCTGAACCTATTGGGGCTCTGCTCGGGTGCATTGATTGGGACGAGCGCCAACCTCTCGGGAAGACCCTCAGCGACCACTGCTCTAGAGGCTTTGAAGGAACTCGGAGACCGAGTAGACGTGATCCTAGACGGAGGTAGGACACCGCTCGGTGTAGCCTCCACGGTAGTAGACCTGACTCAACCCAAAGTCACAATTTTGCGGGAGGGCCCCGTAGAGAGGTCGGAGATAATTCGTTGCCTGCGGGAGCGTAAGCTAAGATAGCTATTAATGTGCAGATATCTTTCGCTAGGTTCGGGTCATCTCGTTGCTGAAGGATTTCAACCTGGTTGTATCAACTAGCCGAGGAAATGAGAGAAACACTTGCAGTGAGATGTGGTACCTACTCGGGGAAGTTGGGGATCGGGGGTCGACCATCGAAACCACCTCTGCCATAGGTCTGGTTGTCGCCAAGACGAAGCTTGATGTTATCAAAGCGATTCACGATCTTCGTGAACTCCTAAAGGAAAGGCCATGGGAATTCAAATACACGCTGAAGTTAGTTCCCATTCAAACTGTTATAGAAGCGAAACTCGAGGCAATACAAGCCTCTGCCCTAACGCTTGCTAAGGGAATTGCAGAGAAAGAGACCTTCAGGATAACGGTTGAGAAGCGGCACACTGGCCTCTCAAGCAAGACGATAGTCGACACGATAGCCAAACAGATTGAAAGAACCGTCAACCTTGAGCATCCGGACAGGATACTCATGATTGAGGTCATCGGAGAATTGGCCGGCGCGGCTCTGCTTAAGGCGGAAGATACCCTTTCGGTAGAGCGTGAGAAAAGAAAATCCTAACTCTTCTAATTCCTCAATGCAAGCATCGCCGATCGCTCTATTGCCAGACGTTCAATTGCGCTAGTGACGATTTCCTTTCCGCGGATTATAGCTTTCAACTCTTTGCTCCCAATCTCGAAGCTTGAACGCACATTCTCGATTCTCACTCGTGGCCAGTCATCAAGTAGATCATCTCTGCCATGTTGGCCAAGCACCTGTTCTAGATAGTTCCCTGTAGCCAAGACCTGATTTCTTGAGTTTCCGACGGCTAAAGCTGCGGTCCGATTTGTCTCCGATGTAACTCCCACGCGGGCTAGCGCTTGATTGATTTGGCTGTTGCCTGAAATGTAGAGAAGAAGTTCCATTCCTAGAGATTTCGCAATTGGGTGCGTTGAACGGTGGGATTTGAGCGCGTTGACCGTTGCCAAGAGCATGTAGTGACTTCCAGGTACCCTATCCAAATCCACGCATTGAACGCTGACATCGGGATACTTCTCGGCAACGGTCCGAAGTAGCTGTTCGATACTTTGCGGTTTAGTGTCGAATGCCGACGTCCACAAATATCTCCCGAGTTCGGGTATCTCTGAGAGCACTATGTACCGCCGGCGAGTTGGAGAAGGGCGCTCGTGGTCTTCTTGTCAATTCCGCATTTGATGAGTGTCTCACGAACACTCTCCATGCTACGCCCCCCGGTCTTTGCTTCTTGAATCAGGAGAATTGTCGTTTCTAATCTTTCCCACGGAAAAACGATCCAGTTGCTCGTCGTTTCTGCGAAGAAGTCTGGTTTGAACCTGCTGTGCGGCTTATGATAAACTGTCACAGTCCTAACTTCTCCCGCGCCTCTTTCGCGAATGTGGTCTAACGCTACTAGGAGGCTTTCGCCCGTGTCAGCCACGTCGTCAACTACGAGAATCTTTTTCTTGGATATGTCCTCACTAATTGGCTGCGTGACAATTGGCTTCCGCGCGGTCTTGTTGATGCCAACATAAAATTCAATTTTAATATTCGCCGTGTGAGTGTTCGCCAGAAGATCCGAGAGAATCCTACCAGGCGCCCAGCCTCCTCTAGAGACACCCACAATAAGGTCAGGCTTGAACCCCGACTCCTTGATCTTGATCGCTAGATTTACGAGCATGGCGTAAATTTCGTCCCAACTGGGCGCAACATAATCGCGAGAATCAGACATTAGGGTACCTTCGGAATCGACGAGTTCAGATCTCACTTAGTATTTCTTGCGGTCAGCGGAGATGCATCTCCTCATCTGGCGTGAGGCGCCTCGGTGCAGGTCAATCCACGTCATGCCGCAGCTATGTTGGCCCGAATCGCATTAACAAGCCTTACTGGACTGCCCGGGGACAGGGATGCGTAGTGGCTATTACGGTAATAGCAATAAATCGGTTCGGGGGGAAGCGCACATCGCCTACATTGCCGATGTGAGGATGGATTGACAAGCTTGCCTGGTGAACCACAGACCGAATATTGGAAAAATGCGAAGCGGTGAGGAAATATGCGAAGTTTGACAGGCGATGAACACTCCGACTCGGAGTCAATCCACGATGGGCTGCAGAAAGTCTATGATGTCTCCGAATATCTGAAATTTCCATTCACGGTGGAAGAGGTGGCATACTATTTTCTACCTAAGTACAACATTACCCCTCAGCAACTCGAATCAATGTTAACCGATGGGAAATTTGGTGATCTCGGGTTCAAGCTTAGAGACGGTTACCTTACCACGAATAATGATCAGAACCAAGTTTTCCGTTCCGAAAGAGAGCGAATGTCCGCTGATAAATTAGATTCTGCAGGTAGCTTCGCAAACTTGTTAACGAGAGTGATTCCGTTTATTCGAACTGTCGCCGTGACAGGCAGCGTTGCATATGGAGGCGCGACCAAATGGGACGACATTGATCTCTTCATAGTTACTAAAAGAAACCGATTATGGATCTCGGCACTACTGACCCTTGTCCTGGTTAGATTGAACAAGTTACTGCTTCTTAGACCTCCACATCTCTCCCTCTTCTGCTTAAGTTACGTGCATGATGAACAAGGCTTCTTGAAGGAATCTCGAAGAAACAGATCGAACCCTCTCTTCGCCCGCGAGCTGCTCAAAGCGAAACCCGTAGCCGGGCAAGATGAATATAGAATGCTCCTAGAGACTAACGATTGGGTAGGCTCCTTCTATCCTATTCCATACCTCACGAAGGTCAGAGCCTTGACCCAACCCAATGGTCACGAAATCGAATATCCAAATAGTTCACGATCTTCATTGATCCTCGGCTGGGCTGAAGGCATTGCCTTCGTGTTTCTATCTCGTTACCTCCGGGTCCGGGCATACCTAACTAATCTAAAACTGAAGTCTCGTGGACAAGAATTTCGTGTTTTCGAGCCCAAAATAAGCGCTAGCTCATGCGTATACACATCGAACTTCTATGAATGGCTGCAATCTCTTTGGGGCAATTAGCATGGTCGGAATGTGAGTGATTTCATATGATGAGCCAGACTGCTCTCTTACACGAACGCCGCCTCCTCGAAACTGGTTTTTCAATAGGTATCTGTGCTGCGGACTCAGCATCAAACCTACACCGCTTGCTCGCGCTGATCGAAAACGAATCGTATCCTCAGAACTTGATGTTGAAGAAAGTGATTCTCGTTGCAAGTGGTTGCGACCCAACGGCCGTTACTCATGCCAAAGAAGTCGCCAGTCGTGACAGGCGCATAGTCATAATAGAGGAGCCTACTAGAAGAGGCAAGGCCTCTGCGATAAATCAAATCATGACGAATTACGAGGGGCAATTTCTGGTGCTCGTGAATTCCGACGCACTTCCGGAGGCAGGTGCAATTTCCACCTTGTTACGTGAAATTGCAAAAGACGATAAAGTTGGAATGGTTTCTGCCTCTCCTCTAGTAGCTGGGGAGGGAAGCGTAGCGAACAGCGTGCTAGCGTTGATTTGGGGAGTACACAACGAGTGTTTGCTGAGGCTTAGTGACAGCCAAAGGAATAACCACTGCTGCGATGAACTCATCGTTGTAAGATCTGCTGCGCTTCACACGCTGCCTCCTAACACGGTTAATGATGGAGCATACTTGGCTGGCGCGGCATATCGCGCCGGCTATTCTATCAAATTCTCAGAAGCCGCCCGCGTTGCGATAGATCTGCCTAACAGATTTGTGGATATCATTCGCCAGCGTAGACGCATAGTCTTCGGACATTTTCAGATCTGGAAGTCCGTTGGTGAATCGCCCCGCACTTTAGAGTCAATGCTCCTTGAGGATCCTATGCAGAGTCTGTCGATTTTGATCAAAACCTTAGCAAGGTCACCCAACTTGATACTAGTATTGCCTGTCGCGATAACGAGTGAGGTGATTTCTATATTTTTGGCAGTATACGACAACCTGAGATGGACCGACAGACACATTACTTGGCAGAGGTTTGGAAGTCGGTCTTGACGACAATACTGGCCAAGGTTTCACGAACGATGCGTGCTCGTTGAGTTTGAGAATAAATCATGCTAACTCAACCGTACGTACCCAACTACGAGGAATACGATTACGAAGCGGAATGGCACGAAAGATCTATCGAAGACCGAGCAGAGAAGGAGATTATTGGTAGATGGCTCCGGCCTTCTCGATACTGCCTGGAGTTGGGCGGAGGATTTGGCAGAGTCACAAAGATACTGGAGCCATATTTTGAGACCGTGTTCATGGTTGACTACTCAAAGAGGCACTTGGCGAGTGCCGCGGCTCATCTCAAGAAGACTTCCTTACTGAGGACCGAGATTCGACGCCTACCCTTCAAGGAAGACATCTTCGACTGCATCGTTATTGTCAGGGTTCTTCATCACATTGAAGATGTTCGCACGCTGCTTGATGAGACCGTAAGAGTCGGGCGAGATGATGCGACTCTGATCATCGGTGTCCCTAACACTAAGCTCGGGCGGTATAGAGGAATCAAACTCAATCAGAGAGTTCTCATCGGTCCTCAGCGGCATCGGGCCTACGTTTATCCTTTGGAAGTATATTCTCATCCGTCCTTGAAATTGCTAGAACGACGTGGCACCGGGTTTTTTGATAATCCGATTGGAAGAAAACTGGAACGTGTGCAGGTTCTTTCGCGAGTAGATGTCGCTACATCTGCGATATGGACAATTAAGCCTGAATTATTCATGAAGTTCAGGATTGAGAAAGGAAGAGCGCCCAAGGCATAAGTGACAGTCGTTCACGACTGTTTGCAACAATGACACAACATTGGATGCGTTCAAACTCGGGAATAAACTGCCAAGAAATGGTCGCCCAGCCTATTCCATGGATAACGTGTTTCTAATCCCATTTCTATTCTCTTGACAAGGCCCAGCAAGGGTTCTGGCGGCAAATACTTGATTAGATTTGAGGCCGGAAGGATGATTTGAACACCATAGACTTTGGTCAGTTTGAATAAATGGTCGACGTATTTTTGCAAAGAACCTATAGAATATGCGTACGAAGTTATACAGAACCTTGATTTGCCGACAGGCACGGGGTTTCGAAGCCGCGCGAGAGCCATGGATGGTTTCAGCTTTAGCGAATAGCCCAGGATCTCGTAGAGACAGTATTTGTTCCAAACACCCAGTACTAGCTTGCCCCCTGGCTTTATTGTCGAATGTAGCGTGTCGAACAACATGTCAAGTCTTGGTTCTGTGTTAATTGCGCCATAGGTAGAGTAAGCGCCATCCATTCGATCAAATCCAACCTGTTTCAGCTTCTCTTTGAGAGAATTTGCGCTCGCATGAAGTGGGACGATTCTGTCGGATACGCCAGCTTTTTTTGCTTTCCTCATGAGCACATCGAGCATCTTTGGCGAAATATCTACAGCAATTATCCTTATCCCAAGTTTTGCCAACGATAAGGTTTCGGTGCCTGTACCGCAGCCTATCTCAAGCACGGCTTCTCCCGGTTTGAAAATCTTGGATAGATAATTCACGGATCTGTTACGGAGCCAAACGTTCATCGGATTTCCAAAAATGTGCTCGTCGTAGTGTTCTGCAACTCCATCGAAGGCTGCTTGAATATCAGAGTAATACAGCTCCACGTAGTCTTCCGCGCTGGATGCAGACACGATCTCTATTTCGACATAACGTGTTTGACCCCAGTATCTCTGTCGCACTTCGTTCTCGCCGTATTTTCGAGTGAAGGCTCCAAGCAGCGGGTCTTTCAAGCCTGATACCTTCTTCAACTGCGCATGCCCTGCAAATGTTCTATTAGCGCCAAACAAGTTGATTCTGGGGTTTCTTCGGATATTCGCAACCCAGTCTTGCCGTCGCTCGTTCTGAGGGAAAACCACAATTTTCCCGCCAATCGTAATGAAACGAACTAGTACATTGTGGGGGGATTGTGTTCGTCGGCCAATGGTTTCTAGACGCAGGTATTCGCCGCTTGATGACAAGTTACTGGCACGGATCAATGATGTTGAGGTTAAACCTTGTAGGTGTTATGCTGAAATTAACTGCTAAGCTTTGAGGACGGGTCTACGTAATGAAAAGTATAATGAAGAAACCATTAGTCAGTCCCGGTATGCTTGGTCGGAAATTGGTTGCATTACTCGTACTCGGACTTTTGATTCGCGAGTTCTTCTCGTTTTGGACAGGTCACCCATCCGACTTCGAATTATGGGTAAGATTGGGTTATTGGATGGATCACGGAGGTGACCCATATGGCATGCTGCCGCCGGTTCCTGGTCTAAGCTTCGCAAATGTCTTTTCAGTCGATAATACACCGACGATAGCGTATCTTCCGTTCTGGCCCCTGGTAACGGGTTTAATTTACATAATTTACTCGATGGTTGGCATGAATGACCGGTTCGTTTACTACTTCCTCTTGAAACAGCCCGCCATATTCGGAGACGTCGGCCTAGCCTATCTATTGTACTCGTATGTATCGTCAAGAAAGCCTGGTCACGGTGGATTTTGGGTGTTGTCGTTTTGGCTGTTCTCTCCTTTCACGATAATTCTTTCTGGAATTTGGGGCATGTTCGACTCCATCGCAATCAGCTTCCTAATGATCTCCGCGGAGTCCATTGGTCAAGTTAGAAAATCGTTCTGGACTGGCCTATCAATTTTCGCCAAGTCCGTTCCGATTATTTACGCTGCTCCAACAACACTTAGGAACCGAAAAAAAATCAGAGACCTCTCTGCTTTCGTCGCCTCTCTAGGATTACCTGTAGCTCTCTCAGCTGCGACGTTCATGATTATGGGGTGGCCACTTTCGATGGTTAGTACGACTTTGGCGTCTACCGTTGGAGAGGGGGGGGCGTCTATGTCGATCTGGGGCGTTTTCTTCTACTTCAATTACTTGGGGTTACTCCCCGAGGTGCCCCCGGCGGTATATGGAACGTTGGGGTTAGTTTGGATTCCTGCTATGGTGTTCTTCACTTGGATTGCCATCAGACGATTTCGAACTGAAACGGATTATGGGCTGTTGCAAGCTCTCATTGTTTGTACACTCACATTTTTAATGTTCAAGGCGCGAGTTACCGAACAGTACGCGCTTTACTTGTTCGCGTTAGCCGCCGTTGATGTCACTCTTTGGAATCCGCAGAGGAAGCGCCTTCTCGTTGCGACGGTGGTTGTTGCGATGATTTATCTCGTGGTGAACAACTATTTCCTGGTCCGATTTCTTTCTCCCGTATACCCAGGTTTTGTCGGCTTCGAAAACGCAATGTATTCCTTGATCGGTCCAGCCAGATACGCGATCAACTTCCTTACCGGAACAGCCTTCACTATCCTAAACATCAGATATTTGGCGGACGTGTTGACCGGGAGGCCGAACAGCAGAAATCTCAAGCCGGTTTGAGGAAGTGAATGGCTTGGGATGTTGCGTACATGAAAACCAATCCCAGCACAATCGCGAAGGGTAGTCCTGGAAACATATCCCTTCCCTCTAACATCTTGAACCCGAGGTATGCTCCGATTAGGACACCGAAGGCGGCTGCAATGAATGGGAGCAGACCAAAGTTCATCATTGCAATGCTCGCCAGCATCGAGTAAAACACCATGTCCCCCATACCAACGGTCAAGTCGCCGTAAGTGAATACGGCGCCCGTGAACTCTTCTAGGTCTGTTGACTCAGCCATTTTTCCAATTGGACCCTTGTAGACCGCGAAGAGGTCGTATCCGGCTAGAGCGAGTAAAAGCACGATTCCCGTTAACGTTGGTATGGAAACGCCAAGGAATGTTCCAGTCATTCCCCCGACTATGATAACCGCGGCAAAATGCGGTGCGCCCTTCAATTTGTAAATAGCTAAACCCAGAACGATCGCCCCTAGCAGGCTAACTAGAAGCCAGGGCCATAGCGACGAAGTCAACACAGCCGGGAGCACGTTTGCGTACAGCGTCCCATACCAAGTGAACAGAAAGAAAACCAATGCAAACAGTGCTACGTTGATTAGGTATCTAACGATCCGCTTCAAGCCGAATTTTATGAAGAGGTACATCAGCGTCCCCATAGCGGCCATCAGAATTACGAAGATGCTTGCGTTGAGAGTGATTCCACTTGTGGTTTCTGGGAAGATTGTGATCGGTACAATTGGGGCGTTCGATGATTGAAGACTGTATGTCAGTATCCCTGCCAGAGCAATTGCCAAAACTTCAGGGATTAGTTGTTGCGGCTTAGCCTTGAACTTGTTCTTACTCAACTACTAACCACTTCAGATTATGATCGCAGTCCGCACAGAACTCTTCCTGCTTTCTGTCGGTGTCGGATAATCGCTCGGAAAAATGCATGACGCATAAGGGATCGGGACAGTGTTTCAACCCTAACATATGTCCGATTTCGTGCACCGCTTCCTTGGCTACTCTGTTTCCCAAGAGGTTAAGGTCGTTCGGATGAATGGGCTTTAGCCGAGCAGTGGAGATTACGGCGACTCGCCCAGGGCATCTAGCTTCACCGAAAACAAAATTCATGCTCGGGACGTAAAGGTCTAGGGGAGTAACGCCCAGCATTAGCTCCACGTGGGTCGATTGAATTAATTCATCAAGGGCCACTAAAATGCGGGTTGAATGGTATTGGTCTCGGAATGAATCGTAAGCCTCGGCAGGTTCTCCAATGGGTTCCAGTGTTTCTACCTGGTAGCGCGGGAACCTTCGCGAAACCTGGTCCTTCAGAGTGTTGAGGGAGTAGTCGGTGGTCGGACCTATCTGAATTAGGCCTAGCTTATCATACATCGAATACTTCACCAGGCTTGGGGGTTGCAGTCTGGAGGCTCAGTTCTTTGGACGCCCAATCCGCGAGGTTTTTGCAATTTGCTTCGTCGCCGTGAATAACGAAGACTCGTGTTTTCTTATCGAGTTCCTTGAGGGTTTCTTGGAGTTGCGTCTTCCCCCCGTGGGATGAGAAGTCGTATTTCTCGACGCGAGCCGCCACTTTTCTTGTCTTACCGTGCAGTATGAAGTGGCCTTCGTCGAGTAGGATTCTGCCTGGTGAACCTTCAACCTGATAACTAACTAGGAAAATGCCGTTACCCTTTTTCAAAGCGATGTTTTCCATGTAAAATACTGAGGCTCCACCTTTCAGCATGCCTGCGGGTGAGACGATTACGCCTGGCATGCGTGCAGCGCGTCTTCGTTCGTGCCAGTTTCTTATTTGGTCGGCGTCTCTCATCGCCGATCGGAAGAGTTGTTGGTCTTTCAGGGCGCCGGGGAATTCCTCTAGCATTCTAATTGCGTCCAACGCCATGCCGTCCACTGAAACCGGGTACGTGAAATTGTGGCCGGCGAGCATACAGATTATTTCTTGTGAGCGGCCAACTCCGAAGGCTGGAACTAGGACGGTGCCTCCACCTTCGACGACCTCCTTGCAGGCTAGTACGAAGTTTCGTTCCGATTCCGCCCTGTCGGGGTGGTCTTGTCCCGCGTAGGTGCTCTCGATAACTATGGCGTCCAAGTTGCCGTACTCTCGATCCGCTCCGCTTACCAAATGTGTTGGCACAAGGTTGAAGTCCCCCGTGTAGAGAACGCGTTTCCCATCATTCTCAATAATTACCTGGGCGCTCCCGGGTATATGGCCTGCATTTACGAGTGTAACCTTTGCGTCGCCGACCGCGAATTGCGAATGATAATCTACCGGAATCGCGTGGGCCATCATGCTTTCCAAGTCAATGTACTCGTAGGGTAGATAGTAACCGCTGAGTTTGATCATATCTCGGACAAGCACACTGGTGAGCTTGAATGTTGGTTCAACGGCATAGACCGGCAGTTTTAGCGCATGAACATAGAATAGTGGAATCAAGCCGCTATGGTCTAGGTGCGCGTGGGTGAGAACTACCGCATCCAAATCCTTGGGCGACACATGAACTGGGAAGCCTACTTCATGATTAATCATAACGCCGTAGTCCATAAGGATCTGACTGCGCGCTGTCTTCGCGGCTACGGCAGAACGTCCTACTTCCTGGCAAGCTCCGAGAAACCGTAATTGCATCCGTTATCAGCTAATTCCTTCGTGAAACGTTAACTTTCCCCAAATCGACTACGCAAATGTAAGATTACCGGCCTAGCCGTACATTCCACGTAGCGATCTGGCCGTTTGTTGTAGTCGCTTATCGATCTCTTCTTCGATGTCAGCTGCATCGTATTCTAAATCTTTTACATCGACTTTTAGGCCGTAGGCTTTGGAAACAGCTTTGATCGCCGTGGCTGCGGCCTTAGGGTCTGCATGCTCAGCCGAGGCGTAGGGTAAGACAGCGACGGCGGGGAAGTTTTGTTTTTCAAATTCCCCAAGCATGACGGCCAAGGGGCCGTATACGAACAGGCCCGGTTCTAGGGTTGTGTGCTTCATTTTCACGGTTTTAGGTGGGTAACTGGCAGTTGGAACAACTCGTATCCCGTCCGACCCCTCCTGCAAACTCGCATCCAAACCACCAATCATCACGGCGTCTCTGAATCTATTGCTCATGGCCCAATTGGCAAGTGTCTTTGCAAATTCTGATTCTTCGGTCCTGTGTGGTGAAAATTCCAGCTTCACAAGTACAATCCTCCCGGCCCGATACACTTCGAACGGCGTGACCAGTCCCGTCTCGGAGGTGGCGATGAACGGCGGTGGATGAGCTACATCTACGAAACCAATCCTCTTGGCGTTCAAAGCATGAACGAGGTATGAAACCGAAATGTAGCCTGTCTCGCCTACACCGTGGAAGCCGGTTATGAGGGTGCTATTCCGCAGGCTCTTAGATTCAACCATGAAATTAACAGGCAAACCTACTTTCCTCAAATGTTCCCGAGAATTATGAGAACGATTTCTTGCGCATGTCCGGACGAATATAATAACTTCGCTAGCTTGTCGTCCCAGACGCAGTGAGCCTTCAAGAAACAATTCGAAGAAATCAAGCCCTAAGACGATCACAACGGACGATTAGGAGGCCTTTCCCGCACTCAACGAGGCCCGCTTGGGGTAACTCAGAAAGATACTTATGTACCCACGATTTTTATGCTGTAACGTCACCTGAGGTAACAAAAATGTCGTACTTAACAGGTCAACCCGTACTCATATTGAAAGAAGGATCTACTCGCAACCGCGGCCACGATGCTCAGCGGAGTAACATAACTGCCGCAATCATCGTTGCTGAAGTAGTCAAAACCACTCTTGGTCCGCGTGGAATGGACAAGATGCTCGTCGACAGTTTAGGCGACGTAACCGTCACGAATGACGGCGCGACCGTGTTGGACGAAGTTGACGTACAAAATCCTGCGGCTAAAATGATAGTTGAAGTCGCGAAGACGCAAGATGATGAAGTAGGCGACGGAACCACAACTGCCGTAGTGCTCGCTGGTGGGTTACTCAAACGAGCGCAGGACCTTCTCGACGACGAAGTTCATCCAACTACAATTGTAGCGGGCTACAAGAAAGCAGCTGATAAAGCGATCTCAATTCTCGACTCGCTATCCGAATCCATCAAACCTGATGATAATGCCACTCTGAAGAAAGTCGCCATGACCGCTATGCACAGTAAAGGTTTGGGCGGCGCACGCGAACACTTCGCGGACATCGCAATCGAGGCGGTGCAGCTCGTGAAGGAGAAACGCGGCGATTCCTGGTACGCGGACATTGACAATATTCAGCTTGTGAAGAAAGAAGGAAAGAGCCTGCTAGATACCCAGCTGGTTAAGGGAATTATTGTTGACAAGGAAGTTGTTCATCCCGGCATGCCGAAGGAGGTCAAGAACGCCAAGATCGCACTGCTCGACGCGGCATTGGAAATCGAGAAAACCGAGATTTCAGCTGAAATACGAATCAACGATCCGTCCCAGATGAAAGCCTTTCTCGATGAAGAAACGCGAATGATGAAGGAGATGGTCAGCAAGATTAAGGCTTCAGGCGCAAACGTGGTCCTCTGCCAGAAAGGGATCGACGACACCACACAGCATTACCTCGCCAAGGAAGGAATGCTGGCTGTGAGAAGGATCAAGAAGTCCGATATGGAAAAACTTGGCAGGGCAACTGGAGGCAGGATCGTAACAAACCTGGACGACCTCAAAGCCGGGGACCTAGGAAAAGCGGACCACGTCGAAGAAAGGAAAATTGGAGACGACAAGATGGTCTTCATAGAGGGATGCAAAGATCCGAGATCCGTCAGCGTCCTGATTCGAGCAGGTCTCGAACGCTTAGTAGACGAAGCTGAAAGAGCTTTGAAAGATGCGCTCTCAGTCGTTATTGACGTGGTTCAGAAACCCAAGGTTGTAGTCGGAGGCGGCGCGATTGAGGCTGAACTCTCCAAACGGCTTAAGGACTATGCAAGTAAGGTCGGCGGACGTGAGCAGCTAGCGATAGAAGCCTTCGCCGAAACCCTGGAAAGCATCCCCAAGACGCTCGCGGAGAACGCAGGCCTAAACCCCATCGATATCATGGTCGCCCTCCGATCAGCGCACGACAAGAAAGAAGGCGTAAACCAAGGCGTAGACGTGTTCAAAGGCGGAGTGAAGGACATGAAGAAACAAGGCGTCGTAGAACCCGTCAGGGTTAAGGAACATGCGATCCGGTCGGCAGCTGAAGCCGCCTCGATGATCCTCAGAATCGACGATGTCATCGCCGCCTCAAAACCGCCACCAACGCCGCCACCAAGGGGCGGCGGAGAGATGCCTGAATACTAAGAAACCACTCTCCCGTCCCCTACACACGCTTAAAATACATTGTAACCGCGTTAGTCGGCTTGCTCCGGGCATAAGGGCTCCGGTAGAAGCCTAAGCTACCGAATATAGCCCGGTCAAGACGCGTGGCGCCGAAAGTATGTTGGCCTCTCGAGTAACGGAGAGAGTCAGCGACGCGGGTTCAAAAGCGAACAGCCGTTCGCTGAAAATCCCGCCCGGAGCACCACAAAATCTTTTTCCGATCCAATTCAGATATGCGTAGTAAGTTTCGAACGAGGCAAGTTGCGGCCACCGTTACCGATGCCTTCGGTCCCTTCCCGCCCTGTTCTGTTCTCTTTGCCAACTTCGCTTCCGGCTGGTTTCAATCCTGGTTCTCCCAGATCCAAAGGATCCTGTTCCTCCTCGGTATTGCTGGACTTGAGAGTAAAAGTCTGTGAATCCATCAGCATTGTCAGCCAGGGTTGATATGAGCCCGTTGAGCCTCGATCTCGCTTCGTCCGAGGCGTTTTCATCCCAAGCCTTGGAATAAACCTCATACGCAAGATGGAACTTGAAATCCTGCGGTCGGTCAATCTCCAGCTTGAGCGGAGTCTTTTTTTCCTCGTTCCCTTCTTCCATGTCACACAGTTCCGCATAGCCAGTTATTAGGTCGAGTTATTTAACGCCACAGGAAAACCGACAAAGAGTCCTGAACTGAACAAGGCTAGCCAGGATTGGTTCCGTTTGAGTCCTTGGTTATGCGTGAGTCTACGACTTCTTTGTCCTTTTCAGGCAGTTCATACCATTGTTTCTTTTCGCCTATTTTCGCCCTAAGCTTCCACCGAGCACCCTTAGGAGCATTCTCTATCCGGGTCTTCAAATCTTCAATGCGCGCTCGAACAGTCTTCTCACTGTCCTTGTCAAGTTGATACTGAGCGAGCGCGGTCAATACGTTTCCAAGATTGATGCTGAATGTTTTGTACATCCCCCAATCTTCGGCGCATAGCTTGGCCAGATATTGACCGTTAATTGCCTCTGGGGTTTCAGTATCGGCAATCTCGTGGTCGTTGATGAGCGATATTATGTCCCGGTACTCTCTCTCCGTTATTTCCACGACCTGAAGTTTCGTCGCCAGGAGGTCCGCGAGCGGGATCGTGTATTTGTCGATCAATAGACGGTCTTTGAAATTCAACTTGTGGCACATTTCGAATACGTCCAAGAAAATGTCGATCCGTCTTCCATTTTCAATGTCATTGAAGATGAGCCGTGTGTCTCCATGCAATGCGTTGAAGATATCGCGCGGAGTGTATCCTAGGCCTATGAACAACTTCTTCATGCCCCGCCCCTGCTTCTTCAGGCCCATGAAATCGATATCGGCATACTTACGAGCCAACGTTCTGTGGGTTGCGCTTGGGCAATGAAACCGAACCGCCATACCGCCGAACAGTCGCAGCGTTATCTGATTCTTCTCGGCTTCGTCGATTATCCGCTGAGCCTCTTTGACTATGTCCGTGTCTGGTGTTGAATTCGACACTGATTCATCACAGGAGCGTTGGTATCCCGCGGAGACTCAATATAAGGCGTTTCATGGCTACACTGGGAGCATCCAACCAGGCGCTACGCAGATCTCGAAGAATTCCTCCACATCTATTCAAGAAGGACCTTGTGCTAGGCCTTCCTCTGATCGGAACGTAATGAACGCCCTCACCTAATTCACCTTCTTCCCTGAACGCTTCAAAGGTTTAATTATTCGCTCAGAACACACCCAAATCGACTTGCATGAAGGCTACAATTAGGTTCCTAGTCACTGTAGCGGTACTCCTATCCGCCCTGTCACTAAGCCAAGGGCTTGCTCAGCAAACTCAAGCTTCCTACACTGTTAATCTGAGTTCATTCACTCTGCAAGTAACATATCCTTCGGAAGTTATGCCTGGGCAAAACATCACGGTGAACGTTCAAGCCAGTCCCAAAACAACCGGCACATATCTCCAGACCTTAGCCGCAACAGTCTATTACGGCGACACATCAGGCCTCCATGCTCTTACAACCCAGACGCTTGTTAGCAACGCCGCGAATGGTTACGGATCTTTCAGCACTGGAAGTTTCAGTAAGAATTTCACGGTGAACATACCGCAAAATGCGCCCAGAACATCACTGGTTGCAATATTCTCTGAAACCGTCCAATCCAACAACTACAACTACTACAATTACCCTTCATACTTCGGCTATTTGTACAACGGAAACCCATTATTCTACTCTAACTACCCATCCTACAGCACAACGACCGACGATGCGATAGCACCCTTATCCTACGTCAAAGCGACTACACCTGAATATGTGACTCTGCAATCTGAGTACCAGATGCTCCAACAACAACTGAACCAAACGCAAGCTCAGAACCAACAGTTACAAACAACTATCTCACAACAGAGCGCAACCATTAGCCTACTCAGCCAGCAACTGGCTTCCGTGAACAGTACGACGCAAACCTACCAAGGTCTTGCCTTAGTCGCCGTCATCATAGCCGTAGCCTTAGCAGCCTTTGCCGGTTTCACCTACTATAAAAGAAGTAAAGGAAAAGATCAGGCGCCAACCCCAAAGCAATCTAGCACCAAGAAGGCTGAAACCGAGACGGCCGAATAGATTCAATCGCTCGTTTTTTCCGCTGCTCGAATCGTGCTGAAGAGAACAAACTCATTAGCCCCTGCCATCCCTCTTCCCACGCTTATCCTTCAGGATGCGAAGCAAGGTACCTAACTTTGGCGAGTGATGTACATCACTTAATACTCGTAGTTCCCAACGAAGCGTCGGTAGTCTAGGCGATCAAGGTGATCCCGTGAACGCAGCCAAAGCGATCCAATAACCAACCGCAGTCCAAGCCGCGTTATACGATCCAGGAAATCCTGAGAAGCCAACCCGACCCGAAAGCAGAAAAACACCACCAGACTACTAAATTCCTACGGGGCCCGTAGCTCAGCTAGGCTAGAGCGACAGAATTCGTCGAAGCTCATATGACGGATCGGAGGAACCTGCTGGTCGAGGGTTCGAATCCCTCCGGGCCCACCACACGCTGAACCGTGGCCCTCCGGCGGATTTAATCAACTTCGTCCTATGGATGCAGAAGAAACCCTACCGAGAGGCAACGATAAGAAGCGCAATCGCCTGCATCAAATCAATCGCTAGAAAAACTACACTCGATTCTCCTGATTCAGTTCTGGAATGCATCGCCACCTCTCAAGAAATAATCAAGTGAGGCCCATTCGTACTACTTGGTAGAAATGTAGTATAATTACCCTTTATGACTTGTTCTCCAAGCCACGTTAAATACGTAAACGACGCTTACATCTATTCAGTCAATGATTGGAGGTGTTTGTAGATGGCGCCGAAAAAGAAAGTTAGGATGAAGCTAGGTACTGAGCACGACAAGAACATTAAGCAAGAGGAAGTCGTAGCTTAAGACTGCCACGAGTGAGTGGCGGACGTTCCGCCATGATTCCTTTCTCCTTTATCCCCGATTAGAGCACATGGCGTCGAAGAGGCCAATCTGTCTTCTTTATATCCGAAGACTCATCTAGCGGAGTTAATTTACAGCTTGATTTCTATCTCTTTTGCTTTTCTTCGTCTCTTCTTCTTTTTCTCACCTAAGACGTCACGAATCAGCTCTCGCTCAAGTCCCATTGGATTATTCCCTCTTCCAAACGGTTAGGCTGAGTTCACGAGACATTTACAACTTGTGTTTTCTCAGACCACTACCATGTATCCTAGGGTAAAACCCGCTACTCTTTAACAAACCCTGTAGGTAAAGTAATGTGAGCAAACAAAACCTTTCGATTTCTTTTGTTTGACCTATCGCGTCAAGAATTCATCTGCTCGTCACAAGCGGATGGTATTGCCGTTATATTGGAGCGTCAGCTCTCATAATCTGGGAAAGCCATGGTTAGCATTCTTGCGGTGATAGTCGAGATAATCGTTGGCGTGATAATTCTCGCCCCGGTTCTGTGGCTTGTCGGTCGAGCAATGGTCGGCAAGACGGCGAGCCTGATGCACTCGGTTTGGATAGTTGTGCTCGGCGTGATTATCAACGCGGTTCTTGGGGCCTTAGTCCAAGGGTTACTGGGACTACTGATAACCCTTGTAGTTTGGATCGCGTTGATCAAGCATTTCTTCAAGACCGGCTGGGGCAAAGCGGCAATAGTCGGCATTGTAGCGACCGTTGTCCTCGCCGTCATAGCAATAGTACTCGCACTCATAGGGTTCGGGGCAATAATCGGACTCGGGACTCTGGCGTAGCGGCCGTCATCACTACAGTTGAGAAAAATTCGATATGGTCCGTCTAACACGGAACTTCTCCAGAGTGCACCAGCCCAGACTTGAGCGGGAGCACGTGGACGGCAGGTTGCTTCCACGGAGCCGAGCGTAGACTCGAGTTACTGGTTAATGTCAATACACATACCTATCATTTCCCAGTGCACCAGCGGACTGCCCCATTGACTTTTGTTTCAATGCACTCTGACAAGACTGCAAAGTCTTAAGAAAACGGACGGAAAATTGAACAGTGGATGTTTCACTTTGACCTATGATTTCAAAAAACTCCTTCTGAGTATTGCGTTAGTTGCTGTTGCAGTCGCTAGCGCAACTAACCTTGCCTATGGGCAAATGAGTCCTCCGACCATAAGCTATTCCCCTGGGACTCCATTGGCAAATCAACCGATCGAATTCGATTACTCTGGCGGGGGTCCAACTAGTCTTGCTATTTATGCTGGACGTGGCTGTCCAGGTTTGGAAGGCGACAATTCTGTCTCCCCCGTAGCGACTCTAGTTGTCCCAAAGGGAGGGAGCGTGACTCTGCTGGGAGGATTGCCTGCCGGATCCTATAGCGCAGGAACCATTTCGGTATCCTACAACTACCAGGGATATGTTGTTTGCAAGAACTTCTCAGTAATTAACTCGGGTAGCTGAGTTCAGCGTACACGCAGCAGCGGCGTGGTAAGTTATGGCGAAGAAGACTAAAGTGAATTGTGTTGTTTGTGGTTCCGTAGTTCGCGGTCGTCCCGTTCATTTGAGATTGAAGATTACTCATAATCAACGAAATTTGCTTGAGTCATCTAAAGCGTTGGGTTTCACGTCGTCAAGCTGGCGAATTGGAGATGTCATGGAAGCTCCAATGCATCGTAAATGTTTCATTCTTACTACCCGTGTGTGGAAGCTTGCCTTCATTACCCGGTCCCTTAGCCCTCGTCGCCAGCTTGGCGAACTGCCTCACCCTCCAAATCCAGGATGAGATGCGACACTACCGGGTTCACGCGAAATCGAGAACGCTTGTAGAATGCCTTTCTAGTTCCGTCGTGGGGCCAGTTATTGAGCGAAGGGCCAGCATTACGTATCTCAGTTGGATTATTAACGAGAGGAAATTGAGGGAAGAATTTGAACTGACTTCAGTGGTTGTGTTTAACGATCTTGTTGCCACAGCGTATTTCGTTCTCCATTTGACATCGGAGAAAGACGTTTATTCACTGAATGGAGGCAGCCCTGCTATGAACGGAGCACAGACACCGGTTCACGTTGTTCTCACCTCGCGCGCAGCTCCACTCGAAGCTGCAAAATACGGCGTGAGGAAGATTGGTGAGAATTCATGAGCCAAGACTTGCAGCGGCCAACAGCGCGAAAGTCAATTGACACGCACTGTATCCACACAATTCGTTTCCTGTCATTGGATATGGTGGAGAAGGCAAAGTCGGGGCATCCCGGAACTCCAATGGGTGCCGCCGATATGGCCTATGTTCTCTGGGATAAGTTCCTTAAACATAATCCGAGGAATCCAAATTGGCCTAATCGCGATAGATTTGTGCTCTCACCCGGGCACGCTTCGGCGATGCTCTATAGTCTCCTACACCTAACAGGTTACAATCTATCTCTCGAGGAATTGAAGAACTTTCGTGAGTGGGGAAGCAAGACCCCTGGACACCCGGAATATGGTCTGACACCTGGAGTTAGCGTCACGACGGGGCCGTTAGGGCAGGGGTTCGCGCATGGAGTTGGCATGGCGATAGCTGAAAGATTCCTTGCAGACCATTTCAACCGTCCCCATCATGAAATCGTCGACCATTTCACTTACGCGATCGTGTCTGATGGTGATATGCAAGAGGGAGTAACCAGTGAAGCTGCAAGCCTGGCGGCGACCTTGAGGCTTGGAAAACTCATCTACCTATACGATTCTAATGACATTCAGATCGAAGGTTCAACGCGCATAGCCTTCCGTGAGAATGTAGCTCGGAGATTCGATGCCTACGGCTGGCAGGTTATTGGGCCGATTGATGGAACAGATTTACCTGCAATCGAAGAATCGATTCTCAAAGCTCAGAATGAACCCGAGAAACCATCGCTAATAATCTGCAAGACTATCATCGGACATTGTACACCAGAAGAAGGAACAGCCGAAATTCATGGAGACCCAATTCCAGAGCTTGACGTTCGAAAAGCGAAAATGTCTTGCAACTGGCCGACTAACGGCGCCTTCTACATTCCAGACGAAGTATTGACTCATATGCGGGAAGCTCTGACCCGAGGCGAGGCAAGAGAAGGACATTGGCAGCAAGACCTAGAGGCTTATGGAAAAGATTACCCTGACCTTGCCACACGCTTCAGAAACCAAATGGCGGGCAAATTGCCTGATCGCTGGGATGAGGAACTTTCCAGACTCGTTCCGCCCGGAACAGGACCCATGGCCACGAGGGACGCTGGTGGGAAGGTCTTGAATTCTCTAGTGAAACGTGTCCATGGTTTGACTGGCGGTTCCGCTGATCTAGATCCCAGTACGAAAACATTTCTGGTTGGGTACGGCAATTTCGGCTGGCAAGAGCACAGCGGTCACAACATCCACTTTGGCGTGCGGGAACACGCTATGGGGTCCATTGTTGGCGGAATGTCGGTACACGGCGGAGTCATACCGTACTCAGCTACGTTCCTTGTGTTCTCGGATTATATGCGTCCCCCCATGAGGTTGGCGTCCATGATGGGAATTCGCGTAATCTACATTTTCACGCACGATAGCATAGGTCTCGGGCAGGACGGACCAACGCATCAGCCGATTGAACAACTAATGAACCTCCGTCTCATACCAAACATGACGGTCATCAGACCTTCCGATGCAACCGAGACTGTTGAAGCATGGCGCGCAGCGATGTTGAACACACATGGACCGACAGTTTTGATCTTCACTCGTCAAAAGCTTCCAGTAATCGATCGAACCAAATACGCGCCCGCTAAAGGCCTTCATCGGGGCGCATACGTGATTTGGCAATCGAACGATCAAAAGCCCGATATCATTTTCATAGCGACAGGTTCAGAAGTGCAATTGGCATTGCAGGCAGGGGAAACGCTTGCATCAGAGGGGCATCATGTTAGAGTGGTTTCGATGCCAAGTTGGGAACTATTCGACAAACAACCAAAGGAATATCAGGACTCTGTCCTCCCACCAACCGTTCGAACGCGCTTGTCGGTAGAGGCTGGGGTCAAAATTGGATGGGAGCATTATGTGGGCTCGGAGGGTAGGATTATCGGGTTAGATCACTTCGGTGCCAGTGCACCGGGAGAAGTTCTGTTCGAGAAGTTCGGTTTCACACCTGACCATGTCGTAGCAACCGCGAGAGGGTTGCTCATGAAGAGGGAATAGAATTGGCGAAGATCCGCGACTTCGTTGAGTTAGGCCAATCAATTTGGTATGATTACTTACGCCGCGCCATCATAACCTCGGGAGAACTGAAAGGGCTCATTGACCAAGGTCTTGGTGGAGTGACGGCCAATCCCGCGATTTTCGAAAAAGCCATCGACGGAAGTACCGACTATGACGAGGACTTGAAACGTTACGTCAACCAAGGCCTCTCGCCCTCGGAGATTCTGGAAGGCTTCATGATCAAGGATGTCGGAGAAGCAGCCGACCTGTTCCGTCCCCTCTACGATTCTACAAAGGGCGCAGATGGCTACGTCAGCATCGAAGTTAGCCCAGAGATCGCCGATAACACTGAAGCCATGATCGCCGAAGCAAAACGATTCTACTCTGAACTTCATCGCCCGAACGTGATGATCAAGATCCCTGCCACAGACTCAGGATTCCCAGCAATTAGCAGGCTGATCGGCGAAGGAATCAATGTCAACGTTACACTGATCTTCTCCATTGAACAATACAAGGCTGCAACCGAGTCATATCTTTCGGGGCTGGAAACATTTGCAGCTCGAAACGGGGACCTCCAGAAAGTATCGTCGGTGGCATCCTTCTTCGTCAGTCGCGTCGATACCGCGGTGAATCAGGTACTCGAAAAGAAAGCGGATAAGAAACTTCAGGGGAAGATTGGTATTGCGAACGCCAAAATAGCATACGAAGTTTTCAAAGACACGTTCAAAGGTGACCGATGGGGCCGGCTCAAAAAACGGGGCGCTCACGTTCAGCGTGTTCTCTGGGCGAGTACAGGCACAAAGGACCCTGCATACCCTGATACGTTCTACGTTGATTCTCTCATCGGCCCTGACACAGTCAACACGATCCCGCCCGCAACCTTGCGCGCTGTCCTCGATCATGGAAAGGCTACTAGGACGCTGGATGTCGGCCTTGATGAAGCAAGAGGGCAACTTGCCCAATTATCTCAGCTAGGTGTTGATTTTCAATCCGTAACCCAAGACCTAGAGGCACAAGGCATTGAGAATTTCACGAAATCGTTTGAGACAGTAATTGGCACAATATCCAAGAAGCGCGCTCTATTGGTGGAGCAATGGAGCCACACCTCAGCAAAGCTCGGGCCGTATGAGAGCGCTGTGAACGCTTCGCTAACTGCAATGGCCGAGAAGAGAATTGTCCACCGCATTTGGGCTCATGATTTTACAGTCTGGAAACCCGTACCAACCGAGATCAGTAATCGCCTAGGATGGCTACACATCGCCGAGGTAATGGAGGGAATTGTGCCTCACTTAAGCGAATTCGTGGAGGAGATCAGAAAGGCTGGGTACAAAGATGCGTTGCTCCTAGGGATGGGAGGTTCGAGCCTAGCTCCACAAGTGTTCTGGAAAACCTTTGGCCGTAAAGAGGATTACCTAAGCCTTAACGTTCTAGACACTGTCGATTCCGACGCCATAGCAGCCCAAGTAAAGCTCCGGGATCCTGCTGAAACACTCTACATCGTCTCAAGCAAGTCCGGCAGCACCGTCGAGACGCTGTCTCTAATGAAGTACTTCTACGGAAAAGAAGCAGTGTCAGCAGGAAAGGAAGATTCAGGCAAACATTTCGTAGCCATAACAGACCCCAAAAGCCCACTCGAACAGATAGCTGACCACAATCATTTCCGAACGAAGTTCCTGAACGATCCTAACCTTGGAGGCCGTTATTCGGCACTATCATACTACGGACTTGTCCCAGCCGCAGTACTGGGAGTTGACCTTGTTAGACTCCTAGACCAGACCATCACAGCAATGCACGCTTGTGAAACATCTGTAAACATAAAGGAAAATCCGGGCGCCTGGCTTGGAGCAACTCTCGGCGAACTGGCAAAGGTTGGAAGAGACAAGGTTACATTGATTACTTCTCCCAAGATTGCTAGTTTCGGAGACTGGGTCGAACAACTAATCGCTGAAAGCACCGGCAAAGAAGGGAAAGGCTTAGTCCCAGTTATTGGAGAACCAGTAGGGCCACCTGAGGTCTACGGTAACGATAGGCTCTTCGTGTACACTCGTCTAGAAGGTGATACGGAGTACGATAATGCAGTCACTAGGCTTGAGGAAACAGGCCAACCTGTCGTTCGCTTGCAGTTGCACGATATGTATGAGCTTGGTCGACAATTTTTCATTTGGGAGATGGCTGTGGCGGTTGCCGGCTACGTAATAGGAATAAACCCTTTCGATCAGCCGAACGTGGAATCCGCTAAAATATTGGCCAGAGAAATGGTTTCAGACATTGTTTCAACCGGATCTTTACCCACAAAGGAGCCAGACCTATTCGCGGGGAACGTTCTGGTTTACGGCAACATACGCGGAAAAACCCTAAACGAAGTCCTGGGCGAATTCTTAACTCAGTCTAAGCCAGGGAATTATGTCGCAATCCAAGCATATGTAGAACCAAGTCACGACACGAACCAGGTCATTTTAGCAATGAGGAGGAAGATACGTGACCGGTACAAGCTAGCTACGACTTTTGGCTACGGCCCTCGCTACTTGCACTCGACTGGTCAACTCCACAAGGGCGACTCCGGGCACGGGCTTTTTATTCAGATAACCGCGGGAGACTTGGTTGATATGGGAATACCAGACGAAATGGGGTCTCCAGCCTCGTCCATAACCTTCTCACTTCTGAAACAGGCCGAGGCGCTTGGGGATAACCAAGCTCTTGTATCAGCAGGAAGGCGAATTGTCCGGTTCCATCTCGTTAATGTCCCCGACGGACTAAACAAACTGAATGAGGCATTGACCTGATAACTATCGAACCTTCAATCCTCGCAGCTGATCCACTGAGCATCGGCGAGCAGGCAGAAGAAGTAAAACGATGTGGTGTAGACACGATTCAAGTGGACGTAATGGATGGACATTTTGTTCCAAACATAACCTTCGGACCAAGATTGGTGCGGGCCCTTCACAGCCGAGTTCAATTGAAACTTGATGTGCACTTGATGATGAATGAACCAGATCGTCTAATCACTTCATTGGCCGACGCAGGCGCCGACCAGTTGATAGTGCATCAAGAAGCCTCTCCAGACCTTTACAGAATTCTACAAACAATTAAGGGACTTCAGATGAGGGCGGGGGTTGCATTGAACCCGGCGACCTCGATAGAGGCGGTCGAAGAGATTCTAGAGTTGGTTGACGTCATACAAGTGATGACAGTCAACCCTGGAGGTGGAGGTCGAGAATTCATTCAAAGTGAACTGGACAAGGTTAGAAGGTTGAAGAAAATGTTGGACGAGAAAAATCTGCGAATACCAATAGCGGTCGACGGGGGGATAAACCCACAAACCGCTCCATTGGCGGTGAAGGCCGGTGCAAGAGTTCTTGTTGCCGGCTCGAGTGTCTTCAACTCCAACGCGCCGGTTGCAGAGAATATCGCGGCTCTGCGTGCCAGCGTGAAGGGGGTTCTGGAGGGATAGTGAAGATGGAGCTAGGAATAATCGGATTGGGACGGATGGGAGCCAACATCGCGCGGAGACTTTCGCGCGGCGGCCACAAGATAATAGTATACAACCGAACCATTGAGAAAGCCATAGAACTTGCCAATAAAGAGCCCAAAATTACAGCGGTCAAGTCCCTCGGTGATTTTGCGAGGGTTCTCAGTCCACAGCGTGCTGTGTGGGTCATGGTCCCCGCTGGCGAACCGACTGAACAGATGGTAGACGACCTTCTCAAGATATTGTCAAAGGGAGACATAATCATTGACGGCGGCAACTCCTACTATAAGGACACGATGCGGAGAGCGGAGAAGGTGAGCGCTGCGGGACTGAACTTTATCGATGTCGGAACGAGCGGAGGAGTCTGGGGACTCGACGAGGGCTACAGCATGATGGTGGGCGGCGACAAGGTAACAGTGGATCACCTTCAACCTATCTTCGAAACCCTCGCTCCCGGTCCCAAGAAGGGATGGGGTCATGTGGGCCCCAACGGGGCAGGCCATTTCGTGAAGATGGTCCACAATGGCATTGAATACGGAGCGATGGAAGCATATGCGGAGGGGTTCGAAATTCTACGGGCCAAGAAGGAGTTCAACCTCGACTTGCATCAGGTTGCGGAGGTCTGGCGGTACGGTAGTGTGATTCGCTCTTGGCTGCTCGACTTGACTTCGTCAGCGCTCGAAGAAGACCAAAACCTAACTCACATCAAAGGATGGGTAGCTGATTCTGGCGAAGGCCGCTGGACGATAAGCGAGGCAATCGATTTAGCTGTCCCAGCCTCAGTAATTACGCTCTCCCTTTTCCGGCGATTTGCAAGCCGTCAAGACGAAAGTTACGCTGCGAAATTGTTGGCTGCAATGCGCAATAAGTTCGGTGGCCATGCGATAGAAACTGAGTAACCAGAACACAGATACTACACTCGAAGTAGGCACGATCGTTGCCGAACAAAACAGGCGAAGTCACGGTCACCGCCGTGATCTTCGGCGCATCAGGCGACTTAACAAACCGAAAACTAGTTCCTGCCCTCTTTTCCCTCAATTCCGAAGGATTGCTGGCCTCAAAGTTCAAGGTACTCGGCATCGGGAGGACCCCCTACACAGATGACGAATACAGACGACACCTCCATAAAGGAGTCGAGAAGTTCGCTCGCATAAAACCACACGGCAAGCATTCGTGGCCAGCGTTCACGAAGGAAATATTCTATCTCCAAGGAGACTATGATGATCCTGAGACTTATGTTCGGCTGAGAAAGAAACTCATTGAACTGCGTCCCGAGTCGAAGGACGGCGGCAACTGCCTATTCTATTTGGCAACCCCGGCCATACTTCACCCAATCATAGTCAAGCAAATTGGACAAGCGAATTTGGAAGAGGCAGCGGAAGGGTGGAGAAGAATAGTCATCGAGAAACCTTTCGGGCGAGATTTTGAAAGTGCACGAAGCCTAAATGCGGAAATTCGCGGGGTCTTTGAGGAAGGCGCGATATATCGCATCGATCACTATCTGGGGAAGGAGACCGTTCAAAACATTCTAACGTTCCGATTCGCCAACGCCATCTTCGAACCATTGTGGAACCGAAACTACGTCGACCATGTGCAGATAACAGTAGCAGAAGACGTCGGCGTTGAACATCGCGCTGCATACTACGAGCAGGCCGGTGTAGCACGTGATATGTTGCAGAATCACCTCATGCAGCTTCTGACCCTAACCGCCATGGAACCACCTAGCGCCTTCAACGACACCGTCCTCCGCGACGAGAAGGTGAAGGTTCTACAGGCAGTTAGGCCGCTTCGGCCAAAAGATAGTGTCTGGGGCCAGTACAAGGGGTACAGAAAGGAACCGGGAGTAGCGAAAGATTCGCGGACACCAACATTCGTCGCCGTCAAGTTATTCGTGAACAACTGGAGATGGCAGGGAGTCCCGTTCTATCTTCGTACAGGAAAATGTTTGGAGCGAAAAATAAGCGAAATCATCCTGCAGTTCAAGAGAGTGCCTCTGCTCCTCTTTCCAGAAGATAGTGACCTTAGGCCGAATAGAATCTCGATCTGCATTCAACCTGACGAAGGCCTTCATCTCAGATTTGAAACCAAGGTTCCAGGAGCTGGGATGCGAACATCACCGGCCAATATGATCTTTCACTACAAGCAATTCGGTAAAGAAGCGCTACCTGAAGCATACGAACGGCTTCTGGTGGACTCGATTCATGGGGACGCGTCACTCTTCGCTAGAAGTGATGAGATCGAAAGGTCATGGGCGCTGGTCGATCCATTGATTAGAGAATGGGAGAGCCAGAAGAGTAAACCGATACTCTACACCCCTGGAAGTTGGGGGCCCTCCGAATCTCATGGATTCATGGCTAAAGATGAACGATCTTGGCTTCTCGGATGTGCAGAGAATGCGAAGCCGCATACAGTCAAGGAAGGTCACGCTTGAAAATTGAAGAGATTCCATAGAACGGCCTATGAGTATAGTAGAACCACTGTATGCCCAAACGTAGCTATGAGGTGCGTCAACGGATTCTACCCCTGATCTCTGAAGTCATCGATTGAGTTATCTAGGAAAAAGTCCAGGCTTCAAGTATGCGGCCAATGAAGTGATGGTATGACAGTCAAGCTGGTCCGAAGCGCCAAGAACCCTATCATTGAACCACGAGCCGGCATCGCATGGGAAATCGGCGGCACCTTCAACCCCGGAGCCGCAAAAAAGGGTGAGGTCATTCACATACTGTATAGGGCTGTCGACGAACACAAAATTTCATCCCTTGGCCATGCAACAACCACAGATGGAGAAACGATCGTGGGACGATCTCTGACACCTGTCTTCGCTCCGGTTGACTCTCGGGAAGTACTGGGTTGTGAAGACCCACGCATAACAGCCTTCGATGGCGGATTCTACGTTTTCTATACGGCTTATTCGCCACGAGGCCCACGAGTAGCCCTGGCCTCGACTACCGACTTTACGAGTTACGAACGCTACGGAGTAGTAGCGCCAGACTACGACGACAAGGACGCCGCCCTCTTTCCTGAGCTCATTGGCGGAAAATTCGTCGTTGTACACAGAATAGCACCAAACATCGAGGTGGCTTTCTTTCATAGTATAAAACGGATGGAGAAGGTTTCGCAGAACCCATACTCAAAGAACTATCTGAAACGCATAGAAACAAACACTATCATGAAACCAAAGTGGAAGTGGGAAGAACAGAAAGTTGGAATAGGCCCACCCCCGATCCGAACCGAAGCCGGATGGTTAGTCATCTATCACGGGGTGGATTCTAACACTGTATATCGCGCAGGTGCAGCCCTCCTCGATCTTGAAAACCCGCGCCGAGTGATCGCCAGATCTCCGGAACCTATCCTTGAACCCGAAGAAGTCTTCGAAAGGGTCGGAGTGGTACCTAATGTTGTTTTCCCGGAAGGTGCAGTCATGGTGAAAGATGAACTCAAGGTCTTCTACGGTGGAGCAGACAGAATCTGCTGTGTCGCGAGTATCCCAATGAAATTGCTTATAGAATCCTTAGAAAGCTACAGTTAGGATCCGTCATATCAAAGCTTGTGAAAGCGTGGAAGACTTACGAATTACGTAGGAGTTGACTCCCATATTGGCAATGACTTGCATTCACGAGATTGTTACTTCTGACTTTCCCACGGCCAAACCCTATTCGCATGAGCTCCGATCCGAGGAAGATAATTATTGGATCCTGAGAAAACGAGGTTACTCGGAATATCACGCTTACGGGAAATAATATCCATAAGTATTTCCAACCGGATATCATTCCTGACGCGGTAGATTGGGATGAAGCATGTCACCAAACCGTGGGGGTCGTTCGACCAGTACACCCTAAACGAACGCTCGACCGTGAAAATACTCACCATTAACCCTGGCGTGCGTACAAGTCTTCAGTCACACAAGCATAGGAAGGAGTTCTGGGTGGCTCTTGACGAGGGGCTTAATGTCCAAATTGGAAAGAGAAGGATTTCTTTGCGGAAAGGATCAAGCATCCTCGTAAGGAAAGGCGCCAAGCATAGACTCCGTTGTGAGGGAAAATCGAGAGTTCGGCTGTTGGAAATCTCTTTTGGCGACTTCTCTGAAAACGACATCGTGAGATACGAGGACGATTACGGACGCGTGACGTAACCGTATCGCAGGCGGAGTGCCCCGTTCATTACATCCGAAGATTCGCCGCATGATGACCGAATAAATATGTTCCGTGAACTACACCAGCATTATGTATCTCAATCAGGTGAAGAGGCCTCCACGCTACACAGAGAGGGACGTCGGACAATGAAGCGCAGGAATTCGTTATTGCATAAGAGAATCATCATCTTCGATCTTGACGGTACCCTGACAAAGAGCAAGTCAGACATCGATCATGAAATGGCCTCGCTCATTTGCGAATTGCTCCGGATAAAGTACGTTGCCGTAGCCTCAGGATGTTCTTTTCAACAGTTCAAGAGCCAATTCCTGAGTGGACTGCCAAGGCGCACCAATTTAGACAACTTGCTCCTTTTCCCAACCTCCTCGTCCAGCGGTTACTATTATGACAGAAAACGACGCCGTTTCTCTCAGGCTTACACCAATCACCTGTCCGGGCAGGATGTCGAGAAAATAATGAGGTCTTTCGCAAAAGTTTTCGCGAAAATCGCATATTCCAACCCAGCAACGACATACGGCCCAGTTTTTGAGAACAGGGGAAGCCAGGTTACATTTTCCGCTCTGGGTCAGAAGGCTCCGCTGCGACTGAAGCGGAAATGGGACCCAAATCAACAAAAGCGACTGAGGATAAGGAAGCTCCTTAGGGCGCAATTGCGTAACTTCGATATTTCTATCGGTGGAACCACATCAATTGACGTCACGAGAAAGGGTGTAAACAAGACATTATGCTTAGAGAAACTGAGAGAACGACTCGGTGTGAAACAGAAAGACATGCTGTATGTCGGGGACGCCCTGTTCAGAGGTGGAAACGACTACATCATGAAGAGCACAGGCATTAAGTGCATATCAGTCTCAGGCCCGAAGCAAACAAAGCAACTAGTTAGAAGAATAATTCAGCGAGGCAAGTCCAAACCTTTTGTCTAACACACGATGTTCGAAGGAAAGAAATGGAACAACGTTGAATCAGCTCTCTAGGTGCGAGGGTCGGATTCGCACTCAGAGTTACTGTGTTTTGACCCGACGAACACGGGATACTCGCTTCTAGGCGAGTGTTACTAAGCAACTCTTCTTAGGTATTTCAAGTGGGGCCAGTGGGATTTTGAACCCACTAATGATCGTTCTTGCTCATCAAGTCTATCTCAATGTAATATTGTTCCGCCGTCCACCACTATAGTCTGACCGTTTATGAAAGATGAATCGTCAGAACACAAGAAAACGATGGCCTTTGCAATTTCCTCCTGTGAACCAAACCGTTTGATGAGATTCTCATTTCGAGCAGCGAATAATTCCTCCTTGCTAAGTTCAAGGGTCCATGAAGTTTCCACGTTTCCGAGCGCGACAGTATTAACCCTGACAAAAGGCGCAAGTTCAAACGCGAGCGCTTTCGTAAGACCTATCACACCAGCCTTGGCGACAGTAAAGGCAAGCCCTTTGTCATGGCCAGCGAGTGCGGGAGTCGAACTCACGTTTACGATTACTCCTTTCTCTTGCTGCATCATATGCGGAACAACGGCTCGCGCACATAGAAAAGATCCGAATAAATCGACATTAAGTGGCTTGAAGAAATCTTCCGGGGTCAATTGAAGCAATTTCTTGTTCCATTCGCCGCGGGCAGGGTAACCGGCTAAGTTCACTAGTATGTCAATTCTGGTGAACTGATTGATCGTGGCGTCCACCATCTTCTGAACTGCATCCGGCGCATGTGTAATATCATTAAAATCAACTTTGGCTAGCAAGGCCTTGCGGCCGATTGCGTCAATATTCTCGACTAACTCTCTGGCCTCAGACTCCTTAGACCGATAGTGAATAACAACATCCGCCCCTTCTTTGGCAAAGGTCATAGCAGTTGCCTTGCCGATTCCACCACTTGAGCCCGTTATGATTGCCACTTTGCCTGATAATCGTGCCATAATCCACACTAAGCTAGTAGCTATTAGTTCAAGATTCAGTAAACTACTCGTTTCCTTATCCTGTTGCTCTAACGGATTGCCTACTTCGATCCTTCTGCCTTCATTGCCTTTTCTTGGCGGTTGTCAATTTGTTTTTGTTTTATCTCGGCGTAGAGGTTGCACCAATCCCGTCCCGAAACGATCAGGTTGTACGCCTTCAGCTTTGGGTGGAGGCATTTTCCTCGTTCCAAAATGTCAGCGTTAATTGGGTCGGTTGGGAAGAACCAGACACAGGCGAGGCAGTTTTCGTACTGCCAAGTTACCCTCTTCAGGCTCTTCTGCGGTTCAGACTCGGGCTGAGTCATGATTAATTTCTGAAGTACGATTCTTACTTAAGTATTCGCTAACCCAGCCGAATCTTCGTGTTCAGGATTAGATCTGCAGATTAGATTTTGCGTGTGGCAACAGAACGATAAATCACAAAGAAAAAATTTTGGTTGAATGTTGCGGGAAGTTACGTGGTAGAAGCGAGGACTGGCAGCTTCAAAACATGGAAGGTTTGGCAATTATGAAAGCGGAAATTCTTACCGATCTTTTGGGAGGTTGAGGTGGTTTGGGGTGGGGGATTAGGTTAGGTTGGTTGGGGGGTTGGTTGAGAGTTGGAAGGCGAAGGTGTAGGTTGCCGTGTATTCTGCGGGACCGGCCACAGTGATGGGCATTGGCACGGTTGTGCCGGCCTGGTTGTGCCAGTTTGTGAATTGGAAGACGGTCATTACGGTCTTGGTGACGGTCGGGTTCAGCACCTGACCTTGGTTGTACCAGGCGGTGTAGGGTTGGGTGGAGGTGATCGTGTAGGTTTGATTATTCACGTTCAACGTGACAGATGTAGAGCTTGGTAAGCCGGCGAGTTGGAATGTGATCTGGTACTGCGTAACCCACTGTGCTACAGCGTTTATCGGTCCGTTAGCTGTTACGGTGAGGGTGGTGCTGGAGCCGGAGACGTCCCCCGTCCATCCTGTGAATATTCGACGCGTTTGGTTACTGTACTGAAGTCCGGGTTGAATTGAAACCTGCACCGGAGAGCCCGCATCATACCACCCGCCCCCAGAAGCAGAACCGTACTCTGAATGGACAGTGACTAAGTACTGTGTCTTCCAGGTTGCGAGTAGCGTAATGGGTGAATTGACCGTGATTTGTGAAGTGGGGTTATTTCCTAGCGTAGTGGACCTCCAGCCGTTGAATATCATCCGCGTACCATTTGAGTATTGGATTGTGGATTGTACTCCGACGGTGACTACGGATCCCACGTTATACCAGCCTTCGCCGCTCGGGGTCCCTGTTGGTGAGATTATTGTTACGTAATATTGCTTCACCCAGTTCGCTTGCAACGTCAACGGCTTACTCATCGTGACGGTTATCGCAGCTGAATTCGAAGACAGATCGCCGCTCCATGAAGAGAACATGAACCTGGAAGCGTTTGCAGTTACGTTAGATGGGCTAGTGGCTGATACGGTGACTGTTGAGTTGGGCTGGTACCATGCACTAGGGGTTGTGGTTCCACCGTTCGGGTTGATGGAGAGAAGATACTGAGTCGCGTACACCGCCTGAATCGTCACATTCGACGTTACCGTCAACTGCCGCGGATTAGCAAAGTTTCCATCCGACCAACCCGTAAAAGCCTGCCTAACGCCCGGTGACGCGTTGATCAGGGACTGGATTTGCACCGTGACTAGTCCGGTTGGAACGGTCTTTACGAATTGGGTTGAAGTGAAATTGTACCTGACGCCGTTGATCAGCACCCAGATGTTGCCCGAGGACGTGATGTTCGCTGGGATGTAGATAGAGAGAGTAGGTCCTAGAGTCGGCCCAACGTTCACGTTAAACGACGCGACGTTGTTCGCCCTGCTCGATTCATTTATCGTGTTATCGGGGTCCAGGGTTACTTGGAAGATGTGACTTCCAAGCGTGGAAATCCAAGTGAAGCTGGTCTGCGTTGATGACCCTGCTGCCACGTTCGAGACTTGTAGGTTCGTGAAGTTTTGTCCGTCGAGTGTGACTTGTACTGGGACGTTGGCTGCTGCCATGGTGCCGACGTTCGAGATTTGGATGCTGATCGTAACGGTCGTGTTCGGGTTGATTATCACTGCGGGTTGGGAATTAATTCCGGTTATGGCGAGTTGGATGAACTGGGCGGTCTGGTTTTGGTTCTGGGGCTGAGGAGGAGGTTGACCACCGCCCCTATTCACGGTGACTTCGTACGAATTCCCGTTCTTGCTTGTCACCGTGACAGCCACGTTGTTCGCACTGTCCGTGAACGTTTGCCCCACCGTCCAAACAGCGTCGTTCAATTCGGGAACGCTAGGGTGGCCGTCTATAACGTGCACTTTTCCGACAACAAGATTTTCATTTACAAGCGTAATTAGGACGCCAGCGGCGGGCAGGGCAGCGTCGAAGCCGATCTGTGCTCTCACTTCGACCAAGTAGTATTGGCCTGATTGGACGAACGGTATCTTGATCGCGTGAATGTTATTTGACGCGATTTCTGTTGGGTCGACTGTGTAAGTGTTTGTTGTTCGATCTTGGGCGGTGGCTAGTGTGGAGCCCCCGATGTATCCGAGTTGGATTTTGTCCCACGCTGTCATGTGGGCAGGGCTTGTTCCTGCCGGGTTGCCGTTCCATGCGCCCTTATCCATCAGCTCCCATGGGCCGAGGATTGTTTGTCCCGTGTTGGTGTTGTACAGGTCCGGTAGGCCCAGGTCGTGACCGAATTCGAGGCAGTAGACCCCCGCGGGGGAGGCTCCGGCGGATTCTAGTTCCGGAACGATGCTGAACAATGAGATGGTCTTCTGTTTGGTTATGAAATAAGTGCCACTCATGTACGTGACCGACCAAATGTCGTTCTTCACTCCGCTTGATTCTTGGCCGTAGCCGGCATGTATGAAAATGAAATAATCGTACTTGCTGAAGTCAACGTCCTTCTGCGCTAATGCTGCCGCGTCTTGGGCAAGTTGGAATGACTGGTCCACTCCACTGCAGTCGGAGGAATTGATCCCGTTGCAGCTCAGTCCGTAGTGCGATTCGGGATACGGAAGCTTGTACCACCCGTAAATGTCGCCCTGAACGGTCAATGCACCATACGATATCTCGTGGTAGTATGAAGCGACGGGTCCAAACCAATTCTGTTTTACTTGTGCAATAGATAACGTGGCGTTGACGTCAGGGAAGTCGGCCGCGATTACGAGTACGTGTATGACGCCCGAGACTGGATGGGGCCATGCGGCTCCGAATTGAGGTGTAGCGTAGCCGATAGCCGGATGCGGCAGTGACGGCGTGAAGTAAGGCTGATAGGGCGGCAATTGAACCGCGTATGCATTCATGTTCGAGGATAGGGTCGGTGCAATCAGAATTAGGAAAACTAGTATAGCGCCCGCTATTTTTACTGCTGATCTTAAGCGCATTCGCCAGCGACCTATCTTTGAGGTAGTTTTTGGAAGTTCTGATAAAGTGTTTAGACGCAAGGAAGAGTGTACGCCCAGAGATTCTTGGCGACTCGAATTGACAACAATCGCGCAACGTTACTGTTGGTGAGCTTCTTCGTAATGGAGGCCTTAGGGCCGAAAGGTGTCAGAATTGTGCACGCGTCGCAGTTGGGTGGCTTCCGAAATTCCGTAAAACGTCGGCTTCGACCCGTTCGGCCCATACACCTGAATCGTACATCTCAGAGTCTAGTCAACACTTCTCTGGGATTCCGATGATCAGCCAGCTCGCATGCAACTTACGGGACCTGTGCTGCGTCGGCGTTCACGTAAAGCGTTTCGAGTTCGTCACTAGCGTTGTCTTCTCCAGCGCAGGTTCATGGATTTTGGAGCCATCGATAACGTGCGGGACAGGATGGTAATGTACCGACGCGGGCGACTGCATTTGTCAATATTGGTAAGCAGTGATAGTTCGTAATAAGGGCACGTCGGTTTCGCAAACTTCGACGGATATGTCAAGTAAGAAAGCAGATCTCGCGGGGCCGGGAATCGGCAATTACGATGACTTGAACAAGATTCTTCCTGACGATTATAGTTCTCTGCTCAATCCAAAGGACACACAACGAGCGATTTTCGCGGCGAAGAACTTCATTGAAGAGAACCTTTGCAAAGAACTCAATCTAATGATGGTTCAAGTTCCGTTGATAGTCGATGTGGAGAGTGGCGTGAACGATATGCTCGACCGAGATGGTTCAAGGACGCCCGTTCAATTTCACATCTCTAACGACTATAACAAACACCCCATTGACGCACAGGTCGTCCAGGCCGCGACGAAGTGGAAGAGGGTGGCGTTGAAACAGTTCGGTTTGAAGGTGGGGGAAGGTATCTGCACCGATATGCGGGCTGTCCGTAAGGACTACTTCCTCGACCACGACCACAGCGCTTACGTTGACCAGTGGGATTGGGAGAGAGTGGTGACTGAGAACGAGAGAAATCTCGGTTACTTGAAAGATACGGTGCGGAAGATTTGGAAGGTTCTCAAAGGCGCGGAGACGCATGTGCAAAGGGAATTTCCTCAGTTGAAGACCAGCAAATATCCTAGCTTGCCAGATGAGATCACATTCCTCCACGCCGAAGATATTCTTGACCAATACCCGGATCTGCCGCGTAAGGAGCGTGAGACCGCAATTCTCCAGAAATATCCGGCGATTTTCATTATAGGGATTGGTTGGGTTCTGAAAGATGGTTACCCACATGAGATGAGGGCGGCGGATTACGACGACTGGGTCACGGAGACGCGATCGGAAGACGGAAGGCCCATGCACGGGCTGAATGGCGATATTCTGGTTTGGAATCCTGTGACGAAGCGGCGGCACGAGCTTACGTCAATGGGCATCCGCGTCAATGCTTTCTCATTGAAGAAGCAGCTTGAACTCTCAGGGCAATTGAACTTCCTGAATTTCCCATACCATCAAGGAATCATGAAAGGAGATCTACCTCTCAGCATCGGGGGCGGTATCGGGCAGTCCCGCACGTACATGTACCTTCTCCGGAAAGCACACCTTGGCGAAGTCAGCGTTACGGTTTGGCCCAAGATCCTGAAAGAGATGTGCTCAAGAAAGAACATACACGTCATTGAATGAGCTGTCACGATGGGAACGCTTGGAACCGTTTTGCTGTTTCCGCCATCTCCCTCAAACGCTTGTCAACGAGCCCGTAGATAGTATTCTCTTCGAAGCCGCCATTCGGAAGCGGTTTTCCAGCAGGGATGCCGGTCAATACCTCAATTCCTTCCTCGATCGTTGATACCGGATAAATGTGGAATTTCGCGGATTTCACTGCGTCAAGCACTTCTTGTTTCAACATGAGGTTGCGAACGTTGCTTTGGGGAATAACCACGCCGTGTTGTCCGTCGAGGCCCCTGGCCTTGCACACTTCAAAGTATCCTTCGATTTTCTCGTTAGCTCCGCCAATCGGTTGAACTTCTCCTTTTTGATTAACCGACCCCGTCACGGCTAGATGCTGCTTGATTGGGACACCTGATAGTGCAGAGAGAAGTGCGTACAGCTCGGTACTAGAGGCACTGTCTCCTTCCACTCCTTCGTAGTTCTGTTCAAACACTATTCTGGCAGTTAACGTCAGAGGTTTGTCCCGCGCGAATTTCGAGGCGATATAACCCGCAATTATCATGACACCTTTCCCATGTATCGGGCCGCTCATGGCTACTTCTCTTTGAACGTCAATCAATCCTTCCTTCCCTAATCCCGCGGCTATCGTTATCCGCGAAGGAGCGCCGAAAGAGAAATCTCCTAAACTGAGAACAGAAAGGCCGTTAATTTGTCCGACTGCCTCCCCGTCGGTGGATATGAAGATGATGTTCTTTTCAATGTATTCACGCAGCTTTTCTTGTATCAGGTTCGAACGATAAATCTTGGCCTCAATGGCTTTCTCCACGTGGCTTGCCGTGATATACTTTGAATTATCCTGTTGAGCGTAGAAATGAGCCTCGCGCACAACATCGCCAACCAAACCAAATTGTGTCGAGAGTTTATCCTGATCCTCAGCAAGCCTGCAGCTGTATTCTATTAGACGAGCAACCGCTGAGGCGTCTAAGTGTTTCAGGTTTTCATTCATGGCGAGGGTGGTAAAGAAACCTGCATAGTTCCGTATATTAGCCTCAGTCTTCGCCATCGTTGAGTCGAATTCCGCTTTTACTTTGAATAGCTCTCTGAATTCCGGATCATATGCATACAGCAACTGGTACATAGTCGAGTCCCCAATGAGGACCACTTTCAATTCCAAAGGAATCGGCTCGGGGGCAAGTGACCTGACGCTCGCGTAGCCAATCCTCTGCGGTAAATCTTCTATGCGAATCTCTCCCGACTTTAGAGCTCGTTTCAACGAGTCGTAGACGATTATGTCGCGAAGAAGCTGTTCAGCGCGCATTACTAGGAAGCCGCCGTTCGCACGATGGACCGACCCACCTCGAATTAGTGTGAAATCAGTTGTTAAGGTTCCAAGTTGGCTTTCTCGCTCTATCCGCCCGAGCACGTTGTCGTAAATTGGGTTTTGCTCGACGACAATTGGCGCACCCTGTGTCCCAGAATTATCTGCAATTACATTGACGTCGTAAACTCGGAATCCTAACTCTGCCGCATATTCTTCCTTGGCATCTTTCTTCTCGCCGCTCGGGCCGCGAAATCTATCAATATCATCGGCAATGTGTGTCTGGATTCTGTGTAAGAATTGCACAATTTGTTCATGTGGTTTGTACTTCTCAAGTAGTGTGGACATCAGGTGGTCGATCGCGTACAATGTGACATCTCTATCGAACTCAGTCACCTCATCTCGGGCTGCGGCCTCCAAATCGCGTAGTTCCCGAACGAATGGGGTTAGTTTCTCAGTAAGAGTCTCTCGTTGTTGTACGAGTTTCTGTTGCGTTTCCTTGGGGAGAGAATGAAACTCGTCCGTCTTGAGGGGCTTACCCTTGATTACGGGTACGAGTGATAGTCCAACGGGGGTCAGTTGAAGAATAAATCCTGCCTCTTCTGCCGCCTGGCCCATACGTGTAATTACGTCCTCTCGTTTTGTGTTTACCTTTTTGATTATTTCTTCTCGCTTGGTTGCGTAGTCTTCACCCTCGAATACTTGATGAATGGCGATCCGTGCCGCCTGTATGAGTTCCCGCATGTCCTGTCTGAGTTGTTTTCCCAGACCAGGGGGGCAACGGAGTGTGTGCGGTTGGTATTCATCGTCAAAGTTGTGGACGTAACACCAATCCATTGGCGTTGGCAATTTCTTAGCGAGGTCATCGAGAAAGTCGGTTACGGTGGTTGTCTTTCCAGTTCCTGAAGGGCCCGCTACGAAAATGTTGAACCCGACTTCTTTAGCTGAAAAGCCTAGAGAGAGGGCCTGATAGGCGCGAGGTTGGCCTACCATCATTTCTAGGGGCTTCAATTCCTCGGTGGTCTTTGCTCCAATAATCCCGGGGTCGCAGATCCAACGTAGAGCATTGATCGGAAGTTCGGATACCATGGCCTTCAACAAAGATGCCATTCTGTGTTGCTAATTACCTTTTGTAGAAAACTGGCGCCCAGCCGCTGCGATACAAGTCGGGCTTTTAGAGTTTGGATTTGACTTCGTCGATTCTTACAGGCCTATGCGTTAGGGGGTTTATCCACAGGTACGGGTCTTCCCATCGATCGGTAAGTTCAACATTTACTGGGTGATCGCATTTGGAGCAACGTGGGCCCCTGGATTCGAATATAGTTTCGGGACACTGGCAGTCACAGGCTACTTGTTCCAGAATCAGCTTGGTTCCCTCATATCGAGGAATTCTAGGCGGACTGCAAGCTTCACAGAAGGTTCCCACTTCCCTATGCCTCAACATTACAATTCAGCGTGTAATACGGTAGAGAGATGAGTGAAAGTTCTCCTAGACGGTCAAAAAGTAACAGTGAAAGCTTGGGCAGCCCTTTAGCTTGGCCTATGAGTCGGTTCTAGGCAGCGGCTTTTCCAGTTTCAACCCGTAGCGTTCACGTATCTCTGTGGCCAACTTCATCATGTCGAATCCGAAGATTTCCTTCAGCTCATCCAATGTTAGTTCTTCACTCTCAGTCATGTCGCTCACGGTGACCTCCCGGAACAACTCACGCTTTCGTTCCAGTACCTCGCGTACATGCTCCTCTATTGTGCCCTTAACGACGAAGTTCACCGCAAGCACCTTGTTGGTTTGGCCAATGCGGTGAAGCCGCGCTATCCGCTGCAGTAGTCTAGCCGGATTCCAAGGCAAGTCATAATTGACGACCACATCAGCAGCCTGCAGGTTCAACCCAAACTGTCCAGCGTCTGTGCTCGCGAGAACTCTGTAGCCAGCTTGCTCTGTGAAACTGTGCAAATTAGCTATTCGTTCGTCGCGCGAAAGCTGCCCATGGTACACGAGAGTGGGGATTCCCTTGCCCTCTAACTCTTCCTGAATCAGATTAACGACCGGGACAAACTGCGAGAAAATTACTATTTTATGGGATTGCTCAGTCAAGTCTTCAACGAGTTCCTTCAGCTCGACAAGCTTCGCGTTCTCGGGTTCAAGCCTAGCGACCGCCCGTAGTAATTTTCTGAAGATTGGCGACTCACGGAGTAACTCGGCATCACGAGTGTTCTCGCGCTGCTTCCGACGTAAGTAACCAGCTATCATGCTTATGTCGGCGCAGGCTTCGCGGAGGAGGGTGTAAAGTCTAATTCGATTAGATGTGAACGGATTCGGCCCTTCGTGTTCGCTAGTGCTGAAAGCGTACTCCTCAAGGACCGTTTCGCTTAGACTCTCTTGGAGTATGTCGTAAATCGTGCGTTGATTTCTGGCCGGTTCGGTGTACACATACTGCATGGTTAGTGTCGGTAATTGTTTCAGCACTTGGGCCTTCGTGCGGCGGATTGAAACCGCCTTGAGCTCTCTCCTAAGCAACGGTAGATTTTCAGGGTTAATGATTGGTCGAGTAGATTGCCATCCCTGCCCTGATAACTTCAAGGTGAACTGGGCCAGGAAGTCTTCATGGTATCGTCCGAAGAAACCTGGCCGGACAATATTCACTATGTTGTAGAGTTCGCCGAGATGATTTTCGAGGGGTGTACCAGTCAAAGCGATCACGTTTCGAACGATCAGTTTCTTGACGGCTTCACTAGTCTGCGTATCCAAGTTCTTGACGCGAGTTACTTCATCAAGTATCAGAGTGTCGAAAGCTCTCTGCATTATCAGATCCGCGTCCGTGCGAAGCAGCTCGTAGTTTACGACAACTAAGGGGTCATCGTACAATTTGCTGCGCTCTCGAATTGCACGCTTAGACGTGACTATGGTGGGGTCTAGGTTGAATTTCTCAACAAGTTCCTCACGCCACTGGTCAACAACCGCGTTGGGTGCGACGATTAGTGCCCTGGAGGCTTTTCTAAGCTTCAATAGCTCGATCAGAGCGCTGGTTGCTGAGATCGTCTTCCCCAAACCCATTTCATCAAAAAGGCAAGCGCGGCCGTCGTTTCCTAGAATGAATTGCACGGCTTTTCGCTGGAATGGGTAGAGTGTGACGTTGATGTTTCGGGGAGCGTGAGTTTTGAGCAGTCGCGTTTCTTTTTGCGGGAAGTTCCTGAGTTGCAGCCGCACGCCTTCTCGTTCGAAGGCCTTTTTCGCGAATTCCAATGACCCTGCTTGCCTGAGTCGATAGCTGTCATAATATGGGCTCCAAACAACATAGGTTTTGAAAGTCCAGTCGTCGAGAATGTCTTTCAATGAGTCATCTTTCAGAGGTCTAACCCAGACATGTCCTTCAGGATCGTACTCTAGGATCACGGTTCGGTGTTCGCGAATTAGCTTGAGCGCTTGAGGAGAGTATTCTAGTTTCAGGCCAGATTGGCGATATGTCTCCTGCGCGAGAATAGGATCGAGGGTTACGGGGTAGTGAAAGAAGCCATCCCGAAAGGGCGTAATCTCAATCAGAGAGCCGAAATTTGGCTGTGGTACGTGGATTTCGGGTTGCACCTTCAGAGAGGGGTCCACAAGAACCCTCACGTACCGTATCCGCTTCGGCCTTTCAACCGCTGGCTCTTTCTTCTTCAAGTTGCCCGTGCATCCCGAATAAACTGAAACTCGGATGTATCTCCGCGCTTAGATTTGAGCATCTCGGATAGGGTTGCGGATATGTATCAGGTTGAGCAGAAAGGGCGTCCCGATTATCAAAATCACTTTTACCATCGCGGTCGATCCATTTGGAATCCAACGATATCACACATTTCCGGGAATGCTCGCTTTACGCCTACCGAAATGGGTGTTTCATTTAAGTAGAAGCCTTCGTGTTCCCGTCTGCCGTGCGTCTCAGTAAGTCTCTGGAGTGTCTGCGATGAGTTCCCCCTTGAAATCGTCTTCATATATTTTGGCGGTTATCGAGCGTGGACAAGTAGCCGACGTAGTGAGAACAGTTAAGGACATACCTCAAGTCGAGGAGGGGGCACTACTGCTTGGCAGATACGATCTTCTAGTTCGCGTTGGGCATTACGATCGTACCGGTCTGTACAAGGTTGTCTCCGAAATTCGTTCCATGCAGGGTATAAAATTCACAAGCACGCATATTCCATTTGAGGGTTTCACTAAGGAATATGTCGTCGATGAGAATGACGCTTTGGCGATTTCTCTTCTGCGTTCGCAAGGTTCATTGCCAACCGTTCTGTCTCAGCTTAAGGAAGTTGTGCACGTTGTGGAAGGGCACATAATTCCCGGCGATTGGGACCTGTTAGTGATTCTGCACAGCAAGAATGTTGAGCAGATTTTGGAAACCGCTGTCAATCAATTTGAAGGAGTGCATGGAATCACGAAAACTGAAACCTTAATCGCGCGCCAATACTTCTGCCGGACCCCGGACGCAACCGTCTCCGTCGGAACATTCGTCCCGCAATACGCATTCGATAGACTGAAAGATGGCACAGTTCTTGGTACACAAGCCGTGCCCTAACTTCGCAGATCCGAGCGCTGTGAAGATTGAGGATCTCGGTCTATACCTACGCCCTCTTGTAGCTTTTTAACGAAAGGAACATGTCCTAGAAATGGAAACGCCTTCGCATCGGGTGGTCGCAGTTGAAGACTGAAGACAAAGACAAACTGAAGACTAAGGAGCCGCAACCGTCGTCTCCCAACGATGACACTCTGGAAATCGCTCAGAATGAATTGCTTGAGGCGGTTAGACAAAAGCAGGAAAGCGAGAGAAAAGCGGCGGAGTACCTCGACCGACTCAAGAGAGTGCAGGCAGAGATGGAGAACGTTCAGAAGATTGCTCGGCGGCAAGTTCAGGAAGTAACTTCACAAGCTTCTGAAAGATTGATCGCCAAGCTTCTTCCGAGCCTTGACACCTTGCAGCAAGCTGTGAATGTCGTCACTTCGAGCAACTCGCTGCTGCCTAACGAAACTGCAGTTGGGTTGAGGATGCTCCAAAAGCAGTTGGCGGAGGTACTTCAGAGTGAAGGATTGGAGGAGATCGCGGCCGTTGGTAAGGCGCTGGATCCGGATTTGCATGAAGTCGTTAGTTATGTAGAGACTGATGAGAAGCCCGAGAACATTGTTCTGGAGGAGATCCAGAGAGGTTACACCCTGAACGACAAGGTAATCAGGCCAAGCCTTGTCGTAGTCAGTAAGACCCCGAAAAAAACTGGCCCTACTCAGCCTGCGAGCGTGTAGTCCCGCAATGTTTTTGAATTAACTCCCCCTTCCATTGTTACGTATAGTAACTATTGGTGAAATGAAGCTTGCCAAAGATCATCGGAATAGACCTTGGAACGAGTAATTCAGCTGCGGCTGCCATAATTGCTGGGCGTCCGACAATCGTACCGAGCGCAGAAGGCACATCGGTCGCTGGGAAGGCGTTTCCGTCATATGTTGCCTTCACGAAGGATGGGCAGTTGCTCGTTGGTGAACCTGCGCGGCGCCAGGCAGTTTCGAACCCCGATGGCACTGTGATGGCGATCAAGCGCAAGATGGGCACTGATTACAAAGTCAAAATTCTCGGTAAGGAATACACGCCACAACAAATTTCAGCATTTATTCTTCAGAAGATCAAACGAGACGCTGAGGCATTCCTAGCAGACAAAGTGGAGAAAGCAGTCATCACCGTGCCCGCATACTTCAATGACAACCAACGCCAGGCAACAAAAGACGCTGGCTCAATCGCAGGTCTTGAAGTCGTCCGAATAATCAACGAACCAACGGCGGCGTCATTGGCGTACGGAATGGACCGACCCGAGAAGGAGATGAAGATAATGGTCTTTGATTTGGGCGGCGGAACGCTCGACGTGACCCTTATGGAAGTTGGGCCGTCCAAAGACGAGACAGGAAAGGTAACTCCCGTCTTCACGGTTCTTGCTACCAACGGAGACACACAGCTTGGAGGAACCGACATGGACAATGCCATAATCGATTACATTGCTGACGAATTCAAGAAAACAAACGGAATCGATCTACGAAACGATAAAGTCGCCATCCAACGCGTTAGGGAGGCAGGGGAGAAAGCAAAAATCGAACTCTCAACCGTCATCACTACCGACATCAACCTGCCCTTCATCTCCGCCGATGCCTCAGGCGCCAAGCATCTAACGCTGACGATGACTCGGGGTAAATTGGAGGAACTTGTTCGTCCTACCATAGACAGATGCCGAGGCCCTCTTGATCGAGCCCTTACCGACTCCAAGCTTACACCGAAGGAAGTCTCGAAGATCATTATGGTAGGTGGGCCAACTCGCATGCCTATAGTCAGAAAGTTCGTGGAAGACTACATGGGTAAAGAAGTTGAAAGTGGAGTTGATCCCATGGAATGCGTCGCTATGGGAGCGGCGATACAGGCGGGTGTAATCGCAGGCGATGTCCACGACCTCCTTCTTCTCGATGTGACTCCACTGTCGCTCGGTGTCGAAACACTAGGCGGCGTTCTCACAAAGTTGGTCGAAAGAAACACGACCATCCCTACGAAGCGTACCCAAGTCTTTTCCACCGCCGCCGATTTCCAAACAACCGTCACTGTGCACGTACTGCAGGGAGAACGACCGATGGCTTCGGACAACGTGTCACTAGGAATGTTCAACCTATCAGGCATTCCGCCCGCCCCGAGAGGGGTTCCACAGATCGAAGTTACGTTTGACATAGACGCTAACGGAATTCTGAGCGTGGGCGCCAAAGACCTTGCCACAAACAAGGAGCAGAAGATCACAATCACCGCCTCAACCAAACTTGCCAAAGACGAGATTCAAAAGATGGTGAAACAGGCCGATCAGTTTGCGGCACAGGATCAGAAGCGTAAGGAGGAAGCGGAGCTCAGGAACACGGCTGATAATCTAATCTACAGCGCTGAGAGGTTGACCAAAGAGCTTGCGGGTAAAATCTCGAAAGAGCAATCCGACCAAGTCACCAAGGCCATCTCCGAACTTCGAGAATCCCTTGCTGGCAAAGATCTCGGAACGATAAAACAGAAACTTGACGCATTGCAGAAGATTCTGCAAGATGTCGGAACGGCTGCATATCAACAGGTTGCTCAGCAGAAATCTGAAACATCGGGTGAACCAGCGTCTCCACCTCCGCCGGGTGAGAAGAAAGAACAACCCGTCGATGTTGACTACAAGGTCGTGGATGATAAGAAGTAGCGATGACATTGCGGCAGATCATTATTGTCTAAGAGTGACTATTACGATGTACTTGGTGTGCAGCGCAGCGCAACCAAGGACGAGATCAAGAACAAATATCGGCAGCTAGCGTTAAAGTATCATCCCGACCGGAACAAAGCGCCGGAAGCGGAGAATAAATTCAAGGAAATCTCCGAAGCGTACGCAATTCTTTCAGACGATGAAAAACGAGCACAATATGACCAGTTTGGCCACGCGGGAATTGACGGCCGCTACTCAACCGAGGATATCTTCCGCGGCGTCGATTTCGACGAGATTCTTAGAGGGATGGGTTTTGGGTTCGGGGGTTTCGGATCTATCTTTGACACGTTCTTCGGGGGCAGACCCACCCGTGAACCGCAGCGTGGACAGGACATACGATATGATCTCGAGATATCACTTGAACAGGCTTATGCCGGATTGGGGACAGAGATCGAGGTTCCGAGAACCGAACGATGCTCAGAATGCAACGGCTCCGGAGCCAAACCTGGCACTTCCCCGAAGAAGTGCCCCGAATGCGGAGGCGCGGGGCAGATCCAACACGTTCAGAACGCAGGTTTCTTGCATTTCGCAAGAATTGAACCGTGCAGAAAGTGTCGCGGTAAAGGGACAATAATCGAGAAACAATGCAACCAATGCCGTGGTGCAGGAATCGTCGAGCGCGACCGACGTATCTCAATAAAGATTCCCTCAGGCGTTGACACCGGCTCCCAACTACTCCTACGTGGCGAGGGAGGCGCCACCAACGGAGGCGGCCGACGAGGCGATCTCTACGTCGTCGTACACGTAAAACCGCATGCAACCTTCCGAAGAGAAGGAAACGACTTGATATGTAATGTGGACGTGAGTATCTCCAGAGCAGTCCTAGGCGGTGACGTGCAAGTGCCAACATTGGACGGACCAGCCAACATCATGATGCCCCCCGGCACACAAAGCGGAGCAATCTTCAGACTTAGAAAGAAAGGAATGCCCGCAATTCGCGAAAACGGGAAGGGAGACGAGCTGGTAATCGTCCAGGTTAGGACGCCAACAAACTTAACATCCCATCAAAAGGAGCTTGTTCAAGAACTTTCCAAAGAAGGCCTCTAATCAAGCGGATCGTCTTCGCGTATCATAATCCTAGGAATGAAAGCAACCTCTGATGTAGCCGCGGTCCGCCACCTATTATCGAGCGCGAAAGACTTTCCCAACTTCCACCCAAAGAATTCGTTATTCGCCCTCCGGCTTCTTCAACTATCAACGAACCAGCGGCTACTTCATAGACGGGAGATTTTGGAAACACAGTGATCAACCCGTCAAATCTCCCCGATGCAACTGAACAGAGGTTTAGCGCGATGCTTCCAGGGGACCGCAAGCTTCGTGTATACTTGTAGAGTCTCTTCTCTAAGCCCAACGGGTCTGGTATTGAAGGTTCGGGCTCCCACCATTCAAAGATGAGCGCTGAGTTGCGAAGCGCGGTGGTATTTGACACTCTAATCCTCTTTCCGTTTAGGAATGCTCCTCCACCTCGCTTCGCCGTGAACATCTCTCCCAATATTGGGTCATAAATCGCCCCAGCCACCGTCCTCCTACCAAGCCTCACGCCGATCGAAACCGCGAAATGTGGTATCCGCTTCGCAAAGTTGAGTGTGCCGTCTAGCGGATCCACCGCCCAGGTCACGTCGCGTGAACCAAACTGAACCCTGCCCGCCTCTTCGGACACAACCGTGCTCTTGACGCCGCTCCTACGTATCCTTGAAAGAATGAGTTTTTCTGATTCCAAGTCGGCGTTTGTAACAATGCTCCCAGCGTAATCGTACTTTCGTCTTATCGATAACTTTCCTCGGCGGAAAAGCGTCTCCAGTCTCTTTCCCCCTTCCTTGGCAGCGGACTCAGCCACTTCGACGAGAAAACCAGAATCGGGTTGTGGCATATTCCCTCTACCCTGCTTGAAGGCCGTCGACCAGTACCCTCTGTCCTCTACTCAACCAAGTTTCCAGAAGTTCCATTACCAGCGCATTTTTATTCCATAAGGAACCATATGTTAGGCTGTGAACCAACATGCCAACCGGCGAGAAACTCGTCAACCCTGAATTAACCAAATTCATCCAAGACCGCAAAGTATCCGACTGGCTCAAAAACCTGCATCCCAACACAGTCAGCAGCTACAAGAGCGCCTTATTCATCCTCTGTTCCGGCCTCGGCTTAACCGGCTCCGAATTTCTCCGTCAATGCGAAACTAACCCGAAAGAAATGAGCATCAAAGTCAAATCCCTAATCAAAAGCCTCAATGGCAGCGTGAAGGAGGCCACGCTATCCTACAGACTAGCGGCCATGAAAAACTTCCTCGACTTCTACGAAATAGAACGCCTACCGTTGGCGGGATTGAAAATCAAGGCTGGTAGGGCTGAAGCACACCCACAGCTGAAATGGGGTGACGCTGAAAGAATCATCAGCCTAGCCGCACCCGCGTATCAACCAATCTACAGGCTTATGATGTGGGGCTTAGACGCGGAACGTTTCACTCAACTTAACAGAGATCAGAAAGTTCTAGTTGACATCAAGGAGCAACTCAAAGAAAAGGATCAACCGTTCATCAGAATCCCAGTCGTTAACGGGAGGAAGAGTAATCCGAATCCGTACTACGTGATGGTTCCCCGCGCCGTAGCCGAATACCTGCCTATTCGAAAGGTGAAGGGCAGCACCACTATTACGAAGTCGAATATTCAAGACAACTGGCGAACCGCCCTACTCCGAGCGGGTTTACCGATCGATACGAAGCATGGAGCACATAATCTCCGTTCAACCTGGATGGATGAAGCTACCTACCGGGGCTTAGATGCTGTTCTCCGAGAGTTCCAACTAGGACACGGCGTGGATCCACTGAACTATACCAGGGTCACTAAGGATTTTGATTGGGTTATGGAACAATTCGTTAACGCATGGCGAATTAAGCCTACGGCCACGAAAGAGGAACTAGCGAGTAGAGATAAGACCATACAGCAGATGCAGGCGCAGATCGACGCGCTTAACCACCGGTTCGATGAGGTTCTACGCGAGAAAGCCTAAGCGGATAGGTCTCTTGTTTTCAATCTCCAACTGAGTCGGGCATGCGCATCTGCGGTCATGATGAGTGTCCATTCATAGTTCGGTGTGGGTGACTTGCCGCGTTTGATTGCTTGGCGGAATAGGTCAAGCGTGAAGTCGAGGTCCCTGATTTCGAGGTTTGCGAACTCCTCGTAACGTGTTCCTAGTTTCTTTCTGATTTCGGGTTCAAGCTCTGGATTCAACACGGCAGTCCAATAGCAGCCGAAGTCCGTCAGCTCGTAGAACTCCATGGGGTCGCCTGTCCGCCATTTCTCCACGTGGACAACTCTAATGCCGGTTGCCTTCAGTTTCTCAACGTTGTTTAGGATCGTCTGTCGCGCTCTCATTCCAGCGGCAGATTCGATCTGTGACTTGTTCAACGGTTTCGGTTCGCCGAGGCGTATCTCGCGTCCAAGGCGTTTCCTCCATTGGCTCTGATCGCTTGGCTTGATTTTAGAGCGCCATAACGCCTTCAGGATCTTGGCTCTTGCTTCCGATGGGTCGTGTTGCGGCATATGTCTAGACCGTCCCTATTTACTAGATGTCTAGTAACTAGACATTAATATGGTTACTGTAAGCATATTAGCAGATGGCAGATGACAGACGAAAGCACCCGTAAAGTAATGCAACACGGAAACTCGAAAGTCATCAGTCTCCCGGCAGACTGGATTCCAAACCTACACGTAGGCGATACCGTCCGTCTGATTCGCGGGTCAGCCGGTTCAATTTTGGTCAAAGGCGAGAACCAATGAATCCAGAGAGGTTAGGAAAAATGATCTATGAAATTCTTGGCTTTCAGACTGGCGATAACATCGTTCTCTCAAAGGACAAAATGAGTTCAAGCGTGTTGGTTACACGAGAGGTACAAAAATCATGAAACTCCAACCCCAAGAACTTAGGGACCACTTAGCCAAACTCCGAGCTGAATCAGATGAGGTTAAGCAAGAACGGATTGATTTGACGAAACGCCTAGACAAGATTGGAACTGTTGCGGACCTCGACAAACTCTCGATAGAAGAATCCAAAATTAAGATCCATGAAGATGAGATCGCGTTGAGAACTCGTCAGACGCAGACGCTTCTATCACAAATGGAAGCCGCCGAGAGAGCCGAGGCCGCGTTAGAACGTGGGCGCAAGGTTCAGGCCGACCTAGACCATGTTGCGAAGACGCGCTACTTGTGCGGTCAATGCGATTCGGTCATGAAATATGATGGACCGCGGCGTCCCTCGGGTCTAAGCATAACCGGCCAGGATTGGAAAATGGCCGAGCCGCCCTACCCCTATGTCGTAGCGCTGGACTGCGCCAATTGCAACTCAAGAATTTTGCGAAGCCCGGAAGAATTGCTGGAGGACGAAGAGACTTCGAAGCGACCCGCGCGGCCTAAGAAAAACGTCCTGCAGGGGTCTCCCAGTGGATCTTTTCATGTCATGGGGGCGACGTAATGAAGCCGCATTCACGAAAGAAACATCTCCAAATCGCTAAGAAGTCGGGGAAGGCGCAGCCGACACAGGGACCTGCGCCACTTGGCTCTCAACCTGTCGCGGTCGACATTCTGGAAGACATCAAACGACATGTTCTCGAAGATCAAGCAGCCTTCAACAATGCACTTACGCTTCAATTTTCTAGAATCGACACGATATGCCTGGAATTAACGAAACAAGCGAACACCCCGAAACAACCAGCGCGAGAGGTTCCCTACATTGGTTGATGATGAAGAATCTGAGAGGCTTCGCAAGCTCCACGTTGACCTCCTAGTTCAAGAGGAGCAGTTGAAGCGTGATGTTGCCCTTCAACAGTTAGAAAAGCAAGTCTCTGATTCAATGCATGGCGTTCCAGAACCTAAACGTGAACTGACGTCTGACGAGAAACTTCTCGAATCGTTTGTCAGGCAGAAAATGGAATCACCAACACCCTCTGAACGTGAACCTATCCTTCCTACTGATACGATAGCAGACGTGGAATTGAAAGTCCGTCGAAGAATGGGGTTGCGACCTGTTGGGTGAACTACGAACAATGAGTCAATCGAAAAGGTTCGGTCGCTGCTTGACGGATAACACGATCGTCTACTTCTCTAATGTTCTAGGTAAGTGGGTTTGTGATAGTGGCCGATTCCACACCGGCCATGTAATTGAGGTTCCAAAAGAATGACTGTAAGCCTACGGGTAACGGAATTGGGATCCTACTACACGCTTGGAGATATAGCCGAGGAACTAGGCCCGTTCACGGTCGAAGAAGAACAAGCCTCAAACTTTGACCAGGAACTAGCCGACAAACTCCACGTCGACGTCAAGGAGATTCTAGCCGCTAGACTCACAGAAATGACGCGGGAAACCACCTTTCAAGAAGTCGCAGAAGTTCTTTCAAGCACCGTGAGGCATGACACGCCTAACAAGCTGATTCTCTTCTCCGCGGGTCTACTGACCTTCACTGAGCAGGACCAGGTTAACGTTCTCATGTCCGGTGAAAGCGCCGGAGGGAAATCGTACTCAGCCCTAGAGATAGCAAGTTACTTCCCTAATGACATCCTCATAATTCTAGGGAACGCTTCTCCGCGGGCATTCTACCATGAAAGCGGGTCCTGGGATCCGGACCGTAAGCAACTCATCGTTGACTTGAAAGGAAAACTGCTCGTACTCCTAGACAATCCTCACTATTCATGGTTGCAGCAAATGAGGCCGTTACTCAGCCATGACCGGAATGAGATCGTTTTCAAAATCACGGACAAATCCAAGTCGGGCGCTTTGCGAACGAAAACCGTTGTCATAATGGGCTATCCAACCGTTGTTTTCTGCGGTGCCAAAATGGGGTTAGATCAGCAAGAGGCCACACGTCTGATGATTCTCAGCCCGGAGACCTCGCAGGAGAAACTAGCCGAAAGCATACGACTCCGAATCAGCCGAGACAGTGATCGAGCCGCGTTCAAGGATTGGATAGACAGCCATCCTCGAAGGAAATGGTTGAAGGCACGAATACAGGCGGTTCGAGACGCTCACATAACGGAAATCATCGTGCCTAACCAAGAACGAATATACGAACGGTTCATCCAAGAACACGGACGTCTAGCGCCGAGAAATCAAAGGGATATCTCCCGAATCATCTCAATGGTGAAAGCAAGTGCCCTGCTGAACTGGGCGAAGAGGCAAAGCCCTAGCCCTGGAACGATTGAAGCGAATGAAACCGACATAGTTGCCGGCTTCGAGTTGTACGGGAGAATAGCGCCCGCGAATGAGTTAGGATTATCCCCGGAAGTTTACGCGATCTGGTTAAGCGACATTCAACCGTTGATTGAACAAACCCCTACGGGCGTAGATAACAAGTCGATTATGACAAGTTACTATGAGCGGACAGGCCGATTCATGCCTGACCGGAAACTGCGCCGGGAAGTGTTACCGGCGATTGAAAGCGGCGGTCTCATCAGTCAAATCGTGGATCCGTTAGACAAGCGGCAGAGGCTGGTTATACGGGCGGTAAGCACCCTACCATCCCCACATAGCGCCCACATATCTACACAGGAAACAATGTGGGCACCATCTGGGGATACCCCCCCACCACCCCCACACCTCGCCCACATAATCCACGGACCACTAGACATCCAGACAGGTGAAGCAAAGTAATGGGTGCATCTCGTCGTGGTAAGTCTGGGCGTACACAAATCAACCGTGGTGGTGCTCCGTGTGGTAATGGGAATGCGAAGAAGACGCCTGCTTGGCTTGAATCGTACGATCTCAGCACGCCGGAGGGTGTTCGCGTGTTTCTGCAGGAAATCATCAAGCACACTTGGACGGGGCAACTTGGAACTCGGGCGGCCAGCGCCTTGAACGGGTCTGTTCGTCTGATGCTTGAACATGAACTCCTGCCAGAACTGGAAAGACGAATCAAATCATTGGAAAATGGTAGGATGAAAACGAATTGAAAACCGACAGGTTAGAGAAACGCATCGATCGACTTAGAGGTGAAATTTGAATGACTTCAACAGGAAGAATGAGAACGTTGAAACCCAAGCGACCAATCAAGAGGACACGACCAGCAACCCACTTCCGAACATGGTAACCTCAGGAGGACATGCAGGATTGACCACCGTCAAAAGCCTACAGGAACGAATCAACCAACTAAACCCAGGCCAAACACCCGAACTAACCACTCCGGAAGCGAACGCTGTCCGATGGTTCTGGATTCAACTCAACTACACACCCGAGGAAGCAGAGGAAGACATCGGACTTCGCAAACGCAAAGAAATCCTCTACGAGAACTGGCTAGCACACAAGAGTCTTCCGGGAGAGCAGGATGAATGGACGAAGATTGAAAGTCGACTAGTCGAACTCATCCATGACATCGTCATGCCGCGAGCAGAACGAAACAGTGCCCTGCGAGACCGGGTGTGGCCTGAACTAACCGGGCGTGTCCTGAGATGGCACAAACTCGGAGAGAAACCGTCCGAGCAACTCACCGGGGATGAAGTCAAAGAATTAGGGTTACTGACTGCTTGGTTCGATGAGTTGCAACGTGAGGCCCTTGCAGGATCAACCTGGAGGTGAAATCTGAATGACTTTAAAAGCAAAAGCAGCGAACACACTCAGCATCGCCCAATTCTTGAAGACGTTATGGCGGTGGGTTGTGGTTGCATGTGTCTTTCCCGTCGACTGATTCAGGATGAGCGGTTGAACTTCTACCCCGTCAAACCGACTGAATATGAGTCTGAGGAGTTCAAGCAGACGTTGGCGCGTTCTAGGCTACCGTACATTTGCGAAGATTATGCTTACTGTCTGAGAGCGCGGGCGCTTGGGTATGGTGTGGTTTTGGATTGGAGTGTTTACCTCGATCATCTGTTTCCTATTGGTAAACGTCGTTCGGGGTATGGGGAAGCGGATAGGCTTGGTTGCTCGGGTCCGATTGTCCGATTATCAGAATATGACAAATAGGAAAAGAGGCGAGGACTTCAAACACGCCTGATAATCCTCTTCTTTTCCCAGAAGCCTGCGTTGGCGGCGATTCGGTCAATGGCGTTGTGTGCGACTGCTTTGCTTACGTTCTGAAGTATCTTCAGGAGTTCTGGTTGAATGCGTTGTGGGTGTTTCTTGTGCATTTCAGTGATGAGTAGGCCTATCATTAGGCCTTCCACGACTCCGCTTTCTCGATCGATCATTCTGTCTCACCTCCTATGCGAGAACCACTAGTTCCTCTAGGTACTGTTCAGGGTTGAACGTGGCTTCGACTGGATCCTCGAACGTGTCCAGGACCTTGACATTCTTCTTGAGTGCCTTGCCGTGGTTGCGGCCTTTGCATTTGCAGACGCATTTGAGTTCCTTCGCTTCTAAGCAACTTGAGTCGCATTCTCCAGATTCGACGTTCATCTGGAAGGGTTTCTCGACTTGTTCTACTTTGAAGATCTCACGCCAATCTTTCTGTTGAGTCATTGACATTGTGCAGCACTACACAATGGCACTACACACACAAACTATATAGGTGTTGTGCACCGCTATTGTATGACGGTAAACAATGGATGGTAAGCAAGCTCAGAAGATCGTAGACTGTCTCGAGAAGCAGCCGACCGTGCAACGAGACCTCACCATTGAAGAGATCGCAGATCTCACAGGGATCCATCGAAACACGGTCTCCAAATACGTCTACGGCCTCGAGAAAGAAGGGAAAATCATCATGAGCCGCCAGGTCGGGAGCGCCAAACTCTACGCGGTCAAAGATGGAAAGGGTTAGAGTTGCAGTCGCTCATGGCCACTAGACCGGACAAGACATTGAACCCTGATTGGCTGCAGGGCGCACGTCAACGAATCGAAATCGCCACAAAAACCCGGTACAGCAACCCGCGCCTAACCTTGGACATCCTACTATCCCTATTCACGGAGCTACTTGAACGCCTGGAGAACGAGAAGAAGACGATCTGAAGTAGGGTAAGGCTTAGAGACCCAATGGATCATGATGCAATCCACAAAGCCTTAGAGCCGTACCTTTCCGATCTTGATATTCTCCGCGAGGATGTGAGTGGTGTTACGGTGAAACCTTTCCGTAACCTCCGCGATTCAGATGACAAGAGTTTTCTTCGCTGGTACGAGATTAACGACGCAATCAAGGAACTTGACGGTACTTGGATCGCTGCCACAAAGTACACGGCTGCTCACTGGAGAATACCTAAGTCCTGAATCGCCTCATTTCTTACCGTTACAGGTTCCTTATGATGTATTTTCGGCTCCGTAAGTTCCATTAAGAAAAGTAATACTCCAATTAGCAAAAGGATGGAACCGACAGCAGCGAGGATTATCCAGGTTAAGGTCGGTGCATGTGACATGATTAAGATTGCAGCTAAAGCGACGAGCGACACGCCGACAACTATTAGAGAAATAGCAGCGGTCTCTCGTGATCTCAAGGTGATTCGCGACTGTCACCCCCTAGAACGTTTTAAAGTTCCCTGATGCCAAGTGAGCTCCGCTAAGTGATCAGGATGGATTGGTTACCAGAATTCGTCCGAGAGCATCTCAGTTTCAAAGGAAAATGCTTCAGGCATTGCGACAAGCCTACGTCAATGAGGGTAGTGGCCGAGGACTCTACAAGCATCGTAGGAGCATACGTATGTCCTGACGGGTTCGTATCTCAAGTAGTTTATTTCAGCCAAAAACCGGATCTTAAATGGTTCACTGATAAGTTAGAGATGGAAGTGGGAAAGGAGAACTTTACCCACAACGATGTTCGAGTCGCTTCACGGCACGGATGGGAACTCGGAGGAAACGCCCTTGAAACCCTCGAAGCCAAGGCCGGAACCGGTTCGCCAATTACTGAAGTCTATTGGACTAGATATGCTCGGACGGATGCGGAGAAACAGATCGCCATCTCACTATGTGTAGGAGATGGTTCGCGGTCAGACTGCTTGAAGCTTTTCGCACACGACCGCAATACAGTTGAGAGGTTTTGCCCTGCCTGTAAATCCAATCTAACGAGAAGTTGACGAGTGTTAGTTAGGTTTCTTATGGGCGCCTAGTTTGGTCTGATAATATTCGCTTGCGAAGAAGTCGTCCCAGCGGGCCCTTGTTACGTCAACGCCTTCCGAGAACCCTGTAAAGACATGTTTGACTTTGCCGTCTTCCTCGAAGAACACTTGAGGTATCAGGTAATCATCAGCCGGATCTCCATAATCTTTGACCAAAGAATCTGCAATCTTCTCCTGTTCCGGATCGTCGATGTCAAGTACACGCAACTCAACGCCGAGTTGTTTAGCCATCTGTTCACCCTTCTCGAGGGATAGAGGAACGCAATGGGGACACCATTGAGCAAGTACGACTGTAATTCTATCTAGCATTGCAAATCACCGCATAATAGTCGAGTGGGCACATTTACCTTTAACCCTCACCCTAGTGGTTTCGAGATCAGACCAGCAATGAATCGGAACCGGTTCGCGAAAGCCATAGTGGTTAGCGATTTTGACGGTACGATCGTCAACATCGATACGGCACAAGTAGCTTTGGATCTCTACGCAAACCCCGAGTGGAAGCGGGTAGAGGAAGCCCTTGAGAGAGGCGAAATTTCGTTTGAAGACTCCCTGCGGCAGGAATTCGCCATGATCAGGGTTCCGCAGGAGACAATCTTAGAGCAGCTGGACCGAGTCACAGCTCTTAGACCGAACTTTGCTCGGCTGGTCGATTATTGTATGTCAAACGACCTACAGCTCATAGTCGCTAGTGGCGGGTTTGACTTTTGCATTCAACATTTTCTCAATAGGGACGGATGGTTGAAATTCATCAAAATTTGTGCTCCAAAGTCGCAATTTACTGAAAATGGTTACTCTCTCACTTTTCCGGAAATTATCTCTCCGTCTTCAATCAACTTCAAAGATGACTTGGTCAGGCAAGAAAAAATGAAGGGCAAACGAATTTTCTTCGTCGGAAATGGCTTAGGTGATTATCCAGCTGCTAAAGAATCGGACTTCGCGTTTGCTATCAGAGCCTCGAGACTGGCAGATCTATGCAGGGGTGGCAATGTCTCGCACAAAGAAATAGATGACTTTCAAGAAGTCGTCGACACTTTGGGCGGTCAGTTCGATGAAGGCTCTTAAAATAGGTTTTATTTGACTTACGATTACCGAGCTCGCAGTGAAGTAGAATGATCGTAATTGGAGGGTCAACCTCCGAAGCCCTAGCGTCAAAGGTCGCAAAGGAATTAGGCGTTGATTTGGGAGGATTGGAGGTTCGCAGATTTCCCGACGGCGAAAAATACCTCAGGGTCCTTAGCGAGGTAAAAGACCAAACTGTTGCGGTTATTCAATCAATTCATCATACACCTGACGAATTATTGTTCGAATACCTTCTGCTGACGGACGCTTTGAAGGATCTTGGCGCCAAGAGGGTCATAGCTTTCATGCCTTACTTCGCTTATGCGAGGCAGGACGAACGTTTCAAGCCGGGTGAAGCGTTGAGCTTCAAAACCGTGAGCAAATTGATCGAAAGCGTAGGTACCGACGAAATCTACACGATCGATATGCATCAGCATAGAGTCGTCAAATCCTCTGAGGCATTCAAGATACCTGCCCACAACCTCTCCGCCATGCCACTCTTAGCGGATTACGTGAAGAAGACTGGAAAGCTGGAAAAGCCTCTGGTAATAGGTCCGGATGCGGAGGCTGAACAGTGGGCAAAGCTTGCGGCGGAAAGGTTGGGAACTGATTTCGATGTCTTTGAGAAGAAAAGGCTGGGCGATGCTCATGTTGAGGTTCGCCCTAGAAAATCGAATGCTAACGGACGCGACGTGCTCATCGTCGACGACATCATCAGCACCGGAGGCACGATTGTAGAAGCAGTCAAGATCCTGCAATCCCAAGGTGCTCAGAAAGTTCAGGTTGCGTGCACGCACCCAATACTCGCCCCAGGAGCCCTCGCCAAAATCAATTCCGCTGGGGTAGAGGACGTAATTGGAACCGATACCGTACCAAGCGCGATCAGTCGCGTCTCGGTTGCGCCACTCATCGCCGACCAGTTGAGGAAGACAACTACCTAACCAAGATACTTCATTAGCGTGGCCCGATCCGGACTCCCACGCGTTTCAGGCCGTGTGGCCTTTAGGCCTGCCGCGAAGTTAGCCCACCTTAGAGCCTCCGAATCAGGCCGGCCCTCACTTATGGCGGCTACAAAGGCGCCAAGAAACGCGTCGCCGCAGCCTACCGTATTCACAACTTTCAACCCAGCTAACTTCAAATCTAAACCTCGTGACACGATTCGTTTCGTTCCATTGTACATTAGCGAGCCTCTAGCACCTAGTTTCATTATCACCTTCAGCTTCTGATTGACTCGCAGGAGTTTGCGTGCTGCCATAGCTCGCGTTTTGGTTCTTGTTAGAAATCCTATTTCAGATTCGTTTGCTAGAAAATAGTCGACGTTTTGCAGAAGTGCACTAGTCGTGTCGTATCCCAATTGGGACTTCACCCCGGGGTCCCAAGCTACAATCTTGTTCAATTTCTTGGCTTCTCGGGCCAGTTTCAGCGAGGTCCGGAACGGTGGATCCATGATTGTGATTATGCTGGCGTCTTCGATCAGTTGGCGCCGGTTTGCATCGTCTAGGTCTTCTGGTAGAATTGTGGCATTGGCTCCAAAATATGTGTGGATCACATTTTCGCCAGTTTTGTCCACGACTATATGGGCCTGCCCAGATTGAACTGAGTCGTTACGTTTGAGGCCTGAAAAGTCAACTCCTTCCTGATTGAAGATCCTCGTATGCTCCGAGGCGACCCAATCGTTGCCCAACGCACCTATGATCGCCACCTTGTTCGGTCCGAGTAATCTCGCTGCAGCAACGGCAGCATTTCCAGCTTTCCCTCCCGGGACGTGGCGGATTCGGCGAACAACCACCTCTCCACCCCTTCGAGGGAACTTATCCACAAAAAGCGTGGTGTCCCAATTTATCGCTCCGACAACGACCGTGGTAACCATGGCGGAATCCGCAGTCACTATGATGCGCCTAGATTTCCTTTTATCTTTAGGGTCCACGGTTGGGTCCATCGAAGAAAACGTGCCGGGTGCCCGCGAGGAAGAGTAAGTTGACGCGCAAGTCGCCTGTTCATTCCAAAGTATTCGTTCGAGAGTCGACTGGCCTAACTAAGCGGGTTTCATTGTTTGATGCAGTTGCCATCAATGTCAGCTACATGTCGGTGGGTCCAGCACTTGCCCTTGTTGGATACACTATGCTCGCGTTGCCGACGGTCTCGGGAGTAAACTTAGTTCTCGGATCGGCAATAGCCGCGCTTCTCGCCATTCCACAAGCTATCGTATACACGATGCTTTCCAGGCGAGTCTCAAGGACGGGCGGAGATTACGTCTGGATTTCGAGATCGTTGGGCGGTTTTGTTGGAAGTATCATGACATTTACGGGTATAACGCTTGAGACCATGCCATATCTCGCTCTAATCGCGTTGTCGGCGGTCTTTGCAATAGGTTCAGTTGGCGTAGCACTTGGATATTCTAACATGTTGGGACTTGCCTTACCGGGGAACGTGTTGGGAGGCGACCCACTTTCTCAATTTCTGCTCGCATCTTCACTACTCATAATTCTCATCGCGATCAATATCATCAGGCCCAGGCTCGGGTTCAAGATCATCTCGATGTTCTGGGTAATCGGGATAATCGCGATGGGTGTTGCGACTCTCGCTCTACTACAGGCTGGAAGAGCCGGCGTAGAAACCTATGTTGACGGGTTGAGGGTCGCGAATTTGACTTACGCATCCGTCGCGAACTCCTATACCGGACCAACATTCGACCTGCGCTCTACTCTACTAATGATGCCTTACTTTGCATTGTTTACGTACCCGTGGTTTAACGCTGCGCCCTCAGTTGGTTCTGAACTACAGGGAAATGCCCCAAGGTGGAACGTTCCGATTTCGTTAGCGGTCGCATTCCTGATAGTCACGATCCCATTTGCTGCGATGTACTATGCCGCAGGGTTTCAGTTTACGACCGCAGCTTTCGCCAATTCAGCTCTGGTCTACGACCATTCATTCAACTTCTGGACGCTTGCGATGGGAGTCTCCGGGAGCTTTGCCGAAGAGTTTCTGATTGGGCTCGGTTGGGTTGTGCTGACAGTGGCGATTCTCGCGTTCGGCATAATAACGATCTCAAGATACATGCTGGCCCAAGCATTTGACAGATTCCTACCTTCGAAGCTGGCATACGTCAGCCCGAGGTATGGTTCACCGATCGTAGCCCACCTCGTAGATCTTGCAGTTACGGTCGTTCTGATCGGTTTGGCTGCATTCCTTTATGGAACGATATCTTCACTCTACGGGGTTTTGGTCGCCTCGATGGCTTACTTCGCCTTGGTGGGCGTCGGTGCTGTGGTCTACGCGTTCACGAAAGAGAAAGGGTGGACGAAGGTTTTGCTCGCAACAGCGGGCGTATTGCAAACGCTTGTTTTCGCATACTTAACCTACGGATTTCTCGAATATCCAAATATTTGGGGCGGTAACTCGCTGGCTTACGGGTACATTGCGGTATCTCTCGTGCTTTCTGTTGTGATTTACGGCGTCGCCAGCTACGTGAGGGCGAGGGAGGGAATGAGTATCTCGTTGGCTTTCAAGGAGATTCCCCCGGAATAGACCTTCACCTCTCTCAATTGGCTAGGTCAATTTGGCTTCGTTTTACCTTCGTAAGGGCATAGATTGTTGATGGGACATCTGGGGCAGAGGGGGCGTTGGGCTTTGCATATCATCCGGCCAAGGGCCATGAAATACAGAGGAACGGATCGATAGTCTTCCTCAAGAAATTCTTGCATCAACGCGGATCTAATCTCCCCATACCTGGCCTTAGTCCGCGCTAGACCAAGGCGTTTCGAGACCCGATCAACGTGCGTGTCAACGGAGATAGTTGGCCTGCCCCAAATGCTGAGCAACACGTCGGCTGTCTTCGGGCCGACATTGGGCAATTCCTGAAGGCTCTCACGTACCCGCTCGAATGAACCATCCAATGCTGCAGCAAAGTTACCCGAATATTTCTCATCTACAATCCTCGCAAGTTGCTTCAAGGCTTTAGCCTTCTGTTTATGCAGACCAGCGACGTGAATTGCTTTTTCAATGGTTCGCACTCGAGCGCTACTTAGGGCGGAGACAGAGACGCCCACTGTCCGATCTAGGTTTCCGTATGCGCGGAGTGCTGCAATGTCAGTGCAGTTTTGTGAGAGAATTGTGACAACTAGGACGCGGAAGGGGTCCCCGGATTCTTTGGCTACACGCGAGGCGGCGAAATCCTCTTCGTTAAGAGGGATCCTCTCGCGAAGTACCTTCAGAATCTGTTGTGCCTGCTCTTTATCCTCGGCGCTGACGGTTTTCTCCAACTCTGGTATTCTTCACGCTAACGCGTTTGCGATCAGGACTGTTCTCGTCCCATAAATTAGCAATAACAGGCCGGCAACGGCGAGTGCCCATGAAACTCCGCGCTCCCAGTTCGTGCCCTGGTGGAATTCGATTAATATGATTCTCACGCCGTTCAGTGCGTGGTAGTCCACGAAAAGTAGTAGCAGCTCAAGTGTGGCTGCTAGTAGTATGTTTCTGTAGACCATCATCACGCTGCTAAAAGCCAGGTTCTGGACGTACGGCCCAGTAAGGAAGACTGTGAATAGGTGCACTCCCCCAGCTACGAGGATGCCGAGCCCGGTCGCGTAATGGAGTAGCATTCTGGTGGATTCTTTCATTTTCTAAACCCCAAAGAAGACGTTCAACGCATATACCGCAGTTGCAGTCGCGAACAGAACGCTTAGCCAGAAAATGATCCGTTGAGCTTTGGAAAATGATTTAGGTTCGTAGGGAAAATCGGGGCGGCCGGGTTTGCCTTGCAAGAGCCCAAATTCGGTAAGTGTCAGCCTGATTCCGTTTATGGTGTGGTAGGAAAGCATGAACCCGATTACGATGAGTCCCGTGTCGAACAGAGGGTTTTCTAAGAAATGGAACGTTGCAGTCCAAATAGCACTCGCAAAATCGGCGGACGGAACGCTCCAGACACTCATACCACCGACGATGTTTCCGGTCTCTACGATGTGTGCTAGGAAGTAGGCTGTTACGGCAATCCCGGATATTCGTTGGAGTGCATAAGCCCACCTTTCAAGATTGTAATGAACCGGATAAAACCAGCCAAAGATGGCTGTCTTGAGTTCCTGTATTAGACCTGCCGTTATCAACACGACCTTTAAGCTGCTTTCACGGGCCATATCGAGGTCAAAGAAAAATACTTCGTGGCGGATGTTTCAAACCGGTATTGACCCGAGGCCTCGGTGTCGTAAGTGTTTTCCACCTTGGCCTTTGAAGCGCTCTTCATCCCAGATATTCCCTCGCTCGTGGTAGTTGTATGCTTCCCAGTATCCGTCTTCGTATTCAGCGAGGAATCCGATTCCAGTAAGCCATTTGGCGCTTTTCCATCCGTAAAGGTGCGGTATGAACGGTCGCGCGGGAAAGCCCTGCTGAACTGGAATTGGTTTGCCGTTCATCTTGAATGCGATCAAAGAGTCTTCAACCATAGCGTCCTCTAAAGGAAGCGGAGCCGTGTAACCATCGGCGCAGTGAAACATCACCCACTTCACCTCGGGCTTAACCCCAGTCAGCTTAGCCACTTCGCTGAATGCTACGCCTTCCCAAACCACGTCCTTAATGCTCCACGTGGTAACGCAATGGAAGTCTCTCGTAAGCTTCATTTGAGGCATCTTTTGAAAGTCTTCGAAGCTTAGACTAAGTCGTTTTTCTACGAGTCCGTTTGTGGTTAAGCGCCAAGATTTGAGATCAACCTCAGGAACACCGAGGGCTGCATAGATGGCCCATCGTTTCGCAAAGGTCTGCCCAGGCGGGACGGTTGCTTGCATATTTTTTACGCCTCTGTATGACTCTCGAAAGCAAGTCGGGAAAGTCGGCTAAAAAGAGTACGTCGAAACGACGCCAAAAGTCGCACAAAAGGTTCTGTTACATCTTCGTTTGGCCATTACTTTGATTCGCTATGCGGTACAGTTGCTCACAATCAGCTTGGACTTTCACGTTTGCGGTAATCCGCACACCGTAGACCAGGAGTTCAAGCTGCTTCACACCGCTGTTCATGTGGCGACGGGTGTAGGACAGTCGGCAGGGGAGTGTCATACACCCGCCCGCTGATTCACTAAGTGGGTTTGAAGGGCCTTTAATCCACAATCTACCAAGTAGTCGATGGGTGCAACTATGCGAATTGTAGATCTGTCCAACGGGTTCTCGCCAGAGGAGTTCGCTAAAGACGCGCACGCGGGTACGCATCTCGACGCTCCCGCTTATTTGCTGAAGGGCAAAAGGACGATCAATGACTTTGGATTGGAGTCTTTCTTCTCCGACGCGGTTATTCTTGATTTAAGCCACACGAAGCCTGGTGAGGCTGTAGATGACGAGGATTTGGAGGCAGCTGAGGAGGAGGCGGGGTTGGCTCTTCGGGAGGGCGAGGTTGCTATTGTCTACACTGGCTGTGTCGCTAAGCCTCATGCGTATCTTAGCGAGAACGCCGCACAGTATCTTGAATTCAAACGCGTCCGCATGGTTGGCATAGACGCCCCGAGCATCGACAGTTCGACGGCCCGTGACTTGTCTGCGCACCTTACACTGTTGAGGAAGGATATTCTCGTTTTAGAGGGGTTATGTAACCTCGGAGAGGTGGACGTTTCGAGGTTCAGGCTTGCGGCTTTTCCGTTGAAGGTGAACGCGCCGACTTCTCCGGTACGTGCGCTGGCTATTCTTGAGTAAGTTCTTTCGTGGGTGCGTGTGGTTATTGGCGGTAGTATGATCCGTAACCCATAGTGCCCGCGATTTGGTGTAGCCTTGCAATCCTCTTCTCCGTCCTTGGGTGGGTTGAGAACAGTTGAGTGAACATAGAGCCCCTGAAGGGATTGACGATGTAGAGTGACGATAGCGCTGGATTTGCGTTGGCGCTAGGCTTCCGGTTCCTTGCCTGATACTCGATCTTTTCAAGCGCACTTGCTAGCGCTAAAGGCTTCCCTGACAGTTTGGCTCCGCCTTCGTCGGCGGCGTATTCGCGTGTGCGTGAAACTGCAAGTTGGACTAGCATGGCTGCGAGAGGTGCTAGGACGAGCATGAACAGTAACCCGATCAAGCTACCCCCCTGCTTATTCCTGCCACCAGATCCGCCCCCATACCCGAACGCACCGCCAAGAAGCCATCCCCATTGGGCAAGGTACGTGATAGCGCCAGCGACCGTGGCTGCGATCGTCATCGTTAATGTGTCCCAGTTCCTGACGTGCGTCAGTTCGTGTGCAAGCACGCCCTCCAACTCTTCGTCGTTGACTACGCTCAATAGGCCCGTATGCACGGCGACCGTGGCCTTGCTTGGACTTCGGCCTGTCGCAAAGGCGTTCGGTACCGGGCTGTTAACAAGAGCAACTTTCGGCATGGGCATTCCGGAGGCCGCGTTGAGCCTTCGAAGAGCCGCATAAACGCGCGGCGCATCCTCCTCGCCCACCACCTTCGCACGACCCATACGGAGGACTAAGCGATCGCTGAACCAGTAAATTATCAGGTTCATGAACGCGGCGAAACCCAAAGCCACGATTGGGTCTAACCCCATCACGTAAGCAACAACGAACAGTATGCCGGTTAAGAAACCGACCAAGAGCGTGGTCTTGATGAACGTCCAAACCATAGGTAACTCACCACTAATTTTGTTACCTGAAGTAACAAACCAGTATAAATTCTTACCGCCGAGGGTTCTGTTGCGTTCATGGGACACGTTTTCCCCTGTTGCGAGGCGGGACACGCTTTCTTACGTATAAGGCCAAAAATAGGCCTAGAGCCGCAAGTCCTATTCCAAGAGTTCTGCCGAAGCTGTGAAACTCCACCTCTAAAATCACCAACCCAATAATCACGAGCAACATTCCCCAAGCAAAAACCAGCAGTGACGGGTTTATTGGAACTCGTGCCCAAATAGGGTAAGACCAAAGCGTATTTGTTCGCAGAGGTACGGTCAAGTCTTCTACTATTGGAAACATCGTGGGTGCTCCACATTTTGAGCAAGAGCTATACTGATCGCTTACTTCTGCCCCGCACTTCTTGCAGATAATGAGTCGCATCTACGGTTCGAGGGGTACTAGTTGAGGCATTTTGTATTAGGGTTAGCCATTTGTCCTTTCCATGAACTGCAATTCCAGCCAAGTCGGCTGGCGTTTTACCCTCTAAGGCCATGTGAGGGCGCACGTAATTGTGGTAGATTTGAAGCCCTGAAATCAGAGGGCTATCAGGTTTCTTTACCCCTCGAACCACCTTTTCCCTGTCTCTAATCTCGCCGTTCATGCGTTCCATCTTATTGTTGTGAATCTCTCCACCAAACCGAATGTCACGTTCATGGACCAGGGACGCAACAGGGCGCCGCCCGGCGTGTACAGAACACTTCTTCTCGACAAAGGATGGGTAAGGATGGTAAATGTTCTTGAGATACCTAACAGAACAATACATCTACTACGACCTCACAAAACATATAGTACGACCCCCGAAAACCAATTGAAAAGGGAGGATTAGACCAGTAGAATTGGGCTGTTGGTCGCGAAGCGAGAGGAGCTTCTATCTTGTTATTCTACTCTCCATGGTATTCTTGACAGCACCAATTGTTCAAGCGCGTCTGCAGTCTCAGTATTGGATACCTACTTTCGGGGCTAGTTGGCCGAGTCGGTTGATATCCGTCTGGATACCTTCAACGCCAACCGTTGCACATGACCTTGTCGTGAAAGCAATTACTATTTGGGATCAGGCGCAGTCATGGTTTAAGGCAACCTATTTTCCGGATGGGAAAACCTACACGTTTGTCGAAGGTAACAAGCTATCACGTGTCTTTGTCGAATTCACCGATTATTGGACAGTAAGCAACTACTGCTCTTCGTCACCCTTGGGTGTTTACGGGTGCACACACATCCGGTGGGATGACTCCAACAACATAACCCGCGCCGTGGTCTACCTTGATACTGGTCTCTTAACCTATCAAGGATCCAAATATGATCCCTTGTTCTTGGTCCTACACGAATTCGGGCATGCCCTCGGTTTAACGGACTATCCCTCTGCCCTATCATGTCCCTTTCAAGATTTGTTATGCTTGTACTATCCGAACGAATATCCTTCCACAGTCGACCTTTACGGATTGCATCAACTTGCGGGGGGAAACCGGGAGACAGATGTTTTTCTACCTTCAACCGTTCCGTATGCCTACTATATGTCGGCAATCGGCTCCAAATCAGCGTCGATGCCGATAACACAAGAGAGCGAAACGCAATCAATTTCGAGGTTCACACTCGCCGTTACCGTTACAATTGGATGGGTAGTCCTCCTGTGCTTGAATTTCAGGAGACGACGAGAAAACTAAAAGTTCGTCCATTAGACAAGACTTGCAACGGCGTCCGTGAACACGAACAGTTACGTTCCGTTTACCTGACATGAATTCGAACGGACTGGGCTTTTCGCTGCTGAAGCACGGCGTAGGAGGAGAAATAATGGGCAAGTCGAAAAAAGAAACTTTCAATCGGTCTAAGGTTTCAGGGAGAGCGCGCTATCATGCTCAAAACAATTTGAACGACCTGAGTAATGTGGAATGGTTGACGTTCACTAAGAGTGTTTGGCAAAGCCGCCCGCCTCCTCGAGATGAATTGAAGGAACAGCATCCCGCGACTTTCGCGGAGAACGACATCGAGAAGCTAATTCTCTTTTTCACCAAAAGGGAAGGGAGCGTGCTGGACCCTTTCTCGGGGTCTGGATCGACACTAATTGCCTGTCTTAACACCGGTCGGAAGGCGTTAGGAGTAGAGCTCGTCGACAAATGGATAGCCATCAGTAATCAACGACTTGACCGGGCGAAGCAAATTGACGGATCGCCACTGACTATTCCAGCGGAGTTTGCTCGGGAAAGAGCGGAACCTCTCAGGCAGCCAGCTCTGCAAATCTTGCAGGGAGACTCGCGGGTCGTTCTGAAAGGAGTAGGGTCGGAATCATTTGACTTCGTCGTTACAAGTCCACCCTACTGGGCGATACTCACGAAGGCAAGAGATCACAAGTCTAAGCGGGAACGACTGAGTAAAGGACTTCCCACGAAGTACAGCGAAGATAAACGAGATTTGGGTAACGCCCCAAGCTATCGTGGCTTTCTGCACGAGCTGACGAAAGTTTTCGGTGAATGCTATCGAGTGCTTAAGCAGGGAAAGTACATGGTGATCGTCGTATCGGATTTTAGGCACGGTTCAAAGTTTGTCCCATTCCACAACGACTTGTCGAAAGAGGTTCAGAAGGTCGGTTTCAGCCTAGAAGGAATCACGATCCTAGTTCAGGACAGTAAGAATCTCTACCCGTACGGGATGCCCTACGCCTTCGTCTCTAACATCCACCATCAGTACATACTCATCTTCCGGAAGCTGAGAAAATCCGGCTCTAACGGTGAGTGATTATTCGTTCAGTTTCCTGGTAGACTCCCAACCCCTCCTTTGGGTTGGACCGTATATTTACGAACGCGCTCATGATCTTCCGTGCGATCGGCCCAACCTTACCGTCCCCAATTTCAATGCCTTTCACCTTCACGATGGGTACTATTTCTGAAAGAGTGCCCGTGAGGAATGCTTCGTCGGCACTCGTGACATCATAGGGAGTTAGGCCTTTCTCAATCACTTTGTAGCCCAGATCCTTGGCTAGGTGTATGATTCGTTTCCTCGTGACACCTTGAAGTATTCCTGAGGTGGAGGGTGGGGTGAGGATGTCGCCATCCTTAGCTATGAATAGGTTTGTTGTTGTAGCTTCAGAAACGAATCCCTCTCTATCTAGCATCAGGGCGTCGTCTGTGCCAGCATCCGTTGCCTCAAGTTTAGCTAATACGCTGTTGAGGTAGTTGAGGGATTTTATTTCGTGAGTCGTAGCATCGACCGCATCGCGCCGGACGGATGAGATGATGACTGAGATTCCTTTCTGCTTAGTGATAACGTCAACGGATGGGTCTACGGGTTCGGTGATGATGATGGTGGACGATCTTTTGCATTTTCTTGGGTCTACACCGAGGTCGCCTGCTCCCCTCGTAACAACCAGCCTGATGTAAGCGTCCTTCAGGGAGTTGCGTTTGATCGTCTCGACAACAGCAGCCGTCATGTCCTGAGAGGGGAGAGGTATGTTGAGTTTTATGGATTTGGCGGAGCTGTAGAGGCGGTCTAAGTGCTCTTTGAATTGGAAGATGACACCGTTGTAGACTCGAATTCCTTCGAAGACGCCATCCCCATAGAGCATGCCGTGGTCGAAGACTGAAATTGTAGCCCTTGACTTGGGAAACCACTCTCCGTCCACGTAGACTACGAGTTCCTTAGCGACCAATCCAGGTCCCGCCGGTCTGGGTTTGAGGACGATATAAAACGGTTCCCTCAACCTGTTTCAGAAACTGTATGGTTTAGACAGCTAACGGGTGTCGGATTGCTGCCACAGGTTCATCTTACGGTCAACCTTTCAATAAGGCAGATTAGGTGGCGCGGGAAAGTGCGGTGAACGTGTGGGCCGGTAGTTCAGTTGGTCAGAGGACGCGTAGTCTGGCCTGAACGTTGCCCTTACACGGCAAAGGTCGCCGGTTCAAATCCGGTGTGTTGACGGAACGGATGAGTCCGTAACAACTGGTGAAATTCCGGTCCGGCCCACCAATTCAGACATCGCAGCACACGCACTATACCTCCAAAGAGAGGGTTACAGGCAGTCACCAATTGAAAGCAAGTCAGCTCCATGAAGACCCCTATGGCAACGACTCTTCGCCTGGTCAATCTTTGCTTTGTTTTCTGGCGTTCTGAATTATTGTCAACCACTTCTTCCAGCGATGGAAATACCTGTCATTTCTGAGGTTGACTTACCGTTTAGGGCTTCGTGTGAGTGTATGTAGTTGTGATGGATTTGAATGCCTAAGAGAATCGATGTGTTCTTACACTCGCTTCTTTTAATCCGAATTTCTTAGAATCTTACCTAATCCATGGCAGCCTCTACAAATGAAAAACAAGCCTTAAGAAGAAACTAGGTCAAACCCTAATCTAGCTTGAAATTCAGTATCGTTGTTACTGTAATTCTTCTTGCAGTTGCAGTCTTGGCGTTTGCGGGTCTTAACTACCAAACCGTTCCCATGAGCACAACCCAGACTACGACCCAGTCATCAACGGAGGCACTAGAATCATATTCCGTCTACATGGTAGTGAATGATGTGAGTTACACGATTGCATGATGCCTGCCTTTGCCGCTCTAGGCTTATCGAGCGGTACATTTTGTGTACTGGCCCTGCTAGTGATTGCTCTGTTGATGCTTTTGATAATCTGGGTTGAATTTGAGTCGAGAACTAGACTTGTAAAGTAGCCTCTACAATTCTCGAAAAATTGAATATCTCAAGTTTTAGTTACGACAACTTCCCATTGGCCGCCGACGCCATGGCACCAAGGACAAACTTCTTCCCGATAACTCGTAATCCTAATTCCTCAGCAATCAAGCCACGTTCTAGTCGGTTACCTTTCTTATCGTAGACTCGTTTACATTCTGGGCAGCGGTAGGTGCCTGTCGCTTACGTTTACTGGGTGCAATAACATGAGTAAACCGAAACCAGTTAGGACGGTTAAGATAATCTGTGCGAGCTGTGGGGAAGAGAAAGAAGTTCCCTTACCCAAATTCTGCAGCGACTGTCACAGGGCTTACAAGGAAGGCATCAGAAATAACCCGTCATCCTAGCCGGAACACACCAAACCAGAGACTACAGTTCCCGTTGAACATAGTTACCAGAACTTAACCGGGGCAAACACCCTTACCTTAAACCCTCGGAGGCTTCGTCTCATGAGCAGAGATTCTACTGAGTAGAAATGAGCTATGAGTAATAGTTCCGACTTACGCTCCAAGCTACGTTAAATACCTTAACTGCACACAATATGCCTCAAGAGGATTAATGGACGTGTTTGAGTTGGCTAAGAAACACAAAATCAAAATGAAGATGAATGATACAGCTCAGATTATGCCTGCTCCAGCGGAAAGCGTAGCTTAAGTCCGTCAGAAGTGTGGATACGTCCGCCCTAGTTTTTCCAACTTTTCTTAATTTACTGATGTGGGTATGGGTGTAGCCTTTAGCCGATTCATCGGAAATCTAGGCATGAATGAATTTCACTCATTTCCCTGTGAGTTTTGGAATAATTTGTTCAGCGGCTAACTTCGCGGCTATCGTCTTGTCTGGTCCATGGATGTACAGGATTGGTGTCTTCAAACCGGTCTTGGTGAACTCTGCAAGCTTCTCCAAACACTGGGATGGTGTGCCGGCGATAGCAAACTTGTCGACCATTTCATCCGTAACCGAGTCAATTGCATCTGCAAAGTCTCCATTCAGATACTTTTCTTTCACGGTCATGATTTCGTTTTCTTGGATGCCGGCCAGGTTTGATACAAAGCTCGGAGTCTGAGGAATTGTATAGGTTCCGAGTACTCTCTTTGCAAATTGTATGGCTGAGCTCTCATTCTCTGAAATACAAGTCTCAAAGAATGCGAGAAAATCAATCTTGCTTGAGTCTCGTTTGTGGAGCTTGGCGCTCTTGATTACTCGTTCAATCGCATACTTTGCATATTCAACAGAAAAAGAACCTCTCCTCGTCATAACTAGTCCATCTGCTACCTCCCCGGCAAGATCGAGCATTCGTGGGCCAATCCCGCCAAAGTAAATTGGAACGCGAGGCATCATCAATCTTTTCTGGGGTGCCTTAAGCGAGAATACTTCACCTTTGTAGGAAAACTTTGACGGCTCATCTGAAAGGAGCCCTCTGACTATCCGGAACGTATCCCGCATGGCAGATAGCGGCTTTGTCTCCAGCCCGTAGTTTGTGATTGCGGAGGACGCAACTCCCAATCCCAGAATAAACCGTCCACCTGATATCTCATTCAATGTTGCTGCTTCAATGGCAAGAATTTGCGGGTGTCTTCTGAAAGGGCTAGTTACACCAACACCTACCTTCACCCGAACAGTTGAGTTGAGGGCAAGTGTCGCCAAAGATGTTGAGCTTCTCTGATCTCCCTCTTGAATCCACAGGCTTGAAAAGTTCGCTTTGTCTGCGAGCCTGACCAAATTCAAAAATGCATGCGAGTCCAAGTATTCCTCGAACCCGACACCAACTGAATTGAAGTACGGCAAAGCAAGCTCCTATCCATTCTGAGCAACGTGCATGGTTAAGCCTGCCGAATGTCTTTTTCAACAAATCCTTGACACATGAATCCATGAGCATCCACTCAAGTTTCAAACAAACCCTTTTCATGTCGCTCTCTAAGGACAATAAGCAAGGCTGAACAAATGAAAGTTAGATGGAGTGATTGCGTTCTACTAGTAATTGACGTGCAAGATCGCATCATAGACACGATTGCCGGGCACGACGCAGTTGTCGAGAACGTCAAAGCATTGACCAGAACTGCTCAGGTTCTGAACGTCCCCGTCATAACAACGCAACAGGAAAACCTGGGGGAAATTGTTCCAGCGCTCAAGGACTTGCTATCTAATTCACCCAAGTTTCGGAAGCTCAGCTTCAGCTGTTGCGGCGACTCCACGTTCATGAAAAAGCTCAGAGAGACCCGCAGGAAGACCGTTATCGCGTGCGGTATCGAGACTCACATCTGCGTACTCCAAACCGTTCTCGACTTGCTAAGACGCGGTTACAGTGTTCTGCTTGCGAGAGACGGCACCTCATCCCACGCCCTAATCGACACGGAAACCGCGATAGAGAGAATGCGCGGCGCGGGAGCTATGATAGAGACCACTGAAGCAGTCGTTTATGAGTTGACGGAGAGAGCTGGAACTGAGCAGTTTAGGAAGGTACTTGAGATTGTGAAAGAGAGGAGACGCACGATTTCACCTGGACCGTGATCCCTGAATTCTTACTGATCGCCACTTGTTTAAGGCGTTCAAGCTATCGTAGATAATTCGTTTTCAGCATCCTCAGAACTTGATCCGGATCGACGTCCTTTGGCTCGGAGGTACTAGTCCAGACGACGTCACACGACTCGGGTGATATACGCCTGTGGCCTGCCCAGAATTTTTGCTTGATTACCCCGTCACTTACAGGACGCCACTATCCGACTGGGAGTTTGGCGTAATTCGTCATGTGGATGAGTAGCTGTCCGCTTCCTCCCCAAATGTACACGTCAACCCTGAGTGACCATGTGCCTGCGGTGTTGGGTGCTGTGGCGGTGTTAAGGAAAGTTTGGTCAATGTATGTTTGCGCGTAGCCTACCTGGTAAGTAGTCGTGGACAAAACATAGCTGTTGGCTATGTTGGTTAGGTCGACGCGCATACTGTACGCGTTCCAGTAGGGAGGCCACTGAACGCATGTTGCCGTAAGGTGAGTTTTGACGGTGATCTGCTGGCCAAGGGTTACTGGGGATGGGAAATCGTAGTTAATGCTCTGAACGAGGCAAGGAGGCTGCGCAGATGCGCTCGGGAGACTCGCAACAAGAAGCGAGAATATTCCCAGGAGAAGAATCCTACGACTAAACCGATCCAAATCCGAGATGCCCGCGAAGAATTAGATTCATTCAGAGACTTAAGAGGATTTCAGAATTCGCATCCTGCCCTCCAACCTACATACGGGATTCGAGCGGAACACAGTTGCCTTGCACATTTTCATTTTGGCTTATCGATGGTTCAAGACTTAAGCAAGGGAATCAGGTCATAGCGGTCATGAAGGCCTTTATTTCCATTGACATAGAAGGCATTCCCTACATTGTCTCCAGGCACCACACGAGCCTGAATGGCGAGTTGTATTCGGAAGCGAGGCAGATCATGACCGACTGCCTTGTCGTGGTGCTGGATAGTTTGTTCAAGCTTGGCTTCGAGAATGCTGTAGTTGCCGATAGTCACGGTCCCATGGTGAATATTCTTCCTGAGAGGCTTCCGGATCAGGTAGCGTTGGTGCGCGGGTATCCAAGAGCAATGTCGATGGTAGCGGGGGCGAAGGGATGCGATGCAGCTTTCTTTCTGGGTTATCACGCTAAGCCTGGTACGCCTAACGCCAATTTCGACCATGTCATGAGCAGCCTCACGCTGCGAAGCGTGCGAGTGAATGGTGAGGATTGCAGCGAATTTCTACTCAACGCTGCCCTCTTGGGAGAACTTGAGATACCGGTTGCGATGGTGGCAGGCGACAAGGCGCTGCTCGAGGATGATGTTAAGAGGTCCGCGCCATGGGCAGCCCGCGTCGCACTGAAGGAGAGTTTAGGCCGTTACTCATCCATCTCCCTCTCACCGACTCAAATCGCGGAGACTCTTAGGAATGCCTGCAAAGAAGCGGTTGAATCGATCAATAACAAGAAGACTCGGCTGTTGCGATTTGAGTCTCCGCTGAATCTTGAGATCGAATTCACAAGCACTGCCTACGCTGAGATAGCCGCTCACTTACCCAACTCAGTCAGGAGCAATGGTACGACCGTTAGCTACAAAGCCTCGTCCATGTCCGAGGCCTACTTGGTAATAGAACTCCTGACCATGGCGGCGAACGGCGTTCGAAGTCAAGTCGAGGCGTAGGGTCACAAGATAACTCATGAGGAATTGGGGAGCCGAGAAGCTTCGCCATTAAGAACTTTGGTGATTCGAGATTCATCACGATATACTTCGTATTTATGAGGAGAAAACTGCGTCATGATTTTCACGAGAGACGCTGAGGTTGCAGAACTGAAACAGTTCTCGAATAAAATAATCTACATTGACACTGGCAGCAAGAACCCGTAATTTATGATCGAGGAATTAGCTTAAGAGCAAACATGGGGTCGGGGGGAGAAGTTCGATGGTCGATTACAAGTGGGTTGTTCTTTCGAACACTACTCTCGGCACGTTCATGGCTTCAATAGATATCACCATAGTGGAGATTGCGCTTCCAGCCATCTTCAGAGGTATCGCGATTGACCCGTTCACGTCCTTCCAATACTTGCTCTGGATACTCTTCGGTTACAGCATAGTAACTGCAACCCTACTCGTCACCTTCGGTCGAATATCAGACATCTTCGGCAGAGTGAAACTCTACAACCTAGGTTTCTTGGTGTACACTGTCGGCTCCGTGCTACTCTACCTGACGCCGAACACTGGGGACTTGGGAGCCATTGAACTGATCGTCTTCAGAATCATCCAAGGAATTGGAGGTGCCTTCCTATTCTCGAACGGCGCAGCGATCATTACTGATGCGTTTCCGCTAGAAGAGAGAGGTAAGGCATTGGGACTCAACATGTTATCTTACCTCGCAGGCTCGTTTGTCGGGTTGGTGCTTGGTGGTGTATTGGCGGTCTTTGACTGGCGATACGTGTTCCTAATCAGCGTGCCATTCGGGGCTTTCGGTACAGCGTGGTCGTATTGGAAGTTGAAGGAGCTAGCAACTATACGAAAGGGACAGACGATCGATGTATGGGGGAACATTACGTTTGGCGTGGGCTTGACCGTTTTCCTCATAGCAATAACTTATGGGCTGCTACCTTACGGCACCTCAACGATGGGATGGGGCAACCCGTGGGTAATAGGCGGCCTCGTCTGTTCAGGGGCATTGCTGGTTGCTTTTCCGTTCATCGAGACACGTGTTCAAGACCCAATGTTCCGGTTAGACCTTTTCAAGAGAAGAGCCTTTGCGGCGGGTAACTTCGCCGCTTTCCTTGCCTCTATTTCGAGAGGTGGGGTGTCGCTTCTTCTGATTATTATGCTGCAAGCGATTTGGCTGCCGCTGCACGGCATCAATTATCAGGACACCCCTCTCTGGGCGGGGATTTACATGCTTCCGTTTACCGCGGGGTTCTTGGTGATGGGCCCACTCAGCGGCTACCTCTCAGACAGGTATGGTGCGAGGGGCTTCTCGACTGCGGGTATGCTCATAACGGCAGTTGGGTACTATCTGCTCTCAACGTTTCCATACAACTTTGCCTACCTTTCCTTCGCTGTGGTCATTTTCTTGATGGGGTTCGGTATGGGTATGTTTGCTTCTCCGAATACCGCATCCGTAATGAACTCGGTGCCAGCCGATCACAGGGGCTCCGCCTCAGGGATGCGGAGCACATTCAACAACACGGGGTCGGTGATAGGTCTTAGCATTTTGTTTACGTTAGTTCTCTTGGTCTTATCGAGAGACTTGCCTTCTTCACTTGCAGCAGCTGCTTCACAGGCTGGTGCTCCACAGTTATCCTCCGTCTTAACTCAGATTCCTCCGACTGCTGCAATATTCGCCGCTTTTCTAGGCTACAACCCAATGGGCACGGTACTGAAGCAGCTTCCTTCGAAACTTACGAACTCATTGAGCCCGCAGACGGTCACGGTGCTCACCGGAAGAGTGTGGTTCCCTACAGCGATCGCTAACGCATTCATGTCATCTCTAGGAGTTGCTCTGTACTTTAACGTGGCACTGGCGCTTGTGGCTGCCGCCGCATCAGCCCTTCGCGGGAAGAGGTATGTTTACGGAACAGAAGATGAGAACCCGAAAATAGCTACACCAATTGTGAAGACTTCTAAAAGGGCAGACGTAGCAGACGCGTCGCCGAACACAGATAAAGTCGCTCAAAAGGACCACGTCTGATGTGACGCACGCTTTTCTGAATATGCTCGTTGGAGCAGCGAAGTGACGGTCAGGTTTGGATGTTCTGAAACATGCGTTGGATCTGGTTATTCGCTAATCTCAATGCAACTATGAAAACTGCGAGGCCGATGCCGAAGCTTATGATCGCAAGTTGAGGGACTATCGAACCGTACAGGAAAATTGAAAGAGCCAACGGCGCAACGGTGAGAAGAGAAACGGCAAGCGCCGTCCCTATTCCCATAAGTGAGCCCCAGACACTTACATAGCGGCTTCTAACCATTTCACGAAAATCGGGGAACAGCGCCGCAAAGTACACTCCCAACGCAGATACTTCCAACACAACGAGGACACTTACCGGCAGCAGGATTCCATAGTAGGTTCCGACCGTATTCAACAAAAGGGCGAATATGGAGAGGAGTGCGATTGCGAATGGTACTCCTAGGATGGTGGCGAAGAGGAGTTTTGCTCGAAGTAGTTGGGTTGGCGAGATTGGTGCCGCATACAGGTTCCAGACCGCATAACCCTCTTGCCCTATACTGGTCATGGATAGGGCTCCGACGAAGATGGCGACCGGCATGAGAAACAGGAATGCGACGAACATGAAACTCGGGGCTTCAGCTGTTTGCTGCGTGCCTAAAGGTAGTAGTGTGATGCCCATTGAGATCGCGAGTACGAATGGTATGGCTAGGAACCTTGCCATCTCCCGCCTCCTAGTCAACGACCGAAAATCTTTCTGAATCATAGCTGATTCGACAGCCCCGATTAATGGAATGTGAAGTTGTCTCTGTCTCGGCTGGTACGCGCGGGTGCTAAGCTTGATGGACACTGGGACTGGGACCCAGAAGCGTCCGCGAAATGTGGCCGCTAGCCCAAACAAGGCTACCGCGAAGATGATGGAGGAGCTGGAGAAGAGGAGGAAACTGAACATGTTTGCTTGGGCAGCACCTAGTACCGCGAGTGTTGGCCAGACGACGGGAATGAACCACGCCGAAACCGCTGCCTGCATCACGCTCTGAAGTAGGTAACCGACCACGTAGCCGCTGAAGAGTAGCTGAATGAAAACGAGCAAGATCACCGTCGCAATCAAGCGAAAGACCATACCAGATCGACCGCTTTTCTTGTAGAAGCTTGAGGAGATCCTGTTGGTTGTAGCGTCAAGAACCTCAACTACTGCGGCTCCAGCGAACAAGGCAACTACTGCCATGAATGCAGCCGCGACCCAGACTGAAGCCATGCCCAGCGCAAGTGCTGGTCCCAGCACGACGCCAAGAAAGAGGCACGCCATGAACGAATAGATGTACGACTCAGAGATCGTGGATGCGCCAACATACTCCATTGGCGTAATGGGCAACCAGTTCACGAGGTCAGTGTTCATTGATTGGATGGGTTGGCTTATCTCGTAAAGGACTCCGAAAAGTATCGCCATGAACATGATCGCTGATGGTATGCCTGCTAGGAGCTCAGGCTCAATTGGCCTCAGTAAGTCCAACAAACCTCCCCCCCCGCTTGTTGAAAGGAGAGCGTAGCCCAGGCCACCTAAACCGAACAATAATGCGATGTCCACTGGCAGGATGATTCGGGGTTCGCCGAAGACCCGGGCGAGGAACTTGTTGCGTTGAGTTCCTCGGACCTGTGATCTTGTGAGGACGATGGCTAGGGAGTAGACGGCCCTTAGGTTCAATGGGTCAAGGCCTCTACGATCTCCCTCGTGTCCGATGTGCCCGTTAATTTCAGGAAGACTTCTTCAAGGCTTGAGCCCGCCGTCCCAGCCTTCGATCGTAATTCTTCTGCGTCTCCCTCTGCGAGCACTCGCCCATCGTACATGATCACTATCCGGTCGCAAATCGCATCCGCAATCTCGAGTACATGGGTGCTGAAGACGGTTGGGACGCCGTCGTCTCTCAGGCGGTGGATAAGGTCCTTGACAATGCGTGCGCTGCGTGGGTCTAGGGCGTTGAGGGGTTCGTCGAGGATGAGGATTTGTGGGCGGTGGAGTAGGCCTGCTATTATTGCGAGCTTTTGTTTCATTCCCTGCGAGTAGCCATGTATTAGTTCGTTCTCCCTACCCTCCAAATCTAAGGCTTTCAGAAATTCCGTGATTCGTTCACGTTTCGTGTCGAGGCTAAGTCCGTGTATGGTTGCTACGAAGTCGAGGTATTCGATGCCGGAGAGGAACTCGTATATTCTGGGGCTTTCCGGTACGTACCCAACTATTCTCTTCACGCCGATCGGGTCAGCGGCAACGTTTACGCCCTGCACGGTGATGCTGCCTGCATCGGGTTTGACGATGCCGACGATCGTTTTCATGATGGTGGATTTTCCGGAACCGTTCGGGCCAAGTAGGCCGAGGATTTGATTTCTCTCGACTGAGAAGCTAACGCCCTTGACGGCCATTAGGCCGCCGAAGCTCTTCACTACATTGTCAACGCGAAGCGCTTCCAAACACTCCTACTCCTGCCTACTTTCCTGGGCGTGGAACCGAAAGAGCTTAGAACGGGCATGAAAACCTGACGGCCAACCAGGTGAACCGTTCTTGGCCGCTGTTGTCCTGCAGAACTCCGAAGCTAGGCCCGTATGCAACATCTCGCTCTGTGGCAGGGAGGGAGAGTGGCGGGTTGAGATGTTCGGTAGAGTAGACTACTACTGTGAAAGGCATCGGCCGGGCGTGCCAGAGAAGTTCATGGAGAAAATAAACACCCACTAACCTGACAGCCAATCAAGCTTTTTCAACGTGCCAAACGATTCAGCCAGAAAAACATGGGCGAGTAATCACCCTGATCTTACCCGCCTAGACAGGGCGGTAAAGCGGTGATATTCTACCGGGCAGGCATCCTTGCCGCACGCCCACACTTACCTCAGAAGAACATGCCCATCCATCACCTTGGGTGGATGGAATTGTAGCCTACAGGTGTCTACCTGTAATCGCGTCATTCGTTGAGAAATTTCGTCCAGATTCAAGTCTAACCCTACGGGAAGATGCGTGTTACTAGTTGAGAATTAAAGTAATTGCAGTAGGAGGAAGAAAAGAAAAAGGAAGGGAGAGATATTGAATTCTAAGAAGTAGACGTCTGGCTTTCTTCTGTGTCCTCGGTTTTCTTATGGTGGTGTTCAGGTCTGTGGGTCGTGTTCGATTGGTTGTTCGTTGACGTGTCGGTCGTGTTCTTATGTACGGTCGTTTGCTTAGTCGGTGGT
>Ga0187864_10000074_pt1 | contig 110573 bp, 90 predicted proteins | sample June2016WEW_11_4_FD_132985 | JGI IMG/M metagenome (GOLD analysis project Ga0187864, IMG submission 132985) | Peatland microbial communities from SPRUCE experiment site at the Marcell Experimental Forest, Minnesota, USA - June2016WEW_11_40 | ecosystem: Environmental > Terrestrial > Soil >... | reverse complement strand
TAGTTCCGCAGGCGCCAACTGTTGGTACAGCTCGAAAATCGCCGATGCGTCCATTCACAAAACATAAACCTAAAGGAATGTATTGCATAGATCGAGCCTTCGAAAAGTGAGTGGCATTGCGCTCTCAGCGTGCCGCCGCGGGCTTCAGCCCGCGGAACAGCGACTCAAATTCGCTGCTGCCCGCTGAAGCGCCGCATCCACGGTTCAGAAGATCGAGAACTTCAGCCGCAGGACCTTCTTCGGGTTCGCCCGGACTTCCTTGACCAGCCCGTCGATGTCGTCCGTAAGGCCGCGGATCGAGTCGTAAAGCTGCGGGTTCACCAGCAATTGCCCCACGCTTCCCTGGCCCGCGTTCATGCGGGTCAGAGTGGTATCCACCTGGCCGAGGACGCTCTGAACCTGGTGGTACACCGCGTCGTCCTTGAGCAGCTTGCCGGCGGTGCCCTGCCCGGCGTTCAGGTTGTCCAGCAACTGCCGCACCTGCGCGATGCTAGCCTGCGCCTCCTTGTACAGGTCGGGATTCTTGAGCAACTGCCCGGCCGTCCCCTGGCCGGCTTGAAGGTCCTGAATCACCTGGTCGAGCCGCGCCACCGTGTCGTGCGCCTGGTTGTACAGGCTCTCGTCGTAGACCAGCCTGCCCACCGTTCCCTTGCCGCTGCTGACCGCCTCGGAGACCTTCTGCAGATTCCCGACGGTCTTGACGATCTGGTCATAGAGTTCCTCGTCGACCAGTAACTTCCCAGCGGTCCCCCGGCCGGCTTCGACCAGACTGATGATCTTGTCGATGCGGCCCAGGATCGACTGCGCCGCCTCGAACAGGCCGAAACCCTTCTTCACCAGGTCCTGAATCTCCACGCTGGGCTCGCTCTTGACCTCGCCGTCCGGCTGCACCGGGACGCGGCTCCGGCCCATGCTGATGTTGATGTACTTGGTGCCCAGCATGTTCTCCGCAGCGATGTCCGCCAGCGAATCGATGGGGATGCTCTCGAGCCGGGACCGCACCACCCTCATACTCACGCGCACGATCCGATTGGGCTCCTGGGAGCCCGACAATCCTATGTCGGTCACGCTGCCGATGAGAATGCCGTTGAGACGGACCGGCGCGCCCTTGGCCAGCGCCGCCGAATCGCCCATCAACGTGTAGAGCGTGGCATAGTGCTCCCAGAACGGCTTGTCTTGGGTGAACAGAAAGATGAGCACCGCCAGAATGGCCATCGACACAATGGCCATCACGCCCACTCGAAGTTGCGCCCACCTGACTCTTGCCTGCGATGGCATAGCCTATCCTTCCGGCCTCACTCTACGGGCATCATTGTACACATACCGCGCGCGTCTTTGTGGCGCACGCACTCCGGCAACAGCAATCTTGGCCACGAATGAACACGAATACCCCATTTGCTTTCAATTCGTGTTCATTCGTGGCCAATCCTGTCTTGGCTGAAGCGTGCGCCACGATTCTCATTCCTCGTGCCGCACGAACTTGGCAACATAGGGATCCTGGCACGCATTCAACCCGGCCAGATTCCCTTCGAAGGCAATCCTGCCCTGGTTGAGCACCATGAACACCGTGCCCAATCCGGCCTCTTCCGCGGCGGCGACCGGCTCGGCGCGCCCGGTTCCCGGATTATAGCGGCACGTCGCCATGAAGTGGCCGTCCTGATAACGATGCGTAGCCATGACGGTAGTTGTGTTTTTCAGATCGCGCTCCTTGGCGATGAGGGCGATGATGGTGTACGCCGTAATGGGGTCCAGTCCCGCGGTGGGCGAGTCATAAAGCACCAACTGCGGCTCGGTCACTACGGCGCGCGCGATTCCCACCCGCCGCCGCATGCCGCCTGAAAGTTCCGCGGGAAACTTGTCGAGGGTCTGCTCCAGCTCCACGAATCGCAGGGCCTCCGCCGCACGCTCGCGCACCTGGCCGGGCGGAAGCTGAAACTCCAGCAGGTTCTCCAGCGGATAGCCCACGTTCTCCTCGACGGTGAGGGAATCGAACAGCCCTCCCTCCTGGAACAGGACGCCGATCCGGCTGCGGATGCGGAACAGGTCCGTCTCCTTCATCGCTCCCAGATCCTGGCCAAAGACGTCTACCTCCCCGGAGTCCGGCTTGATCAGACCCAGCGCGGTTTTCAGCAGCACGGTTTTCCCGCTGCCCGCGGCTCCGAAAATGACGCGGGTCTCGCCTCTGGAGACCTCGAAGGAGACATCGTCGAGCGCCTTGGTCTCGTTGAAGCGGACGGTAACACGCTCGAACCGCAAAACGGATTGGGATTCCTCATGCGGCATCCGATGGCTACAGGCTCACGAAAATCCTCGTGATAAAGAACGTGAGGAAAAAGATCATCACCGACGAAACCACCACCGCCTGCGTCGTGGCGCGGCCCACGCCCTGCGTGCCGCCGGTGGTCGTCAAACCGTAATAGCAGCCCGTCAGCACGATGGCGAACGCAAAGACAAAAGGCTTGAGCAAACCGAAAAACACGTCCGTGTAGTCGAGCGCCTGCCAGGCTGAGTTCCAGTACTGGCTCGGAGTCATCGCCAGCACGAAATACGCCATGAGAAATCCGCCGAAGATGCCCACAAAATCCGAAATGATGGTGAGCAGCGGGAGAACGACGCAGGCCGCGATCAGCCGCGGGGTCACCAGCTTCTGAATGGGATCGGTGCCCAGCGCGCGCATGGCGTCGATCTGCTCGGTCACCTTCATCGATCCCAGTTCGCTGGCGATGCCGGAGGCCGTGCGCCCCGCCACCATCAGCGAGGTGAGCACTGGTCCCAGCTCGCGCACCAGCGTGATGGCCACGATCTGGCCGGTCTGTCCCACCGCGCCGTACTGCGCCAGCGCCTTCGCCATCTGCATGGCCATGACCGCGCCGCTGAAGAAGCCTACGCAAATGACGATGGGCAGGCTGCCGAAGCCGATGATGTCCATCTGAAGGAAGATGTCGCTCGCATAGTGCGGCGGGCGGACAACGTTGCGGAGGGCCTGGCCGGCCAATACGTAGAAATCCTGCACCGCGAGTACGGGCGACTTCAGCGTGTCGAGCAAGGCCGTCTGATCCTCGTTCCCCGATGGTAACATACGGCTTGCGGAGCAACGTTACGAAGGGACTCACGGATATACCCGGAATTCTCGTCGGCCACGCCTCCGACCACGAGGCGCTGACCGGCTGCACGGCTATCCTTACAGAAGCGGGCGCCACGGGCGGCGTTTGGGTCGGCGGATCGGCCACCGGAACCGAGGAGCTGGCCGCGCTCGAGCCCGGACACGTGGCCGGCCGCGTCCACGCCGTCGTGCTCGCCGGGGGCAGCGCCTTCGGCCTGGAGGCCGCTTCGGGTGTGCGCCGGTATCTGGAGCGGAAAGGCGTCGGATTCGAGACCTCCGCCGCGCGCGTGCCCATCGTGCCCTGCGCGATCCTCTATGACCTCGGGATTGGCGCGGCCGACGTCCGTCCCACGCGCGAGATGGGAGAAGCCGCGGCGCGCGCCGCCGGCGGCGGCCCGGTCGAGGAGGGTGCCGTGGGAGCCGGAACCGGCGCCACCGTCGGCAAGCTGTTTGGCATGCGGCAGGCCATGAAGTCCGGCCTCGGCTCCGCCACGGTGGCGCTCGAGGGATCGCTGGCCGGAGTGCGGGTGGCCGCGTTCTCGGTGGTGAACGCGATCGGCGACGTGGTCGATCCGCGAACGGGCTCCATCGTGGCCGGCGCGCGCGTTTCTCCCGAGAGTCTCGAGTTCGCCGGCACCGCCAGCCAGATGAAGCGCGGCGCGAGCGGCGGGTTCCGGCCCGAGAACACCACGCTGGTCGTAGTGGCGACTAACGCGCAGCTCACCCGCATCGAGGCGCGCAAACTGGCCGAGCTGGCGAGCCTCGGTATGGCGCGGGCCATCAACCCCGTCAACACCATGTCCGACGGCGACATCGTCATCGCCCTGTCGCTAGGCGCCGAGCGGGCTCCCATCGATGCGCTCGGTGTGGCGGCGGCCGAGGCCGTAGCCGAATCGATCTTGCGCGCCGTCCGCCTCGCTCCCTCGCTCGGCGGGCTTCCGGGCCTGGCCTCGGCGCCTCAGTGCCGCAGGAGCGCGTGAAGGCCAAAGGCGGCCAGCACGCAACCGCAAATGCAATCGAGCGCCGGGAACCTCCGGCCGCCGAGTTTGCCGGCCGCGGCTGCTACAACCCAGGACAGGAAGGTCCACCATGCCATAGACCCGAGGAACACTCCCGCGACCAGCGTGAGCCCCGCGCCGCCCGCCCCAACCGCGCCGAAGCTTCCGAGCATGGCGGCAAAGGCGAGGATCGTCATCGGGTTGGCGAGGGTCAGAAGGAACGCGGAGAGGAACGCGCCGCCCGAGGTTCCGGCGGGCGCCGCACCGCGGGCACGACCGCGCGCCGCAACGAGCCGGATGCCGTAGCAAATCAAGAATGCTCCGCCGGCCCAGCGGAGCCAAGGCGGGGCGGCGGCCGCGGGCCCCGCTAGCGCCGCGAGGCCGAAGGTCGCCGCCGCTCCGTACACGCTATCCGCGGAGGCGGCGCCGAGCCCGGTCGCGAGCCCCGCCGCGCGGCCATCGCGCAACGTCCGGCCGATGGCCAGCGCGCCGATCGGCCCCACGGGAGCGGCGATGGAGAAGCCCAGGACGGCGCCCTTCCACAGGAGTTCGGCGTGCATGAGGTCCATTTTCTTCTGTTCTGCAGGCGGAGACCAGGGCATGAGTGCACATATACTGGCAGTATGCCAAGAGGAACTAATGAATTCGACGCCATAGATATTAGAATGTTAAACGAACTGCAGAAGAACGCGCGGCAGACCTTCGCGGAGTTGGGCCGCAAGGCCGGGCTGTCGCTCCCTGCCGCGGCCGAGCGGGTGCGCAGGCTCGAGGATTCCGGCGCGATTCTGGGCTACGGCGCCCAGGTGGATGCGGGCAAGCTCGGTTACCCGATTACCGCCTTCGTGCGGTTGAAATCCGTCCCTCAGAACTACGCCCGCTTCAAGCACGTCGTCGCCGGCCTCGCCGAAATCATGGAGTGCCACCACGTGACCGGCGAGGACTCGTTCCACCTCAAGCTGGTGGCCTCCTCGATCGCGCACCTGGAGGAACTGGTGGGGAAGCTGAGCGCGTTCGGCCAGACCACGACATCGCTGGTCCTCTCGACCTCCCTGAGCCGGAACCTGGCGGGGCTCAAGCCCGCCGGCATGCTGGGCTGAATGCGTCCGCCGCCGGACACCCGATTCCCACGGCCGGACAGCCGCTATGGCGGACCCCGCGCGGTTCCCGCGACTTAGCCCTGGCAACCCGCCTGCTGTGGAGTGGTTCCGAGGAGGTCTTATGCCCAACCTGGAACGCGTTCGCGAATGCGTCTCGGGACTACCCGAGTCCGGCTATTTCGCCGAGAAGACCCGGGCCGGTTGGTCGCTGGTGGCGCTCGAATGGGAGCGCCCGCCAGAGCGAGACCAGGCGCCGGCCCAGCTCCACGAGGTGCCGTTTGGATTCCGCATCGCGGCCGATTGCGTGCATCTCGAAGACAGCCCGGACGAAAAGCGGGCGCTCACGGTCATGATGGAGGTGATTACCGAGGACCGGCCGCTCTCGCAGGTGGCAGCCGAATTGAACCGCCGCGGCTTCCGCACCCGTCAGAATGCGACGTGGACGCCGCTCGACGTCTTCAATATGTTGCCGCGCCTGGTGGAGACGGGTCCGGCCATTTTCGCGAGCGCGGAGTGGCTGGCGCTGAAGAGCCGGTAGCTGCAGGCCGGCGTCAGGGCTCCTGCTCGGTGGCCACGATGCGCGAGTCGGACTGGAATTTCTTGTAGTCGCTAAAGGTGACGTCCAGCTCGCTGGAGAGCTTCTTGAAGAGCAGCAGCCGGGCTTGCGCGCTGACGAAGATGCGCTTGGGCAGCCAGATCTCGTCGTTGACCCGCACCTGCTGGAGCGTGAACAGCGTGCCGGGGTTGAGCCGGAAGGCGAAGCCCCCGAAGCTCACCGTGTCGATGGTCTCGGCCTCGGTCTTCACCCAGTCGTAGGTCTCGGCGTCGATCCACAGCCTGCCCTTCATCTTGGGAAGCACCTTGCCGACGGTGGTCTTGGGCTTATAGTCGCGCCGGGGCGTGGCATCGATCACATAGACCCGCCGCCCATCCACGGTCTCTTCGCCGGCCATGCGGAAATCGAAGGCGTCGGGCACCTCGCGTAGGAACTCGCGGTCGTGCTCGCGCTTGCGGCGCCAGTCCGCCAGGCGCTTTTCGCGCTGCGCGGGCGTTTCGGCGCGCCGCTGCGCGATGCTCTTCTCGAGGTTCTGCCGTTCCTTGCGCTCCTCGTCGGGCGGGAGCGGCTTGTCGTTGCGCGCAACCAGGCGGCGGTAGGGCGAGCCTTCGGTCAGCGTGACGTCGTAGCTCTTCGCGAGGCGATGGTCGATGCGGCCGTGCGAATCCAGACCGCGCTCCTCCTCCCGCTCGATGAAGGTGTAGTTCTCGGCCAGTTTGTTGGCGCGAGTGTGCTCCTCGGTCGAGCGGCGCACGATCTCACGGGCATCCTCCGCCCCGAGCACAACACCCGCGATGACGAGAAGGACACCGAAACGCAGAGTGATCCCCATCCTCTTACTTAATTGTACGCGGCGCTCGCGGCGCAGGTTTCGTGGAACCCGGTATACTCACGGTGGAAAGCGAGAGCGACTGCGATGAAGCGCTGGCTTTGGCGTGGGCTGGTTCTCTGCGGCGCGCTGGCCGCAGTGATGCTGATTACCGGGCTGATTGCCCAGTCCCTGGTAACCGGCTCTTCCAAGGACAGCGTCGCCGGCACGCTCAGCCGCCGGCTGGGCGTCCTGGTGTCGGTAGGAGAGGTGCGGTTCGACATGGCCTCGTGGTTCCTCCTCAAGCCCGCGATCTCGCTCGGCGATGTCGCCATCGGGAATCCTCCCGGGTTCCGCGCGCAGAACCTGCTCACCGCCAAACGGATTTCGGCGCAAGTCGCGTTGCTGCCTCTGCTCAGCCGCAGGATCGAGATGCGGTCGATTGCGATCGACGCGCCGCGGATCGCGGTAGAAAGCGACGCGCACAACGAGACGAATATCGAGGCGTTCCTAAGGAAGCTCTGGTCGCCTGCCCCGCTCAAGCGGTGCTCACAGCCGGCGGCTGGCTCCCGTCCCGCTCTGGCGCTGGGAATCGACGACTTACGGGTTTCCAACGGCGAGGTGCTCATTTCCGGAGCGAATCCCGGCGAGCCGCCGCTGCGGATCGGCGCCATTAACCTCCGCGTGCAGGGCCTCTCGGCCGGGACCAAGTGCCCCCTGGAGCTGAGCGCCAAGCTTTTCGGGGGGCCGGGCTCGGGCTTCCGGGTCGAGGGCCGCGCCGGCCCCTTCATGCCCCAGGTGCTTCCGATCAACGGAAGACTCACGCTGACCATTGTGCCGCACGAGATTCCGGAGCGCATCCGGCGCGCGCAATTGGGCTTTCTGCTGGGAGCGCCTGGCGACAAGGCGACCGTCACTCTCGAAGCCTCGCTTCGGGGCGACCTGTATAACAATGTCGCGGGACCCGCCAGGCTCACGCTGTCTGGCCTCGAGATCGGCATGGACGCCGGCCACCGGATGCTGGTGGACGGCAACGCCCCAGCGCTGTTCTCGGCACAGAAGCCGATGTCCGCGCCGGTGTTCCATCTACAAGTGCTGAACGCGAAGCTCAAGCTCGGCGAGGGCGAATGGGCCGGCGCTGCGGATTGCAGATTGCGCGGAACGGCGCTGAGCTGCGCCAGCCGCGGGTCGATCCGCGGCGTCGATATCAACGCGTTGCTAGGCAGCGTCACGGCCGAAGGCGGCGGGAAGATCTACGGTGTCCTCGCGATCCCGGCGTATACGCTGCAGTTCTCCGGCAAGACCGCGCGCGAGATGGGGCACTCGCTCGAAGGGACCGCCAGGCTCTCGCTGACGAAGGGCCGCATCGCCGTGCTGGACCTGCTGAGTGTGATCGGCGCCGGCGCAGCGGGGAGCACAGCGTTCCGGACGCTGACCAGCGACCTCAGCGTGAAGCAGGGCCGGCTGGAACTAAGCGCGATCGTGTTCGACAGCCCCGCGCTGAAGTTCACCGGGAACGGCGCGATCGGGTTCGATCGGAGTATGCATTTCGACCTGACCGCGCGCGCCGGCAGCATGACCGCGCTGCCGATCGCGATCGGAGGCACTCTCGACCGGCCGCAGGTCCACCCTGCATCTCAGGAACGCAAGTAGCACAGGCCTCCGGCCTGTCGGCTGCCCCGGCCCCTACCGCGGGTCCAACCCGGCCGAGTAAAGCAGCGCGTAGGAAATCCAGGCCACCAGGGCGGCGGCGGGGATGGTGAGGACCCAGGCCCAGACGATATTGGTCGCGACGCCCCAGCGGACCGCCTTCATGCGCTGAATCGAGCCCACGCCGGTGATGGCGCCGGTGATGACGTGCGTGGTGGAAACGCCCACGCCCACCGCCGTCGCCAGCAGGATCGAGGTCGCCGCCGCGGTCTCCGCGCAGAAGCCGCCGCGGGGCCGGAGCTTGGTGATCCGCGAGCCCACCGTGTGGACGATCCGCCATCCTCCGGAGAGCGTCCCCAGCCCAATGGCGGCGCCGGCCGCGACAATCACCCAGGCCGGCACGCGGAACTCCCGCAGATACCCCGTCGTAACCAGGACGCCGGTGATAATCCCCATCGTCTTCTGCGCGTCGTTGGTCCCGTGGGAGTAACTGAACGCGGCCGCCGAAACCAACTGGAGCTTGCGGAAGTAGACGTCCATCTTCTTCGGCGTGGAGTGCCGGAACAGCCAGTAGACGGCGGTCATGAAGACGTACGCCAGGGCAAAGCCGATGATCGGCGAAAGCACCATAAAGATCAGCGTCTTAATCCAGCCGCTCCAGACCAGCACTTCGAAGCTGTGCCCGAAGCCCTTGAGGAACGTGACGCGAGCCATGGCGGCGCCCGCGTACCCTCCGAACAGGGCGTGCGACGAGCTGGTGGGAAGGCCGAACCACCATGTGACCAGATCCCAGAAGATGGCGCCAATGAGCCCCGCCAGAATGACGTAGACGGTGACCGAGCGCAGGTCCACCATCCCGGCGCCCACGGTCCGCGCCACGGCCGTCCCGCTGAACGCGGCGATGAAGTTGAAAAGGGCCGCCCAGATGACCGCCTGAAGCGGCGTCAGAACACGGGTAGCGACGACGGTGGCGACGGAGTTGGCGGCGTCGTGAAATCCGTTGAGGAAATCGAACACCAGGGCGACGGAGGTAATGACGATGACCAGAAGGAGCGCGGAGGACATCAGGGCCTGAGCATGTCGGGAGCGTCAGCTATTCTTCACGACGACGTTCTGCAAGACGTCGGCGACGTCCTCGCAGCGATCGGTCGTATCCTCGAGGAACTCGTAAATCTCCTTCTTCTTGATGAGGGCGATGGGGTCCTTCTCCTGCTGGAACAGTTCGGCCACCGCGCGGCGAACCAGCAGATCGGCGTAATCCTCGAGGCGGTTGACCTCGATGCAGTCGTCCAGCAGCTTCTCGTCCTTGTCCAGCTTTTCGAAGGCCCGCTCGAGCGCCACGGCGCAGTCGCGCACCACTTCGCATAGTTCGACCACAGTCGGCGGAATGGGGTCCAGACGGTACGCCACCATGCGATAGGCGGCGTCCTCGATTCCATCGAGAACGTCGTCGAGGCTCGAGGAAAGAGCGTGAATGTCTTCGGGATCGAGCGGCGTGATAAAAGTCTGGTTGAGGCGGGTGAAGATGTCGTGGATGATCTCGTCGCCCTCGTGCTCGATCTGCTGGATACGCGCGGCCGCCCGCGAGAGGTGCGAGTTGCCCTCCTTGACCGCATCGTACAGAATGCCGGACGCCTCGGTGATCAGGTGGACCTGGCCCAAGAACGAAGCGAAGAACTTTTCCTGGCGTGGTAGTAGTCTCATCGGTTTCGAGTCCGGGAGAGACCGATCATTTTCTCACTACCGTAAATAGCAGGTCAATCGGACCGCCTTAACATTCATGCAGGCGTGGGGCAGACCTCCAGGTCTGCGCGGGTCCTCCAGGACCCGCCGCGCCCCACCTAAGACTCGTCCGAGTCGAGAACCGGAAACGCGCCCTGCCCCGCCCCGCCTTCGAGATGGAGAAACCGCGTGTCCAGAAGCCGGGAGGGGTCGATGTTGGACATGGCCGCCAGCAGGTGCTCCTGCAGGTGTGGGTACTGCCGGTCCAGGTTGGCGAACAGGTCGCGCAACACCCGCCGGACCGTGCCGGTCTTCTGTGAGCACCCGCAGGGAACCAGCGGAGCGCCGGTCGCCTCGGCGTAGGCCCGAGTCACGTCCTCGCCCACAAACACCAGCGGCCGGATCAGCCGGAACTGCTTGTCGCGCGAATGCGTCACCGGCGGCAGCGCGCTCAGCTTGCCGGTGAACAGCGCGTTCCTCAGCAGGGCCTCGCAGAAATCGTCGGCGGTGTGGCCGAAGGCGATCACGCTGGCGCCCAGGCCGCGGACCACCTGGTAGACCGCCCGGCGGCGGTAGCGGCTGCACAGATCGCAGCCGTGCTCGGGCTGGTCCTCGAGCAACTGCAGCGAGGGCGCGTCGCGGAAGTAGGTCCAGGCCACGCCTTTGGCTTTCAGATAGTCGGCCAGCGGCTCGATGGGCCGCAGGAATTTGCCCTGCTCGATGGTGAACGCGCAGACCGAGAAATCGACCGGCGCGCGCTCCGCCAGCAGCAGGAGCGCGTGCAGAAGAGTGAGCGAGTCCTTGCCGCCGGAGAGCGCCACGGCCACGCGGTCGCCGTCGCGGATCATCTTGAACCGGCCGACGGCCTCGCCGACTTTCCGCAGCAGGGTCTTCTCGATGTCCACAATTTATTATAGGGAGGTGGTCTCTCCCGCACGCGCGGCCGCTTTCGAGATCCTCCGCCTGGTGGAGGGGGGCGGCTACGCCTCCGATCTACTCTTCAGCCGTAGCGGCGGCCTGGATTCGCGCGACGCCGGTCTGGCGTCGGAAATCGTGCTGGGATCGCTGCGCTTCCAGGGCCAGCTCGACTTCCTGATCGAACATCTCTCCGGCCGCGCCGCGGCGCGTCTCGACCCGGAGGTGCGCATCGCCCTGCGCATGGCGATCTACCAGCTCCGGCATCTGAGCCGCGTGCCGGAGCACGCCGCCGTGAGCGAAAGCGTCGAGCTGGTGAAGCGCGCTCGCAAGCGATCGGCCGCGCCGCTGGTGAACGCGGTGCTGCGGAAGGTGGATCGCGAAGCGGTGGCATGGCCGGATCGTGCCGTCGAGCTCTCGCATCCCGCCTGGCTGCTGGAGCGCTGGGAGCGGCAGTTTGGCTGCGAAACCGCTGAGAAGATCGCGCGGGCGAACCTGGCGACGCCCGAGACCTACGTGCGGATCGCGGAACCGCTTGCTGACGCGCGCGGTTCGGTGCTGGGGGGAGCCGCGGCGGGGAGCGCCACGGCATCGGGAGCGGCGCGGGGGGGTGCCCTAGCGCCGAACCGCGACCGTGAGGGAGCGGACGGGTTCGAAGCCACCGAAGTGCCCGGCTGCTATCGCGTGACGGCAGGCCACGCCGAGGGCCTGCGCATTCAGGACATCGGATCGCAGAGCATCGTTCCGCTGCTCGATCTACAGCCGGGCCAGACGTTCCTGGACCTGTGCGCTGCGCCCGGCAACAAGACCGCACAAGCGCTCGAAAGCGGGGTGCGGGCTGTGGCCTGCGATATACACCTGAGCCGTCTGGTCAACATGCGAGGTCTTGGTTGCGATCTGGTGGTTCTGGACGGCACGCGCCCGCTTCCTTTTCGGGGACGGTTTGAGCGCATCCTGGTGGATGCTCCCTGCTCCGGAACCGGCACGCTGGGCCGCAACCCGGAGATCAAGTGGAGACTTCAACCGGGGGACTTCGAAGCCTTGCACCGCCGCCAGGTCGCCCTGCTCGGAAACGCACTGGAACGGCTGGCGCCGGGCGGACGTCTGGTGTATTCGACCTGTTCCCTGGAACGCGAGGAGAACGAAGACGTCATCGCGGCAATCGGGGCGCCGGTAGAGCGGTTGTGGCGGCGCCTGCCGGGGGTCGATCGCGGGGATGGTTTCTTCGCTGCTGTGCTAACATCGGACTAGCCCGTAAATGGTTCAAATCGTTCCATCTATCCTCTCCGCGGATTTTGCCCGCCTGGGGGACGAAATCCACAAGGTGGAGCAGGGCGGCGCCACGATGTTGCACGTCGACATCATGGACGGCCACTTCGTTCCCAACCTGACCGTCGGTCCGCCCGTGGTGCGTTCCATCCGCGCCATCACCAAGATGACGCTGGACGTTCACCTGATGGTGAGCGATCCGGACAAGTACGCCCCGATCTTCATCGAGGCCGGCGCCGACCAGATCCTGGTTCACCTGGAGGCGGCGCGGCACCTGGACGGCACCCTGCGGTCGATTCAGAGCGAGGGCATTCCGGCAGGCGTGGTGCTGAATCCCTCGACGCCGGTCGCCATGCTGGAGGATGTGCTGGGATTGGTGGATTACGTGCTGATCATGAGCGTCAACCCGGGGTTCGGAGGCCAGCAGTTCATTCCCCACGCGCTCGACAAGATCCGCGCGCTGGACCGCCGCCGTAAGGAGTTGGGGTTGAACTTCTCAATCGAGATCGACGGCGGCGTGAACATGGAGAACCTGGCGGACATCGTGCGGGCCGGGTGCGACTGGGTGGTGAGCGGAGCGTCGATTTTCAAGAGCCCGGATGCGGCGGCCACCGTGGCCCGGATGCGGGAGATCGCGCACAACGCGACGGCCGTGCGGGTGTAGGATTGTAAGGATCTATGAAGGCTTCGAAAAACCGGATTCCAACTGGCTTCATTCTCGTCCTGATCGCGGGGCTCACGTGCTCTTGCGCCTACAAGCCGAAGAAGTACGACAACCCGATCACCAAGGACACGCAGCAGCCCGACAAGGTTCTGTTCGACGCAGCGATTCACGACCTCGAACACGGACGCTTCGAGGTGGCGCGCCTGACCCTGAACACCCTCATGAACACTTACGACCAGAGCGAGTACATGGCCAAGGCCAAACTCGCGCTGGCGGACAGTTGGTACCGCGAGGGCGGCTCGCACGGCTGGGCTCAGGCGGAGGCCGAGTACAAGGACTTCAAGCTCTTCTATCCCATGATGGAAGAGTCGGCCGAGGCGCAGGAGAAGGTCTGCGAAATCGAGCTCAAGCAAATGGACAAAGCAGACCGCGACCCGACGCATGCCCTGCGCGCCGATGCCGAGTGCCGCACCTTGCTGACGGAGTACCCCAACAGCAAGTTCGCCCCGCAGGGCCAGCAGAGAATGCGCGAGATCCAGGAGGTGCTGGCGGACGGCGAGTTCCGGGTGGGCACGTTCTACTACGGCAAGGGAGTGTTCTACTCGGCGGCCAACCGGCTGCAAGGCCTCGTCGATCACTATCCGCTCTATAGCAAGGCGGATTATGCGCTCTGGGACGCCGGCGACTCGTACGCCCACCTCGGCCCGAAGTTTCGCAATCAAAGCGCCGACGCCTTCAGCAGGCTGGTGCGCGACTACCCGCTGAGCCCGCTGGCCGGCGAGGCCAAGAAGCGGCTGAAGGACATGGAGAAGCCGATCCCCGACCCGGATCCGGTGTCCCTGGCCCACGAGAAGTACGAGATCGAGAACCACACCAAAGAAGGCATGTTCGGCCACTTTTGGGGCGTCTTCCGCGGTCGTCCGGACGTCATGGCTGCCGCCAAGTCCGGCCAGCCCGCCATGGACACCCTGCGGCCAACGACGCCGGTCACGGTTCCGGTCGAGGCGGCGCCGGGTTCGGCTGGTTCGGACGTGACGGCCAGCCCCATCACTGGCGCCTCGGCGCTCGATACGAAGCCCGACGCCCGGACGAACCCTCCCAAACAGGGAGCCGAGCCACCGCCGGCGCCGTCTCAAAACCAGCCCGCGCCGCAGAAATGAGCCGGATCCTCTTGGCTGACGACAGCCCCCATGCCCAACGCATGGGCGAGAGAATCTTGCGCGAGGAAGGGTTCGAGGTCGTGACCGTCACCGACGGCGAGACGGCGCTCATCCGGCTGGACGACGTCGACCCGGATGTGGTGCTGGCCGACGTCTTCCTGCCCATCCACTCGGGCTACGAGCTCTGCCAGCACGTGAAGAGCCAACCGCGCCACCGCCACGCACGGGTGGTTCTGCTGGCCGGCTTGCTCGAGCCGGTGGATGAAGTGGAGGCCAGCCGCGTGGGCGCCGATGCGGTGTTGAAGAAGCCCTTCGAAGCCTCCGCCGTCGTGGCCCTGATCCGGCCGCTGATCGAGGCCGCACAGACGGCGCGCGAAGCGAGGGTGGAGGCCATCGTCGACGAGAAGCCCCGGCCGGAGCCGCTGGTCGAGCCGGGGCCCCAACCGGCCCAGGCGCCCGAAAGGACAGTCCAGGAGGCCTGTCCTACCGTTGACGCAGAGCGCGTAAGAGCGGCCGTCACCGTGGCGCTGGACCGCGCCATGCCCGCGATGATCGACGAGATCACCGAGCGGGTTCTGGTCGCTTTGGGACAATAAACTGCCGTGCCCGACAACAGCTTCGACATCGTGTCCAAGATCGACCTCAACGAGGTCAGCAACGCCATCCACCAAGCGATGAAGGAAATCATTGTCCGCTTCGACCTGAAGAACTCGAAGTCCACCATCGAGCTGAACGAGAAAGACAAGAAGATTCAACTCGCTAGCGCCGATGAGTTCAAGCTTCGCGCGATCATTGAGATCCTCGACATGCGGCTCGTCAAGCGCGGAGTGCCGCTCAAGGGTCTCACGCACGGCGAGGTCATCCAGGCGGCAGGCTCGACCGTCCGCCAGGAGATCTCGATCCAGTCGGGAATCCCGATCGAGAAGGCCCGTGAGATCGTCAAGAAAGTGAAAGAGGCTAAGCTGAAGGTGCAGGCGTCGATCCAGGGCGACTTGGTGCGCGTCAGCGGCAAGCACCGGGACGACCTCCAGGCGGTGATCCAATTGCTCCGCGGCCAGGACTTCGGCATCGACATGCAGTTCACCAACTACCGCACGTTCTAGGCGCTAACCGCGCGGCTGGGCGCCTCCGGCGCAGGGGCCGCAGTCACTGAATACGCTATATGGCCCGCACCATTAAATCCTTGTTGCTCAGTGGCCCCAGCGGAAAACTAGAAGCACTGCTGGAAGAGCCGGAGGAGGGACCGGCGCGCGAGGTGGCGCTGGTGGCGCATCCGCATCCGCTCTACGGTGGCACCATGCACAACAAGGTGGTGCACCGGTTGGCGCGAGGCCTGCGGCGAGCCGGGGCGGTGGTTCTGCGGTTCAACTTCCGCGGCGTCGGCAGAAGCGAAGGGAGCTACGATGGTGACTCCGGGGAGGTTGAAGATGCCCGCGCCTGCCTGGAGTGGCTGCGGAGCCGCTATCCGGAGCTGCCCTATACCCTGGCTGGCTTTTCGTTCGGCTCGGGCGTTGTCTTGCGGCTGGGATGCGAGCTGAGGACGGCCTCCCGCGTGGTGGCCGCCGGGTTTCCGACCCGCGCCGGCGAGCACGGCTGGCTTCCGGGCTGCACCGCGCCGCGCGTTTTCATCCGGAGCACCCACGATCAATACGGCCCGCGGGCAGAGTTCCAGCCGTTCTTCGACGCCCTGCCGGAGCCCAAGCGGCTCGTCTGGGTGGAGGCGCAAGATCACTTCTTCGCGGGTGGCTTGGATGATCTGGAAGAGGCTGTCTTCAGTCTCTAGGTGGCGTGGCGGAGCTCGCGCTCGACTTTGCGGGTGGCCCGTCCGCTGATGAGGTCGGCGATGCGGCTCAGCAATCCGGGGAGATCTTCCGGCTCGATCAGGACCGTGGCGGCATTCCTCTCGGCGCGAGAGCGTTTGTGGTCTTGGTAGCTGGTGACCAGGGCTGTGGCTGGCTTGTAGTCCATCATCCTGGCATGCGCTAGTACTTTCAGCCCAGCTTCGGGCGATTCCATCCGCAGATCGGTCAACACCAACTCGTATTCGCGCGCGTCCAGCTTGCCGACTGCCTCAGCCGCTGAGGCTGCGGCATCGACGCGATACCCGCCCGCCTCCAGTACTGTCTGCAGAGTGAGACGGGACGTCACATCGCCATCAACTAGCAAGACTCGTGCCAAATCTAGTCCCCGACTTCTGTAGGGCTGCGCCATCGACTTCCTTCATTCCAAGTCTAACCCAGGCTCTACCAAAAAACACGGCATTTTCTTCGCCACTGTTCCAGTACTGGGAGGACTGGGCCCCCGCTTTAGAGCTTAACGGCCAGGGTCAACCCGTCGCGAAGAGGCGCGATACACGTCACGAACTCATTTGAAGTGAAAAAGTTGTGGTTGAATTCTACTACCGCTCTTGAAGTGGAATCGGCGGGGTTCAAAACGCGTTCGTGCCAGAGGGTGTTGTCGCTGACCAGCAACCCTCCACGCCGCAGGTGCCCGGAAGCCGCCCTGAGAACGGCTGGGTATCCGTCCTTGTTGATGTCATTGAAGATGAAATCGAATTCACCATCCGCCTGGGCGAGGGCGGTCAGAGCATCCCCGACATGGATGCGCACCCGGTTTCCAAGGCCGGCCCGTTCGAGGTACCAGCGTGCCCGGTCGGCGTTGTCGGGGCTGGCGTCGGTGTAGTGGACTTCGGCGCCTGGCCCGGCAGCGCGTGCCAGCCAGAGGGTGGAGTAGCCGATGGCGGAGCCAAGTTCGAAGATCCGCTTCGCCTGGGACGAAAGTACTAGCACGGCCAGAAGCGCACCCACCGCAGGGCCCACAATAGGGATGGATCGGCGCTCGGCTTCGGCCTCCATTTCGGCCAGGATCTCGTCCCGGGGCGGGATGAGGCCGAGAATGTACTTCTCGATCTCCGGGTTGACGATCATTGCCTTCCAAACACGCGCTCGAAGATCGCGCCGACGTTGCGGAGCTGGCGCTCGAGCGAGAACGCCCGCCCGATCTGGTCCGCGGTGAGCACGGCGCGGATCTCCGGGTCCGCCTCGACGGCGGCGCGAAAGTCCCCTCCCTGCTCCCAGCATCGCATGGCGTGGCCCTGAACGACACGGTAGGCCGCCTCCCGCAGCATGCCGGCGGCAGCCAGGTCGTTGAGGAGTTGCGCGGAGAAGATCAGGCCGCCGGTCAGGTCCAGGTTGCGGCGCATGCGCTCGGGGAAGACGCGCAGCTTGCGAACCAGGCTGGTGGTGCGGGCCAGCAGGTAGTCGGTCAGGATGGTGGAATCGGGCAGGATGACCCGCTCGACCGAGGAATGCGAGATATCCCGCTCGTGCCACAGCGCGATGTTCTCGAAGCCGGCCTGGGCATTGGCACGGACCACGCGCGCCAGGCCGCAGATCTGCTCGCAGGTGACCGGGTTGCGCTTGTGGGGCATGACCGAACTGCCCTTCTGCCCGGCCGAGAACGCCTCTTCCGCCTCGCGCACCTCGGTGCGCTGGAGGTGGCGCACTTCGAGGGCGATCTTCTCGAGGAGCGCGGCGACGAGCGCCAGGGCCGAAAGGTAGGCTGCATGGCGGTCGCGCGATAGCACCTGCGAGGCGATGGGCGCCGCGCGCAGGCCCAGCTTGGCGCAGATGCGCTCCTCGGCCGCGGGCGGGATGTGAGAGAAGGTCCCCACGGCCCCGGAGATCTTCCCGACTTCCATCTCCTGCGCGGCCGCCGAGAAGCGCCGCTGGTTGCGGACGGCCTCGTCGTACCACAGGGCGAACTTGAGGCCGAACACGATGGGCTCGGCATGCACGCCGTGGGTCCGTCCCACCTGCACCGTGTTCTTGAACTCGAAGGCACGTTCCTCGAGCGCGGAGCGAAGCTCGGCCAAACCGGCCGCGAGCAGCTTCGACGCCTGGGCGATCTGCAGGGCTTGCGCCGTATCGACGACGTCGTTCGAGGTGAGACCGTAGTGCAGCCAGCGGGACGCGTCAGCGTGTCCGGCCGCGGCTAGCGACTCCGCCACAGCGGAGGTGAAAGCGACCACGTCGTGCTTGACTTCGCGCTCGATTTCGAAGATGCGATCGACCTCGAAGCCGGCGTGCTGGCGTAGCAGGCGCCCCGCCTCCGGGGGAACCTCGCCCATTTCGGCCAGCGCTTCCGAGGCCGCCAGCTCGACTTCGAGCCAGGTCCTGAACTTGTTCTCATCGCTCCAGATGCGGCCCATTTCGGGCCGGGTGTATCGCGCAATCATAGCGGTCCTCTACAGGGCGCCCCAACCTCGGGGGCTCACAACCGACTTAGAACTGCGCGGCCGATACCTGTTGGCAAGTAGGCTACCCCAGGATCGAACGCCACCAAGCCACGCTGACACTACCCGGTCTGTGTACAGGAGGGCACGGCCGCATCGCCCCACCACAGGGTAGCATGAGACGCCCGTGTCCTCTATAGTTGAAAGGTCTCAGTCGGCTCGCGGTGGCCGGCAATCACCAGGCGGGTCGCCAGGCCGCGGCCGGCGAGCGCCTGGCTGGCGGAGAGGCGTGCAATCTCCGGGTGGTTGTTATGCTCGCTCAAATGGCCCAGAACGAGCGTGCGCACGCCGGAATCCAGGTCGGCCACGATGAACTCGGCCACGGCATCGTTCGACAGGTGGCCGTTGCGGCTCATGACGCGCTGCTTGACGGCCCAGGGGTAGGGACCCACCTTCAACATCTCGAGGTCGTGGTTCGATTCGAGGATGAGCAGGTCCACGCCACGCAAGTGGAACTTGATCGAGTCCGGGATGTAGCCCAGGTCGGTGACCAGGCCGGCCTTCAGTCCCTGGGAACGGAAGCAGAAGGCCACCGGGTCGGCTGCGTCGTGCGGGATGGTGAAGGTATCGATCTCGATGTCGCCGACCGTAACACAGGCCCCGGCCTGAAAAGTCTCTAGCCGGGGCTCATAACCGTTCCAGCAGATGGCGGGGGCCGCGAGGCGCGTCAAGAAAACGGGAACCCGCAAGCTCTTGGCGATGACCGGCAGGCCGGAGACGTGGTCGGAGTGTTCATGGGAGATGAGAATGGCGCCGATGCGCTCGAACTCCTCGCCCACGACGGCCAATCGTCGCTTGAGCTCGCGGCGGCTGAGGCCGGCGTCGACCAGCAGGCGCGTGCGCCCGGTCGAGACCAGGGCCGCGTTTCCGGAGCTTCCGCTTGCGAGCACCGAGATCTTGAGGATGAGCCCTCCTGGGAACTATCAGTTGTAGCATATCAGCCGTCAGCCACCAGCCGTCAGCGGTCAGCTTTCAGCGATCCGGGAAGCGGCCGGCCTGAGGGCCGATGGCCGACGGCTGATGGCCGTCGAAAAGTGGGCTAGAATGGGGATTCCTATGAAAGTCCGAGTGTTCGTCTCCTTGAAGCCAACCGTTCTCGACCCCCAGGGAAAGACCATCTGCGCCGCGCTCAATGGCCTGGGGCACCGTTCCATCGGCAGCGTACGACAGGGGAAGTTCTTCGACATCCAGCTCGCGCCCGGCGCCTCGCCCGAGAGCGCCCGGCAGGAAATGGAGCAGATCGCCCGGGACGTGCTGGCCAATCCGGTGATCGAAGAATTCCAGGTCGAGCTCCTCGACTAGCGCGGCAACGCGGGCGGGCGTGGCCGAGGCAATTCGGCCACGGACCGGTGCTGCGGCCGGAGCGGGCCGCTCTAATCTTCCGGAAGCGGCCGGCCGATCCTCTGAGCACCGATGCTGATTCCCAGACCGCTGCGTAGCCGTATCGATCGGTCGATCCGCGAGCACGGCGTCGTGCTCCAGTTCGCCGGCTATCCCCTCATCCCCTCGCTGGACCGCGTCCCGCCGGTCTCCTCGCATCTTCAGGCCGTAGCCGCCGGGAACTACTACCTCCCCACGGCCTACACTCCGCGTGCCGAGGAGAGCTACTTCAACGCCACCGCGGACACCGGCGAGTTCCAGAACGAGGTCTATCAGCTCGCGCGGTTGTTCGCGGATCGCGACGGGTTGCGGAGCGTCTGCGACGTGGGCTGCGGCGGCGCGTACAAGCTGGCGCGCGATTTCCGAGACTACGCGATCGCGGGAGTCGACGTGCCCGAAACCGTAGCGTGGCTCAAGCGGAAGTATCCGCTGGGAACGTGGCTAACAGAGGACTTCACGCAGCCGTCGAGCCTGCACGCCGACCTGGTGATCGCAGCCGATATCATCGAGCATCTGGCCGACCCGGACCTGCTGCTGGCCTACATTGCGTCGATGCGGCCCCGCCTGATCGTGCTGTCGACGCCCGACCGCAACTTGCTGCTCGATGGGCGCCACCTCGGCCCGCCGTTGAATCCGGCACATATCCGCGAGTGGGGCTACGCCGAATTCCAGCGCTACATCTCGGATCGTTTTGAGGTGCTGGAGCATTTCTACGCCAACCCGTTCCAGGCCACCCAGATGATTGTGGCCCGCATCGGGGCTTGACCGCGCGTTGCGCCGCACGGCGGCGCCAGGCACCAGGTGCAGCGCGGCGTAACTCTGCCAACGCGCGCGGCGCGGCCATCCGTCCGCGCGGGCTCTCCCCCTCAAGCTCCGCGGCCCAACCGCCGATAAGACGGGTGATGCTCCTCGACGTACTGATCGTGGACGATTCGGCCGCCATCCGCAAGATCGTCCAGCGGGTGCTCCGACAGGCGGAATTGCCGCTGGGCCAAATCTATGAGGCCGGCGACGGCCTGGAGGCCCTGAAGACGCTGGACAGCCAGCACGTGGACCTGGTCCTGGCCGACATCAATATGCCCAACATGGACGGCCTGCAGTTGCTGGAGCGTATCAAGACCAGCGAGACATGGAAGCACCTGCCGGTGGTGATGGTTACTACGGAAGGCAGCGAAAGCAAGGTGATGTCGGCCGCCAAGATGGGCGCCGTCGGGTACGTGCGTAAGCCGTTCTCGGCCGAGCAGTTCCGGCAAACGCTGGATAACATCTTCGCCGCCTAGACCGGGGGAACGGAATGAAGACGCTCGACCACGCAAAGGTGACGGACGCGATCCGAGTGGCAACTCGCGAAGTGTTTTCGATGATGATGGGCCTGGAGGTCGAGGCCGAGCCCGCCTATGAGGAGGCGAATTCGACCGGCAACGTCGACGGCGTGGTGGCGCTGATCGGGCTGGCGGGCCAGTGGGTCGGCGGCGGTGTCGTGCAGTGCGACGCGGCCCTGGCGCGGAAGTTCTATTCAAGCCTGTTGATGACCGAGTGCGACCAGACGAGCGACGGCGTCAACGAAGAAGTACTGGATGCCGTGGCCGAGATCGCGAACATGATCATCGGGAACGTAAAAAACGCGATGGAACGGGACCTGGGGCCGATCGGGCTGGGCATCCCCAGCGTGGTCTACGGCCGGAACTTCACCACCCGGAACGCCGGCAGCAACTGGATCGTCACCCCGTTCGTCTGCGATGGCGGCCGCCTGCTGGTGAAGTTCTGCCTCACGCCGCCGAGCGGCGCCGCAGCCTCCCCCGAGCTTCTGGGACGGGAGTTTCATCGAACCAAGCACCCCGCCACCGTCTAAGATGCCGCAGACCGGCATGAGTCGCGACGGGCGTCGAACCGAGATCGAGCGCGTTGCAGCGCACGCTCCCCGATAGTCCGGGGTACCGTCCACCCTACAGAATCCGGGTCCGCCCGCCGATTCAGGATCGGGAGGCCCTTCGCTTGGATCGCTCGCTCACCCAGGACGAGATTGACGGCCTGTTCCGGACCGGCAGGCACACGGAGGAGGCGGCGGCCGCGCGCGCCATCCCCTACGATTTCCGCCGTCCGGACCGCATCGCCAAGGAACAACTCCGCGCCGTCCACCTCCTGCACGACAGCTTCGCCCGCACCCTGGCCTCCAGCCTGTCGGCGTACTTGCGCGCGTACGTCGTGGTGAACCTGGTCTCGGTCGAGCAGCTGTCTTTCGCGGAGTTCTCGCAATGCCTGCCTTCGCCCACCTGCCTGGTTTCACTGGGGCTGAAGCCCTACGAGGGAAACGCCGTGCTCGAGATCAGCTCGGCCCTGGTGTTTCCCGTTCTCGAGATGCTGCTCGGCGGCAGCGGCAAGAGCAGCTCCAATATGCGGCGCGAGATAACGGAGATCGAGCAGGTGGTACTCGACGGGCTCTACCGGATCATCCTGCACGATCTGCGCCAGGCCTGGCAGGGCATCTCGCCCATCGACTTTACGATCGAGGCTCGGGAGACCGAACCCCAGCTGCTGCAAGTCATGGCGCCGAATGAGGCGGTGGTCGCTATCGGCCTGGAAGTCCGCATGGCCGACAATTCCGGGATGATCAACATCGGAATGCCGTCGATCGTCATCAAGATGCTGCGCCAGAAATTCGAGCAGCAGTGGAGCGTGCGGCGCGCGCAATCGACCGACGAGGAGCAGACTCGCGTCCTGCGCTTGCTCAAAGCCGGGCTTCTGCGTCTGGATGCGCGTCTCGAAGGGCCCGTGGTTCTCGCCGAGGACCTGGGGCGCCTGGCGCCCGGAGATGTGCTCCGGTTTGACTTTCCGCTCGACCGGCCGGTGTGCCTGTTGGTGAACGGTACGCGGAAGTACGATGGGCACCTCGTGACCACGGGCCAGAAGAGAGCCTTCTTGGTGGGCGAACTCCGCCGGCCGGCCGACTAGCCCTGCCGCGTGGGCCCGAGCCCGTCCGAGAGGGTTTTCGAGAGCGCGAGCATGCGGCCAACTGTAGTATATTGAGGGGCGCGCTTGGCGCTCTCTTTTTTTATCGAGGTACCTTAGAATGTCACTCCAATCCGATCAGGAACGTGTCGGCTGGACCGAACGCATCGGTTACGCCGTCGGCGACCTTGGCTTTTGCCTGTACTGGAATACCTTTAGCGTCTTCCTCCTCATCTTCTACACCGACACCTTCGGGATCAGTGCCGCCGCCGCGGGCACGATGCTTCTGGTGACGCGCTGGTGGGACAACTTCGCCGACCCCGTCATGGGCATCATCGCCGACCGGACCAAGTCCCGCTTCGGCAGGTTCCGCCCCTGGATGCTGTGGATGTGCGTCCCCTTTGCGATTTCCGGCGTCCTTGCATTCAGTGCACCGAACCTGTCGGCGACGGGAAAGCTGGCCTACGCTTACGTCACGGTCTCTTTGTTGATGCTTTTTTACACGATGCTCAATGTGCCCTATGCGGCGCTGCTGGGCATCATCACGCACAACGGAGAAGAGCGCACGCGGCTGTCGTCGTTTCGCTTCATCGGCGCTTTCACGGGCAACTTCATCGTGCAGCTCACGCTGCTCTACCTGGTCAAAGCGCTGGGGCGCGGCAACGATAAGGCCGGATACCCTCTCACGCTGGCGGTCTATGGCTGCGTGGCCCTGAGCCTGTTTCTGTTCACGTTCGCCTCGACCAAGGAGCGTGTGCAGCCCGTGGCGCGCAAGAAATCGAGCATCCGGGAGGATCTTGCCGATCTCAGCCGCAATAAGCCGTGGCTGGTTTTGGCGGCGGTGAACATCATGTTCCAGATCTGGGTCGGCATCAAGCTCGCCGGTCAGGTCTACTACTTCAAGTACGTGGTCGGAAATGCCGGCCTGGCTGGCCTGTCGCAATGGATGCCTCCCGCCCTGTGGAAATGGATGCCTGGCGGCCTGGCGAGACACCTGTCTACGTGGGACGGGATGGTGGCCACGTGGATGGTGGCCGGGACGGCGTTCAGCCTGCTCGGCGCGGCGTCTGCGCCGTGGGTGATGAAGCGGCTGGGCGGCAAGCGCTCCGCCTACATCCTCCTCTCGCTGGCCAACGCCGTTTGCTGCGCCGCGCTGTTCTTCGCCGGTCCGAAGGACTTCGGCCTGATCTTTGGTTCCCAGATCCTCGGCTCCTTCGTGGGCGGGCCGCTGAGTCCCCTGATCTGGGCCATGTTCGCGGACACCGCGGATTACGGCGAGTGGCGCTTCGGACGCCGCTCGACGGGCTTGGTGTTCTCCGCCGGCAGCTTCGCGCAGAAGATGGGCGCGGTGCTCGGCGCGGCGATTACGGGATGGCTGCTGGCATATTACGGCTTCAAAGCCAACATCGTGCAGACTCCCCAGACGGTGTTCGGGATCCGCATGATGGTGGGCCTGCTGCCGGCCGCAGCCAGCGTGTTGACGGCGGTGATCGCTCTCTTCTACCGCCTGAATGCGAAGATGGAACGAACGATCATAGCCGAGATGAAGGAGCGGCGCGCCGCCGAGCCAGCCGCGGCCGACTAGGAGGAGAGCGTCGTGAGCCAGATTAAGTCCCAGACCATCGTAGGAACCGCAGTCCCGAATCTTCCCTGGGAGGAGCGGCCCGCCGGTTGCAGCGATGCGGTATGGCGCTACAGCGGCAACCCGATCATCGGCTGGAATCCCGTGGGCCGGGTGGCGCGCATCTTTAACAGCGCCGCTATCCCGTATGAGGGCGGTTTCGTGGGCGTGTTCCGGGCCGATCACCGCAACGGCCGCGCCGACCTGCACTTCGGCCGTAGCGCCGACGGCATTCACTGGGACATCGACGCCGATCTGATTCCGTGGCAGGACGAGTCCGGCCGGCCGAAGCCCAACAGCTATGGCTACGATCCGCGGCTGGTGAAGATCGAGGACACCTACTACATCACCTGGTGCGACGACTTCCCCGGCGCTTCCATCGGAATGGGCCGCACCCAGGACTTCCGCACGTTCACCAAGATGGAGAACCCGCTGATGCCGTTCAACCGCAACGGCGTCCTGTTCCCGCGCCGAATCGGCGGCTTGTACGCGCTGCTGAGCCGCCCGAGCGACAGCGGGCACACGCCCTTCGGCGACATCATTCTTTCGTGGAGCCCCGACCTGACCTACTGGGGACGCCACCGTCTGGTGATGAGCCGCGGCGGCCAGGGCTGGTGGCAAAGCACGAAGATCGGCGCGGGCCCCGTGCCGATCGAAACCACCGAAGGCTGGCTGCTTTTCTACCACGGCGTCACGACGACCTGTAACGGCTACGTGTACAGCACCGGCGCGGTGCTGCTCGACCTCGACGACCCCAGCCGCGTGCTCTATCGCACCCGCGACTATCTGATGACTCCCGAGAAGGACTACGAGACCGTGGGCTTCGTGCCCAACGTCGCGTTTCCGTGCGCGGCCATCGCCGATGCGCCCAGCGGCCGGATCGTCCTCTACTACGGCGCCGCGGACACCTATACCGCCCTGGCCTTCTGCCAGGTCGACGAGGTGCTGGAGTACCTGAAGAACAACTCCGAGGTCTTTTAGCGGCGCCGCGGCCCGCACCACGAGCGCTAAAGTAGTCTCTTGGTGAACGCCGCGACAGCCCAGAAGCTTCGAGAAGCGCTCGCGCAGGGGCGCTGGGAGCACGCGGTCGCGTTGTTCGAGCGCCTGGACGCGTCCTCCGCCGCCGAACTTTTCGCGAGCGTACCCTTCGAGCAGCAGCAGACGCTGTTTCGCCGGCTGCCGGTCGAGGCGGCCGCGCGGCTCTCGGAGGGCCTCCCCTACTACCAGACCTACGTCTTGCTGCACGCGCGCCCGGCCGGCGAGATCAACGCCGTCGTCGATGCCATGGACCCAGGCGTCCGCATGCAGTTCTTCGACGAGCTGCCCGAAGAGACCTGGCAGCGCCTGATGGACGAGCTGGCGGGAAAGGCGCCCGTCACCGCCTTCGAGGCGGCGCCCACGGTCCCGCCAGCCGCCGTGGAGCCGATCATCGTGGCGCGTGGAATCGAGAAGAGCTTCCGGAGCGCCGACGGCGGCGAGGTGCAGGTGATCGCACCCACCGACCTCTCGATCGAGCCGGGCGCGATCGTCGCGCTGCTCGGGCCATCGGGCTCGGGCAAATCCACCTTGCTGCGGATGCTCTCGGGGCTCAGCGCACCGTCGGGCGGCGAAGTCTTGTGGCACGGCGAACCGGCCGGCACGTGCGCGCCCAACGTCGCTATCGTCTTCCAAAGCTTCGCGCTGTTCCCCTGGCTGACCGTTCTCGAAAACGTCGAAGTGCCGCTGCTGGCGCGGGGCATGACACACCTGGAGCGCCATCGCCACGCCCTGGCGACGCTCGATTCGGTGGGATTGAAAGGGTTCGAAACGGCGTACCCCAAGGAGCTCTCCGGCGGCATGAAGCAGCGCGTGGGATTCGCGCGCGCCCTGGCGGTCGAGCCCGAGGTCCTGTTCATGGACGAGCCTTTCTCGGCGCTCGACGTTCTGACGGCCGAGAACTTGCGCGGTGAGCTGCTGGAGCTGTGGCTGGGGAAGCGCATCCCGACGCGCAGCATATTCCTGGTGACTCATAACATCGAGGAAGCGGTGCTGCTGGCCGACCGCGTCATCGTGATCGGGCGCAATCCCGCCAGCGTTCGCGCCGATTTCCGTCTTCCGCTCAAACAGCCGAGGGATCGCAAAGCCGCCGACTTCCTGCTCTACGTGGACTACATCTACAAGCTCATGATGCAGCCCGATCTCGAGGTCGGACCGCTTCCCACCGGGGCCAAACCGCCGTACCCGATGCTGCCTCACGCACGGCGCGGCGCGATCGCCGGATTGCTCGAGCTGATGAACGATCGCGGCGCCAGCCAGGACCTCTATCGCCTGGCCGAAGACCTGCGCATGGACGTCAACGATCTGCTGCCGATTGTGGAGGCAGCGGCGCTGCTCGACTTCGCCAGGTCGGATCGCGGTGACGTGGAGATCACCCCGGCGGGAAAGGCCTTTGCCGAGGCCGACATCTCGACGCGAAAACGCCTGTTCCGCGAGGCCGCGCTGGCCCATGTTGCCCTGTTGCAGCAGATGGAAAGCGCGCTCGCCGCCAAGTCGGACCACGCGCTGCCGCTGGAGTTCTTCCGCGACCTTCTCGAGGAGCACTTCCCGGACGCCGAGGTCCAGCGGCAGATCGAGACGGCGCTGAACTGGGGCCGTTACGGGGACATCCTCACGGTCGACTCTGGCGGAGACAGAGTGCTCTTGTATCAACCCAGGACCTCGGCCCACGAGGCCGCGGACGTGCAACTACACTGATGGCGCGGCAAACCACCAGGACGATGCCGGCCGCGCCGCCGTGGGGCGCCTTCCCGGCCCGGGTTCCGTCGCTCGCGACCGACCTGCCCGTGGCGCTGGCCGGGCTGGCGCTGGTCTTCGGCCTCCTGTCGCTGGCGCGCTACTGGGCGGGCCCGGTCAATCCGTCGCCGGAGATCAGCCTGGCCCCGGCGGCGCTGCCGGTATACGCACTGTTCTCGCTCGCGCGCCTCGGCGTGGCCTACGGCCTCAGCCTCGCGTTCACCTTGGTCTACGCGTATGTGGCCGCGCACAACGTGCGGGCCGAGCGCGTCATGATCCCGCTGTTGGACACGCTGCAATCGATTCCCGTCCTGAGTTTCCTTCCGCCGGTGATGGTCGCGATGGTCGCGCTGTTCCCCACCCGGCAGTTGGGCGTGGAGCTGGGCGCCATCCTGCTCATCTTCACCGGACAGGTCTGGAACATGACCTTCAGCGTCTACTCGTCGATCAAGAGCGTGCCGCGGGAAATGGTGGAGGCGGCCGAGGTGTACCGGCTGAGCTGGTGGCAGAAGTTCGTGCAACTCGAGCTGCCCTACTCGGCCATCGGCCTGGTCTGGAATTCCATGATGTCGGTGGCCGGCGGCTGGTTCTTCCTGATGGCTTGCGAGATGTTCGTTCTGGGGAACCGCGACCTGCGGCTGCCGGGCCTCGGTTCGTACCTGCAAACCGCCGCCAACGCGGGAGACACGCGGTCGATCATCTGGGGCGTGGCCGTCATGGTGGCCGTAATCGTTGTGATAGACCAGGCGGTCTGGCGGCCTGTCATCGCCTGGAGCGAGAAGTTCAAGGTCGAGCAGGTGGAAGCCTCCGAAACGCATCGCTCGCCGGTGCTCGATCTGCTGCGGCGTTCGAAGATCCTGCCGCGCGCGGCCCGCATGACGGTGATCCCGGCGCGCGAGGCTTTGACGCTGTTCTTCGCAAGGCGGAAGAAGTCTGCGACAGGCCGGAGGCCTGTCCCACTGGTCAAGTGGGCGGGGCGGGCGGTGGCGGCCGCGGCGGTTGTCGCTCTGCTCTATGCGCTGGTCAAGATGACGCTGCTGCTCTCGACGACTTCCCGGCCGGAGCTGCGCGGCATCCTCCTGGGCGGCGGCGCGACGTTCCTTCGAGTCGAGCTCACGCTGCTGCTGGCGGGGCTGTGGACCATTCCCGTGGGAGTCTTCATCGGCCTGCGGCCGCGGCTTTCCGCCATCGCTCAGCCGGTGGCGCAGGTGGCGGCTTCGGTGCCCGCCACGGCTCTGTTCCCGATCGTGCTGCTGTTGCTGATCCACGCCGGCGGCGGCCTGGGCATCGGCTCGATCATTCTGTTGCTGCTGGGCACGCAGTGGTACCTGCTGTTCAACGTGATCGCCGGCGCGACCGCCATCCCCACGGACCTCAAGGAAGTCTGCGATGTGTTCCACCTCGGCCGCGTCGAGCGCTGGCGCAGGCTGCTGCTGCCGGGCATCTTCCCGTACCTGGTCACCGGTTTCGTGACCGCATCCGGCGGGGCCTGGAACGCGAGCATCGTGGCGGAGTACTTCCGGTTTCAGGGCCGCACGTACTCGATCACCGGCCTGGGCGCCACGATCAGTCATGCGACGGACAGCGGGAATTTCCGCGTGCTCCTGGCGGCGACCGTCGTGATGGCGGCGATGGTGGTAACGATCAACCGCCTGGTCTGGCGGCGCCTGTACAGCCTGGCCGCGACGAAGTTCAAGCTGGAGAGCTGAGAAGGTCGGCGGCAGTGTCCGTTTATGGGACTAGGACCATGCTGCACTGGCGCGCCCCCTTTTTTGCGCAGTGTGGCTTTGGGAGGCTGAGGCGGTGGTCGCGAGCGCTGGCGCGCGAGCGGTCGATTTGGGGGTGCGAAGACATGAGCGCTACCTGGAATCAGGGTAAGAGGGGCGGAGCGGGCAGCGAGGGGCAGATTTTCGCAAGTGACTGAGGCCGCGGGAAATGAATTCTGGGAATGGCGGGAATCGTCGGACCGGGTCCAGGGAATAGCTGGACGATGACATCTGGATCAGTTGCGGTGGCCGGTTTCCCGGACGGCCTGCGCCTGCGGCCACGTAGTGCTATGCGGGAAGGAGGCATGCCCGAACCGGCTATCTCCCGAGCGCTGTAGGCTACAATGGCGCCATGCTGACCTCGACCAAGCTCTGCCTCCCCGCCTGCGCTCTCGCGCTGCTGGCGTTGTGCCCTGCCCTGGCGGCGCAAGCCGAGCCCGCCCGAGAGGCCGGCGGGTTCAGCGTCAGGGCCTTCGGAGCGGCGGGCGACGGCACACATCTCGATACGTCCTCCATCGCGGCTGCGATCAAGGCCGCAGCGGCGGCGGGCGGGGGCGTCGTCGTTTTTCCGCCCGGCAGGTACCTCAGCGGCACCTTCGAGCTGCTCAGCAACGTTTCGCTCGACCTCAAAGCGGGCGCCGTAATTCAGGGCAGCCCCAACCTGGCCGACTACGGCTCAATCGCCGACTACGGCTTCGCGAAGGTCTACGGCGTGAACAGCACCGGCGAAGGCGACAAGGTGGGGCTGATCGTGGCGCGGCAGGCCGAGAACATCGCTATCTTCGGCCAGGGCGCGATCGACGGGAACTCGGACCAGTTCTTCGACTTCAACACGCCGCACATCGGAAACGATTTCGATGCCCGCTACACCCGCGACGAGAAGGCGTTTCTGGAGGTCATGCGCTCGACCGCCGACGGCCCGGTCGCGGTGAAGCCCGGCGGCCGTCCCGGCACGCTGCTCGTTCTGGCCAACTCGCAGAACATCGTCATCCGGGACGTGACGCTGCGCAACGCCCCGAACTGGACTCTGCACCTGCAGAACGTCCGGCACGCCGTCGTAACCGGAATCCGCATCGCCAACGACCAGCGCATTCCGAACAACGACGGCGTCGATTGCATAGGCTGCCGCGACGTTCACTTCTCCAACTGCGGCATCGAGGCCGGCGACGACGACTTCGCCATTGTCGGCAGCCGAGACGTCACGGTGGCCGATTGCTCCCTCACCTCGAACTCGTCAGGAATCCGCCTCGAGGACACCCGCTTCGCGACATTCAGCAACCTGACGATTCACGCCAATCGCGGCATCGGCGTGTACGAGCGCGGCGGCGGACTCACATCCGACATCCTCTTCTCGAACCTCGTCATCGAGACGCGGCTCCTGGCCGGCCACTGGTGGGGCAAAGGCGAGCCGATCTACATCGCCTCGGGCGGCCCGTGCAACGCGGCTCAGGGCGTGCGCAACGTGCGCTTTTCGAACGTGCTGGCCGACGCCGAGGGTGGCATCCTGATTTACGGGAGCAAGGACAGCCCCGTGCGCGACATCGGGTTTGAAGCGGTAAGGCTCCGAATCCACGCGCCCCGCGAATCGGTGGCCCGCGGCGCCGGCGGCAACTTCGACCTTCGCTGGACGGCGACCAGCCTGGCTGGCGCGGTTTTTGCACATGACATTCCAGCCGTGTACGGCCGCTATTTCGCCGGCTTGAAGGTGCGCGGCCTGGATATCGAATGGGATCGAGACCTGCCCGAGTACTTCTCGAACGCTCTCTCGTGCGAGGACTTCGAGGGGCTTGACGTTGCGGACTTCTCGGCACGCCAGGCCGCGCCCGCCGCGGCGGTGATCCTGCTGCGGCGCGGCCGTGGCGTCTCGATCCGCGACAGCGTCGCGCGCGCGGGCGCCTCGACCTTTGTTTCCCTTTCGGAGGTCTCGGGACGGGGCCTGTTCGTAAACAGCGACGTGGCGGCGGCCAGCCGGGCGTTCGACCCGAACCCTTCCGGTTTCACGCTCTCCGGCAACAAACTGCCCGGCGAGGGTAACGCCGCCAGATAATCATGAGTCTTAACAGTTCGACCTTGATATCTGGCCGCTGAACCGTTAGTATGAGCCTAGAACAAAATGCCCGTCATTGATCTGAAGCGGATTCAGGCCGCCTCGAGCGAGGTGGTTCGGGACATCAACCGGCGCATCGTGCTGAATCTCATCCGCACGCGCCAGCCCATCTCTCGCGCCGACCTGGCCCGCGTTTCGGGTCTGCAGCGCAGCACCATCTCGCTGATTGTCGAGGAGCTTATTAGGGAGAACTGGGTCCTGGAGGGCCCCACCGGCCGTCTGCCGCGGGGCCGCCGTCCCACCTTCCTCCGCTTGAATGAGGAGCGCGTGATCATCGGGGTCGATCTGCGGCCGATTCAAACCACGGTGGCCCTGGCCGATGTGAACGGGCGCTTCACTTTTCAGGAGGCGATGGCGACGCCCGCGGAGCCGCAGCAGGCCATCGACGAGTTAGTCCGGCGCATCCAGCGCGTCGTTGGGATGTGCCAGGGGAAGAAGATCGAAGGAATCGGAATCAGCCTGCCCGGCCGTTACGACCGCGACGCGGACCGCCTGGTGTTCGCTCCCAACCTCAAGTGGCGGGACGTCGATATCCGCAATCCCATCGTCGAGGCCACGGGGCTGGAGGTCGAGCTCGAGAACGCCGCCAACGCGTGCGTGCTGGCGGCGGTCTGGTTCGATCATATGGACTCCTGCCGCAACCTGGCCGCCGTTACCGTCTCGGAGGGCATCGGCACCGGGCTCCTGATCAACGGCCAGCTCGCGCGCGGCCTCAACAGCATGGCGGGAGAATTCGGCCACGTGGCGCTGGACCCGGACGGCCCCTTGTGCGGCTGCGGCAGCCGCGGCTGCTGGGAGGTCTTCGCCTCCAACCGCGCCGCGCTCCGCTATTATCTGGAATCCAGCGCCGAGCCCGATGGCTTGGGCTTCCCCGATTTGCTGCGGCTCGCCGATCAGGGCGATGCTCGCGCGGCGAGGGCCCTGGAAACCATGGCCCACTATCTCGGCCGCGGCATGCGGATGATCGTCGCCGGGTTGGCGCCGGAGCGGATCATCGTGGTTGGCGATCTGACTCGCTCCTGGCACCGCTTCGGCCCCGTAATCGAATCCGAGGTGCGGGCGCAAGTGCTCCCCGGCGGCTGCCCGCCTCTGTTGGTGCCGGCCCACGAGGACGGCATGGCCCGCCTGCGCGGCACCATCGCGCTGGTCCTGTGGAACGACTTCGCCCAGGCGCGCGAAACCCCAGCCTAGAGTGACCTCCGCCCGGCTCCGTGTCGCGATTTCAATCGCTTTGAAAAGGGGCTTGACAGCGGGGTGGCTTCAGTATATAGTTCGTAGTTGCAACAAATACTAGATGGTGGGGGTCACTAGTACAGCCGTGTTGCGTTGGCCAGAGATGTCAGTTTTTCCGGAACCGGGTGCGGTGTGTCCGCTGCGCCTAGCTTCCCTCACCGGAAACGAAACCCAAGACCGCTTATCGCCAGGAGTTTCCTCATGTCAGAGACGATGCCTCTCACGCTGACGCGACGGATCGCGCGGTCCGTCGCAGCCCTTTCTCTCTTATGCCTGATGCTAGGCGTGTTGCTTGTACCTCAACCCGCTGCTGCACAGGTGCTCTATGGCTCTCTCACGGGAACGGTGACCGACCCCTCGGGTGCCGCTCTCCCCAACGCCGCCGTCCAGGCTCTCAACACTGGCACCGGGACGACAAGGAACACGACCACAGATGACCACGGCGGCTATCTGTTCACCAACCTCATGCCGGGCACTTACACCGTCATGGTCACGGCATCAGGGTTCGCCAAATACAGGCAGGAATCCATCACGCTGATGGCCAACCAGGAGCGCCGCGTCGACGTGGCGATGGTCCTTTCCCAGACCACCACACACGTGGAAGTTGTCGCCACGGCGGCCGCCCTTCAGACGGACCGCACCGACACGAATACGCAAATCGAGGCCGCTGAACTCGCCAACCTCCCCATGATGAGTTCGGCCGGCCGGAACTTCGGTGCGCTCTACAAGTTCGTTCCAGGCTTCAGCCTGGTGACCGAAGGAATCAGCTCCGACGGCGGCAACCCACAGCGCACCATGACCGGCAATGTCAACGGAAACTCGTATCAGCTGAACAACGTGAAGATCGACGGGGTCTCGAACAGCTATATCTGGCTGCCGTTCAACAGCGCCTACGTGCCGCCGACGGAAGGGATCGAATCGGTCAGTATCGTCACCAACTCGCCCGACGCGGAGATAGGCAACGTGGCCGGAGCGTCGGTCAACGTGATCACCAAGTCCGGCACGAACACGTTTCACGGAAGCGCGTTCGAGGACCACACCGACAGGGATCTCAAGGCGGAAAACCTGTTTCAGACGGTAGGCACACACAAGCCGCAGTACATTTTCAACCAGTACGGCGCCTCCATCGGCGGCCCCATCCGGAAGAACAAGATCTTCTTCTTCGGCGACTGGGAGGGGCTCAAGCGGCGGCAGGCCGCGTCGCCCACCAAGACCGTGATCAACCCCGCGGGCATCTTCGATGCGTCGGGCAACGCCAACCTTGCATCCGGGATCACCAATACCACCACCTGCGCGGGTTGCGTCTACGACCCCTCCACCGGCAATGCGGACGGAACGGCCCGTCTACAATTCCCGGGCAACATCATCCCGGCCGCCCGAATCGACTCGGCGTCGAAGATAATCCTGGGCCGCATCAGCACGGGTGGCTTCCTCAACGATGTCGGCGCGGGCGCTACGAATAACTACCTCGCCGGCGGATCCACCCAGATGAATCGAAACACCGGCGATTCGAAGGTCAGTTGGGTTCCGAACGACAATACCACGATATTCGGCCGGTACAGTATTTCCCAAGCCACTCTGATCGATCCGCCGGTGCTCGGCCTGGCGATGGGCGGCGCGAGCGGCGGAGGACAGGTCGGCACCGCGCCCTCCAGGATCCAGAACGTTGGGCTCGGCGGCACGTACACGATCAGTCCCAACCTCCTGTTCGACGCGAACGCCGGATACACCCGGCAAAACCTGGGCGCCACCTATGCCCCGGATCTCAATCTGGGCCAGTTCGGCATCAACACGCTGCACATTCCGGGGACGAACGGCAACACGTACCTGGCCGGAGGCACGCCGGCCTTCATCGTCAACGGCTGGAACTCCATGGGGAATTCCGACACCGGCAACCCCTTCCAGTTCCGCGACAACCAGTACCTGTACAACCTCAACCTGGGCTGGACCAAGAGCTCGCACAGTCTGCGGTTCGGTTTCGAGAACGGGCGCGACGGGATGAACCACTTCCAGCCGCAGGGCGGTTCCTTCCAGACTCCGCGCGGCTCGTTCCGGTTCATAGGCAACGTCACCGCTCTGAAGGGCGGCGCCGCCGAAACCTTGACCAATTCGATGGCTCAGTTCCTGCTGGGCTTGCCGGACGAGGTCGGAAAAGCCGTCCAGAACTCGGTTCCGAACTCGCTTCGCTGGCAGACTTACTCCATGTACGCGCGGGACGCCTGGCAGATAAGCTCCCGGCTTACGTTCACCTATGGAGTGCGCTGGGAATTCTATCCCATGGCCACCGCCGACCACGGAGGCGTAAAGCTGTTCGACATCCAGACGAACCAGGTCCTGATCGGCGGTTACGGGAGCACGCCGCTGGACGATGGCGTGAACGTGGGACACGGTCAATTCCTCCCTCGCGGTGGAATCGCTTACCGGCTGGGGGAGAAGATGGTGATCCGCGCCGGGTACGCCATGAACGCGGATAACAACAACTGGCGGTTCTTCCGGAACAACTATCCGGCCACGACGAACTCGGACGTGACGCCCAGCGGAGGCGGCGGCGGGTATCAGCCGGCCGCCAGCCTGACGGGCGAGATACTCGCGCCCTATCCGGGCCTCACTGCCGGAATCCCGATTGTGGCAGTACCCAACATCTCCTCGGGAGCAATTCCCCTGCCCAGCAACGTGGCTCCCGGCAACGTGATTCCGTTTAACTTCCGCCGTGGCTATATCCACTCGTATAACCTGACCCTGCAACGGGAGTTCGGCGGTTTCGTGGCGGAAGCGGGCTATGTTGGAACGCGCGGAATCCGCATGCTTACCAATCAGAATATCAACGCCTCGTACCCCGGCGGCGGCAACGCGGGACGCGCGTTGTATGCGCAAATCGGCAACAACGGCAACGACGTGAACTGCTTGTGCCCAGACCAGAACACTTACTATGACGCGCTGCAGAGCAAGCTCACGTGGCGTTCGAAGAGCGGCGACCAGATTGGGGCCGTCTACACGTTCTCGAAGGCCATCAACCAAGACGACGACGAGGAGGCCGGCGGCAACTATGGCGGCTTCATCACGACCGGCAACGTGCTGTGGCCCAATCCGGCCTACATGTACCGGAACAAGGCCCTGGCGGGCTACGATCGCCCCCAGAACCTGCAACTCTACGGAATCTACGGCCTGCCATTCGGAAAGAACAAGAAGTGGGCCAACGAAGGAATGCTCGCCAAAGCGGCTGGCGGGTGGCAGGTGAACTGGGTCCTCAGCACCTACAGCGGACCCCCGCTCACTCTGGCCTATAGCGGAGCGATCAACGCTCCAGGAGACCAACAAACCGCGGACCAGTGGGGTCCGATCGACATCCTGGGCAATGCCGGCGCCACTTCGGGAACGGGCACAACGTGCGCCCCGACGAACCTCTCCTGCCACTACTTCAACCCCAGTGCGTTCGCCCCTGTTCCCACAAACCAGATCCGCTTCGGCACCACCGGACGCAACATCATCCGGGGTCCGGGCCTGTTCAACCTGGACACCAGCGTCTTCCGCGATTTCAGTATCCGCGAGAACATCAAGCTGCAGATCCGGGCAGAGATGTTCGGCACCACCAACACGCCGCACCTCGCCGCGCCGGGCCTGGACCCGACCAACACCGCCACGTTCGGGGTCATCACCTCGACGCTGAACACCGCCGGCCGAGGAAGCTCAACCGGCGGCGAACGCCAAAGCTGGTTCACGGCCAAGGTGACCTTCTGAAACAGTCTCCCACGATGCAGTAGTGCTTCTCTGGGGTGGAGCGGATTTACGGACCCGCTCCACCCTTTTTTTGCTCCCCCCGGGTTCGTGGTACCAAGAGGAAGAGCCATGAAGATCCGCGATCTGCGCGCCACCACCGTCACCGTACCCCTCCAAGCCCCGCTGCGCCACGCCAATGGGTGCCACTGGGGGCGCTTCGTGCGGACCATCGTCGAAGTGGAGACCGACAACGGTCTGGTCGGCCTGGGCGAAATGGGCGGCGGGGGCGAATCCGCGGAGGCCATTTTCCGGTCCTTGAAAAGCACGCTGAACGGCCACGACCCTGCGCACATCGAGGAGATGCGCTTCCGCATCGCCAATCCGACCGCATCGCTCTACAATAACCGCACGCAGGTGCTGGCCGCGCTCGAGTTCGCCTGCCTCGACATTCTGGGGCAGGCCTGGGGCGTGCCGGTGCATGCCATCCTGGGCGGGAAACTCCGCGACCGGGTGCCGTTCGCGTCCTACTGTTTCTTCCGCTACGCCAACCCCGATACGGGCGTGGAAGAAGTCCGCACGCTCGAACAGGTGGTCGAGTATACGCGCTCGCTGAAGGCCCGCTGCGGTTTCAGGACCCACAAGATGAAAGGCGGCGTGTTCCCGCCCGAGTACGAACTTGAGGTTTATCGCGCGCTGGCGGCGGCGTTTCCGGACGACCACGTGCGCTTCGACCCCAACGGAGTCTGGTCCACCGAGCAGGCCATCCGTTTCGGCCAGGCCATCGAGGGCCTGCGCAACGATTACCTGGAGGACCCCGTCTTCGGCCTGAACGGAATGCGGCGCACGCGTCAGATGGTCCGGGTGCCGCTGGCCACCAATACCGTCGTGGTCAACTTCGAACAGCTCGCCGCGAATGCCCTCGACACGGCCGTGGACGTAATCCTGCTCGACACCACCTTCTGGGGCGGCATTCGCGCCTGTGTGAAAGCGGCCGGCGTGTGCGAGACTTTCCAGCTCGGCGTCGCCGTTCATTCTTCCGGTGAATTGGGCATCCAGTTGGCCACCATGCTGCATCTGGGCGCCGTTCTACCCAACCTGTCGTTCGCCGCCGACGCCCACTATCATCACCTCATGGACGACGTAATCGAGGGAGGATTGATGGCCTACCGGGAGGGCGCCATCGCCGTTCCAGACGCCCCCGGTTTGGGCGTGCGCCTGAACCGCGACAAGCTGCGCCAGTATAATGAGCTGTATAAAGAGCTGGGAAACTATCCGTACGATCAGGACCCGTTGCGGCCAGGCTGGGCGCCACTGGTTCCCAACGACCGCTGGGCCGATCCCCGCGACGGCCGCACGCCCGCCCTGGGCCGCGAAGGCGAAGCGGGCCAAAAAAGATGAAGAGCTGTCTTGACCTGGAGGGGCGAGTCGCCGTCGTCATCGGCGGGACCTCGGGCCTCGGCAAGGCCATCGCGCTAGGCCTCGCCGCGCACGGCGCTGCCGTGGCCGCGAGCGCGCGCACAGAGCAGGCGGTCGAGGAGACCAGCCTCGAGATTGAAGCCCTCGGCCGCAGGACCGTTCGCCACGTCGTCGATGTGGACTCGCGGGAATCGATAGACACGCTACGCGACGCCGTTGTTCGGGCCTTGGGCGGAGTGGACATCCTGGTGAACGCGGCCGGATACACGTTCCGCAAGCCGACGGCGGAGATCAGCGAACCCGAATGGGACTCCCTGACCGACACCAACCTGCACGGCGTGTTACGGGCGTGCCAATCGTTTTACCGGCTCTTGAAAGCGAGCGGGCGCGGGCGCATCGTCAACGTCGCCTCGCTCGGCTCCTTCCTGGCGTTTCATGAGGTGGCCGCATACTGCGCCGCCAAGGCCGGCGTGCTGTCTCTGACGCGCAGTCTGGCCTGCGAGTGGGCCGGCGACGGCATCAGCGTCAACGCCATTGCGCCGGGCGTGTTTCCGACCGAGATCAACGTGGCGCTGATCGAGGGAACGGAGCGGGGCCGGGAGATTCTGACGCGCACGCCGATGCACCGCTTCGGCCAGCCCGAGGAGCTGGTCGGCGCCGCGGTCCTGCTGGCTTCCGACGCGGCCAGCTTTCTCACCGGCCAGTGCATCGCGGTGGACGGCGGCTACCTGGCCTCCGGAGTGAACTCATAGGGCCGCGGGTCCGCTCCCTCACGGTCGCGGTTCGGTGCCCGATCGCGAACAGCGCGCGCCGGCAAGTGCTCCAGACTCAGCCCCGCCCCAGCTCGGCCAGCGCAAACGCGTAAGCCCCGATCGAGACCGCCTGGCTGGTGCCGAGTCTGGAAATGCCCACCGCAGTGCGCTTGAACGGGTCGTACGGGATCTTGCGCGCCGACCCGGGAACCGCGATCTCGCGAACCTCGCTCGCGAGGAAATCCTCGAGCTGGTCCGGACAGTGGACGCTGAACGCCCGCGGAATGAGCCGCCGCAACGGGTTGCCGCCGCGCTCGTAGACACCGTTCATGGCGTCCACGAGTGCCGGGAGAAACAGCGGGTGGGCGCCGGCAATACCGCCGCCAATCACCGCCAGCCCGTCCACCAGCGTCAGCGCCTGCCCGAGCACGTCGCCAGCCACCTCGCCTAACCTTCGGTACGCCTCGACCGCGGCCTCGCGGTGGCCCTCGCTGTGTCCCATCCCAATCTCGAAGATGGTCCTCGGCTCGGGCGCCTGCTCGAACGGAATGCCGGCCCGCTGAGCGTAGACGCGCCGCACGGCACGGATGCTGGCGCCCTCCTCCGCGTTCAGCGACGGGTCGAGCTTGTTCCGCAGCAGCCAGATCTCGGCGCCCGCCGAGTTGTCCCCCAGAAACAGTTCGCCATTGCGCACGATGCCGCCGCCCAGGCCGGTCCCCAGCGTGACTCCGAAGAGATTGCGGTAGCGCTTGGAGCTGCCAGCCTTCTCCAGCAGGTCGTTCACGTAGGGCAGGAACCCGGCGATGGCTTCGCCGTACGCGAACAGGTCGCCATCGTTGTTGAGGAAGGCCGGGATGCTGAACTTCTCCCGGAGCATGGGACCGAGCGCGACGCCGCCGCGGAATGCCGGCAGATTGCCCAGGTCGCCAATGATGCCGGCCGGGTAATCGGCCGGGCCGGGAAAAGCGAAGCTGATGGCTACCGGCGGCGCCGGCAGGGCCTGGCGGACGTCTTCGAAGCCGCGCACGATGTTGCCCAAGCAGCGCGCCAGATCGTCCGCCTCGGACGGGATCGAGATTGGACCCACCAGCAGCCGGTTGCCGCGGATGGCGGAGAACTTCAGGTTGGTCCCGCCCGCATCGAGCGTCATCACGATGCGCGGGTCGTCGTCAAATCGAATCGGCATAGGAGGTTCTCACAACGCTGCCGGACCGTGGGCGACGGACGCAGAGTCTCTACGCCGGCGGCGCGCCGCAAGATCACTGGGCAGCAAGAAGGCATTGATGAGGAACGCCAGTCCATAAAGGACCGCGCCGAGAGCGTCGCCGTGCCTCCAGGAATCGGCCGCACCCAGCGCGAAGAAGACGCACACCGACAGACGCAAGATCCACCCGTATCTGGTCATGACCGGCGTCATCCAAGGAGTGGTCGCCAGGCGTGCCACAAACAGCGTCAGGACACCCCCGAGCAGCCACAAGAGAGCCACGAGGGCGCTCGGCTTTCCGTGCCGCCAGCAGGAGGCGCCGACAGCCATCCCGAGACCAAAGATAAGGCAGTCAAACAGCCAACGGGCAATCAATTCGCGAGAAACACGTGGGGATTCCATGTCACGCTCCCAGCGCCTGCTCGGCCAGAACCAGCGCGCCCAGCACTCCGGCACGCCCTCCGAGCTGCGGCGGCACGACGTAGCTGTCCAGGCCTTCGGTCAGTTCGCGCATGCGGATGTAGCCGTTCAGCAGCCGCGCCAGCTCCAGACGGATCAGCGGGAATAGCTGCCGCTGCTCCATGACGCCGCCGCCCAGCACGATCCGCCGCGGAGAGAGCGTGCAAACCCACGCCGTCAGCGCCAGCGCGAGATAGCGCGCCTCGAGCGCCCAGGCCGGGTGCGCGGGCCCAAGCTCCTGAGCCGGCCCTCCCCAGCGCGCTTCGATCGCCGGGCCCGAGGCCAGCCCTTCCAGGCAATCGCCGTGGTAGGGGCAGCAGCCGGGATAGGGATCGGCCGCCAGGTCGTGGGGAATCCGAATGTGGCCCATTTCGGGATGCATGAGACCGTGGAGCACACGCCCGTGGACGATCGCACCGCCGCCGATTCCCGTGCCGACGGTCAGGTAGAGCGAATCCGCGAGCCCCCGCGCCGCGCCCCAGCGCGCCTCCCCCAGCGCCGCGCCGTTGACGTCGGTATCGAAGCCCACCGGCACGCCCAGCGCCCTGCCTACCGCGCCCGCCAGGTCGAAGTTCTGCCACGCCAGCTTCGGGGTCGAGGTGATGTGGCCGAACGTCGGCGAATCCGGATCGAGGTCCACCGGTCCGAACGAAGCGATGCCGAGGGCCGCGAGGCCGCGCCCCTGGAAGAACGCAGCGGAAGCCGCAACGGTCGCCTCGGGTGACGTGGTGGGGATGCGCGCGGTCTCCAGGTCTTCCGGTCCCGTGCCGGCGCCGCATACGAACTTGGTGCCGCCGGCCTCAATCCCGCCCAATACGCTCATAGGCGTCAGTGTGCCACAAAGCCGCGGAGCCCGTGGCACCCGCCGGGCTTGCTACGCTCAGGAGATATGCCGGACGCGGAGAAGCGGGAGATACTGGACGCCTTGAAGACGGGGCGCGATGCCCTTCGCGAGGCTCTGGCGGGAGTCGACGAACAAGTGGCGGCTCGCAAGCCGGGGCCCGGCAGTTGGTCGATCCTGGAATGCGTCGAACACCTGGCCGTGTCGGAACAGTTCCTTGTTTCCAAATTAACCAGCGCCAAGCGGTCCGACAGTTCGCATGAGAACCGGAGGAGAGAGGCCATCATCGCGGAGCGGGGTCTGGACCGCACCCGGCCTGTAGAGTCGCCGGAGGAGGGACGGCCGGGCAACCGCTTCCGGAGTCTGAGAGAGGCCCTCTCGGTTTTCGACTCAGTACGCGCCGAAACCGTTGCGTTCGTGGAAGGCTCGAGCGGCGACCTCAGATTCCGGATCACCGATCATCCACTGATACCCGGACCCGTAAACTGCTACGAAATGCTCTTGATACTTGCGGTGCATCCCGCTCGACACGCGAAGCAGATCGCGGACATCCGAGCCCTTCTGACTGCGCCGGCATTGCGCCGGGAACTCAAATAGGGCCGATCCCGGTCAAAGCGTGCTCAAAATCTTCCGCACTTCCTCCGCCCGCGGGGAATTCGGGTAGAGCGCCAGGTACTGCTGGTAGTGTTCCTTCGCCTCCTGCCGGCGGCCCAGTTTCATGTAGGCGTCGGCAATGTTGCCGTGCGCCTCCTTGCGTTTCGGGTCCACAGCAAGAGTTTTCTCGAAATACTTCGTCGCCTCGTCGTATTTCCCGATGACGTAGTACAAGTAGCCGAGATTGTTCAGCAGGACCGCGTCGCCCGGCTTCAGCGCGACCGCTTGCGCGAGCTTGTCGATGGCCTCGTCGTACTTGTGCTCGCGGAAGAGCTGCCGTCCCTGGCGGTCGAGATCGTACGCCCGGACCGGCTTCGGCTTGGCCTCAGGCGCTGCCGACGCTGCGCCCGAGCGATTCAGCTCGGCGTACTTCTCGCTCTCCGAACGGATGCTCTGCTGCAGCCGCAGCAGTTCCTCCTGCTTGGCGGCGACCTCCTTTTCCAGCGTGGCGAGTTCCTGGTTCAGGTGCAGGCCCTTGCTGTCCATCTGTTCGCTCATCGAGGTGAGCGACTCCGGCTGCAGCTCGAAGAGGAACTCTCCGCCTTCGCTGCCCACGAGATTACCCACCATCGGCGTCTGTTTCGAGAACTGCGCCACCACCGGGCTGACGTAGGCACCCAGCTCGGAAGCGGTAATGACACCGTTGCCGTCGAGATCCGCCTGGCCCTGCAACCCTTGCAGCAGAGCCCAGGTGAAGACGGAGTGGCCGCCCGGCCCGTCGTCGGCCACCTGCTGATCGGCGCCGCCCGCCGTGAGTATTTCCCGCGCCACACGCCGCGTTACCTCCTCCAGGTAGCTGCGGTCGCGAGAAAAGTTTCCGGCCCCGCGCGTGAGCGCCAGGCCGCTGTAACAGGAGTCCATTACGAAGTAAATGTGCTTGGCGGCGATCAGGTCGCAGGCGTCGCGCAGCGCGGTCATGCTGATAGCCGTCGAGTAGTAGTTCTCGCGGTCGGCGTCCACCGGGATAATGAAGCCCACCTGGCGCCCGTCCTGCACGGTGCGCGTGGCGCCGTGGCCGGCGAAGAAAAAGAACACGCGGTCTTCGCGCTGCACCTTGTTGCCGTCGGTGAACTCGTCGCCCAGGACTTCCATGATGCGCTGGCGCGTGGCGTCGCGGTCGATCAGCTTGCGAATGTGGTCGCTCGGAAAGCCGAACTTTGCCACCAGGATCTGTTCGATCGCGTTGGCGTCGTTCACGGCATACCGCAGCTTGGGCCAGTTCTGGTAATCGTTGATGCCCACGATCACCGCCCAGCTCTCGCGGTAGTACTTGCTCCTGCCTTCCGGAACCGCTTGCGCGTGCGCCGGCTCGGGCGCGGTCTCGCCAGCGCGTTGCGCGACAGGGGGCGCCGCCGCCTGCACGAACTTTCCGTCCTGGTAGGAGAGAAATGCGTAGTCCTGGCGCACCAGCTCCTCGATCACGGGGGTCAGCGCCAGCACGCTCTGCTTGTGGATGTCGTGGAACAGGATGATGCCGCGGTGCGTCTGGCTGATCTGGTGCAGCACCCGCATGGCGATGGATTCGGGGATGGGATCGGCCCAGTCAAGCGAATCGATATTCCACATCACCGACTTCATGCCATCGGCAACGACTTGATCGAGGATTTGCTTGTTCCGCGCGCCATAAGGAGCGCGAAAGAGATCCGGCTTGCGCCCCAAAATCTTCTCGAGCAGGATGTTGGTCCGATCGATCTCGGAGTTGCGCCGCTCCTCCGTCAGCTTGACCAGCACCGGGTGAGAGTAACTGTGATTGGCGATCACGTGCCCGGCTTCCAGCACCTTCTTCGAAATCGCCGCCCCCGGCTTCAGCTTCACCTGGCCGGACGCGTCCACCGTTCCCAGGTTCTCGCCGAGCTCGAAAAAGCAGGCCCGCAGGTTGTACTTGCGCAACAGCGCCAGTACTTGCTCGGTGTAGCGGGGGTGCGGCCCGTCATCGAAGGTCAGGGCGACTGTCTTGACGGGGAAGTCGTTGCCGAAAAACTCGTTCTTGTTGGGGCCGCGGGTATCAGCCTCGGGCTCGGGAACGGTGGCGTCGCCGAACTCGGCGAGGATCTTCTCGCGGCTGGTCAGAGTCAGCAGGTAGCGCACGTACGCGTCCCACTTTTCGCGAGAACCCGATGCCCCCCGCGTGGCGAACTGCGAGAAGATGCGCGCCACTTCTTCCCGGTAGGCGAGCTGAATGCCCTCCAGGTTGTCCTTCACGTCCTTCAAGCCCGCTGCCGCCGGCCCGGATTCCAGGTCCTCGACCAGATCCAGAAACGCCAGCTTGTCGGCATCGTGCAGCCGCGGGTTCCTGGACACGTATTCGATGAACTGCCTGGTGGCGGCGGCATTCCCTTCCAGCCGGCCTCTGAGCTCTTCGAGCGCGTGCTGCCGTTGGTAGAAAAGGATGCGCCCGGCCGCGGTCGCGCGGGCTCGTGCGACCTCATCCAGGGCTTCGGCGCCGTCCATCAGGACGATGACTTTGCGGTAGCTGCCCGTGATCCCGTCGAGCGCCGCCTCGAGAGCCGGATCGTGAGCCGTTCCGCGGCGCGCGAGCCAGAGCCAGGCAGCCGCGATCAGCACCAGCGCGCCGGCGCCCGCCACCCACATCGTTGTGCGTTTCGTCATGCCGGGAACCGACCCATCATACACCGGAAGCGCCCGTTTCGGAGGCTTTCGTCCCGACGTCCTCAGCGCCGGAATCTCGCCCCCTGTGGCCGTGGAAACCTTTTCACGTATAATGGCCCTTCAGGCCGCGCAATGCTATCTCGTAGCGCCGCCTTGCGAAAGGTACAACCAGAATGAAGCAGGCTGCGGAAGTCAGCAAAGCGTTTGAGGCCCTTTACCACCACAAGCCCCGCGTGTTTCGGGCGCCGGGGCGTGTGAACCTGATCGGCGAACACACCGATTACAACGACGGCTTCGTGATGCCGGCCGCCATCGAGTTCTCCACCTGGGTGGCAGCCGCCGAGCGAGGGGACCGCAAGCTCGCCATCTACTCGGAGAACTTCTCCGAGAGCCGCGAGTTTCCGCTGGACGATCCCGAGGCACATGGCCAGAAGCACTGGAGCGACTACGTGCGCGGCGTGGCCGTCGCTCTCGAGCGCACCGGCCACAAGGTGCACGGGGCCGACCTCTACATTCGCGGCGAGGTGCCCATCGGAAGCGGCCTCAGCTCTTCGGCGGCCATCGAAGTCTCGACCGCGCTGGCCTTGCTGGCGGTCTCCGGCATTTCGCTCGACCGCAGGCAGATCGCGCTTCTCGGCCAGCGGGCCGAGAACGAGTTCGTGGGCATGCGTTGCGGCATCATGGATCAGTTCATCTCCTGCCACGGCAAGGCCAATCACGCCCTCATGCTCGATTGCCGCTCGCTCGATTACCGGCTGCTTCCGCTGCCGCCGAACGCACGCCTGGTCATCTGCAATACGATGGTGCACCACGCGCTGGCCGGCGGCGAATACAACAAGCGGCGCGCGGATTGCGAGGCCGGAGTCAAGCACCTGGCCCAGTACCTGCCCGGCATCAAAGCCCTGCGCGATGTGACGGTCGCCGATCTCGAGCGCCACGGCAACGCCCTGCCGGAGGTCGTCTACCGCCGCTGCCGCCACGTGGTAAGCGAAGATGGCCGGATGGAGCAGGCCGCCGCGGTGCTGAACGGCGGCGATCTCGGTGCCTTCGGCGAGCTGATGTACGCCTCGCACGCCAGCCTGCGCGTCGACTACGAGGTGAGCTGCGCGGAGCTCGATGTCATGGTCGATCTCGCCTCGAAGGTCAAAGGCGTCTACGGCGCCCGCATGACCGGCGGCGGTTTCGGCGGCTGCACCATCAACCTGGTCCAGGCCGAGCACGTCGATGAGTTCAAGGCCACCGTCGCGCGCGGCTACGAACAGGCCACCGGAAAGGCGCCGGTGATCTACGTTACGAGCGCGGTCGAAGGCGCTGAAGAGGTGACCCCGGCGTGAACCTCCTGGTGGTAGGCGGCGCCGGCTATATCGGCAGCGTGGTTGCCGCCGAACTGATCGGCGCGGGCCACAGCGTCACCGTTTTCGACAACATGAGCCGCGGGCACATCGAAGCCGTGCCCGCAGCGGCCAGGCTCATCACCGGCGACCTGGAAGACCGCGCCGCGCTCGATCGCCTTTTCGCCGCGGGGTCCTTCGACGCCGTGCTGCAATTCGCCGCGCTGATCGAGGCCGGCGAGTCGATGAAGGTTCCGGAGCGCTACTTTCGCAACAACACCGCGAACACGCTGAACCTGCTCGAGGCCATGCTGAGCCACGGAGTCGGCCGGCTGGTCTTTTCCTCCACCGCCGCGCTCTATGGCAACCCGGTGCGCGTCCCCATCGAGGAAGACGACGAGCTGGCGCCGACCAACGCCTACGGCGAGTCGAAGCTGCTGGTGGAGAAGATGCTGGCGTGGTTCCACCAGTGCCGCGGCCTGCGCTATGCCAGCCTCCGCTACTTCAACGCCGCCGGCGCGACCGGCGAGCGCGGCGAGAATCATCAGCCCGAATCGCACCTGATTCCGCGCATTCTCCAGGTGGCCTTAGGGCAGAGCGAGCGGGTTTCCATCTTCGGCACGGACTACCCCACGCCGGACGGCACCTGCGTCCGCGATTACATCCACATCCTCGACCTCGCCTCCGCACATCTGGCCGCGCTGGACGCGCTGGCCTCCCGCGACCGCCTCGTCTACAACCTTGGCAACGGAACGGGTTTCAGCATCCGCGAGGTGATCGAAGTGGTCCGCCGCGTCACGGGCCATCCCATCCCGGCGGTCGAGAGCGCGAGGCGGCCCGGCGATCCGGCGATTCTGGTGGCCAGCTCCTCCAGGATTCAACGCGAGCTGGGCTGGCGGCCGGAGCACGCCGGCCTCGAAACCATCATCGCTTCGGCCTGGGAATGGCACCAGCGCCATCCCCACGGTTACTCCGTATGAACGTCGCCCTTTGTGGCGCACGCACTCCTCGGTGCCGCGTCGAGACTCATCTCGACGCTGGGGCGCCGGCACCGCAGGCTGAAGCCTGCGCCACGTAGCCATGATCGACCTCAAGGAACATCCGCACCGCCGCTTCAACCCTCTCACGTGCGAATGGGTGCTGGTCTCGCCGCACCGCGCCAAGCGCCCCTGGCAGGGGCAAACGGAGGCGGTCGTCGCAGCGGCCGGGGTTGCATACGACCCCTCGTGCTACCTGTGCCCGGGCAACCTGCGCGCCGGCGGCTTACGCAATCCGACCTATGCCAGCACCTTCGTTTTCGAAAACGACTTCGCCGCGCTTCTGCCGGATACTCCCGAGGGCCGGAACGACGAGGGCGGCCTGCTGGTGGCCCATAGCGAGCGCGGCTGCTCCCGCGTGGTTTGCTTTTCGCCCAACCACAGCCTCACGCTGGCGCGCATGAGGCCCGAGCAGATCCGGCCCGTGGTAGACACCTGGGCCGCCCAGTTCCAGGAACTGCTCGCCCTGCCCTTCATCAACTACGTCCAGATCTTCGAGAATCGCGGCGAGATGATGGGCTGCAGCAATCCGCACCCGCACTGCCAGATCTGGGCCACCGAAGCGCTGCCCAACGAGCCCGCCAAGGAGCAGCACGCGCTAGGCGACTACGCCGCCGCACATCATTCCTGCCTGCTGTGCGATTACGTGGCGCTCGAACGGAAGCTGGGCGAGCGCATCGTGTGCGAGAACGAATCGTTCGTGGTCCTGGTGCCTTTCTGGGCGGTATGGCCGTTCGAGACGATTCTGATTCCGAAGCGCCACGCGACCGCGCTCGACGTCCTGACCGATTCGGAACGCGACGCACTTGCCGAGATCCTGAAGCGCATCGGCGCGCGCTACGACAACCTTTTCAGCGCCTCGTTCCCGTATACGATGGGTTTCCACCAGCGCCCGGCCGGCCCCGACAACGGCCTGTGGCACGCGCACGCGCACTACTTCCCTCCCCTGCTCCGTTCGGCCACCGTGCGCAAGTTCATGGTCGGTTTTGAAATGCTGGCGGAGCCGCAGAGGGACATCACGCCCGAGACCGCCGCCGCGCGCCTGCGCGACGCTTCCGAGGTCCACTTCCTCGACCGGAGGGAGTAGCCCCGAAGTGGCTCGCGGAACTGCTCATCCACTCACTCCGGAGCTCGAACGGGAGATCTTGCCGACCATTCCCCTAGGCAGGATCGGCAGCCCGCAGGATGTAGCCGGCGTGATCGTCTTCCTCGCATCCGAACAGGCCGGCTGGGTTACGGGGCAGCGGATCTACGTCGGAGGCGGCCACGGGATGTAGCGTTTGCCCTACGCCAGGTTCGCCCGCAAGGCCACCAGGCCCGCCTCCATCTTGCGGCGCTCCTCGTAGAGCGCCGCGGCACGGAGGCGCAGCTCCACACGGTCCTCCGCGATGTCGAATCGATCGCCAAGCTGCGTCACCGTTTCCCCGCTGCGGAACCGCCGGTACAGCATCAACGGAAACGACTCTGCCGGTGCGTCCATCCTAGACGTTCCGGCGGGGCGGCTTCGGTCCGCCTTCTGCCCCGCCGCTCCTCACCTTACTTATCGGTCAGGGCCGCCACACCCGGCAGCTCGATGCCGGACAGGAACTCCAGCGAAGCGCCGCCGCCGGTCGAGATGTGCGAGATCTTATCGGCCACGCCAGCCGCCTTAATCGCCTTCTCCGAATCTCCGCCGCCCACCACCGAGAGGGCGCCGGAAGCCGCCACGGCCTTGGCCAGCGCCACCGTGCCTTTGTCGAAAGGCGGCTTCTCGAACACGCCCATCGGTCCGTTCCAGATCACCGTCTTCGCCCGCGCGATCTCGTTCGCAAACAGTGCTATCGTCCGCGGGCCGATGTCCACTCCGATCATCCCGTCCGGAATCGTCGCGACCACTTCGAACGGGACGCCGGCCTCGATCTTCGCCACCACCACGTGGTCCACCGGCAGCACCAGTTTGGCCCCGGCCTTCTCGAGGACCTCCTTCGCCAGCGGAATCTTGTCCTCTTCCACCAGCGACTTGCCGGCCGGCTTCCCCTGCGCGCGCAGGAACGTGTAGGCCATCGCGCCGCCGATCAGCAGGCGGTCGACGATTTTGAGCAGGTTCTCGATCACCTCGATCTTGTCGGACACCTTCGCGCCGCCCAGAATCCCGACGCACGGCAGCGGCGGGTTCTCGGTGACCCGGCCCAAGTATTCCAGCTCCTTCTCCATCAGCAGTCCGGCCGCCGCCTTGGGGACGAACTGAATGATGCCCACGGTGGAGGCGTGCGCGCGGTGCGCTGTGCCGAAGGCGTCGTTGACGTAGTAGTCGATGCCTTGCGCCAGTTCCTTCGCGAAGGTCGGGTCATTCTTTTCTTCCTCGGGATGAAAGCGCAGGTTCTCGAGCAGCAGCACGGGCTGCGTTCCGCCCTTCAATGCCTCCACCTCCGGTCCGATGCAATCCGGAGCCATAACCACCGGCATCCCCAGCAGCTCCTGGAGCCGCACGGCCACCGGTCGCAGGCTCATCTCCGGATTCGGCTTGCCTTTGGGACGCCCCAAATGGCTCGCCAGCACCAGCCGCGCGCCCTGTTCGAGAGCGTACTTGATGGTGGGCAGCGAGGCCCGGATGCGCTTGTCGCTGGTGATCTCCTGTCCTCCCGGAGCCAGCGGAACGTTGAAATCGACACGAATGAAAACGCGCTTGGCGCGCAGGTCTAGATCGCGAATGGATAGCTTTGGCATAAAGCTGATCGTAACACGCGGGCCCTACCTCTTCACGTCCGGCACGCCCGCCAGGCGCGGCGTCAGCCCGCAGGCCCTGTAGGCCTCCAGCAGCGCGCCTCCCGCCGGAGGATAGAGCGGCGGCCCGCAGATATTCCCGCGCTCCTGCTCCACCAGCTCGCGGAATTGATCGCGCAGCATCGCGCTCCGAAACACGCCGCCCATGTGCGCCACAACCGCCCTTTCGCCGGCCGCGAAGAGCTGGCGCCGCACCGCCGCGGCCAGCAGCGCCAGTTCCGCCGCCGCCTTGCGGAGGATGCCGCCCGCCACCGGGTCGCCCTCCGCCGCCGCCCGCTCCACCAGCGGGCCGAAGGACGCGATGCGCGGCCGAGGGAACTCGGCCGTGTAGAAGCGGTGCAGCAACTCGCCGGCGGACTTGGCCCCGCCCGCATCGAGGAACATGGCCAGCAGCTTCGTCGCCGGTCCCCAGCCCTCTTCGTGCCGCAGCGCCGCGCGCAGGCCCTGGCGCGCCAGGTCGAAGCCGCTGCCCTCGTCGCCGAAAACGTATCCCCAGCCGCCCGCGCGCGCGGTCTTGCCCGCCGCATTCCTGCCAAATCCGATCGAGCCCGTGCCGGCAATGACGGCGATCCCCGGCTCGCCGCCGGTCGCGCCGGCCAGCGCCACCACCGCGTCGGTCGTGACTATCAGGCGTCCGGCCCGCACCATCTGGGCCACCAACGCCTGCTTGTCGTCCGGACCGCCGCTGAAACCGAGGCAGGCGGCCTCGAAATGGACCTCCCGAGAATCCACGCCCGCCTGGCGGCATGCACCCGAGACGGACTCCTCAATCGCGCGCACCAGCTTCGCGCGGCCTTCTTCGCCCTCGGCATGATTCGACGGCCCGCCCGAGCCTGCGCCGGCCACGCGCCCCTCCTCGTCGCCGATGAGCGCGATGGTGCTCGACTTTCCGCCGTCCACACCCAGGAAGAGCTTCGCCACACTGTAAGTCTACGCGATCAAGCCTGACGCCGCGGCTCTGGCCGCATGTCGATCTTGTCTTTGGAGTAGCAGAGCGAATCGAGCGGGCACTCGCCGCAGCGCGGCTTGCGCGCCACGCACAGCGCGCGTCCGTGATAGATCAACTGCAGGCCGAAAGCGGTCCAGCGCTCGCGCGGGACGATCTTCATGAGGTCCTGCTCGATCTTCACCGGGTCGGTGTTCTTGGTCAGGTCCAGCCGGAACGAAAGCCGCTGGACGTGCGTGTCCACCACGATGCCGCTGGCGATGCCGAACCAGCCGCCGAGCACCACGTTGGCCGTCTTGCGGGCCGCGCCGGGAACGGTCAGCAGCTCCTCCATCGTGCGCGGCACCTGGCCGCCGTAGCCCGCCAGGATCTTCTTCGCCGCTCCGATCACCGAACGGGCCTTGTTGTTGAAGAAACCGGTGCGGCGAAGTTCCTGCGCCATTTCCGCCTGGTTCGCGTGGGCGAAGTCCGTCATGGTCGGGTACTTCTGGAACAGGCCCGGCGTCACTTCATTCACGACTTTGTCCGTGCATTGCGCGGAGAGAATAGTGGCCACCAGCAGCTCCCAGGCGTCGCGGTGAACCAGCGGAATGGCGGGGTGCGGATAGGTCCGGTCCAGGACCTCGAGGATCTGCGCGGTCCGCTCCGCGCGTGCGGCAACAGTTCGGGGACGCTTCACACCGGCCCCCTAATGCCCCGTGATCTCGGCGCGCAGGAACTGCCAGTCGGGCAGCTCGTAGACCCGCATCTTGGTCTCGAGCGGCGTCTTGACGTCCTTCGACTCATACGCGTTCAGCGAGACCTTGAACTCGAACGTGCCCACCGTCTGCTTGTCGCGCGCCGTAATAGCCTTCAACTCGGCCTTCGCGCCGAACTCGCCCAGATCGGCTCCCGAGTGGTTCACCACCACGAACTCGACGAAGGCCTTCTGCTTCTCATCCTCCGTCAGCCGGAACCCGACCAGCTCCAGGTCCTTGAACTCGGGGTCCGACTGGGTCGTCGGGACGGCTTCCGCGCTCTCGATCTGCGCAGCTTTGCTCGGGGTCGGCGCCGGCGCAGTCTCCCGCGATTGCCTCCAGAGGATGATTCCCAGCAGGATCACGATGAAGACCAACGCAAACATCACGCTCAGGAGCCATCCCGGAACCGCAACCCGGCTGGATGCCGGAGCCGGCGGAACCTCAGGAGCCGACACGACCAGCGACGGCGCGGCTGCGGGCGGCGGAGGCAGCGGCGGGGGCGGAGTTTCCCCCGCAGGCTGTGGGGGCGGCGGCGCCGCGGCCGGAGGCTGCTCGGCGGGCGCAACCTCCTCCTTCTGCGCCGGAGCGCAGTTGGGGCACTCGGAGTAGGCGGGTGGCACCTCGCGCCCGCATTTCGGACAGATCCATGAGAACATGTCGCTTGCCTCTAGCGTACCGCAGCCTCCGCCGGCCCGCCGTAGCATGGTTCTATGGTCTTCTTCCGGCGCGCCGCCGGCGAGCCGCGGCACCTGGCGGCGTTCCCCGGCGCCTTCAACCCGCCCACACGGGCTCACCTCGCGCTGGCCCGCGCTGCGCTGGCATCCGTGGACGAGGTGTTGTTCGTGCTTCCGAGCGTTTTCCCGCACAAGGTCTACGCCGGCGCCTCCTTCGAGGACCGCGTGCGAATGCTCGCGGCGGCCGCCGGAGACGAGCCGCGCTTCTCCATCGCGTCCTGCGATGCGGGCCTCTTCATCGAGCTCGCGCGCCAGTGCCGCCAGTCCTATGGGCCCGGTGTCGAGCTGCTGATCCTGTGCGGCCGGGACGCGGCCGAGCGCGCCGTCAACTGGGACTACGGAAGCCCGGGCGCATTCCGCGACCAGCTTCGCGAGTACCGCCTGCTGGTAGCGCCGCGCGCCGGCCCCTACCAGCCGCCGGCCGAATTCGAGGACCGCATTCACGCGCTGGCCGGCTTCGAAGGCTGCGACGAAGTCTCGGCCACCGACGTCCGCGACCGCATCCGCCGCGGAGAACCCTGGGAACGCCTGGTGCCACAGTCGATCGTGGAGACGGTGCGGGAGATTTACCGGGCCCGCTCCCGGTAAACCGCGCCGTCGAACTCCAGAATCAACGGAGTGCAGGGCTTGCCGCTCGATCCGGTCCCTTTGGCGCACTCGTCGGGAAGGCACAGATCGTGAAACCCGGCGTGCCGGCGCTCCAGGACGACGAAGCTGGCGCAGGCGTCGTAGAATTCCCAGCCAGCCCCCGTGCCGGGCGTCAGGTCTCTCCACTGTCCCGCGACTTCGCCGATCAGCATGGCGTTGCCCGGTCCATGGGGAGAGTCGTGACAGCATACCCGATACACCGGCGGGCCGTCTTCGCGCAGACGAACCAAGCTGCCTTCGGAATAGCTGCCGCTCGCATCGCAGCCCATCTTCTGCCACAGCGCGCTCGCGCCTTCCGGCAATTCATCTAGCGTTGTCTTCCGACAACTGGCGAGGACCTCCTCGGCCGGCTTCGGACAGCCGTACCAGCGGGCACCTTCCGCAAAATCCCGCTCGACGCCGGTGCCCGTAAAGTACAAGATGCCCAACCTTTGCCTCGCGATCATATCGCCCTGATCGGCGGCCTTGCGAAGCCAGCGCAGCGCCTCGGCGTAGTCTTTCGGTAGTCCGGAGCCCTGCGCGTAGAGGGTGCCTAGTGCGGCCTGCGCGCGCGCATCGCCCTGCTCTGCGGCCTTCCGATACCAGGCCACGGACTCGGCATCCGATCGAAGCAGGAAACTGATGAGTTCGAGCGTGTGCCGCGCATCCGCCGATCCCAGTTTTTCGGCTTTGCGGTACCAGCGGATGGCTTCGGCCATGTCCTTCGTCACGCCCGTGCCGTGCTCGTAGAGGAGACCGAGCTCGTATTGCGCCTGGGCGTCGCCGTGCTCGGCTTTCTGGCGCAGCGCGGCCACGGCGGCCGGGGGCTTGAGCTCCTCGCCGAAGCTGAGGATCGCGAGGCCCAAGGCGAAGACGGCGGCGCCGAGCGTTCTGATCATGTCGGGGGACCCGTCCTATTCCTGCAAGCCCGCGTCCAAAAACGCGCGCAGGCGGTGGCTGCGGCTGGGGTGGCGCAGCTTGCGCAGCGCCTTGGCCTCGATCTGCCGGATGCGCTCGCGTGTCACGGCAAAGTGCTGGCCCACCTCTTCGAGCGTGTGCTCGCTGCCGTCCATCAGCCCGAACCGCATCTTGATGATCTTCTCCTCGCGCGGGCTGAGCGTCTTCAGAACCTCGGCCGTCTGCTCCCGCAGGTTGAGGTTGATCACCGCCTCCGAGGGCGAAACCACGCGGCGGTCCACGATGAAGTCGCCCAGGTGCGATTCCTCCTCCTCGCCCACCGGCGTCTCGAGCGAGATCGGCTCCTGCGCGATGCGCAGCACCTTGCGAATCTTCGGCACCGGCAGCTCCATCCGGCGCGCCAGCTCCTCGGTGCTCGGCTCGCGGCCCAGCTCCTGCTGCAAGCGGCGCTGCGTCCGCACCAGCTTGTTGATGGTCTCGATCATGTGGACCGGAATGCGGATCGTGCGCGCCTGGTCCGCGATCGCACGCGTGATGGCCTGCCGCACCCACCAGGTGGCGTAAGTGGAGAACTTGTATCCGCGGCGGTAATTGAACTTGTCCACCGCCTTCATCAGGCCGATGTTGCCCTCCTGGATCAGATCCAGGAATTGCAGCCCCCGGTTGGTGTAGCGCTTGGCGATGGAGACCACCAGACGCAGGTTGGCTTCGATGAGCTGCTTCTTGGCGCACTCGGCCTCGATCTCGCCGCGCTCGATGATTTGCAGGGTGCGCCGCAGCTCCGTGGCGCTGGCGCCGCAGTCCTCTTCCCACTCTTGCAGGCGCAGGTTGCATTGGCGCAGTTCCTTGCGCAGTTCCCGCAACGCCTGCCCCGCCGAGCCGGCTTCCTCGAAACGGCGCTGGATGCGGGCGATGTCGCGCTCGACCGGTTTGAGCTCCTCCACCGCCCGCCGCACGCAATCCGCCAGCCGTCGCTCGACCACCGGGCCGAAGGGAACCGAGCGGATGATCTGCGAGATCTTGACCGTGGTCCGCGCCAGGCAGTTGCGTAGCGCCCGGTGCTGCTTGGGTTTGGTCGTCCGCGGAATCGCCAGCAACTTCTGCCTGAATTGCTGGGCCTTGCGGTAATGGCGTTCGATTCCTTCGATGGCCTGCAGAAGCTCCTGCCGCTGCGTGTCGAGCGAATCCTCGTTGGCTATCAGGTCCGGCAGGATCAAGACGTCTCGCACCGGAATCGTGCCGCGGCGGATGTCTTCGCCCAGCGTGAGCACCTCGCGGGTGATGAGCGGGGAGCGGGCCAGCGACTTGCGGACCGCGCGCTGGCCGCGCTCGATACGCTTGGCGAGCTCGATCTCGCCCTCGCGCGTCAGCAGCGGCACCGTGCCCATCTCGCGCAGATACATGCGCACGGGATCGTTGGTCTTGTCGCTGAACTCCTGGGTCAGGTCGACCTCCAGGAGTTCCTCGGCCTCCTCGGCTTTTCCGATCTTCGGCTCTTCGAGGATCTCGACCCCGGCGCCGTCCAGGTTGACTAGGATGTCGTCCAGTTCGGGACCGGGAACGATGTCGTCGGGAAGCAGCTCGCTGACTTCGTCGTACAGGACGTAGCCCTTCTCCTTCCCCGCGTCCATCAACTGCTTGAGACGGTCGTACTTGTCGTCGATCGCCACCGTCAACCCCACCCGCGGACCGCTGCGAGACCGAACCCCGCTATTCTACAACACCCCTGAGCGATTGGCTCAGGCCCGCTCGAGCTTCCCTAGTTCCTCTGTACAACGTAGAGCCTCCTCCAGCATACCAGCCCGCTCCGCCTCCTTGATACGGGCCTTCAGCGCCGCGCGGCGTGCCTCCAGCGCCGCCCGCTCGAGCTCGCGCAGGCAGGCCTCTGCGTCCCCGCCGGTAGATTGCTCGTCATCTCCCTTATCGGCAAAAAGCAAGGCCGCAAACAACTCCTGGTCGGCCTCTGCCAACCGCGCCTGCAGGTCGGCCACCCGGAACGGCGCGCCGCTCTCCTCCATCGCGATCAGCGCCTGAAAAATGCGCACGGTGCGAAACTGCTCGAGCTGCGGAGTTCGCTTGAGCCGCGGCAGAATCGAGTGCCGGATGTCCTCGCTCGCGAGCACCGCGTTGAGCAGGATCCGCTCCACCGGCTTCACCTCCACGGCGGCCGCATCGGGCAGGGTTTTCTCCCGCCGCTCGGCCGCCGCCCTGCGGAAGTGCTCAAGCACCAGCCCGGTCTCGATGCCCAGGTAGTTGGCCAGATCGTTGGCCACTGTGGCGCGCTCCAGCTTGTCCGAGATGCGCTGCACGGCGGGCAGCAGGAACTTGAGCCCGGCCACGCGCCCTTCCGAGGTCCGCATGTCGAACCTGCCGCGGGCGCGGTCGGCCAGCCAGTAGAAGTAGCCCGGAGCCTTGTCGGCGTGGGCACGGTAGGCCTCCGCCCCGTTGGTTTTGACGTACTCGTCGGGGTCCAGGCCGCCCTCGAGTTCGAGCACGCGCACCTGCATGCCTTCCTCCACCAGAATCTCGATCGAGCGCTCGGCCGCCTTCATCCCGGCTTCGTCCGGATCGAAGTTCACCACGATCCGCTCGGAGTGCCGCTTGATGGCCCGCACCTGCTGCACCACCAGCGCGGTGCCGCAGGAGGCGACCACCTCGTGTACGCCCGCCGCCCACACTCCGATCGCATCCATGTAGCCTTCCACCAGCACCGCCCTCGAGGCCGCGCGGATGGCGGTCTTGGCGCGATGCAGGTTATACAGCACCCGGCCCTTGTGATAGATGGGGCTCTCCGAGGAGTTGAGGTACTTTGGCTCCTCACCCGCGCCCAGCGCGCGCCCCCCGAAACCGATGATCGCGCCCGACTCATTGTGGATCGGGAACATCAACCGGCCGCGGAAACGGTCGAAGGTGCCGCTGCCCTCTTGTCTGCGCAGCACCAGCCCGCACTGCTCCTTCTGTTCGTCGCTGAAGCCTTCCTTGTCGAAAGCGCGCACCAGCGTCTGCCCGGAACGGTCCGAGTAACCCAGCCCGAATTCCTCGCTGAGCGCGGGCGTGAGGCCCCGCTTCTCCAGGTAGGCGCGCGCTTCCGCCCCGACGCCCGATCCCAGCGCTCCGCGGTATATCTGCTGCGCGATTTCGTGCATGCGGTAAATCGCCCCGCGCAGCTTGGTCTCCGGGTCGCTGTACTCGGCGCGCTTGGGCATGGGGATGCCGTAGCGCCCGGCCAGGAGCTTCATGGCCTCGTAGAAAGTCAGCCCCTCGATCTCCATCACGAACTTGATGGCATCGCCGCTGGCGCCGCACCCGAAGCACTTGTAGAACTGGTGCACGGCATGTACGCCGAACGAGGGGGTCTTCTCGGTGTGGAACGGGCACAGGCCCACGAAGCGCGTCCCGGCCTTGCGCAGCCGCACGTACTGGCCCACCACATCGACGATGTCGATGGCCGCTTTCAGTTGTTCGACGAAGTCCATGCTCATCTGGCTTCAGCCCCGCACCGTACTCTCCCCGCCGCCGCGCCCCAGCACCGAACCGCGAGCGTAAGCAAGCGGCGCTCAAGGAGTCCGAAAACGCCATTTCGAGCCGCCGATGAACGCGGATGGACGCCGATAAGCTGCGGTCTTTTAAATCGGCGTTGATCTGCGTTCATCTGCGGCTAGCAGTTCTCTCCGCCGTCGGGCACTCGAATCTCACCAACCCGTTCCGGTAATCCAGCGTAATCGAGAACAGCTTGAGGAGGGGGAACCCCAGGAACCCCGACACCTCCATTCCCACATCGTCGCCCTGCCGCTTCAGGTTGACCGAGAGCGTATCCAGACAGCGCACGCTGAACCCGCCGAACTTGAACTTGAGGTCGTCCGCTGCGTCCACCTCGTCGATCCTCCCCGAGATCCCGCGGAGCGGCATCGAGGCCGCGGAGCGCATCCGCGCCAGCTCCGCCGCGAAATCGCGCGCGATCAGCGTCTGGCTGGCGCCCGTATCGAGGACGAACATAGCGGGTTCCGATCCGCTGACCGACGTCGGCACCATCAGCATGTGACCGATCCGGTAAATCCGCTCGAACTCCGGATCCGCCTGGAAACCGCGGTCGGATGGCCGGTCGTCGCCCGCCCCCGGAAAAGGCTCCAAGCGCATCGTGCCGTTGGGCAGGTCGAGCGTCACCACAAACGGCTCGAAGATATCCGTTCCTACCAAGCCCTGCTCGCCCCCCACGCTAGCGCTCTCGCTGACCGTAACCACCGCGTCGCGAAACTCGACCGCACCGACGCGAACCCGCTCGGCCACTCCCACCCACCCTCGCGTATCGCCGCTGTCGCCGAGGCCGCTCACCATCGTCGCAGCCAGCGGCTTGACGCGAAAGCGCGCCGCCAGATTGGCGTTGATGACGATGCCCCCGGCGCCCGTATCGAGCAGCAACCGAGCCGCGTCGCCACCGTTGATGCTGACCGGGACGCGGTACGCGTGCAGTTCGCCGCCGCGCAGAACGGGCTCCAGGCGGATCTGGGTGCGTCCGTAACTGGAGACCAGTCCGAAGGGCTTGCGATCGCCGAGCGCCCTCCGGACCTCGAGCAGCGCGCGGGCCTGTTGGATACGGCGCGGATCTTCGTTCTTCGCCAGATCGAGGAAGGTCTCGAGCGCGGCCACCTCCTCGCCGCCCTCCAGCGTCATGGCCCAGTGCAGGACGGCTGGCGCCGCGCCGGGCGCCAACTCGTGGGCTCGACGAAAACAGTCCTGCGCAGTTCTGCGATTGAACGTGTACTCGGAAACCTGGCCCAGCCGGAACCAAGCGCGCGCGGCGTTCGGCTCCAGCGCGATCGCGTCGCGGAACTGCCGCTCGGCATCCTCGACCTTCCCGCGGCGCAGCGCGATCTCGCCCAGAATGACCGTGAACGGCGCCGCCCTCCGGCCGCTCGTGTCGCAACCCTTCGCGATCGCCTCCGCGCCCGCCAGGTCGTGACGCGCCAGCAGCGAGTCCGCCCGCGCGGCCTGTTCCGGCCCGCATTGCGCCGATGCCACGGCGCAGGCCGCAAGAAACAGAATCGGACCGCGCCCAGTCATAAGCTGAGAGCGTACCAGATTCCGCGCGCCTCCTGTCTACCTGGTCCTATAGTTGAACGTCACCTTCGTTTCTTCGTCCAGCACCAGCGGCCGCACGAAGCGGTACGAATTCCCGGCGCGCGGCACATCGACGGTGATCGGCAGAACACCGGCGATCCGCCGCTGCAGATTCCCCACGTTGGCCGAGGCCTCGTATTGCGCCTCAGCCGAGTTCTTGGCCACTCCCGCCGGGATCCGCATGAGCTGGGCCGCGTTCCTGCCGCTCACAACCGTAACCTCCTGCTTCGCGCCCCGAACACTCAGAGTGAAACTAAACCGCGCGGGCCGGCTGGCATCATAGTCGAGCTGCGTGTCGAAACTGGTGAATCCGGGAGAAGCGGCCGTGATAGCGACCTTGCCTGACGGCACGTTGGAGACAATCCACCGTCCCCCCGCATCCGTGACAGCCCTCATCGCCGCCTCCGTAGCCTGATGCAGGACGGTCACCTGCGCACCAGGGATGACAGCTCCGCTGGCGTCGAGGACGTACCCGCCCAATTGCCCAGGTTTCATCGAACCCAGATCGACGTAGCCGGTAACCGGCCACGCTTCCGCGTCCTGAAGCTGCGCTTCCTTCTCGTCGACAGGAACCTCCTCGGAGGGCGGCGGCAGCAGGCTCGTCGACATCGCGTCTCCCCCGAAATCCTTCACCTTGTACCGCTCGGGCAGAAACACCTCCCATTGCACCAGCCCGATCGGGACATCCATCTTCGGCAGCGCCAGCTCCGAGCCGCCTTTCTTCGCGAACGGAGCGCCCGAGTGTACGAAGACAAACGACGCCGTATACGGACCCGACGGCCGGAACCCCGGCCGCAGCAGCGGCACCCGGCTGCCGTCCGGTCCCTCCACCGGCTTGACCTTTTCCCCCGCGACATCGGCGGAGAGAATGCTGGCGCCCGGCGGCAGCGCGACCTTCAAGAACGGCTGCGCCTGGTTGCTCACCACGAGCCTGACCTCCGTGAGCGACCTGCCTTCGGAGGTCACCAGCGTAGTCACTACCGCGCGCTGCGCCACTGCGGCCAGCACGCTGCTATCCGGGAAGCGCACCCATTCGAGCGCCAGCCCAACCGGCTCCGCTGGCTGCCGGTGGTAGCGAAACGCTGCCTGGAGCGGATACTGGGCGAGCGAGCGCAGCGAAGGGTTGACCTCCTTCAGGTCCATCCGCTTCAGCCCTCCGCTCTCCTTCGCCGTAAGCTCCATGGTCCCTTCGCTCGCCACCAGCATCTCGCCGGTCTCGCGCTGCGCACCTTTGAAGCTCAGGATGGGGACCTCCGCCTTGGGAGCTTCGATCGATCTCTCCATCGAGACCAGGAACTGGTGGCTGCGCTGCGCCGCGCGCGCGACCTTCAGGACCAAAACGCCGGCCTCCACCTCGCTCGATTCGAGCGACGGCCCCGTGGCGTCCGTTACCTCGTATCCGGCGGGGACTGCCAGCTCGAACTGCGCCGGCTCGCCCTGCACCACCGTGATATCAGCCAGGGCCGCGATCCCGAGCTGCCCGTCGCTCACCGACGCCAGCGTCTTCACGTCGGAGAGGAAGCGCACCTCGCGCGGAACCACCGGCGCGGCGTTTTCGCGCGTCGTCCATCCGATGGTGGACGTCTGCCCCGGCACGAGCGTGGCCTCCACCGTAGTCTGGCCGTCGCTCGATGCCCGGCTCGTCACGAGGCCGGGGTAGATTCCCACATTGGTGTTGTCGCCGGGGACCACCAGCGCAAGCCTCACGGCGCCCGCCCACGGAACCGGCAGCCTGAAGGACGCGCGACCGGGCTCGATGTTCAACTGGATTCCGGCCTCGAGCGTGACCGCAAACTCGCCCGGCCCGCTCAGAACGGCGGTGTGCGTCCCGTCGGCTTGCTGGAGCAGCGGCAGCGGCCGGCCCTGCGCCTGCGCATCCACCACGGTCATCCCGGAGATCAGCGGCACCTTGATGGCGCCCTTGCCGAAAACCTCGCCCTCCAACTGGATGGTCCCGGAGACGGATTCTTCGGCGACACGTAGTCTCAGCTCGGCGCGATTGAGAGTGTAAGGAACGGGCGGCGCCTCCGGCTGCTTGACCGGCTTCTCGGCCAACTCCACCAGCTTGTTGTATTCCTCCAGCGGCACGGCGACGCTCCCCGAAGGCGGAAGTTGCGCCAGGACTGCGGCCGGAACGGCCAACATCAGAACGAGCAGGCTGCTCTTCATTTCACACCTCCGTTTTTCTCCTTCTGATAGCTGAGGTCAATGCTGGGACTCTGGCCCTCTCCGGTCAGCTCCGAAACCAAGAACACAGACGGACCCACCACGGGGAACGCAATTCCGGCGGGCAGGGCCGCCGCCGTCTTTCGGCCTTCGGAGTGCGCCCGGTAGCTCGACGCCAGGGACTGAAGGGCCGCCTGCGCCGCCGAATCCGGCCGCCAGGCCTGACTCACCGCAGAACCGCTCGTTTCGTCCGCCGGTGCCCGAACCCCGGACCCTTTCAGAACCGGCGAGGACGGCTCGACGTAAACCTGCCCGCGGAACGAGCCCGGTTCCGGCGTCACCCGAAACACGGACGGGTAATACAGCGCAACCCCCGTCCGCGATATCGGCAGATCCAGCGCCGGAAGAACCAGCTTGGCCTGCCCCTTGTCGTCCCACGCGGCGCTCTTGCTCAGATACAAGACCTCGACTGCGAAGGCCGGCGCTTCTTCTCCGGTGTGCGCCTTGGCGAGCGGGAACAGCAGCCCGCCATCGGGCGCCTGGCCCGGCCGCACCGGGCTGCCCGATCGCGAAGCGCTCCAAACCTCCGCGCCGGCCGGGAGCGCGATCTTGACGAAGTTCCTCTGGTTGTTCCGCACGGCGTACCGCGCCTCCACCAGCGTCCTCCCTTCGCTCGTCATCAGGACGCGATAGCGCGCTTCCTCGACGTTGGCCGTCAGAACCGCCTGCTGCTCGTAGCGGGCCACGTTCACGTTCAGCGACCGCGCCGCCGCCGCGCCCGGCCGGAACCGGAAAGCGGCCAGGGATGGGGACTCGCGGCCGGCGACCGTCGCACTCAGTTCGCTGGCGTCCGTTTTCTCGAGGCCCTGCGACTTGAAGTCTTTGATCTCACCCGCCCCCAGAACCTCGACGGCCACCCCGCCGCCGTCGCGCTCCGTGTCGAGCAGGCGCAGCAGCGGGATCTCGATCGCTCCGTCGCGAGCCAGGCGCGCCTCGCCGGATACGGTGAACCCAGCCGTCTGCTGCACGGGCTCCAGGAAAGTCACGCTGAGTTCGCCCGCTTTCGTCTCCCAATCGGCGACGGTGGCGCCCAGAACCTGGTTGACAGTCACCTTGTCCGGCAACTGAATTCTCACTTCGCGCGCCTCGCCCTGAACCACATCCACCTTCACCTCGGTGTAGATCGAGGTCGAGTCCTCGCCCAGACCGAGCAGTTCGGTAAGCGTTCCGCGAAGCCGCAATGGCAGGGCGTTACGGTGGTCCTCTATCTTCTTCCGCCAGGTGAAGACCAGCGGCTCGGCTCCGTGACCGTAAGCCACCCACTTAGTCTCCGCCGCGGACTCCGACTTACTCGACAGGAAGCCGCCCGCGAGCTTCATCTCCAGGTCCTGCCGGGGCAGAGTGACCGACGCTCGGGTGACGCCCGACCAGCCGGGGGGCAGCGTGAGCGTTTCCTCGCCGGGAGTGGATGCGATCCGAAACCCGACCTCTAGCTGCAATAGCGCGCGGCCACGCTTCGAAAGCAGCACCGACTGGCCGTTGCTCTTGCCCTCGCTTCCGGAAGTCAGCGCTACGAGCCGTCCATCGAGCCTGGCCTCGCGAACCATGAGACCGGAAGGAATCGGCACCCGCACCCATCCGTCCTTCAGAACGTCCACCGTCAGGCGGGCCTGGCCTTCTGCCAGCTCGCCATTGGGAACGCGCAGGTCGTACTCCACCCGTGTCAGCGTGGCCTCCACTGGCGGCGGTTCGGGCTGCGGCTCGGCAGGAAATGCTTTGTCACGCAGCGCCTGGTAATCGGGAACGGGTATCACCACCCACCCGGATGTATGTGGAGGGTCTTGCGCCGAGTACATAGACGTCGAGACGAGAAGTAACAGCGAAGTAAATCGGTTTGATGTCATATGTTACACACCTGTATCTGTCACCGCATCTCCCCGCCGCGCTAGTTTCCATGCGGTAGGTCCGGCAGTTCGACGCCGCAGCCCACCGCCCGGTTGCACATCGTTTGTGGCATCCTGGTCCTGAAATCCGAGGAGGAGCCGTGACTCTAAGACATGGAATGCTGGCAGTGGGTTTGTCCGCGCTGATGCTCGCGCCCGGCGCCGCGCCCCAAGCCGCTCCCGCCAAGCCCCCCGCCCTGCTGCTCGGGACCGCCTGGTATCCCGAACAATGGCCCGAGTCCCGCTGGGACGACGACCTCAAGCTCATGCAGGCTGCGGGAATCCACATGGTGCGGGTGGGCGAATTCGCCTGGAGCCGCATGGAGCCCGAAGAAGGCCGCTTCGACCTTGACTGGCTCGACCGCGCCGTTTCGCTCGCCGCCAAACGCGGCATCTACGTCGTCCTCGGAACCCCCACCGCCGCCCCTCCGGCCTGGCTAACTCAGAAGTATCCCGACACCCTCAAGACCGAAAGCGACGGCCGGAAGGCCACTCACGGCGCCCGCGCGCAGGCCTCGCCCTTCAGCCCGCCCTACCGGCAGTTCTGTCGCCGCATCGCCGAGCGGATGGCCACGCGGTTCGGCCACAATCCCAACGTCCTCGGCTGGCAGATCGATAACGAGTACGGCTCTCTCTCCTGGGACGACGTGGCGCGCCAGCAGTTCCAGGACTGGCTGCGGACCAAGTTCAAGACTCTTGAAAACCTGAATGATCACTGGACCACTTCCTATTGGAGCCAGACGTACAGCGACTGGAGCCAGATCCCGCTCGGCACCCCGGGCATGAATCCCGGCCTGCTGCTCGAGTTCAAACGTTTCATCACCGACACGTTCAAGGATTACCAGCACGTCCAGGTCGAGGCCATCCGCGCCCACAGCGATCCCCGCCAGTTCATCACCTCCAACTTCATGGGCTGGTACGACGTCTTCGATCACTACGCGCTGAGCGAAGAGCTGGACCTGGCTTCCTGGGACGACTACATCGGCAGCGGCCACCTGGACCCGCTGCGCAACGGCATCGTCCACGACCTCACGCGCGGGTTCAAGCGCAAGAACTTCTGGGTGATGGAGACGCAGCCGGGCTTCGTGAACTGGTCGCCCGTCAACAACGCCCTCGACCGCGGCGAGGTGCGGCAGATGGCCTGGCACGCCATCGGGCACGGCGCGGACACCGTCAGCTACTGGCAATGGCGCAGCGCGCTCGGCGGGCAGGAGCAGTATCACGGAACGCTGGTCGGCGCCGACGGCACGCCCGTTCCGCTCTACGACGAGGTGGCGCAAATCGGCAAGGAATTCGAGAAGGCCGGCCCGGCGTTGGCGGCCACCAGTCCGGATTCCCGGATCGCGATCCTGCACTGCTACGACAGCCGCTGGGCCATCGATTTCCAGCGCCACAACCATGAGTTCGATCCGGTGGAGCTGCTCTCGAGCTATTACCGCCCGCTGCGGCAACTGGCGCAGCAGATGGATGTCATCGGTCCCGATGCGCCGCTCGGAAACTACCGCCTGGTGGTGGCGCCGGGACTGAATGTGCTGCCCGATAGCCTCGCCCGGAAGCTGATCGAATACGTCCAGCAGGGCGGCCACCTGGTGCTCGGGCCGCGCTCGGGAATGAAGGACGAGTACAACGCGCTCCAGACGGAGCGGCAGCCGGGACCGCTGGTGCCGCTCCTGGGCACCCGCGTGGAGCAGTGGTACGCGCTCGAGCGGAGCGTCCCGCTTAGCGGCGTCTGGGGATCCGGCCATGCCACCCTGTGGGCCGAGCAACTAAAGCCGGGCGCGGCGGATGTCGAGACGCTCCTCACCTACGGCGCGAGCAACGGATGGCTGGATGGACAGCCGGCCGTTGTCACGCGCCAAGTCGGCAAAGGGCGCATCACTTATATCGCCGCCTGGCTGGACGACGGCCTCATGCGCGCAGCCGCCCAATGGATGCTGCGCTCGACCGGCGTCATGCCGGCCTTCGGGCCCGTACCGGATGGCGTCGAGGTGTGCCGCCGCGCCGCACCGGGCAGGCGCGTCTATATCGTCATCAACCACACCCGCGAGGCGCAGCACATCGCGCTCTCGGTGCCCATGCAGCCCCTGCTCGGCGGCGGCCCCGCGGTCGAGGCCTTCGATCTGCCGCCCCGCGGCGTCGAGGTGCTGAGCCAGACTCGGTAGCGGTTCTTCGCGCTACAATAAGGGCGCACGGAGAGGGCCTACAGAGGGATCCACCGCCATTCGACGTATCTCGAGTTCCCTTTCCGTGCTTCCGCACTCCGCGCTCCGGACTTCGCAACCGTGCCGCCATCCCAACCCGTGCACCGGATGGGGGCGAGACGCCTCGCAACAGCGGCCGCTGCCCTGACTCTGATAGGGGTGTGGGGCACCGAGCACCGCCTAGTACGCCAGACTGAGGGTACCGCGGCGAGCGCCTAGGCGGATGCGGCCCCCGCCCTTCGCGTCGTGCGAAACGGCAGCTACCTGGAGGTCGGCTGGGACCCCGCCGCGCCCGCAGTAGCCGCCGCTCCCTACGGCGTCCCGCGCATCACCGACGGCGCCATCCGTAAGGAGCTGCATCTCGATCCAACGCAACTCCGTGCGGCTAGTATCGCCTACTCGCCGTCAGGCAATGAAGTCACTTTCGGGCTTCAACTCGCGGGCAGCGGAATCGCCGTGAGCGAGACCTTCCGCCTCCAAGACGGCCCGCACCAGCCTGCACCCGTGGTGCGTGCGGAGGCTGGCAATCCGAAGGTACTAGGCCATCGGCGGCCTCAATTGTCAGGCCGAGGCTTGTAGGGCGCTTTCGCGTCGCAGACGAGGGGACTCATCCCTCCCCACGTGGGTCGCGCCCATACGAGTGCGGGGGCTAGCCGCCTGCCAAGTTCAGGCCTAATTCACGCAAAGTTCAGACAAGATTGAACCTTGCTTCTATGATCGGAGGACTTATAATTCCATCAGCCCTGCGAATAAGTGGGGACAATATGGCACATCAATCGACCGTGTGGGGAAACCTGGCAGCTCGCGCTCCCCAGCATGCAAGTTCCCGGAATCGATGGATCTGGGCGGTTCCAATCGTGTTTGTTGCCCTGCTAGGGGCAGCCGCGTTCTGGCACTTTTTCCCGGCGTGGACCGGCCGGAGCGCTACTACGGCTTCGTTGCCTGCGGATTTCTCTCTCGAACTCCAACGGGCGGGGACCGATTTTCGCGTCACATGGGACGCCAACTCGCCTGTCGTTCTGGCGGCAAAACGCGGAACCCTGCTCATCAAAGACGGCAATTTCGAGAAAGAGCTGTCGCTGAACCGCGAACAGCTCGTCAGCGCGGGCGTGGTGTATTCGCCGGCGACCACGGACGTCTCGTTCCGCCTGGAGCTATTCGGAGCGGGTCCGGACCCGGCGGTCGCGACCGTTCGCCTCTTGGCTGGCAACAGACCTGAGCTGGCCGCCGAGGCGCCAGCGGTCGAAAGCGCCCCTCCGGTCGTGGCCGCTCCACCGCGGCCTCCGGAACAGCCCGCGGTAACAGCCGATCAGCCCGCCTCGGATGCCCCGGCAACCATGGCCGCCGCGCCGAAGCCTGACGAGATTCCGGTTCCCGCCAGGTAGAACAAGCTTCAGCTTGTCGCTCGACTTTGGCCTGCCCGCCACCGGCCTCAGCCGATGCTTACCAGGGAATCCTTACCCTCGGCGCCCAGCCCTTCGAGCTGCTTCTCGAACGGCATGGAGTACTTGCGCTCGATCTTCTCCCGGTAAGTGGGTCCCGAGTTGTAAGCGCAGAACGGATAGATCAGGCCGTTGGGCGCGGCATAGTGGATCACGCATCGCTTCACGCGCTCGATGTCGTAGTTGTAGACATCCATGAAGTGCATGCCGGCCACCATCAGCGTCTTGTAGGTGTAGCCCAACTCCTCGCCCTTGCCGCGGCCGTACTCCTTATCCGTCAGCCCCTGCAGCGTCTCCACGAACTTGGTGAAAGTCAGGCCCTCGGGCGCGCGATCCTCGTGGAAATGCCGGCGGATCGAATGCCAGGTCTTGACCTTGGACCAGAACTTGAACGACTGCCGGCCGGTCTTGCGCGCCAACATGTCCAGGTCCTGCATGAAGCCGCCGATATCGACGAACTTCGTGACCGGCGTGGCCTTCTTGTTCTGGTCCACGAACATGTAGGTGCCGATGGAGCAGTGCGGATTCGGGCTCAGGGTCGGAATCTGCTCGCCGCGCAGCGCCCCCACGAACCGCGAGAACGGCGCCACGCAGGAGAGCGGGAACCAGTCCTCGTACATGTCGCAGACGCCGGTCTGGTCCTGTACGCAGCGCGCCACGTCGGACATGGTGAAGCGCTTCTCTTCGAGCTCGTGCCGCGAGATCCGGCCCGTGAAGGCCACCGGCTGGAAGCTGATCGCGCTGACCACGTCGATGTTCTCGAGCGCCAGCCGCACGATGTCGCCGATCTGGTTGTCGTTGAACCCCTTGACGATGGTGGGCACGAAGCAGATCTTCATCCCCGCCTTGCGCACGTTCTCGATGGCCAGCAGCTTCTTGTCGAGCAGCGACTCGCCGCGCACGCGCCGGTAGGTGTCCTCGCACACGCCGTCGAACTGTAGATACAGTGTGTGCAGCCCGGCCTCTTTCGCCTGCATGGCGAACTCGAGGTCGGTGAACATGATGCCGTTGGTGGCGGCCTGCAGATGCGAGAAGCCCATATCCTTGGCCATGCGCAGGGCTTCGAAGAAGTGCGGGTAGATGGTGGGCTCGCCGCCCGAGAACTGCACGATGCGGTTGGCCACCGGTGCCTCGGCCCGCAGCGCTTCGAGCATGCGCCGCACCTGCTCCAGGCTCGGCTCATAGAGATAGCCGGCCGCGTTGGCGTTGGCGAAGCAGACCGGGCAGGTCAGGTTGCAGCGGTTGGTCAGGTCCACGTTGCTGAGGACGGTATGGCTGGTGTGCATCGAGCACAGCCCGCACTGGTCCGGGCACCGGGTCGCGTTCGGAATCGCCGGATTGCTCACGCCCCGGTTGTCGCCGAAGCTCCAGTTCTCCATCCTGAGGTACAGGCGGGTGTCGGAGAACACGCAGTCGCGGAAGAAGCCGTGCTGCGGGCAGGTCTTTTCCATCATCACCCGGCCGTCCTCGTCGAACACGCGCGCTTCGATGACGCGGATGCACTCCGGGCACAGCGACTGGGTGATCTTGGGCAACCCGCGCTGAACCGGTTCGATGCGGGAACCGCTGAACGTAGTCTCGGGTTGAACGATCTTGAAGTCTTTGCTGGTCGTGGGCGAGAACGTCTGCGTACTCAAGTTAGGAGTCCTCCCGGACGAACGGGCCGTAAACAGCCAAAAGGGATTATAAGGGGAAGGCGGGGACTGGCACATCGAATGCCAGTCAAACTGCTTGCTTCCATGGTTGTACGGTTGTTTTGAGGGGCTCAACGGGACGGGGGTGCCGGGCGGCTACCCCCCTCCCGAAGGTCCGAACCGGGCCCCCAGCCTCAGGCCAGGACGGCTGTGCAGGCCTCCTCGAGCACGTCCATCGCGAAATCCGCCTGCTCGCGCGTAATCACCAGCGGCGGGCACAGCCGGATGGCGTTCTCACCCGCGCCCAACACCAGCAGGCCGCGCTCGAAAACCCGCTCCACGACGGCGTCGCGCAGATCCTGCGCCCGCTCCTTGGTCCCGCGGTCGCGGACCAGCTCGATGGCGATCATGAGGCCCACCCCGCGCACGTCGCCCACGCTGGCGATTCGTGCCGGCCACCCCGCCAGGCGCTCCATCATGTGGGCGCCCACGCGGGCCGCGTTGTCGATGAGGCCCTCTTCCAGAAGGTCCAGGGTCTCGAGCGCCGCCGCTACGGCCACCGGATTGCCGCCGAAAGTCGAAGCCTGCGCGCCCGGCTTCCACTGCATCAGGTCCGCCCGCGCAATCATCGCGCCGAGCGGCAGGCCGCTGGCAATGCCCTTGGCGCTGGTCAGAATGTCCGGCGCCACTCCGCAATGCTCCCAGGCCCACAGCTTGCCGGTGCGGCCCATGCCGCACTGCACCTCGTCGAACACCAGCAGGATGCCGTGCGCTTTCGCGATCCGCGCCAGCTCTTCGAGAAAGCCCTTCGGCGGCACCAGGTAGCCGCCCTCGCCCTGCACCGGCTCGACGACAATGGCCGCCACTTCCTCGGGCGGAACGATGGTGCGGAACAGCCGCTCGATGGCCTCGATCGACGCCCGGCCCGCCCCATCGCCGTGGCGGTAGGTGTCGGGATAGGGCACGTGATGGACGCCCGGAATCAACGGCCCGAAGCCCCGCCGCTGGACCGCCTTGCTGGCCGTCAGCGACAGCGCGCCCAGCGTGCGCCCGTGGAAGGCGCCGAGAAACGCGATGAACTTCTGCCGGTGCGTGGCGTAGCGCGCCAGCTTCATAGCCGCCTCGATCGCCTCCGCGCCGGAGTTGCCGAAGTAGACCCGCCGCTCGCCGGGCAGCGTCGCCGCCAGCCGCTCGGCCAGCCTCACCATGTTCTCGTAATAGAAATCGGTGCCCGACATGTGGATCAGCCGGGCCGCCTGCTTCTGAATCGCCGCAACCACGCGCGGGTGGCAGTGCCCGGTAGACACCACCGCGATCCCAGCGCTGAAATCCAGGAAACGATTCCCGTCCACGTCTTCGACGATGGCGCCTTCGGCCCTGCCCGCAACCAGCGGGTAGCTGCGCGTGTACGACGGCGAAAGAACCGCTTGGTCCCGCTCGATCACGGCGCGCGCACGGGGGCCGGGCAGCGAAGTGCGTATCTCGGGAAGATCCGGGCGGACGGCTTCACCTTTCGCCTGCATGGGAACCCTCCTACCAATCAAATTGTCTTGAGAAACGAAAACAGGCGGGTCCTGCGGGAGGAATCAGTCGGAACCGAACAGCCCGGGCCGTGATACGGAAGGCACGTTGCGCTGCATACCACTACTCTACCCCGCTTTCAGCCGCCTGCCAAGGGAAGGCCCGGGGCACGCGGCGCCGCCGGCTCGAACAGGCCGGCCCCACGATGCGATCACTGCTTGCAGTGCTATCATTGATGCATGGCGAGCATTACGATACGAAGCCTGGATGACGGGCTCAAAACGCGGCTCCGCGTACGGGCGGCCCACCACGGCCGCTCGATGGAACAAGAGGCTAGGGAAATCCTGAAGGCTGGACTCGCCGCGGAACCGGGGCGGGGCGCCAATCTGGCGGATTCGATCCGGCGCCACGTCGTCCCGCTCGGCGGCATCGATCTCGCGCTTCCCGCCCGTGCGCCCGTTCGCAGGCCTCCCCACCTCGGCCGATGATCGTCCTCGATACCAACGTGCTCTCGGAGGCGCTCCGGCCGCAGCCTTCCAGCCAGGTCTTGCGCTGGTTGGCGTCGCAGGAACCGGTGGCCGTCTACATCACCACAATCACGCTGGCAGAGGTGCTGTACGGGATCGAGGTCCTGCCAGCCGGCAAGCGCCGGTCGCGCCTGGCCGCCGCCGTCGACAAGGTCTTTGCGGAAGAGTTCGCCGGCCGCATCCTCCCGTTCGACGAGGAAGCCGCCCGGCTCTTTCCTCCGATCGTCGCCGGACGCGACGCGGCGGGGCGCCCGATCTCGCAGTTCGATGCCATGATAGCCTCCATAGCTCGCTCGCGGCGGGCCACGGTGGCGACTCGCAACACCGCCGACTTCGAGCGTTGCGGCGTTCGCATCGTCAATCCCTGGGCGGACTGATCCAGGGCTATAATCAAGGCAACCGTGCGACATCTGGGCCCGCTGTTCCTGTTCCTGGCCTGTCCGTCCTGCGTCAACCCCCAGCAAATCGGCCCCCGGGACCTCCCGCCGACCGTGGTCGGGATCGTCGGCGATTGGACTGCCAGCCCAAAATCCCTGGGGAACACCCACCCGCTCAGATTCGGATCGCCGGTGTCGCCGGACGACCGCATCGACGGCAGCACACGCGGAGGCTCGATCCTGGTCGCCTCCCATACCGGCGATCGATCCTATCGCTTCTTCGAGCGTTGCGACCGGCTGCCTTGCGAGTACCTGTTTCGGGAAGAGAACAAGCTGGTCGAGGATCCGCCCCTTTGGGCTCGCCTCAAGGAGGCGGTCATGCCGCTGATTCGCGGCCACGGCGACGTATATATCGCCGCCGTGAGCCGCGAGTGGGGCCAGGAGCTGCGGGAAGCCGTCGCGCGCCTCGATGGTGGCGAGACCGACCTCAGTCCCGCCCTGCCGGGCCTCGACGCCGGCTCCTACTACGTGCGGCTCCAGCCCATCGAAGCGCCCGATGCGGCTGGAAGGGTCGTGCCTCTCCAGTGGGCGCCCGGCTCGCCCGCCAAGGTGCCCGCCCCGCGCGCCGCACCGGGCCTCTACAAGCTGCTGCTGGTCAGCGCGACGGGCGAGCCGTCCGGAACCGAGAGCTGGATTCTCCTGGCGACGCCCCAACTCCACGCCCGCCTTTCCGCCGACTTCGAACAGGCCGCCCAAGCCACCGCCGCCTGGGCACAGGAGATGGACCCGGACGCCGCCCGCCCGATCCTACGCGCCTACCTGCGCTCGCTGGCCGCGGAGCTGAGGTAAGCCCATGCCGCGCCGGGGCCCGCACAAGCCGCACCGCTGGCTGCGCGTCCGCCACATAGGGTTTTGGAAGCACTACCTGCGCCATGGACTGCGCGCCGTCCTCCTCATCACGGGGCTGATGTTCCTCCTCGAGCAGCAGGGCTGCACACACTCCTGGGAGATGGCGGGCCTGGACACCTTCGTGCGCTTCAACGCGCCCCGCTACTCGGACGACATCGTAGTGGTCGAGATCACCGACGACGACTACGAGCTCCTATTCCAGTCGCGCAGCCCGCTCGATGCCGATCGTCTGGCCGCGCTGCTCGCGGCCATTCATAGCGCCCATCCCGCGCTGATCGTGCTCGATATCGACACCTCCGACGACTCCTTCCGCAAGCTGGCCTCCCTCGGCGTCACCGCCTGGCCGGACCTCCTCTGGGCCCGCGTGCCGAAGCGTCCGCCGCGGAGCGAGCAGCCGGAAAACGGCTACCTGCCCGCGCTCGAGCCGGTCGCCGCGGGCACAATGATCGACGCCAGCCGCATGGGCGTGCCCGTTTTCCCCGTCGATTCCGACGGCGTGGTGAGGCGCTACCGGCAGCAGCTCGAGACCTCGGCGGGCACGCTGCCTTCCCTCTCCTGGAACGCCACCCGCCGTTACAACATCCAGGCCAAAGAACGCTCCGGCGACATCTTCTTCAACTTTGCCGGCGACCGTTACGCCTTCCCCATCGTGCAGGCCGGGCAATTCCTTGGTCCTCCCGATCCTCAGGCCTGGAGCCGGGTATTGGGCCACAAGATTGTCATGCTGGGCGGAGACTACGCGGCCGGTCGCGACACCTATATCACCGCCCGTGGCGAGATGGCCGGCGTCGAGCTGGTCGCTCACGCCGCGCAATCGAATCTCTCCGGCGGCGGGATTGGCGAGGGCAGCTTCCTGGTGTCGGCCGCTTTCGATATCGCCTTCGGGACTCTGCTGGTGTTCCTCTTCTTCCGGCTGCACCTCGGGCCCGCCTTCTTCATCGGTCTGGTCGGCCTGCTACCGCTGGCCCTGGCGGCGAGCTGGCTCACCTTCAGTTCCTTAGCCTATTGGGTGAGCTTCGTTCCGCTCATGTTGGGGATGTTGATCCACCAGCTCCACGACTACGCCGCCGAGCAGCGCGAGGAGCTGGAGAGGCTCAGAAGGGATCACGAGGAACTGCTGAAACTGCGGCGGCAGCTCGCGGAGCAAGAAGCCCCGCCTCCGGCCGTGTGAACAGCATCGCCGCCTCGGGCGCGATCCCAATAATCAGGTCCCCGCCGGTGTCGCTGGCGCTCATCACCGGCGTCTGTCCCACCTTCCTCTCCGCCTGGGCCGTGGCATAGACCCGCTCGCGCACGGACTCGTAGATCTTGGTCAACGGCACGCTGGCCGCCCCCTGTTTGAGCGCCTGAATGAGGTAGTACGTGAAGTAGCCGTTCTTGAACCGCTCGCTTTCCCACGAAACCTCGTCCACCTTGCTCGACGAAATGATCACCCGCCCCACTCCCTGCCGGATGCGGTCGAGCGTCGCCGGGGAGGCAGCCGCTGCCAGACCGGCCGCGCCCGAGGCCGCCATCGCCCCTTCGCTGTGGCACACATCCAGAAACACCGCCGCCTTGCGCGCCTTCATGCGAGTGCGCACCACGTCCGCCACCTCCACCATAGGCAGCGCCGTCGCGTACAGCGTGTCGGGGCTTGATACGTCCGTGTCGTAGGTCAGAATGTAATTCACCCCGGCGATATCCTTCTCGCGTTTCGAACCGTGCGTCGCCAGATAGACCACCGCCAGATCGTCCGGCGCGGCCGTGCGCGCCAGCCAGTTTAGCTCGGTCTTGATTCTCACCGTGGTCGCGTTCTCGTCGGTGATCAGGTGAACGTGATCCGGCGCGAAGCGCCCGTACCGGCCGTCGGACAGCACCGCGGCAAAGTCCTGGGCGTCTTTGGTGGTGTAAGGAAGCAGCTTCAGCCGGCGGTCGCGGAACTGGCTGACGCCGATCACCACCGCCCACTTCGACCGCACCCCTGGCGTGAAGCGCTCGCCCGGCTCGGGCCTGGTGGACGGCGTAAACGGATCGGCCCCCTGATCGAGCGCCTCCGAGCCCACGAACTTCGCTTTGCGCAAGGCGTAGCCGGCCTGTGGCTCGCGCCCCAGTTTGCGCTCGAACAGAGAGCGGTAATACCACGCGTCGCCCAGCTCGGGGCATTCCTCGCTCGAGTGCTTCAGCAGTTGCAGCGCGTCCTCCAAATCGGAGGAAGTGTTAGCAGGACCGATGCGCTCCAGCGCACGCACCACCATGTCCTTGGCCGCGCCGCACATCTCCTCTGCGCGCGCCGACGGCGCGGCAATCAGCAGCGCGATCGCGAAGTGGGACAGGCCTCTGGCCTGTCGGCCCGCTCGAACGCGCGTCATGGCTTGCTGGCCTGCGCGCTCGCGGTGGTGTGGGCCGCTCTCCGGACCGGCGCAGCCCGCGACTTATCCCGCATGGCCGCAATCACGCGGTTACTGACGCCCTCCTGCGCCAGGTGAACCTGGGCGTCCACGCTCAGATCGAAGCTGGCGCGGCGCGCCTCCCGAATCGTCGCCAGGATGTTGTCCTCGCTGAGTCCGGCCTTGGACATCTGCACCACCTGATCGTTGGTCAGCGCTCCGGACGGCGCCGCCGCGGGCGGCCCGGAATTGTGCGCCGCCTCGATCTCGGCCAGCTTCCGGTAGTGAGCGATGGCCGTGCGTATGCGGTTCTGCGGCTCGAGAAAGTATTTCTCGGAGGGCCGCGCATCCACCGCCCGGCCGTAGTTGATGGCCGCTTCGTCGAAGAACTTGCGCGCCGTCTTGGAATCCTCGGCGTGATACGCCATTGCTTCGTAAGCCACGCCGATGTTGTAGATCCGGTAAGCGTCCTCCTCCGGCTCCAGCGGATGCATGGTCTCCAGCGCTTCGAGCATCTTGGCCCACAGCCCCGCCTCCGCGAAACGATTGGCATCGTCCAGTTCGCCGCGCGCCAGAAGCACCGGCACCCGCTGTTCGGTATTCACCAGCCGTTCGGCAATCTGTCCCGCCGCCCGTTCGATGAGCGTCTGGCGGACGCTGTCAACCGTCGGCGGCCCGTCCTCTTCCACCGACTTCCCCGGCAACACCTTGTGTATCGGCGCCTTCACCATCGCGCCGAGCGACTTGTGGGAAGTCTGGTCGCCCTGCTGGTCGTACTCTTCTGCGAACTTCGCGGTCACATTGAGGGAGTCGAGCACCTTGCCGCGCGAGGTTTTCGCCTGGTACGCCACCACCAGCGTGCCCGTCACCTCGTAGTACACCTGCGGCTTGCCGCCGTTCTTGGCTGGCACCAGCGAGTTCCGCGTAATCTGCCGGGCGGGGGGAATCGAGAAGTCCGTGATCGTGCACGCAATGATCGACGAGGGGTGCTCCTTATCGATGGAAAGGTGCGCCGTGTCGCCCTGGATCAGCGCTGTCTCGTTCGTTGCCGCCAGCGGCGCGGTCACCTCGGCATAGCGCGCATTCGCTGCGCTCACCTTGACATCCAGCGTGCCGGACGGCAGCGACACGATGGGCGGAAGTTTGCGCAGCAGCGTGACCTTCTTCTTGGTCTTGCCGAACCCTTGCGCGCCCAGCGCCCCGCAGATTGCGACCGCCACTACCGCGATGGACAACACACGCCGGCCCATGGCTGCACCCCTCCCGTCTTGACCGCAGGGTATCACATGGTTAGATGCGCGGGCGGCCTTCAGGATGCCAGCGCTAAGGCCACCGTGGTCATTCCCCGCCCGCCCCCGGCCGCCTCCGCCTCCGCCTCCGCCACCAGATCCGTTTCCATCCCCTCGGGGTCGATCTCGACTTCGCAGGCGGCGATTTCGTCGTCCGTCGCGCCCTTGAAGCACAGCTCGCAGACGCCTACGGCATCGTCGCCGCACCGGACCGGCGGGCCGAATGTGCGGCAGGTCAGGGGACGCGCTGCATACAGATCGCAACGGCCGGTTGCAGGGTCCAGCGCGGGACACGGTTCGTCATCGCCGCCGGCGTAGGCCCGGGCTCGCTCACGCACCCGCACCGCCCGTTCCGGATCCGATCCCTCTAGAGCGTTCAGACCCTGCCGCAGCCGGCGTGCATCGAGCTGGTTGATCTCAAACGGCCCCAGACAGCACTGCGTGCATCCCGGCCGGCACACCAGCCACGGCCCGCTCCGCCTCGCGGCTTCCGCCAGCGCGGCGTCCACGATCTGGATCAGGGCAGCGTCCCCCAAATCGACCTGCATCACTCGCAGGATAACGCGCACCGCCCGTGCTAGGATAGCTTCTGAAAACGATTCCACAATGCATAAAAACCTCCTTTTTCTGGCACTAATCGCGCTGCTCGCTCTCAACGCTGGCTGCGGCGGCGGATCGGGCGGCTCCCCTCCCCCGCCTCCTACTCCTACGCCCGTTCCGCAGGTTGCGATACCAGTGTTCAGCGTGCCCGCAGGCACCTACGTTACCGCCCAAAGCGTGACCGTCGCGGACTCCACGCCCGGCGCGACGATCTACTACACCATGGACGGCACCACGCCGACTACCTCCTCCGCCGTCTACAGCGCGCCGATCCCGGTTTCCTCCACCGAGACGGTCAACGCCATGGCCACCGCCAGCGGGTACACCAACAGCGCCGTCAGTACGGCTGCGTACACCATCACGCCGCTCGCGACGACGGCCTACATCTGGAACAACGTCCAGATCGTAGCCGGCGGCTTCGTCGATGGGATTGTCTTCCACTCCACCCAGTCCAACCTCGTTTATGCCCGCACCGACATCGGCGGGGCGTATCGCTGGAACCCCGCCACCAGCGCGTGGATACCCCTGCTCGATTGGATCGGCGCGTCCGAGCAGAACAATATCGGGGTGGAGAGCATCGGTCTCGACCCGGCGGATCCCACCCGCCTCTACCTGGCCGTCGGAACTTACGCCGAATCGGCCGGAAACGGCGCTATCCTGGTGTCCACCGATCAGGGCAACACGTTCCAGACCGTGCCCATACCCATCCCGCTGGGCAGCAATGACAACGGCCGCCACGCCGGCGAGCGCCTTGCGGTCGACCCCAACCTCGGCAGCGTTGTGTACTTCGGCTCCCGCCTCAACGGCCTCTGGAAGAGCGCCGATCACGGCGCCCACTGGAGCCAGGTTTCGAGCTTCCCGGTCACGGGGCACACCGGCGGAGACGGCGTCGGCGTCGTCTTCGTGGATTTCATCAAGGCGAGCGGCGCCTCCGGCAGCGCCACCCCGATCATCTACGTGGGCGTTTCGGACCCGGTGACCAACCTCTATCGCAGCGCGGACGCCGGCGTGACCTGGCAGCCCGTACCAGGCCAGCCCACGGGCCTCTATCCGAGCCACGGTCCTCTCGGACCCGACGGCAGTATCCACTCTCCTACGGTAACGACGTCGGTCCCAACAACATCACTACCGGCGCAGTGTGGAAATACACACCGCCTCCCAACAGCACGCCCACCCTCGGCGGCACGTGGAGCAACATCACGCCGCCCCCGCCGTCCTATGCGACCAACGGCACTTACGGTTACGGCTGCGTCGCCGTCGATCTCGAACACCCCGGCGTCATCATGGTCAGCACTCTCGACCTGTGGTACCTGCACGATGACATATTCCGCAGCCTCAACGGCGGCAGCACCTGGGAGGAGCTCGGCGACAGCGGCACCTGGAACAGCGCCCTTTCCCCCTGGGTCGGCGCGCTTCAGGTCAGCACCTCGCCGGGATGGTGGATCGGCTCGCTGGCCATCGACCCCTTCAATCCCGACCACGTGCTCTACGGCACCGGCGCCACCATCTGGTCCACCTCCAGCGCCACCCAGGCCGATTCGAGCCAGCCCGTGAATTGGACCATCGGAGCCCTGGGCGTCGAGGAAACCGCCGTACTCCAACTCGCCAGCCCGCCCAGCGGCCCGGCGAGCCTATGGAGCGGAGTCGGCGACATCGGAGGATTCACGCACCTCGACGTGACGAAGACGCCGTCCGCCGGCATGATGAGCAATCCCATCTTCACGAACACCACCGGCCTGGACTTCGCCCAAAGCGCGCCGCTGGTGGTTGCGCGGACCGGCCACAACAGTGCGAATCAGTTCGGCGCCTACTCCACCGACGGCGGTCTGACCTGGACTCCGTTTGCCGCCAATCCCGCGGGCACAACCCAGGGGGACGGTTCTATCGCGGTTTCGGCCGACGGCACAGCGTTCGTCTGGGCCCCCAGCGGCGCGGCGGTCGCATTCTCTACCAACCACGGCGCGACCTGGACCGCATCGGTCGGCGCTCCCTCCGGCGTCCCCTTGGTGGCCGATCGCTTGAACGCCAGGAAGTTCTACCTCGTCAGCAACGGCGGCGGCCTCTACCGCAGCACCGACGGCGGCGCGACGTTCACGCTGGCGAACGCGTCGCTGCCCGCGAGCGGAACGTTGGTCGCGTCGTTCGCCGCCGAAGGCGACCTGTGGCTGGCATCCAATAGCGGCCTCTATCACTCGACGGATTCGGGCGGCACCTTTGCAACGATCTCAGGCGTCCAGCAGGCTCACAGCGTGGGCTTTGGCATGGCTGCCACCGGCGCCAGCTACCCGGCGCTCTATCTCTACGGCCAGATTAGCGGCCTGGTGGCCTTCTTCCGCTCCACCGATGAGGGCGCCACCTGGGTTCGCATCAACGACGATCTGCACCAGTACGGGAATGCTAACATCGTCATCGGCGACCCGCGTGTTTTCGGCCGCGTCTATATCGGCACCAATGGCCGCGGGATCCTGTACGGCGACCCGCCGCTCAACGGAGGGGCAACCAGGAATCCCGGCTCGTCGCGCGAGCGGCGCCCGGCGGAGATCGAGAGGTAGCGCGTGAACTGGAGCAGCACCGCTGCGGTCTTGCTCGGCCTCGCGGTTGTCCTCGGCGCTTTCGGCGCGCACGGCCTCCGCGACCGCCTCGACGCCTACTCGATGGGCATTTACAGGGGAGCCGTCTCCTACCACTTCATCCACGCGCTCGGTCTGCTGCTGGTTTCGATCCTCGCCCGAACCGGCCTGCTCCGCCCCGCCCGCGCCGCCTGGGTCTGCTGGCTCCTGGCCGCCGGCATCCTCCTGTTTTGCGGCAGCCTCTACTTGCTGGCCGTGACCGGGGTGCGGACCCTGGGCGCCGTCACCCCGCTGGGCGGCCTGGCCTTCGTCGCCGCCTGGTTCACGCTCGCCTGGGGGCTGGCGCGGCACTGAGCCTGGCACACGCTTGAGGCATGCGGCCGCAGGCTCGCAGGTGCATCTTAGCAGGTTAAATCGAGATCGCCCCGGTCAACTATCCTGTGTGGCAGGAGAATACCGCGACTTATCAATCAATGTCTAGTAAGTTATTAGCGCTGTGAGCGAATCCCTGTACACTCCGCACGGACCGTCGCGCAGGCTCGCCATCGGAACCACCTTGCCGTCCTGCTGAAATCGAATGTACTTTCTTTCGACGCCAAATTGGGGCCACTCCGGCAGGCCCGCGGAGTTGGGGTTGCCGGTCTTGGCGAAATTGGTCCAATAGCTCTCCATCAGATCGGAGAGCTGGATGTCCGTGTCGGCAAACTTGCCGGCGATGTTGCCCCACTTGGGATAGTACCCGAAGATATAGGGAAGTTCCGAGCCGTGGACGGCGCCCTGTGCCTCCTGGCCGGGAATGGCGTGGGCGAACTCGTATTCATAGGTTGGATGATGGGCGGCGTTGTGCCAGCCTCCCTGGGCCGTGGCCGGGCAACGCAATATAAGATCGGCGGCCCACTGGTCTGCCGGTGATCCGTAGAGCGGGTCGTCGCTTGCCTGCGCGCCCTCGGCCAACCCGTAGGCCGCCAGTGCCCGCGGAGCAAGCCCGCCGAAGGTATCCGCGATGGTCTTGCGCAAGGCATCCGGGGCCGTGGGCATACGCCAGGCTGCGGCTCCGAGCTCGCGCGTCGTGGTGCCGAAGAGCAAGGGGATCGCGGCCCCTTGGCCGGCGGCAAAAACCGAGGCCGGTTGACGGGCGATGACCCAGCCGTCGATATCCGGACCGAAGTGCGAGTACGGACTCTGCCTGGATTTGGATGCCAGCAGTTGCTGCGCGGTGAGTTGACGCAGTTGCTTCACGCCCTCCTCGCCGGTTGCAACTTTGAGGTTGGCGGCAAACGCCTCACCGGCCTTTTCGGCAGCGGCCAGCGGAGCCAGCGCATGACCGAACGATGTGCCGCTTTCGGCAATGGCGCGCTGGAAGAGGTCTTTGGAAAGGCTGGAGGTCATCAACAACCCGGTGTCGATTGCGCCCGCGGAATTGCCAAACATGGTGATGTTGCTGGGATCGCCGCCAAAGTTCGCGATATTCTCGCGCACCCAGCGCAGGGCCAGAATCTGATCCATGAGGCCGTAGTTTCCTGAGCCATGGTGAGCGGATTCGGCGCTCAATGCGGGATGGGCAAAGAAGCCGAAGATGCCCAGACGGTAGTTGACGGTGACCAGCAGGACGCCGTGCCGGATCAGAGTTCCGTCATTGTAGAACGCGCTCGAAGCCGAGCCACCCACATTGCCGCCGCCATGAAGCCAGAGCATGACCGGAAGGGGCTGCTTGGCGGGCCAAACCGGGGTCACCACATTGAGAAAGAGGCAATCTTCCTTGCCTGTCTCGGCGTCGTGCCGGTTCCAGTCTGCCATCAGCGGCTGCGCGCAGGGAGCGCCGAAGCTGCCAGCCGTGCGAACCCCGGTCCACGGCTTGACGGGCACCGGCTCATGCCAGCGCGACTCGCCCACCGGTGGCTGAGCGTAGGGAATCCCGAGAAACTCAGCGCCACCATCCGGCCGTGCAACGCCCCGCAGTGGGCCGCTGGTTGTCTGAACCAGGAGTTCGTCGGGCTGCGTCTTGGTCTGGGCCGCACTCGCGGAAACCTGCGTGAAGCATGCAATCGCCAGCAAGATCAGGGCGAAGGGCGAGACGGGAAGCGCTCTCAATCGATTTGAATCCTGGCTCACGAGATCTCCTTGAACGGCATCAATCATCGCATACCTCCTCGGCAACGGAAGTTGGCGTGGAGATAGATACGCTAAACTGATCGTGCAAGTTCCGTGATGACGGCGGGGTAGGCAAGATCGGGACCGATACGCTCTAGTGTCTTTAGCCAGAATTTCCATTTTGGACTTCCAGATCCAGTTCAGTATAAACCAAAGCGCCATCCTTGGTCCGGCGAGCCGCATTCTTCTCCCCGGAGCCGTTTCCGACGCTGCAAGACGGAGCTCTCGCGCTGCCTTAGTCTAGAGGATTGCCCACGAGAAAGAGAATCGGAGAAACGGCTCCGATCGAGGTGTCTGGGTGTATAATTACGGAGGACGATATGTTCGAAACGGCAACCACTGAAACCAACCGCCAGCGCAATCTGCTCTCCTGGGGCAGCCTGGTTCTGGCTCTCATCACCATTTTCATCTGGGTTCGTGAACTAACAGTTGCTGTGCCGTACGTCGTGATGCTGCGGACTGGACCGACCGCTATCCTCGGGCTCCTTCTCGGAATCGCGGGAGTTTGGAAGGCAAGGGCCCTTCGCTGTGGACGGGGCATCGGCATCGCCGGGATCGTCATCTGTTCCCTTTTCGTGCTCATGTTCCTTATAGGCCTTTCCGTAGCCATAGGAGACATTGGCCGCTGATCCGGCGGCGTTGTGCAAGCCGGACGAGCGCCTGCTTCTCCGCCCGCAAAATAGGCCGTTCCTACACGAATCCCGATGGCCGCGGGCACCCATGCGAACCGGCTTCCGCCGCCTCCGCACTTACCATTCTGTGTTACTCTCTGAAGCCGGCGGTGGAAATACGTGCTTAGGACGCGCGGAGGACGCTACGGAGACGGCGGAGAGTATACTGGCTCTCCGGAGAATGAGTTATGGCGCAGTGCACGACGTGCGGGAAAAAGGGCTGGTTTCTCAAGCTGAAATCCGGCTTGTGCCACGACTGTTTAAAAAAGGCACTGGTCGCAGAACTGCGGGAGGCCGTGCGGGGCAAAGTGCTGGTGGCGAACCCTCCGGGAGGGATGTGGAATTCCAAGGATCGTGTCGCGCAAGGGTTGGCAGATCTCAGGGAGGCCTTTCGGGCACGACTCAAGGAAACCTCGGTCACGACGAACCGCGCTGAGGCCAGTGCAATTATCGACATCACCGCCAGACTGGATCCAATCGCAAGTTATGGACTGGGTGGGATCGGGGGCACGCTCTCTCAAATCATTGTCAGGGTAGATATCAGGACCGGGAAGGGCAAGCTAGTATGGGCGATTACACGCGCGGGAGATCGGCCTATCCCTGCGCCCGAAATACACAAGATGTTGAATACTGCCGCGTTGCGCATGTATGGAACGTTTCCAACAGCCGATGTTCTGAAGACCGTGGACCAGTTGTTTCTAGAACTTGGCATTCATAAATAGACTGAAGCGCCGTTGGCATGCACGGACGGGCCGCGCGCAGGCCTCGAAGATCAACATCTCGAATACAGCGAATTGGCCTTTAGTCGGGATACCGCTGCAGATCGAAGCCGCGTTCCACGGCCCATGGTTTCAGTTCGCCGTAGAAGCTCTCGGCTAGCGCGCGTTCCTTGAACCGCGTGTCGAGCTTGAATACCGAACCTTTCGGATACTGCGCCATCTTCTGCTTGAGCCGGCCCATCGTGCCGATGACGCCAGAATACCCGTCCATCCAGACGCGCTCCGCCACTTGGTTGCCGACGGGTGCGTCGAACCCAATCATGAACCACGTGGACCTCCGGCCGTCGATCAGGCGCGTCGCCTCTTCTTTGCAGTTTTCCGTGACGCACAGATCTTTCAAGGCCCGCAAATCCTCCTTCGAGCAAACCCAGCCTTGTGCAGCGGCAATCGTGGTGAAGTACGACAAGTCCATCGACGCGCGCTCCCGATTCTCGGGATTGTCGAGCTCCTTCGCGCGAGAGAGCCAGGCATCGTGCCATTCCCGGAAACGGCCCAACAGAGGCTCTCGCGTTTGCGGCGACCCGTAGAGCTGAAGAACATAGAGCGCGTCCTGCGCGATTCCGGCGTCCGGAGCCTTAAGCGCGTCCAGCGCCACTTCCTCAACCTCGGCTGACATGCGAATTGGCGCCAGCCGCCGCAAAATCACGCAGCCGGCTCGACCGCCTGCTTGCAGTTCCTTACGCAACATAGCCTCGCCGTCGCGCGGAGCCACACGCAGGACGTAGGCGAGCAGGTTCGCTTCCGACTCGCAGTCCATTTTCCCAATCCCGTCGTTCAGAATGGAGCTCAGGCTTTCCGCAACGGCCGGCGTCGCGAAGCGCTGTGCCAACGCCGTAGCGAGAACCAGGCCCCCCCCGCCGGCCTGGAATCTTTCTTTGACGCGCTCCAGCATGATGCCGTCCAATTCCGGCAACTCTTTCTCCGGGAGGATGCTGAGCACATCGATTCCCACGTGGGAATCCTGCGAGCGGATCGCCTGGAGCAGCAATGGCCTCGCATCTTCGGGCGACAACTCGTACAAGCGCCGTAACGCGGCGCCTCGCCGTTGCCTCGGCCCCTCTGCGATTTGTCTCAGCACTGGAATCATTGCCTGGCTTTTCAGTTGCGGCCACCCGTTTCTGAGCACATACTCCTGATCCGATTGTGGCAGCTTGGCAAAAACAGCCGGCATCCGCTCCCGCACGGCGCTCAGAATCTCCTCGGGAATCTCGACGTACCCCAGATCTCTGCCCAGATACAACAAGGTCTCCAGACAAAGCGCTCGCGCTTCCGGAGTCTTCTGGGATAAGCTCGCCACCAGAATCCTCGCATAGCGCAACTCCTCCGCCCAGGGCCAGTCAGGGTCGCTCCGAGGATCGCGGCGCCACGACAGCGGATCCGATTGCAACTTCGGGCACCGCTCCGGGTGCTCCTGGTACCAGTGGACATATGCAAGCGTCCGCAGGAAACGCTCGTTGACGGAACGCGCTGGGTCGCCGAGTCCACCTTCCAGCCGCTCCAGCACGGCCTTGCGATCGCTCGCGTAGATCAGCCCAACCTCGAACTCCTGCGAACACTCGCCGCGCGTTGCGTAGAGGGTGGCCATCTCCAATTCCGCGGCGCGGGTTCCGAGCGACCGGACAGTCTCGCATCCCCGGTCGTGCCCGGGTTTGCCGGCCTGCGACTGGATTAGCTCGATGCCGCGCGCCAACTCGGCTTGCTCCCACACGGGATCGCTCGGCAGAATCTCCAGGTCCTCGGTGTTCGAAGTCACTGGAAACCCCAATCGGCGCGAAGTGATCGATACCCGGTATTTTCCTGGAATGCGCAGTTGGAACAACCGATTCAGCGTGTCCTGGACCTTGAACGGCTTCTCGCCGGGGTCGACAACCACAGTCCACCCATGCCCCCCATCCGTCATTCCGATCAGGCCGGACTCCAAGGTGTCCTCACCGAGCCCAGTGCGGACGATGCGGTACTCCTCGGCTTCGGTGGGTGGCAACTCCGCACTGATGGTATATGCCCTGCGTTCCGTGCTGGAAAAGGTCAGCTCGATCGGTATGACTTCGCCCAGATGGAATGTTGAGCGGCCATCGCCGAAGCGAATCTCGAGCTTTACGGGCCCGGCGCTCACCGCCGGACCATTTGGACCTCCCCAGCTTGCTGCCGTCGCAAGCGCCGCGGCGACTGCGGCCAGCACATACTTCCTACCGCGCCGAACACTCGCTTGTTTCATCGAATCTCCTGGCCCCATCCGGCTTCTCGTCCGCTGGTGGCGTCAACACACGGACCATCGGACCACTCCAGCCACAGTATACTAGGCGTCACTTTTGGTGTCACCGCAGCCTCGGATCGTGGGATGACGAAAGCCTCAGGGGCCGACCCCCGATGTCTCACCTTTGATACAGTAGGATTGTGCGCCCGATCATCCTCCACCCGAAGGCGCGGGAGGTAATTCGCGGGTTTCCGAAAGAAATACGGATCCGCCTGGGGAAGGGGCTCTTTCGCCTGCAGATGGGGGAACACCTCGGAATGCCCAACTCCAGGCCCATGCCGGGCGTAGCTGCTGGGGTCTCGGAACTCCGGGTGAAGGGAGAGGACGGCAGTTTTCGCGCGTTTTACTACACCGCCTCATCGCGGGGGGTTCTCGTCTTCCACGCCTTCGTTAAGAAGACGCAGCAGACGCCTCCTCTTGAAATCGAGGTGGCCAGGAAACGCCTGAAGGAGCTTCTCGATGCATAAGCTACGGCCGATCGTTGCAAGAACGCCGGAAGAGCTGGCGAGCGCCCTGGGACTTTCCGGCCTCGCGGCCAAGGAATGGCAGGTTCAGTGGGTCCTGCTCAAGCGGCTGAAGGAAATCGCGCGGCAGCGGAAGATCACTCACGCGGAAATCGCGAAGCGCGCGGGCACCTCACGAACCAGGGTGACCGCGATCCTGAACGACGATCTCGAGCATGTATCGAGCGACCTTCTAATTCGCATCCTTGCCTCCCTGGGTTATCGCGTGAAGGTCTCGGTGGTGAGGGCGGATACCGCGGCGTAGGCCCGCGCGTGGCGCCGAGGGCCTCGCCGGGGGCTATCGCTTTTGGCTAACTGCCTCTGGATCTTGGCCCACTTTCAGAAAACGGTTGTCATTGTAGCGGCCTCGATCATCGTCCCTCCGCGGCGGATAAAAAGGGGAACATACGCCGGTCGTGTTCCCATCGCATCTACGAAACTTTATTCTTTTAGTACCATGGAAGAGACCAATGTCCCGGCGACGGATGCAAACGCGGATGGCAGCGAGTCCCAGGCGAGAGTACGTCTTCTCGCAGAACACAACGATCCACGACGTCAAGGCTCACTTAGAAGAGCGCCTGAGCAAGGAACTCGCGGCGCTACAGCCGGATAACCTCCTCAATCGCTCGGTCGACGAGATAGTTAGCGAAATCGTCGAGCGTTACACGCTGCACGTCCCGGTCCTGGACCGCAAAGGCATCAGTGAGCTGCCAAGGCAGGAAATTCAAATGGAGGTCCCGGCCTTCACCCAGGACCGTGCCTTCTTCGGACCCGGTCCACACTACGTTCCCGCCACGCTCTTTACCCTCAAGATCCCATTCACGGGCGACAGGAATCTTCTGCGCTACCCCGCCTCCGGTTTCGGCGGCCATATTCCTGCCGAGCTCGGCGATGATGCCATCTTTCTCACTTACCGAGCCGAAAAGCCAGATCCGATTGCGATCCAGAGAGAGCTTGACAATCGAATGGACCGCATCGAGACCACGCTCCAGTTCGTTCGAGGGCCTGCCGAGGAATGGAACAACCGCCTCCGGTCTCTTGTTCGGCCGAAAGTTGAACAGCGACACGCGCAGGTGGGTCGTAATCACGGCGTCGATCTCGGTTATCCGAGGGCTCCAGCGACTCCGCGCCCCGTCGTCGCAAGCACTACGGCGGAGGGGCAGATTGCAGGGTACGACTTCTTTCTCTCACACGCCTCTGAAGACAAGGAGACCATCGCAAGACCGCTCTACAATGCCCTGACAGCCGCGGGCGTCACAGTCTGGTCTGATCAAGCGGTATTGAAGATCGGCGACAGCCTGCGCCGGAAGATCGACGAAGGGCTCGCAAAATGCACCTACGGCATCGTGATCATCAGCCCGAACTTTCTGGCCAAGGAATGGCCGCAGCGGGAACTTGACGGGCTCGTCGCCCTTGAGGTGCAAAGCGGAAAAACAAAGATCCTCCCGATCTGGCACGAGATCGACAGAGACACACTCGCTCGGCGGTCTCCGGTACTGGCAGACCGCGTGGCAGGCAAATCGATCGAAGGCATAGACGCACTGGTGAAGAAGATCCTCGCCGCCATCGAGTAACTTTCAGCCCTCCGGCGCATAGCTCTGCGACTACGCCAGCGCGTCTTCATGGGCTGGCATGAGCCATTCACAGGTTTCCCTCGCCTCAATTCCGCCCTTTCAGCAGCCTGCCCCGGCTCCGGTTCGCTCACCCCCACTCCGCGCCTTACACTTGCCTGATGGGGCGCGCTGCCCCGGAGCGCCCAGGAGGCGCTGCGCAGAAGAACAAAACGAACCCAATTCCGCCTCGCCCCCGGCGGCCTCTGCTACGATGGAACTCTTCGCACGCCGCGGCCACGAGCGACGAGCGGCCAAAGAAAACAATGCCCGAGAAGACCTACGACCACATCGCCATCGAACGGAAGTGGTTCGAGCGCTGGCAGAACACCCCCGGCCTTTATGAGGCCGAGGAGAACTCCGCCCGGCCCAAGTACTACGTCCTCGAAATGCTGCCCTACCCCAGCGGCACCCTGCACATGGGCCACCTGCGCAATTACACCATCGGCGACGCGCTCGCCCGATATAAGTGGATGCGCGGCTTCAACGTGCTGCACCCCATGGGCTGGGACGCCTTCGGTCTTCCCGCCGAAAACGCCGCCATCAAGCGCGGCCTGCACCCCCGCGACTGGACGCTCTCCAACATCGCGGAGATGAAAAAGACCCACGCCCGCTACGCCTTCAGCTACGACTGGGACCGCGAAGTCTCCACCTGCGAGCCCGAGTATTACCGCTGGAACCAGTGGTTCTTCCTCAAGATGCTCGAGCGCGACCTGGCCTATCGCAAGAAGTCCAAGGTCAACTGGTGCCCCGAGTGCTGCACCGTGCTCGCCAACGAGCAGGTGGTCGATGGCTGCTGCTGGCGTCATGAAACCACGCCCGTCGAGCAGCGCGAGCTCGAGCAGTGGTTCTTCCGCATCACGCGCTACGCCGACGAGCTACTCGCCGACATTGGGAAGCTCGCAGGCGGCTGGCCCGACCGCGTCCTCGAGATGCAGCGCAACTGGATCGGCCGCTCCGATGGCGCCGAGATCGATTTCCACCTCGAAGGCTCCGGCCAGCCCATCCGGGTCTTCACCACCCGTGTCGACACCATCTACGGCGCCACGTGCGTGATCCTGGCGCCGGAGCATCCCCTGGTAAGACACCTCCCTCAAGCCCGCCTCCTGGCGCGGAATGCGCCGGACGCCGAGAAGGAAGGCTACCCGACACCGTTCACGGCCATCAACCCCTATAACGACGAGCGCATCCCGGTCTGGATCGGCAACTTCGTGCTGATGGAGTATGGCACCGGCGCGATCATGGCCGTCCCCGCGCACGACCAGCGCGATTTCGAGTTCTGCAGGAAGTATGGCATCCCCATCCGCCCCGTCATCCGGCCCGCACAAGTAGGACAGGCTTCCCAGCCTGTCCCTCCCCAAGAGGCTTTCCCCGACTACGGCATCCTTCAGGATTCCGGCGAGTGGAGCGGCCTGGCGAGCGAAGAGGCCCGCCAGCGCATGGCCGCGTACGCGCAAGAGCGCGGCTTCGGCCAGGCCACCATCACCTACCGCCTGCGCGACTGGGGCGTATCGCGCCAGCGCTACTGGGGCACGCCCATTCCCGTGATCCACTGCCCGGCCTGCGGCGTCGTGCCCGTGCCCGAAAGCGAGCTGCCCGTCATGCTGCCGCTCAATGTCAAGATCACGGGCGCCGGGAGCTCGCCGCTCGAATCCGTTCCCGAGTTCATCAACGTGCTCTGCCCGCGCTGCGGCGCCCCCGCGCGCCGCGAGAGCGACACGATGGACACGTTCGTCGATTCCTCCTGGTATTTCTACCGCTATTGCGACGCCCGCAACAGTGGCGCTCCCTACGATTCGCGCAAGATCGCCTACTGGTTCCCCATCGATCAGTACATCGGCGGCGTCGAGCACGCCATCCTGCACCTGATCTACTCGCGCTTCTTCACCAAGGTGATGCGCGACCTCGGCCTGGTCGAGAACGACGAGCCAGTCACGCGCCTCTTCACGCAGGGCATGGTGGTGAAAGACGGCGCCAAGATGTCCAAGAACAAGGGCAACGTCGTCGGCGCGGATTTTATGGTGGAGAAGTACGGCGCCGACACCGGCCGCCTCTTCGTGCTCTTCGCCGCGCCGCCCGAGCGCGATCTGGAATGGCAGGACGCCGGCGTCGATGGCATGTACCGCTTCCTGAGCCGCCTGTACCGCTTCGTGACCCGCAACGCCGACCGGGTGGGACAGGCCTCCGGCCTGTCGGAAGCGGATACCAAGGCCCTGCGCCGCCTGCACCAGACCGTCAAGAAAATCACCGAGGACTTCGAGAGCCGTTGGCACTTCAACACCTCGATCGCCGCCGCCATGGAGCTGCTCAACGAGCTGGTGCCCGTCGAGGCGGAGCTTTCCGGAGCCGCGCTGCGAGAGATCCTCGAGAAGCTGGTGCTGGTCGTTTCGCCGTTCGTGCCCTACGTGGCCCAGGAGATGTGGGAGGAGCTGGGCGGCACGAATCCGGTTCTGCGCGAGCCCTGGCCGAGCTACGATCCCGACCTGGCGCGGGAAGAAGAGGTCGAGATCCCGGTGCAGGTGAACGGCAAGCTGCGCAGCCGCATCCGCGCCCCCTTCGGTGCCCCGCGCGAGGAACTCGAGCGCCTGGCGCTCGCCGACGAGAAGATCCGCGCCCTGGTCGCCGCGAAGCAGATCGTCAAGATCGTCGTGGTCCCCGACAAGCTGGTGAACGTCGTGGTGCGGTAAGACAAGCTTCAGCTTGTCCAGGGACTTTCTGTTTTTCTCGTGAGAATCAGCCCGAGGGCCGCCAACAGCAGTTGTAATGGCCTACTAACAAAGGCACTTGCCCCATTGGCAGCCGGAGGGTGCAGCCTTGTTCATTACCTGGAGGCTACACGGCTCGCTCCCGATCACTTCCTCGGGGCGCCTCGCAGAATCGTCCCAGCCGGTCACTGGCGGCCAAGCGTTTCGCGCAGTGGATTCCCTGTTGGACGCCGCACCGAGTGGCCCTGTGTGGTTGCGCAGCCCAGGTGTCGCCGCCGTGGTCGTCGCAGCTCTTCGTAGGGGCGAGCGCCACATGAACTGGTACCGGCTGGCTGCGTTTGTGGTGATGTCCAACCACGTTCATGTGTTGCTAGAACCCGCAGCGCCGGTGGCCAGAATCACACAATGGATCAAGGGAACCACAGCCCGAGAGGCCAATCGAATCCTGGGGCGTGTGGGCCAGCCGTTCTGGCAGCACGAATCTTACGATCACTGGGCCCGGAACGAGAAGGAGTTCCAGCAAATCGTGCGCTACATCGAATTCAACCCGGTTGCGGCAGGGCTCGTGGACGGCATGGAGGACTGGCCCTGGTCGAGCGCTTACGCACCCGCAGGGCAATGAAAGTGTAGAAACTCCGGGGACAAGCTGAAGCTTGTCCTACTCCAGCTCGAACGACAAATACATCAGGATTTCGTCGCGCTCGATCTGGAGGGCCACCGAATCGCCCGGCTTGAGGCGGCCCACCGCGGTCCGCAACCCCTCCAGGCTGTCGATCTTCGCGCCGTTGAACGCATGGATCACGTCGCCGGTCTTGAGGCCCGTCTCCTGGGTGGCGTCGGCGGCCCGCGCCGCAACGATCACGCCCGACGCGATCCGCAGGTCCTCCAGCATCCCGGCGATCTCGGGGTTGATCTCGACGCCAAGAATCCCCAGCCCGCGCACCAGGCTCTTGTCGGGGTTGACCAGTTCCGCCAGGTCGTCGTACTGGCTCTCCGGCTCCTCGACAACCGGAACCGTAAACGAGAGCTTCTGCGAGCCTCGCAGCACCTCGATCGTCACCGGGTTGCCGTGCGACCGGCGCAACAGGGCGGTCTCGAACCCGGGCAGGTTGAGCAGAGGCGCGTCATCGAGCGAAACCAGAATGTCGCCCACCTGGAGCCCGGCTTTGGCGGCCGGCCCATCGGGCAGCATGTCGGAAACGACCAGACCCCACTCGCGCTTGAGCCCCAGACCCGCCGCGAGCGTAGGCGAAATGGCCTGCACATTGACTCCGATCTTGGGGCGGCGCACATGGCCATGCGCCCGAATCTCGCGGTACACGAACCGCACCACCACGCTCGGAATCGCGAAGTTCAGTCCCTCGCTCCCGCCCGATTCGGACAGGATGAAGGTGTTGATGCCGACCACGTTGCCGTCCAGGTCCACCAGCGGCCCGCCGCTGTTGCCGGGATTGACCGCGGCATCGGTCTGGATGTAGATCGTCGGCTTGTCGGGATCGGGCTGCCGCATGACGGAGCTGATGACCCCCATGGTCATGCTGTCCTCCAGCCCCTCCGGGCTGCCGAAGGCCAGCACCAGTTGGCCCTGCCGCAGCTTCCGGTAGTCGCCGATCTCGAGCGCGGGCAGCCCGTCCGCATCGACCTTGAGCACGGCCAGGTCGGTCTCTTTGTCCACGCCTGCGATCCGCGCTTTGAGGATTCGCGTTCGGGGCGGGCCGGAGGACGCCGCGCTGTCGCGAGAGCCCGCCGCCGGCGCCAGCGCCACGCGGACATCGAGCGCCCCCTCCACCACGTGGGCGTTCGTGACGATGTATCCGGACGGGTCCACGATCACGCCGGAGCCGATGGCGTGCTGCCTCCCGATCAGACCGGTGTTCTGATGACCTTCCTCGCTGATCGGCCCGTATCCCGTTACCAGGACCTTAACGACCGAGGGCGACACCTTCAGCGACAGCTCTTCGAGAGCTTCGCTGGTCTTGCGCAGCGCGTCGCGCGACGAGGCCGCGAGAGTCGTAGCGGCGACGAGCGTAACCGCCCACAGCAAGTGGCAAGCGCGCATGGATCGAGAGCCTCAGGAACCGCGTTTCGCCGTGAACTCCTGAGGGTTGCCTTCCTGGCCTTCGCGCTGGCGGGTGAACTTGATCTCGTCGCCAGCCACTTTGCCCTTGTACAGGAACTTCATCTGGTTGCCATTGAACTCCACCACTACCGCAAACGAGATGTCGTCGCCGTCGATCTTCCCCTCCGAGATCTGTTGTTCCCCGCGCGGATTGGTTACGGTCCCCGTCAGTTGGCCGCCTTGGGCCTTGAGGTTGAAGACCGCCTCGCGGGTCCCCCCGTCGCGCGTGGGAACCTGGGCGACCCACTTGCCCGTCACGTCCGCGGCCGAAGCGGCGGCGACGAGCAGAAGAGCGGGCACGAATACCGAACTGAAGCGCAGTGCGTTCATACCTGAAAGGATGCCACGAATCGTGGGAATGTTACTACCAGACAATCGCCCGCCACTCGTCCTTTTCGAGTACCATTCCGCGGCCGCCGTAGGCCGCGCGCACACGGGGCAGGTTCCGCACCGGGAAACCGGTGAGCGCCGCGCCTCCGCAGGGCTTCAGAATTCGCTCGATCTCCGGTGCGAGACCCGCCAACGCTTCCGCGTTGATGTTAGCGACCACAAAATCGACCGCGGCCGCGCGCATCGACTTCAGCGAACCGGCGAAGAGGCCCACCTCAATGCCTTCGCTCCGGAACCTGTCCCGGGCCACGCAGGCGGCCTCGAAATCGATGTCGCAGGCATAGACGCGGCTGGCCCCGAGCGGCGCCGCGGCAACCGCCAGAATGCCGGAGCCGGTGCCCACGTCGAGCACCGTCGTGCCCGGCCGCACGCGGCTCTCCATGGCTTCGAGCGCCAACTGGGTGGCGGGTCCCCAGCCCGTTCCGCAGGCCCGGCCGGGCTGCATTTCGAGACGCACGCGCCCCGGCGGCGTCGGGTCCGCGCGCCAGGAAGGCGCCAGGTAGAACCTCGCGCCCACCAGCAGCGGCTCCCACTGCGACTGCGCCACCTCGACCCAATCGCGATCTTCCGCCGGCTCCCAGCGCGCCGAGCCCCATTCCGAGGCGTCGAACGGATCGTCAAAGAAGGCGCGCAGCTCTACGCCGCCGCCCGGCAGGTCCTCCTCGATGACTCCTCGGGTGCCTCGTTCCCACAGCCCGGCGATCAGCCGGTCTTTCTCAACGGCAGGGCACTCGAGGCGCAGGACGTACATTCCTGGGGCTCAGGGATTGAGCTGGAGATTGAACGTGACCAGGGCGCCGTCCCGGACTTGCAGGCGCTGCTCGGTGCGCCGCCCGTCCTTGACCACGGCAAGCGTGTAGCTGCCCACGGGCAACACGAACGTGGCCGGCGTCTTCTCGGAGCGCGGCTGGTTATCGATGAAGATGTCCGCGCCCGGCGGCTCGCTCTCCACCCGGACCGTTCCGCTCGGCTGTGTCAGGTTGACGAAGAGCTCCCGCGGCCCGCTCACGTCCAGCAACCGCAGCTCCTGGCGGTAGCCGGTGCGCGAGAGGTACAGAGTGTGCCGGCCGAACGGCATCTCGAGAGAGCACGGCGAAGTGCACGTCCTCGAGGGCTCGTTATCGAGCATCGCCTGGGCGCCGGGAGGGTTGGTCACGATCTGAACCGTGGCCAGCGCAGGCGACAGCGGCTCCGCCGGCCTGGTGTGCGGCGATTCAACTGGCGCCTCGGCCGCCGGGGGCGCGTGCGGGCCCTCGGGCGCCTCGGCCCGCTTGACGGCGGCCGACGGCTTGGCGGGCGTCGGCGACGCCGGAGACGGCGCGGCCGTAGTCGCGGGCTCCTGCTCGGGGGCCTGTGTCAGCAGCCATTTCTGCACGCCCAGGAACAACAGGGCAACAACTCCCATCCCGAGAACCAGGCCCGCCAGCACCCGCATCGCCCGCCAAACGGCGCTCGGCTTCCGCGGCTCGGGCTCCGCGTACGCCTTCGGCCTCGCCGCGAGCGCGCCCGTGGCCACCACCTCGGTCGGCATGCTCTGGCCCGCGCCCCGCGCCAGCGCCTGCCAGCCCTTCTTCGAATTCAGCGCTGCCTCGAGCGCGTCGATAAACTCCGCGCAGGTTCCGTACCTTTTCGCGGACTCCTTCGCCAGCGCGCGGGTCAGCACCATCGAAACGGCAAACCCCAGCGTCGGGTTCAGGTGCTCGACCGGCGGGGGATCCTCCGAAACGATCTTGTACAGCACCGTGGTGAGCTGCTCGCCCGTGAAGGGCTTCTCGCCGGTGAGCATCTCGTAAGAGACCACGGCCAGGGCGAACTGGTCCGCCTTCCCGTCCACGGGCCTGCCCTGCACCTGCTCCGGCGACATGTAGTTGGGCGTTCCCATCACCAGGCCGGTCTGGGTCAATTGCTGGGAGGCGGCGATCTTGGCGATGCCGAAGTCGGTGATCTTGACCGTGCCGTCGCCGTCGATCATGATGTTGGCGGGCTTGATGTCGCGGTGGACGATGCCCTTCTTGTGGGCGTAATCGAGCGCCGCCGCGGTCTGCCGCAGCACGTTGAGGACCGTCTGCTGGTTGGGCGGCTGGGGATCCGCCAGGAGCTTTTCCAGCGTCGGCCCGTTGACGAACTCCATCGCGATGTAAGTGACATCGCCGTCCTCGCCCACGTCGTAGACCACCACGATGCCGGGATGGGACAGAACGCCGGCCGATTGCGCCTCGCGGAACAGGCGGTCGCGCAGGCGGCCCCGCTCGGCCTCGTCGCTCAAGTCGGCCAGCCGGATGGTCTTGATGGCCACCGCGCGTCCGATGGCGGGATCCTGGGCGCGATACACCACACCCATGGCGCCTCGCCCCAGCTCGCCGAGGATCCGATAGCGGCCGATCGCATCCATATCGCCCAGCCATTGTAGCGCACACCCGCACCGGGAGACGCGCTGAAACCCAAACCGGCTCGGTTGCGTCTATCTTCGTGAATCCGAGGAGGAAGCCGTGAGAACGAGGGTGGCCGCGAGACGGACCCGGACCGTGCTGGCATCGTTGGGGCAACTGTGGTGCCGCACGATGCACAACGACGTCGCCTGGCCCGTGCAGGGGCACTACCGCTGCCGCCGCTGCAACCGCGTCTACGAGATCCCCTGGGAGGATTCCAGCTCCGCGGCTCCAGCCGCCGAGATCGAGCCCGTCCAACCAATCTCCTTGGCTGCCTGAAAGGGCCGGGTGTGGGGCTCCCCGGCACCGAACCGCGCGCGTAAGCAAGCGGCCACCCCACCGGTTTGCCCACGGTCCGAGGTTCTGTCAGAATAGAGAGTTCAACTCTCTCAGAAGTCCCGGAGGAAGAATCAAGTGGCAGACGGACGCAGTTCCATTTTTACGTCGGAATCGGTGACCGAGGGACATCCCGACAAGGTCGCCGACCAGATATCGGACGCAGTGCTGGACGCCGTTCTGGCGGAGGACCCGCTGGGCCGCGTGGCGTGCGAAGTGCTCGTGACCACGGGCCTGTGCATTGTGGCCGGCGAGATCACGGCCAGCCCGAGCTGCCACCTCGACGTGCAGAAACTGGCGCGCGACACCATCCGCGACATCGGATATAACGACGCGCGCATGGGCTTCGACGCCGATACCTGCGGCGTCATCAACGCGGTGCAGAAGCAATCGGGGGACATCGCCATGGGCGTCGATACGGGCGGCGCCGGCGACCAGGGGCTGATGTTCGGCTACGCCTGCGACGAGACTCCCGAGCTGATGCCGCTGCCCATCATGATCGCCCACAAACTGGTGCAGCGGCTGAGCCAGGTGCGGCGCCAGGGACTGGTCGATTTCCTGCGCCCGGATGGAAAGTCGCAGGTCAGCGTCGAGTACGTGGACGGGCGGCCGCGGCGCATCACGGCCATCGTAGTCTCCACCCAGCACAGTCCGGAGATTTCGCACGAGGCGCTGTGCGCCGAGGTGAAGCGGCTGGTCATCGACCCGGTGATTCCGGCCGGGATGGTCGATTCCGACACGAAGTACCACATCAATCCGACGGGCCGGTTCGTGACCGGCGGGCCGCACGGCGACACCGGACTGACCGGGCGGAAGATCATCGTCGACACCTACGGCGGCATGGGACGCCACGGCGGCGGCGCGTTCTCGGGTAAGGACCCGACCAAGGTGGACCGTTCGGCGTGCTACATGGCGCGCCACATCGCCAAGAACATCGTCGCGGCCGGCCTGGCCAGCCGTTGCGAGGTCCAGCTTGCTTACGCCATCGGCGTGGCCGACCCGGTATCGATTGCGGTGAACACGTACGGCACGGGGCAGGTCGAGGAGGAGCGGTTGGTGGAGCTGATCCGCGCACACTTCCCGCTGACGCCGCGCGGCATGATCGACTACTTGCAGCTCCGCCGGCCGATCTACCGCAAGACCGCCGCCTTCGGGCATTTCGGCCGCACGGAAGACACCTTCACGTGGGAAGCCACGAACAAGGCCGCCGTGCTGCGGGAAGAGGCCCGGCTGTCGGCGGCCCAGGTATAGGGCAGCAAGGAGACTCATGTCCACCCATCCGCAGATTTCGATCGCACACGACGTCAAAGACATCTCGCTGGCCGACATCGGCAAGCGGCGCACGGAATGGGCGTTCCAGTCCATGCCGGTGCTTCAGACCATCCGCAAGCAGTTCATCAAGACGCAGCCGCTGGCCGGAATTCGCATCGGCGCCTGTCTGCACGTGACCACCGAGACCGCGAACCTCATGATCACGCTGCGCGACGGCGGCGCGCTGCCGGTGGTTTGCGCTTCCAACCCGCTCTCCACGCAGGACGACGTGGCGGCGACGCTGGTGCGGGACTACGGCATTCCGGTCTTCGCGATCAAGGGCGAGACGAACGAGGTCTACTACTCGCACATCCTGGCGGCCATCGATTCCAAGCCGCAGATCACCATGGACGACGGCTGCGACCTGGTCACGGTGCTGCACACCAAGCGGCAGGACGCCATCGCGGATGTGATCGGCGGCACCGAGGAGACGACGACGGGCGTGATCCGGCTGCGCGCCATGAGCAAGGACGGCGTGCTGCGCTACCCGGTCATCGCCATCAACGACGCCCTGACCAAGCACCTGTTCGACAACCGCTACGGCACCGGCCAGAGCACGCTCGACGGCATCATCCGCGCGACCAACATCCTGTTGGCCGGCCTCACCGTGGTGGTGGCGGGCTACGGATGGTGCGGGCGCGGCTTCGCCAACCGCGCGCGCGGTTTGGGCGCGAACGTCATCGTGACCGAGATCGATCCGACCAAGGCCATCGAGGCCGTCATGGACGGCTTCCGCGTGATGTCGATGCTCGAAGCCGCCGAGATCGGCGACCTGTTCGTCACCCTGACCGGCAACAAGAGCGTGATCGCGCGCGAGCACTTCGAGCACATCAAGAGCGGCGCCATCGTGTGCAACTCCGGCCACTTCAATGTCGAGATCGACCTCGAAGCGCTGGGCAAGATGGCATCCTCCAGGCGCCAGGTCCGCGAATATGTCGAAGAGTTCGCTCTGCGCGACGGACGGCGGGTCTATGTTCTGGGCGAAGGCCGGCTCATCAACCTGGCCGCGGCGGAGGGGCATCCCGCCTCCGTTATGGATATGAGCTTCGCCAACCAGGCGCAGGCGGTGGAGTACCTGGTACACAACCACGCGTCGCTCGAGAAACGGGTCTACCCGGTTCCCGAAGATCTTGACAAGAAAGTGGCCCGCATGAAGCTCGAATCCATGGGGGTCAAGATCGACCGGCTGACTCCGGAGCAGGAACGCTACCTGGCGAGCTGGTCGGAAGGAACGTAGGAAGAAGAAGCCGTCAGCGATCAGCCATCAGCGGTCAGCTCAGGCGTCAGCGGTCCGGCTGATGGCTGACGGCTGATGGCCGACGGCTGATGGAGGCATTCCTTTGGCAGATTCTCAAGGCACCAAGCAGACTCTCGAAATCGCGGTTCCGGCCAATGAAGTGGAAGCGGAGACGGCGCGCGTCGTCGAGTCGCTGCAGAAGAAGATCCGCCTGCCGGGTTTCCGTCCGGGCAAGGTTCCCCTCGACCTGATCCGCCGCCGTTACCAGGAAGACATCCGGCACGACGTACTCGATAAGCTCATCCCGCGCCACTTCTTCAAGAGAGCCGAGCAGGAGGGGCTGGCCGTCGTCGGGAGGCCGAACGTCACCGACGTGAAACTGGAAGCCGGCGAGCCTCTGCGGTTCAAGGCCGAGTTCGAGGTGGCGCCCAGCATCGAACTCAAAGACTATCGGGAAGTGACCGTCGCTTACCAGGATCCCGAGATCACGGACGAAGACGTCGAGCGGCGGATCGAGCAACTGCGCGAGCAGAAGGCCGATTACGCCAACGTGGACCCGCGGCCGGTGGAGACCGGAGACCACGCGGTGGTGGCGCTCGAGAGCCTGGCCGGCGCCCCGGGCCAGCCGATCAAGCAAGACGAGCTGACCCTGCACGTCGGCGGTGAGGATACGCTCGGCGATTTCAGCGACAACCTCACGGGCATGACGCCCGGCGAAGCGAAGGAGTTCGACGTCCGCTATCCGGAGGACTACGGCCAAGCCAAGCTGGCCGGAAAGACGGTGCGCTTCCGCGCCGCGCTCAAAGGCATCCGGCGCAAGGAGCTGCCCGAGCTCAACGACGAGTTCGCGCGCGACCTGGGCGACTACCAGAATCTGGAAGAGCTCCGCGAGGCGGTGCGCAAGTCGCTGTTCTCCGAGCGCCAGTATTTCGCCCAGCAGGAGGCCAAGAGCAAGATCGTGGATGCGCTGGTGGAGCGGCACGAGTTTCCCGTGCCGGAAGCGTTCATCGAGCGGCAGGTGGAGGCTGAGGTGGAGCGCAACCTGCGCATGCTGGCGGCCGAGGGAGTCGATCCGCGGTCGATCAAGCTGGATTGGGAGAAGGTGAAGGCCGCGCAGCGCGACAAAGCGGTCCACGACGTGAAGGCTTCGCTGCTGCTGGACAAGATCGCCGAAGCCGAGCAGATCTACGCGACGCAGGACGAAGTGGACCACGAGGTGCAGCGCATCGCGCGCCAGGAGCGGGAACCGGTGGCGGCGACTCGCAAGCGGCTGGAGAAGGACGACGGAGTGCGCCGCATCGCCAACCGCATCCGCACCGAGAAGACGCTGAACTTCCTGTTCGAGCACGCACGCAAAGAGGCGGCGGGCGCATAAGGCTGTTCCGGACGGCCACGGCTCCGTGTTCCTAAGCGCTTCGGCGTTTCGCGCGCGTAACGCCTCGAATGGTAGCGGGTTAAAATCGGTAGAAGCCTCATGTCCATTCCGGCTGGCGTTCGCATCGGCCCGTACGAGATCCTAGCCTTACTAGGGACCGGAGGAATGGGCGAGGTTTACAAGGCGCGCGACACTCGTCTCAACCGCATCGTCGCATTGAAGACTCTGCCCGCCGAGAAGATCTCCGATGCCGAACGGAAGCGCGGATTCCTGCTGGAAGCGCAGGCCACCGCCAAGCTCAATCACCCCAACATTGTCACCATCTACGACATCTCGGAGGAGGAAAACGTCTGCTTCATCGCGATGGAGTACGTCTCCGGTACTACGCTAGAGCAGATGAACACCGGCGCCGGGTTACCACTGAAGGACGCCATGAAGTTTGCCGCCGACATCGCGGATGCGCTCATCGCCGCCCACTCGGCCGGTATCGTTCACCGCGATCTGAAACCGGCCAACGTCATCGTCACCGAGGACGGGCGGGCCAAACTGCTGGATTTTGGACTCGCGCAATTCATCGAAGCGGTGGCGCCCGCTGACGATACCGCTACCATGCCCACGGTTCCGGGAGCGATTGCGGGCACCGCCGCCTATATGTCTCCGGAGCAAGCGGAAGGGCGAGCGCTGGACGCGCGGTCCGACGTCTTCTCATTCGGTTCGGTTCTGTACGAGATGCTCTCCGGGCAACGCGCGTTCCGGGGCGAGTCGTGGGTTGCCACCGTGGCGGCCATCTTGCACGTGGATCCCCGGCCATTGCGAGACATCAAGCCGGCCGTTCCAGCCTCGATCGAGCAGCACGTCGCCCGCTGTTTGCGCAAAGATCCCTTGCAACGCTTTCAGACGATGAGGGAGGTCAAGCGGGCCCTCGCGGCGGCCTTCTCGGACGGCATCCGGGAGGAAAGCCCGTCCATCGCCGTGATTCCTTTCGTCAACCTCAGCGCCGACAAGGAAAACGAATACTTCAGCGACGGGCTTGCCGAGGATATCATCGACGCCCTTACCAGAATCCCGGAGTTGCGAGTGATCGCTCGCACGTCGGCGTTTGCGTTTCGCGGCAAGGAACAAGACCTGCGCACAATCGGTCAACGGCTAAGAGTAGCGACGATTCTCGCAGGCAGCGTCCGCACCGCGGGCAATCGCATCCGGGTGACGGCTCAGCTCATCCAGGTAGCCGACGAATCGCACCTCTGGTCGGACCGGTACGACCGTGAGATGACGGATACTTTCGCCATCCAGGACGATATCTCCCAGGCGATTGCGAATGCCCTGAAGGTCAAGCTCGTGCCCCCTCGACGGTGCACGCGTAACATAGACGCTTTTCAGAGTTACCTGAAGGGACTGTATTGGTACCAGCGCTACACGGCCGAGAGTCTGGTTCAAGCGAAGGAGTCGTTCGAACAGGCGCTCCGGCAAGATCCGAGCTACGCTCCGGCTTACGGCGGATTGGCCGTGTTCTATTACGGTCTGGGCGCTCTCGGCATTCGGCAGATGACGGAGATGGCCCCACTGGCCAAGTCCGCCGCGGAAAACGCGCTGGCAATCGATCCGACGCTGAGCGAGGCGCATAGTGTACTGGGGCTGGTCACGGGCGCCGTTGAATACGATTGGAAGTCGGCGGAGCGTCATTTTGAAGCGGCGATGGCCGTCGAGCCCGTACCGCCGCTGGTTCGCGTCCGTTACGCTCTTTACTTCCTTACGCCGCTCCGACGGTTCGAAGAAGCGGTGGCTCAGTACCGGCGGGCGTTGGAAACCGATCCGCTGTCCATGATGGTCCACTTTGGCCTGGCTTTCGCTCTCTATTGCAAGGGCCAGTACGACGATTCGATCGAACATGCCGCAACCGCGGTGGCCCTCTTCCCCGACTATTGGCTGGTCCACTTCGCAATGGGTCTGGCGCTATTTCAAAAGGGCTGTCTGGAGAAGTCGATTGCCAGCCTGGAAGCGACTGTACGACTTTCACCTTCTTTCACCTCGGCGGCAGGCTTTCTGGCAGCTTCGTATGTGCGATCCGGCCGCTCGGACCGCGCCGAAAAACTGATGGCGGAAGTCAGGGAGAGAAGCTCGAAACGCTATGTCTCGCCTGCCTGCTTCGGCGTTTACCATGCCGCCCTGGGACAAACGGACAGGATGTTCGAGTGCCTCGAGGCGGCCTTGGCCGAGCGCGACCCCTACCTGACTCGCATGGATGCGGAGCCATGTTTTGAGCCTTTCCGCTCCGACGCGCGTTATCGCGACTTGCTGAAGCGGATGAACCTCGGCTGACCGTCCATCCCGGCCAGCCCTCGGCTAGCCCCGGCGCCCCTACCGCACCATCGGTTTCACCGTGTCGGCCGCGAGGCGGAGGGCCAGTTCCGTCATGGTGTTGGAGAATGTGCACTCCGGCTCCAGAAACACGATAGGCGAGCCGGCCAGGCTGGCCTTGGCGCAGAGCTCGACCGCGGGCGGGATCACGCCGGTAATGGAGCAGCTCAACTGGGCCGCAATTTCGGGAATGGGCGTGGGCGTGTACGCCAGAGTCCGGCTGACCACAATGGCGCCGGTGATCTGCTCGCTGATGCCCCAGGAATGCAGAACCGGCAGGAACAGCTTGGCCGCGTAGGCGCTCATGGCGTCGCGTTCCAGCACCATGGAGACGAATGTGCACTGGCGGATCGCGGCCTGGCTCATGGGGAAGGCCAGCGAGGGCAGGTCGATCAACGTGCATTCCGCCAACTGAGAGGCGGCGCGGATCACCGCTGCCGCAGCCAAGGGATCGACCTCGCGGAACTCGTCCGGCTTCTGGGGACCGAACAACACCCGCAGTCCGTGCGGGAAGGTGCACAGCCTCTTGCCGACCTCGACGGCGTCGATTCTGCCGGGAGCCATGGACCATAGGGAGCTCAGGTTGGCGGCCGGCGTGTGCTTCAACTGGAAAGAGAACAGGCCCAGGTCCGGCTTCAGCTCCACGGCGATGACGCTCCTGCCCTGGCGGGCCAGTACGGCCGCGATGTTGAGCGCTACGGTGGTGGTTCCCGCGCCGCCTTTGACGCCCACGAATCCCAGAATCTTCGCGTCCGGGCGGGCAAGGGGGGCCTCCCGTGCCCGGCGGCGGGAGCGCTCCACCGCATAGCGGACCCGGCGCGCCAGCGCCGGCTCGTCGCCTTCGCCCTTGACCAGATACTCGTCGGCGCCTTCCCGCACAGCGCCCAACGCCAGCTCGTCGTCCTCCACCGAGGTCAGAACGATGAGGGCGCCCGGGCCCTGGTGCTCGCGTACTTTATTGAACGTCGCCAGACCGTTGCTGTCCGGCAGGTTCAGGTCGAGCAGGATGGCATCGAAAGTCGCCGCCTCCAGCTTGGCCAAGCCCTTCTCCAGGGTGTCCACCGCTTCGACCCGAATGGAAGGAGACTCCGACCGCGCGAGCGCCCGCTGGACCAGGGCCGCTGCGTCCGCTTGGTCTTCAATCAGGAGAACGTCCAATTTGTCCGGCATGCGTGCACTTCCTCCCTATTCAAGATACAGGCTCCGACCCAAATGCCGCTGCGCGCAGTGGGGCGGGCGCCCTCCCGCATCCGGGCAGGGTGCATGCAGCCCTCTCCCTACTGCCTCGCCGGCAGTATGAAACGGAAGGTCGTGCCCACACCCGGCTGGGAATGGCATTCGATGGTCCCGCCCAGCCGGTGCAGGAGGGCCTGCACGTACGCCAGGCCCATGCCTTCCCCCGGAACATCTTGCGGCCCGGCCCGGCGGAATGGCGCGAACACCTTGTCCATATCCTCTTCCGCGATCCCGCGTCCGTTGTCCCGCACCTGGAACACCACGCCTTCCGCCGTCTCCTGGGCCGATACTTCGATCTGTCCCGGCCGCCGCGGGTCCAGGTACTTCAAGGCATTGTCCAGCAGATTCCCAAAAACCTGCTCGATCGCCGTCCGGTCGCTGGTGATGCCCGGCAGTGGGCCGATCTTCAGCTCCACCTTGCGGCTCTCGATCTGGTGCGCCAGGGTGCGCAGCGTCTCTGCGAGCAACTCCCCGGCATCCAGTTCCTCCATGTGGAACTCGCGGTAGCCCACCCGCGACAGCCGCAGCAGGGCGCCGATGAGGTGGTCCATGCGGGCCACCGAACTCTCGATGAAGCTCAGGGCCTCCGGAACGGCCTCGTCGAACGCCCGTGCCGCCGCCCTGCGCTCCGGCTCGGGCAGGTTGGGCAGCAGGGCTTCCACCGGCTTCCGCAGCGCCTCGAGCGAGCGGTGCAGCTCTGCCGCAAAGCCCCGCAGGCTGGCCAGAGGAGCCCGCAAGTCGTGCGAAACGATGTAGGTGAAACGCTTCAGCTCCTCGTTGGTCGCGGCCAATTGGGCGCTGTAGCGTTGCAGCTTCTCCTCGGCGCGTTTGCGCTCGGTGATGTCCTCGTAGACGCCCAGAACGCCGATGACACCTCCGCGGGGGCCATACAGCGGCATTTTGCTGGTGCGCAGCCAGCGGTGTGTCCCATCCGCCCTGACCAGGGGCTCTTCATACCCGATCTGAGGCTGGCCGCTCCCCACAACCTGGCGGTCGTCGGCCACGTAGGCGTCCGCGTTTGCCCGCCAGTCCAGCTCGTAGTCGGCCTTGCCCACGATCGCCTGCGGCGCCGGAACGCCGGCGTCGCCCGCGCAGGCCTTGTTGCAGCCCAGGTAGCGTCCCTCCCGATCCTTCCAAAACACACGCTGGGGAATATGGTCTAGAACCAACTGCAGCATCTGCCGCGATTCCCGCAGATCCGCGGTCTGCAGGTGCACCCGGCGGCGCAACACCACGATCCAGACCAGCGCCAGCAGCGCCACGGCGCCCACCAGGCCCAGCACGCGGATCGCCCGCTCCGTCGTCCACCAGGGCGCCGGCTTGAGCACTTGAATGTCGGCCCGCGACCGCAACAGGATCGAGAAAGACTGCGGCAGCACCGTCTGTTGCGCTTCGTAGGTGCCGACCGAGGCGATCCCGGTCACCCGCAGCAGGCTGCCCTTCTCGAGCGCCGGCAGTTCTTGCTGGTCGAGGCGGGCCTCGAAGACCCGGTCACCGGCCTGCAGCACCAGCTCCTGATTCCGTCTGCCCAGCGCTTGGTCCACCAGCACCGCATCGATGCGGACCAGTTCGGCGTCGTAGCCCTCGTCCAGGATGTCGGTCGCGGTCACCAACATCGGCTCGTGCGAAGGCGCCCGGCCCAGCTTGCGGATCTCGGCGTCGCGCAGCACCGGATTGAACAACCCCGCGACGGCCACCGGCAGTCCGATCACCTCCACCTCATCGCCGACCTCGAGATCTGCCGGGGCGTGATTCTGGACCAGCGCGCCTCCCGTGGCATCGCTGACGTAGGTGGGACCGCTGGGATGGGCTAGCGTCACCACGCCGCGGATTCGGGAGCGCTCTCCGAACCCGGACGACGAGGAGAACTGCAGAAGCCGCTCGATGGCGCGCAGGGGCGGAGCCTCGGGCGCTCCGTTGCCTTCGACGCGAATCAAGCTGGCATCGGGTACGAACAGGTGCATGCCCAGAATCTGGCGCTTGAAATTGAACTTGGAGCCGCAAACGCCCTGGACGCGGATATGCGAGTCCAAGAGCGAATCGGGCAACTTGGTGGAGCCGAAAACGTAAACCAGAAAATGGTGGACACCCCAGTTGACGCCGAGGGTGCGAAGCCCGTTTTCCTGGCCAATGGAATGGACGACGCCCTGGGCCTCTACCCAAGTGCTGTCGGCGATGCCGGTAAAGAGCTGCTCCATGTCGATCCCGGCCGGCTTGGGAAACCGCTGCCGGGCGATGGCGCGGATGGCAGTCACGACGATTACCGGCGCGAAGTTACCGGGGCGGCTGCGTCCCTCGATCTCAACCAGGTCCCCAGCGTGGACCGCGGGCTGGGCGTCCCGGCGGAAGACCAGGTAGATTCCTCCGGTGCCGTCTTGCGCGAAGGTGTTGCCGGCCAGTGGATTGTGGTAGGTCACCACCCCGCGCAGGCGGATGGGGTAGCCCAGCCTGGCTTGATCCTCCGAAAGGAGTTTCACCTGCGCGACCGTCGTGAGCACCGGCAAGGACGATGGGCTGGGGCGTCCCCGGCTCCAATCCGAGACCGTAGACTCGGTGAGAACCTGCGCGCCACGCTCCTCGCCTACAAACCCCAGGACGCAGACCGGTCCCCCAGGCTCGAGGTCCTCGGATCGGGCAGGCCGCAACGGCATAGATCCCGTGGCGTCCCGCAGGACCCATTCGCCGCCCTCGATTGCAATCGATCCGCGCAGGCGGATGCGGTGCTCTGGGGGGCGGCCGCCCGCGGCCGCGAGGACCGACTTGACGGTCTGGAGCGGAACGTCCGGCGTGGCGGGCGCCGGCTTCACCACCGTCACATTTCTAATGGCCCTGGCCCACAACTTGACGCTTACGGGAACGCCGCGCGCGTCAAAACTCGTGCCAAGCACGCCTCGCACCCGGACCACCGCGTCCGGCAGCGAGCGGTAATCGGCAAACGAGAGATCTCTCACGCCCACTCGGACGTCCCAGCCGAGCGTGCGAACCACGAGTGCAACCCTGCCTGCGTGATCGATGGCGGCGGCTCTCACCAGACCTTCGATCTCGACATAGCGGTACTGGAGCCTGCCCGAAACCAAGTCACGCCCGCTCGGCTGGAGCGGCGCCGGCAACGGGCTGACCCGATCGCCCATACGAATGGTTCCACAGGTCACCACCGGACTCAGTCCCCCACCTGCCACCACTCCGGTGAGTTCCACGGAGCGCCCAGGCTCCAGGGGAAAGTTGGCCAGGGGTGCGCCCTCGACGCGGACTGCGCCGGTAGCGTCCTGCAGCATCAGCAGCAGGACGGCGGTATCGGAAAAAGTCACGGTCCCCCAAAGATGAACCGGCACCTGTGCGGCTACGGCTTCCGGGGTGAGCTGGCGGATCTGTTCCACGGTGGTCAGCGGAGCGTTCGGAACACTCGGGGACGATCGCGAACAACCGCTCGTGACGGCCCACGCCAGCGCCAGGGCCAGGCACGCAACCGAAGGAGGCGCGGCTCGACGCGCACCGGCACGTGGGCGCGAGTGAATATCCAACGCGATGCCAACAAAGGTCTTACGCGCGGCGCTCATTTCCTTGTTGCGGGCCAGATGTTAGCATACACCTGCCCGCACGACTTTCAAAGAATTTGAACCCAAAAGGTCCAGACATGTTCCTTTGGAGCTACTCCTCGTTCGTCCGGCCGCAGGCGGCGGATCGGCCTTCAGAAGTCACGCTAATCGACTGAAATCGCGCTCGTTAGCAAAAATCGGACTGTTTCAGAAGCCTCGCTCCCGCGCGGCCCAGCACCACTCCGCTGTATCTGCCCCGATGTGGGTTGACGCGCGGATTGTTGGGGTGATTTGCCAGGGAACCCGCAGATGGGCCTCGGAGTACCTGAGTGGACGGCCGAGGGCTCGCTTGGACGTGATGAGAAAAGCGGGCTAAAATGACGGTTCAAGCCGGCCGGAGTCCGGCGGCGCATGCTTTCTGCGATTCGCGCGTTCCTGATCCTCGATCCTTTGATTCTCCTGGCGACCGCGTTGATGGGAACCGTCTCGATGGTGGTCTCCATTTTCGACTCGAGCGGTCGCACGCAGCACCGTGTAGCCAGGGCCTGGGCGCGCATCCTGCTCGGGATCGCGGGCGCGCGGATCCGGGTGGAGGGAGGGGAGCGGATCGCCTCCGGATCGAGCTACGTCATCGTGGCAAACCACCTCAGTTTTATGGATATTCCGGTGATTCTGGCGCACATCCCGGTGGAGATCCGGTTCCTGGCGAAACGGAGCCTGTTCAAGTCTCCCTTCATCGGACCCCATCTGCGGCGGGCCGGGCACCTGCCCGTGGAGCGGGAAGACGTGAGGGCGTCCCTGAAGAGCATGGCGGAGGCGGCTCAAATCATCCGGAATCGCGGAATTTCAGTGCTGATTTTCCCGGAAGGCGGCCGCTCGCCGGACGGGATGCGCGAATTCCGGGAAGGGGCTGCCTATATTGCCATCAAGGCCGGGGTCTCAGCCGTGCCGGTAGCCCTCGATGGCACGCGGCAAATCCTGCCCATGGGCTCGATCCACATGAAGCCCGGCGAGGTGGTGCTGCGGATCGGGGACCCGATCCCGGTTGACGGCTTGAAGATCCACGACCGGCACGCGCTAACCGAAGAGCTCCAGAGGCGAGTGGCCGAGCTGGCCGGCGGCGCTTACCGCGACTGACCGCGCGGTACAATTGGCCCGATGGACGTGTGGTGGATCGTTGGCATCTTCGCGGTTCTGCTCTTGCTGAGCCGGCTGGGCGGCGGCTGAAGTAACTCCTCATCCGGCCGTGGGCCGGGCAGTTGCCAATGACAGGTCGGAGGCCTGTCCCACCTACGCCTCGGCGATCACGGGGGCCGCGCTCGGCTCCCGGCGCAGCCAGGTCTGGAGGCGCTCCAGATAGAGGTAGATCACCGGCGTGATGTAAAGCGTCAGGAGCTGCGAGACCACCAGGCCGCCCACCACGGCCAGGCCCAGCGGCTGGCGCGCATCGCCGCCTTCGCCGTAACCGAGCGCGATGGGCAGCGTGCCGAGCAGCGCCGACATGGTGGTCATCATGATGGGCCGGAAGCGCAGCGTGCAGCCCTGGTAGATCGCATCGAACGGCTTCTTGCCGTCCACGCGCTGCGCCTCCAGCGCGAAGTCGATCATCATGATGGCGTTCTTCTTCACCACGCCCAACAGCATGATGAGGCCGACGAACGCGAACAGGTCCAGCTCCCGGTGGAACAGCTTCAGCGTCAGCAACGCGCCGAAGACGGCCGAGGGCAGCCCGGAGAGGATCGTGATGGGGTGGATGAAGCTCTCGTACAGAACTCCCAGCACGATGTAGATCACCAGGATGGCCACGATCAGCAACACCGAAAGGCCCTGGAACGAGCGCTGAAACTCCTTCACCGTTCCCTGGAAGTTGGCGGTGATGGTGGCCGGCATGCGCAACTCGCGAATGGCGTCGTCCACGTGCGAGGCTGCCTCGCCCAGCGAGAAGCCGGGCTTCAGGTTGAAGGACACGTTCACCGCCGGCAACTGGCCGAAGTGGTTCACCGTGAGCGGGCCCACCGTGGGCGTGAAATTCACCACTTCGTCCATCGGAATCAGCGAACCCTGCGAAGAGCGGATGTAGAGCTTAGACAGTGCTTCCGGGCTGCGCTGGTACTGGGGTTCCACTTCGAGCAGTACCGCGTACTCGTTGGCGGGCGTGAAAATGGTTGAAACCTGGCGGCTGCCGTAGGCGCTGTAGAGGGCGTCCTGGATCTGCTCTGGCGTCACTCCCAGCGACAGCGCACGGTCGCGGTCGATGTTAGCCATCACTTGCGGGCTGGCGATCTGCAGGTCCGAGGTTACGTCCACGAACCCCGGCAGTGTGTTCATCTTCGCCACCAGGCGCGGCACCCAGGGGTAGATCTCCTTCAGGTTCGCGCTCTGGAGCGTCATTTGGTACACGCTGATGGAGTTCTGGCCGCTGACGGTGATCGGCGGCGGATTCTGCATGAACGTCATCAGGCCGGGCACCACGGCCACTTTCGGCCGCAGTTCGGCAATGGTCTGATCCACCGAGAGCGCCCGCTGATTGCGCGGCTTCGTGCGCACGAAAAAGAAGCCCTGGTTGCTATCCCCTACGAACGCGCCGCCATCGCGCACGTTGGGATCGGCCATCACGATGTCGGCCACGGCCATATGGTGCTTGACCATCGATTCGAACGAGATGTCCTGGCCGGCCATGGTCACGCCGAACATGAAATTGCTGTCCTGGCTGGGAATGAAGCCGGTGGGCATGGTGAAGAACAGGTACACTGTCCCCACCAGCAGCGCCAGGGCGGCCATCAGGGTGACGAACTGGTGGCGGAGCACGCCGCGCAGGGTGACATCGTAGGCGTGCGCCAAGCCATTGTGGCCTCTCTCGAGCACGTGATAGAGCAGGCCGTGCCGCGCGTCGCGGCTGATCCCCAGGAAGCGGCTGCCCAGCATGGGCGTGAGGCTCAGCGAGACGAAACCGGAGATCAGAATGGCCACCGTAATAGTCACGGAGAACTCGTGTAACAGCCGGCCCACGATGCCGCCCATGAACAGCACGGGGATGAAGACCGCCACCAGCGAGATGGTCATCGAAACGATGGTGAAACCGATCTCGCGGGAGGCCAGCAGCGCCGCCTCCATGCGCGACTTGCCCATCTCCATGAAGCGCACGATGTTCTCGAGCATGACGATGGCGTCGTCCACCACGAAGCCCACCGAGAGCGTCAGCGCCATCAGCGACAGGTTGTTGAGGCTGTAGCCGAGCAGGTACATGGCCGCGAAGGTGCCGACGATCGAGAGCGGCACCGCCGCGCCCGGAATCAAGGTGGCCGAGAGGTTGCGCAGGAACAGGAAGATGACCATCACCACCAGGCACACGGTCAGGATCAACGTGAACTCGACGTCGTGAATCGAGCCGCGGATGGATTCCGAGGCGTCGAAGGCGACGTCGAGCTTCACCGCCGGCGGGATCTCGTGACGGAACTGGGGCAGAAGCTGCTTGATGTTGTCCACCACCTCGACGGTGTTGGTCCCGGGCTGGCGCTGGATGGCGAGAATCACGCCGCGCGCGCCGCCGAACCAGGCGTAGGCCTTGTTGTTCTCGACGCTGTCGAGGACGTTGCCGAGCTGTTCGAGGCGCACCGGCGTGCCATTGCGCCAGGCCACCACCATGGGGCGGTAGGCGCTGGCTTCCATCAACTGCCCGCTCGATTGCACGGTGAAGGCCTGCTTGGCGCCGTAGAGCTTCCCGGTCGGCAGGTTGACGTTGCTCTGCGCGATGGCGCGCTGCACGTCGTCGATGCCTACGTTGCGCGCCGCCAGGGCGTCGGGATCCAACTGCACGCGCACGGCGTATTTCTGGCTGCCGTAAACGATGACGCGCGAAACGCCGCTGACCATCGAAATGCGCTGCGAGAGCATGGTCTCGGCATACTCGTCCACGGTGTAGAGCGGCAGCGTGTCGGAAGTCAGCGAGAGGTAGAGCACCGGCTGCTCGGCCGGGTTGGCCTTCTGATAAGAAGGGGGGCGCGGCATGTTGGGCGGCAGGCGTCCACCCGCGCTGGCGATGGCCGCCTGGATGTCCTGCGCCGCGGCGTCGATGTTGCGCTCGAGCGTGAACTGCACCGTGATGTCGGTCTCGCCCTGCGAGTTGGCCGAGCTCATCTGCTGCACGCCGGCGATGGTGGAAAACTGGCGCTCGAGCGGCGTCGCAACCGAGGACGCCATGGTCTCGGGACTGGCGCCCGGCAGAGAGGCGGTGACCTCTATGGTGGGATAGTCCACGCTGGGCAAGGCGGCCACGGGCAGCGCACGGAAGCCCACGATTCCAAATAGCAGAATGGCGAATGTCACCAGCGCCGTCATGACCGGCCGCTCAATGAAGATGCGCGAGAGATTCATAAGCTACTCACTGGCCAATCCCTGGGCAAGCTGAAGCATGCCCCACCTACAGTTCCCGGGAGTCGATCTTGCCGGCCGGAACGGCTTGGATACGCGCTCCGGGATAGAGGCGAAGCTGGCCGTCGGTGACCACGGTCTCACCGGGCTCGACCCCTTTCTCGAGGACCACTTTGCCGGCCACGGTGCGCCCCGCCGCCACCAGCCGCGGCTCAACCGTCTGGTCCTTCTTGACCACGTAAACGAACTGCCCCCGCTGGCCGGCTTGCACCGCCTCGGCCGGCACCACGGTCGCTTCGCGCGCGTCCAGGCGGAGCACGGCGTCGACGAACTGGCCCGGCCACAGCAGCCGGTCGCCGTTTTCGAAGACGGCTTTGAGCTTGATGGTGCCCGTCGCCGGGTCCACGGCGTTGTCGATTACGGCTAGCGACCCTTGCACTTTCTTGCCGGGATCGTCCTCGAGGTACACCTCGACCGGCAGTTTCGCGCTGGCGCTGCGGGTCCGGATCTCCCCCAGATTCTGCTCCGGAACCCCGAAGGACACGAAGATGGGCTCGATCTGGTTGATCACCACCAGCGTGGTGTCTCCGTTGGCCTTGACGAAGTTGCCGGCGTGGACCAGAACGTTGCCGGCGCGTCCCGTGATGGGCGAGTGAATGTCGCAATAGGCGAGATCCAGTTTGGCCCGCTCGACGGCCGCGCGGTCGCTTTCGAGCGAGGCCCGCGCGCTCTCGATGGCGGCCTCATCGGCGTGCACCGATTCCCCTTGCGCGTCGAAGGTGCTGCGCACCTGGTCGTACTGGTTGCGGGCGGCGATGCCCTGTTTGAAGAGCTCGTCATAGCGCTTCGCGTCCGCCTCGGCGGTCGTCAGTTGGGCTTTGTCGCGGCCGAGATTGGCCTGCGCCTGGAGAAGCTGCGCCTGGTCTTTGGCCACGGCCGCCTCCGCCTGGCGCAGCGCCTCTTGATAGGGGCGCGCGTCGATCTGGAAGAGCAGGTCTCCCTGTCGAATGAGGCCGCCCTCGGTGAAGCGGACGCCGACCAGTTCGCCGGCGACCTGAGACTTGACCTGCACGGTGTGGAAAGGCTCGACCGTGCCAACGGCGCGCACCTCGACCGGAAGCACCTCGCGAACCGCTGCAATCACGCTCACCGGCACGGCGGGCATGCCGCCGGGGCCGGCCATCTGCTGCGCCGGCTTATCGGAACCACACCCCGCCAGCATCGCCGCCATGAGCACTACCAAACCGAAGCGCACCGTACCTCCTTGACCCCGAACAGGTTCTTGTTTCCAGTGTAGAACGGTTCCCGGCCCAGCTCGCTCCATGTGTAAAGTTTTGTCAATTGTGGGACGGAGCCGTACCAAGCCGGGTTCCGATCCCTTCCAATGAATACAGACGGAGGTGTGCAAGAGTTCCATGAGAATACGAAACGCAGTAATGGCCGCCGCGTTGAGCGGTCCGTTGGTTCTGCTCGCGGGCGACACCTGGCGCGACAAAGACCCTTCCCAATGGACGAGTGACGAGGTCAACCAGGTGCTGACCAATTCTCCCTGGGCCAAGCAGGTGACCGCAAGTCAGAATAGCGACTGGTCGCAAGGCGGGAGCCGTGGCGGCGGTTACGGCGGAGGGGGTGGCGGCGGCGGAATGGGCGGCGGCGGAATGGGCGGAGGCGGTGGTGGCAGGGGCGGTGGCGGCTGGGGCGGTGGCGGCGGCGGAATGGGCGGCGG